>Ga0302326_10028521_pt1 | contig 11230 bp, 9 predicted proteins | sample Palsa_T0_3_FD_202264 | JGI IMG/M metagenome (GOLD analysis project Ga0302326, IMG submission 202264) | Peat permafrost microbial communities from Stordalen Mire near Abisko, Sweden - Palsa_T0_3 | ecosystem: Environmental > Terrestrial > Soil > Palsa > Peat permafrost | place: Sweden: Abisko...
TGATCAAGGCGATCACCCAGGTGCCGACCGCCCCCGGCGACCGCCCGGTGACCCCGGTGGTGCTGCAGTCCGTCACGATCACGCGCGACTAGGCGACGGTCCCCCCGATGACCACGCCGGACCAGGGCACCCCCGACGGGCAGGAAACACCGCCCACCTGTTATCGGCACCCAGACAGGGAAACGTGGGTGTCTTGCGTCCGGTGCGGTCGTCACGCCTGCCCGGACTGCCTCCGCTCGGCGGCGGTCGGGCAGCAGTGCGTGGACTGCGTGCACGAGGGCAGCCGGGGCACCCGGCAGCCGACGACGGTCTTCGGCGGCCGGCCAGGCCGGACCGCCGTGGTCACCTGGACCCTGATCGCCGTCAACGTCCTGCTGTTCCTGATCGAGCTGGCCCGGCCGTCCATCGCCAACGACTGGGAACTGATCGGGTACGCGCGGTTCAGCCCGGGCGGCCCGATTCAGGGCATCGCCGCCGGCCAGTGGTACCGGCTGATCACGTCGGCGTTCCTGCCGCCGGCCGGCGGCCTCGGCTTCTTCGACATCCTGTTCAACCTGTGGGCGTTGTTCGCGGTCGGTCCGGCTTTGGAGCAACTGCTCGGCCGGGGCCGCTTCATCGCCGTCTACCTGCTCAGCGCGCTCGGCGGCGCCGTCCTGTTCTTCCTGATCGCCCCGAACACCGCGGGCGCCCTGGGTGCCAGCGGCGCGATCTACGGCCTGTTCGGCGCCTGGTTCGTGGTCTCCAGGCGGCTGCAGATCGACACCCGCGGGATCCTCGTCTTGATCGGGATCAACCTGGTATTCAGCTTCAGCTTCCGCGGCGCGATCGCCTGGCAGGATCACGTCGGCGGACTGATCGTGGGCGCGCTGGTCACGGCCGCCTTCGCCTACGCGCCGCGCAAGAACCGGCTCGTCATCCAGAGCGCGGCGGCCGTCGCGATCTTCGTCATCCTGGTGGCGATCGTGGTGCTCAGAACCAATCACCTGACCGCCGAGTTCGGCTAGGCGGCCGGTTTCTCAGAGCCGCGCTAGTGCCACTGGGTGGCGAGCACGACGCCGACGACGATCAGCGCGAACCCGCACACCAGGTTCCAGCCGCCGAGCGCGCTCAGCCCGGGCATGTCCGACTGGGTGACGTAGTAGAGCGCGATCCAGACCAGTCCGAGTATCAGGGACGCGACCATGGTCGGCACCAGCCACGGCGGGCTGACCGCCCGCTTCTTCGACTGCGCGGTCGGCGGCGTGTAGACCGGCCTCTTCCGGACGCGGGACTTGGGCACCGCGCACCTCCTGCTCGGGGACTGCGAAGGCACCGGGGACGTTCCCCGGGCTAAGACTGCGGGCTGCTGCGGGTAAGCGTAATGCACCCGCGGCACGGTTACGGATTTTACGGCCGGGAGCCTGCGCTCAGCCCCCGGGCGGGGCGGTGGTCGCGGTCCCTGACGGGGTGGCCGTCGAGGTCGGCGTCGCCGTCGAGCTCGGCGTCCCGCTCGGCGTGGGCGAGTTCGTCGGCGTCGCCGCCGTCTGCTGGACGAAGAGCGTGATCACCGTGTTCGGCGGCACGTTGCCCGTGGCCGGGAACTGCTTCCACACGGTCCCGACGGGGATGTTCTGGCCGACTGGGCCGTCGGCGTAGGTGACGCTCGGCGCGGAGGTGAACCCGGCGCTCTTGAGCTCCTGGACGGCGGTGGAGAGCGGCACGCCGGTCAGCGTCGGCACCGCGATCCCGCCGCCCGAGTAGTAGAGCGTGATCGTCTCGCTCGGGGCGTACTTCTGGTTGGCAGCCGGGCTCATGTGGTCAACCTCGCCCGCCGGCAGGGTCGACTGGTTATCGGGCACCGGGTTTACATTGGTGAAGCCGAGATTTCTCAGCTGTTGCGCGGCAGTGTTGTACTGCTCGTTCTGGACGTTCGGCAGCAGGATGGGCGCCGCGCCCTTGGAGACGTAGAGGGTGACGGTGCCGCCCTTGGCGATGCTTGAGCCGGCCGACGGGTTGGTGCTGATCACGTTGCCGGCCGTCACGTTGGCGTTGGCCTGCTGCTGGACGCTTGGGGTCAGCCCGGCCGCCTTGACCTGGGCGACGGCGGTGGCCTGGGGCTCGCCGACGAGGGCGGTCGGGACGTAGGTGCCGCCGCCGCCGCCGTGCAGCAGCAGGACGGCCGCGACGATCGCGGCCACCAGCACGACCCCGGCGATGGTCCACGGCAGCCAGCGGCGGCCGCCGCCGCCGCCCTGCTCGCCGTCCCCGTTGTCGTAGCCGCCGCCCTCGTTGTATCCCTGCGGGTAGCCGCTCTGCGGGTACTGGGAGACGGTGGTCGGCGCGACGCCGGACCCCATCATCGTCTGCGGGCCCATCCGCTGGGTGCGCTGCTGGTAGTCGTAGTAGTCGGCCCGGGTCGGCGGCGGCTGGAAGGCCGCGGCCACCTGCATGCCCGACGCGGCGCGCTGGATGTCGGCGTTCATCTCGGCGGCGGTCTGGTAGCGGTCGTCGGCCGACTTGGCCATCGCCTTGAGCACGATCGCGTCCGCCCACGGGGGGAGGTCGGGGTCGAGCCGGGACGGCGGTATCGGGTTCTCCCGCACGTGCTGGTAGGCGATCGCGACCGGGGAGTCGCCGGTGAACGGCGGCCGCCCGACCAGCAGCTCGTACATCAGGCAGCCGGTGGAGTACAGGTCGGACCGCGTGTCCACCCGCTCGCCCCGGGCCTGCTCGGGCGACAGGTACTGGGCGGTGCCGATCACCTGCGCGGTCTGCGTCATCGTGGCCTGGGCGTCGCTCATCGCGCGGGCGATGCCGAAGTCCATGACCTTCACGTCACCGTTCCTGGTGACCATCACGTTCCCGGGCTTGATGTCCCGGTGGACGATCCCGGCCTGGTGGCTGTACTCAAGCGCGCGGAGCACGCCGGAGATGATCTCCAGGATGCGCTCGGGCAGCAGCCGGTGGCCGTCGTTCAGGAGCTCCCTGACGGTCTTGCCGTCCACGTACTCCATCACGATGAACGGGACGGGCACCCCGGTCGACATGTCCTCGCCGGTGTCGTACACGGCGACGATGGACGGGTTGTTCAGCGACGCGGCGGACTGGGCCTCGCGGCGGAACCGCGCCTGGAAGGTCTGATCGCGTGCAAGATCGGTGCGCAGGGTCTTGATCGCGACCACCCGGTCGAGCCGGAGATCACGCGCCCGGTACACCTCAGCCATGCCGCCACGTCCGACGACGCCTTCGAGCTCGTAACGGTCACCGAGCAGCCGCGGCTGTGTCATGTCTCGCACTCTTCCAAACCACCCTGCATCGAAGTGTCATCCCCCTATGCCGACGACCGGAGTGGCCGCCGCCACGGCCGCCGGGGTAGTCGGCGACGTCGGCGGCGGCGACGACGGTGGCGCTGAGCCGGTACTCGTCGCCGTCCCGGTCGGAGCTCCCGAGCTGGTTGTCGCCGACGCGGAGGAGGACGTGCTCGTTGACGGCGCTGACTGCGTTGGCGTCGAAGACTTTCGCGCGCTCGTCGTAGGGCTGGCCGAACTGGACGCGTGAGGGGCCTTCGTCTCCGTTTCTAGATTAGTCCCTGTCGTGGAGCCGCCGGCTGAACTTGCGGGCACCGAGGCGGTGGTCGGCGTGGCGGCCTCGCTGGCCGACTGGCCAGGCGATTTGTTATGTCCGTCCTTCCCCGTCATCGTCGCCGCCGGGGTTGTGCTGCTAGTAAGCAGAAGGACGATGAGCGCGATGATCCCGCAGGCCGCCAGGCCGGCCCCGGCGAACACCAGGGCGCGGCGCCGAGGGCGGGGATCAGGGGACCACGCCGGCTCGCCGTTATAGAAATCGTTACCGTTGTTATAGAAATCGTTACCATCGGGGGGCGGAAAGTTCGGCACCACCGGCAGGTTGGCGGTGATCGGCCCGGTGTTGTGGCCGGACCGGCTGCGCGCCTCCCGGATCACATCCGCGCGGTCGGCGACGTGCTGCGCGGTCTCGGGGCGGCCTCCTGGGGCCTTCGCCAGCATCGTGTACACCAGGTCGGCCACCGGGCGCGGCACATCGGGCGGGAGCGGGGGCACCGGCTCGTGCTTGTGCATGATCGCGATCGCCAGCGGCTGGTCAGCCATGAACGGCGGCTCCCCCGACAGGCACTCGTAAGCGACGACGCCGAGCGAGTAGATATCGGACGAGCCGGTCAGCGGGGAGCCGGTCGCCTGCTCGGGCGAGACGTAGAGCGCGGTGCCCATCACGATCCCGGTGGCGGTCAGCTGCATCGCCTGCAGGGAGTTGGCCTTGGCGATGCCGAAGTCGGTGATCTTCGTCGTCCCGTCGGCCATGATCAGCAGGTTGCCCGGCTTGATGTCCCGGTGCACGATGTCCGACTGGTGGGCGATGTCGAGGGCGCGCGCCGACTGGGCGACGATGTCGAGCACGACGTAGGGGTCGAGTCGGCCGTGCCGCTCGAGGATCTCCGACAGCGGCTGGCCGTCGACCAGCTCCATCACCAGGTAGGGGCCGCCGAGCGGACTGCGCTCGCCGTAGTCGAAGACCCGGGTGATCCCCGGGTGCGACAGGGAGGACGCGTACCGCGCCTCGGCCCGGAAGCGGGCGCGGAACTGCTCGTCGTCCGCGTGCATCGCGGCCAGCATCTTGATCGCCACCGGCCGGCCGAGGATCTGGTCGATGCCCCGCCAGACCTCGCCCATGCCGCCGGTCGCGATCAGTTCGACCAGTGCGTACCGGCCGTCGAGAACGTGCGCGTTCACCCTTGCCCCGTAGCTGCGAGATAGGCCTTGATGACCGCGACGGCGATCGGCTCGGCCGCGGCGGCCCCGTAGCCGCCACCTTCAATCATGACGCCGACGGCGATCTTCGGGTTGTCAGCGGGTGCGAAAGCGGTGAAAACCGCATCGGGCTGTGAGCTCACGCCGGTCTCGGCGGTGCCGGTCTTGCCGGCGATCTCGAGGCCGTTGAGGGCGCTCTGGTTGTACGCGAAGCCGGTGCCGCCCTGGTCCTGCACGACCGCGATCATCATCTGCTTCTCGTAGCCCGCCACGGTGGCCGAGATCGGCTGCGCGAGCTCCTGCGGCTGGGTCTGGGCCACCACCGACAGATCGGAGGCGGTGACCTGATCGATCAGGTAAGGCTTCATCGTCACGCCGCCGTTGGCGACGGTCGCCGCGATCATCGCCTCCTGCAGCGGCGTCTCGGTCGTGTCGTGCTGGCCGATCGCGTCGTAGGCGGTCAACGAGGGGTCGGACTCGGCGGTGAACTGGGACGCCGAGGTGGTCACGCCGGGGATGTCGAGGGCCTTGTTGAAGCCGTACTTGTCCGCCGTCGCCCGGATCGTCGGGCCGCCGAGGAGCAGGCCGATGTTCGCGAACGGGGTGTTGCAGGACTGGGCGAACGCCGTGATTACCGGCGTGTGGCCGGACCCGTTGCCGCAGGGATCGTCGTTGTCGTCGTTGAGCAGGTTCCCGTTCGGCAGCTTCAGCGGCTGCGGCGAGTAGACCGATGTGTTCGGGTTCCGCGCAGCGCTCCCGCCGTACCAGGAGGAGCTGGTGACGATCTTGAACGTCGAGCCGGGCGGGAGGGTGGTCTGGGCCGCGTTGTTGATCAGCGGGCTCGGGTTCTTGGCCGAGAGCTGGCTCACCAGGTTGCCCGCCGTCTGCGTGTTCTGGACGGCGAGCTGGTTCGGGTCGTAGCTCGGGTAGGACGCCATCGCGAGGATCGCGCCGGTGGACGGGTTCAGCGCGACCACGCCGCCCACCTGCTGCACGCCGTTGATCTTCTGGCCCTGCAGCTTGTTCTCCAGCCCCTGATAGGCGGCGAGCTGGGCCTTGGAGTTGATCGTGACCTGGACCGAGGCGCCCTTCTGGGGCTTGTCGGTGATCATGTCGATGAAGTTGCGGAACGCGAGCTGGCTTCCCGTCCCCGACAGCAGGCTGTTCTCGGCGGCCTCCACCCCGGTCGCGTAGTTGGGCGCCTGGGCGGGCGTGAAGATCGTGTCGTAGCCGGTGACCGGCGCGTAGGCAAAGCCGTTGGAGTAGGTCCGCTTGTACTTGAAGGCGCCGGTTGACGCCTTGGTGCTCGCGATCGTCACGCCGTCCGCGGTCACGATGTCGCCGCGCTGGACCTGGCTCTGGTTGTATTCCGTGCGACTGTTCTCCGGCCCGTTGGCGAGGCTGTTGACGTCCACTGCCTGCAGGTAGTTCACGTTGACGAGCAGGATCAGGAACAGGACGAGCACCGCGATCGAGATCCGCTTGATCGGCCGGTTGAGGTCTCGCTTGATCTGGTTCATCGCAGCGACACCACCTGAGTCATCCCCTCATCCTGAATCGGCCGCGGCGCCGGGCGGCGCGCGGTGTCGCTCATCCGCGCCAGCGCGGCCACCAGGAGCCAGCTCGCCACCAGGCTTGACCCGCCCTGGGAGAGGAACGGGGTGGTGATGCCGGTGTCCGGGATCAGCCGGGTCGTGCCGCCGACGATCACGAACACCTGGAGCGCGAACATGAAGGCAAGCCCGCTCGCCAGCAGCTTGGAGAACTCGTCCTTGGCCAGCAGCGCGGTGCGCAGGCCGCGCTGCACGAACAGGCCGTAGAGCAGCAGCAGCGCCATCACCCCGGCCAGGCCGAGTTCCTCGCCGAACGCGGTGAAGATGAAGTCGCTCTGCACCAGCGGGGTCCAGAAGGGCTGCCCGTTGCCGAGCCCCTTGCCGAGCAATCCGCCGTTGGCCATCCCGTACAGGCCCTGCACGAGCTGGTACGAAGGCGTGCTGCCCTGCTCGAGGTTGGCCGTGCTGAACGGGTGCAGCCAGGCGCTGAACCTGATTCCGACGTGCGCCACGAGCTCCGCCGCCGCGATCGCGCCGACAAGGAACAGCACGAAGCCGAGGATCGCCCACGACCTGCGTCCGGTCGCGATGTAAAGCATCGTCACGAACAGGCCCATGAACACCGCGCTGGTGCCGATGTCGCTCTCGAAGATCAGCAGCAGCATGCTGAGCGCCCAGACCACGAAGATCGGCGCGAGGTCCTTGCGCCTCGGCAGGTTGAAGAACAGCCACTTGTCGGTGAGCAGGGACAGTTGCTGGCCGTGCTCCACCAGGTAGCTGGCGAAGGACGCCGCGAGCAGCAGCTTCCCGAACTCCTCGGGCTGCACGCTGAACCCGCCGATGGAGATCTGGATCTTGGCCGTGGTGTCGGCGACGCCGCTGATGGACGCGGGCAGCAGCGCCGGCAGCGCGATCAGCACCAGGCCGGCCAGGCCGAGCAGGTACGTGTAGGGCTGCAGGACCTTGATGTCCTTGACCAGCCAGATGAAGACGACGAAGACGGCGATGCCGACCACCGTGTAGACGATCTGCGTGACCGTCGCCGACGAGGCCAGAATGGGGATCGGGGCCCCGGTCTGGGAGTTGGTCAAGCCTGGATTGCCGTACCGGCTTGACTGGGCCAGCCGGTAGATCATCACGATGCCGAGCCCGTTGAGCAGGGTCGCGATCGGCAGCAGGAGCGGGTCCGCGTACGGCGCCCACTTGCGGACCGAGAGGTGCGCGCAGGAGATAATCGCGGCGTACGCGATCACATACCCGATGACGGTCGACGGGTGCTGGCCCTTAAGGCTGAACGCCACCGTCGCGAACGCGAGCGCGACGATGCCGAGCGCGAAGGCGGTCAGCAGCAGCTCGGACGACCTGCGGGTGACAGACGCCTCCTCCGGCGGCTGGCTGCCCAGGGCCGGGGACGGCATGGTCATGCTGCTCACCCGGCCGCCGAGGTCGGGGACTGCTTGACCGTGGCCGTCGGGGTGGGCGTCACCGAGGGCTTGACGGTCGGCGTCGTCGCGGGCGCGACGGGCTGCGAGCCGGGCAGCGCCGACGCCGGGATGCCGAAGGCTGAGGCCGGCGCGCAGCCGTCCGGGTCGGGGGCGATCGGCTGCGGGCCGGGTGCCTCGGACGCCGGGACGGTGGGCTTCGGCTTGGCCTTGGACGCCTTGTCCTTGGCGACCGCGGCGTTGTACGAGACGCTCTTGGCCTGCCACGCCGCCAGCGCCGTCCACTGCTGTTGGCACTGGTCGGACTGGTTCTGCAGCCCGTCGATCAGGTTCTTGGCGTCGGTCACGCTGCTCTTGGAAATCGTCTGCGTGAGCGAGTTCTGGTCAGTGAGGCCGAGCTGGCTGACCTTGAGCGTGGACGTGGTGAGCAGCTTCGACAGGCTCATCCCGGCCAGGCTCTGGTTCGTGCCCTGGAAGACCGCCACGTAGCCGTCCTGCACGCCGACGTAGTACTGCTGCTGGTTGTACCACCAGGCGCCGTACGCGCCGCCGCCGAGCAGCAGCACCAGCAGCACCAGCGCGCCGGTCACGATCGGCCAGCGGCGCCTGCCATGGTGGTGACCGTAGCCGTCGTCGTCATCGTCGTAGCGGTGACGGCTGCCGCGATGTCCGCGGCGCCCGCCGCTCGGCTCGTCGTACTCGTCTTCGTCCTCGTCGCCGGGGACCCGCTCGAAGCCCTTGGTGTCGAAGTGGCCGGTGCCGAAGCCGTCGCCCCTGCCCCCGCCGCCCCGGCCGGCGTAGCCGTCGGTCTCGAATCCGGCGGTGTCGAAGCTGCCGGTGTAGCCGTCGCGGGGCCCGCCCGCCCAGGTGCCGGTGGGGGAGTCGTCGGGCGTCGCCTGCTGCGGAGCGGTCCTGGTCAGTCGCATGGCCCTGGTCGCCGGGGAGCTCTGCCGGGCGGGCTGGCGCAGATCGGCCGGAGCGCCGATCTGGGCCGCCCCGGCCAGCACCGGGGTCCAGGTCGGGGGCACCGCGCTCGCCTGGATGTCCATGACGTCGGCCACGATGCAGGTGATGTTGTCGGGACCGCCGCCGCGGATGGCGAGCTCCACCAGCTGCAGCGCCGCCTTGTCGGGGTCCCTGATCGAGCTGAGCGTCTGGTGCAGCGTGTGCTCGGTCACCACGCCCGACAGCCCGTCAGAACAGAGCAGGTAGCGGTCGCCTGGCAGCGTCTCGAGCTGGGTCAGGTCGGGCTCGGCGACCGTCCGGCCGTCGAGGGCGCGCAGCAACAGCGATCGGTGCGGGTGCGTTGCCACGTCGTCTTCGGTGATCTTCCCCTCGTCGACGAGGGACTGGACAAGCGTGTGGTCGTGGGTGATCTGAAGGAACTGGCCGTTCCTGAGTCGGTAGGCGCGGGAGTCGCCGATGTGGCAGAGCGCCGCGTAGCCGTCCGCCCACAGCAGCGCGGTCAGCGTCGTGCCCATGCCCTCGATCGCGGGATCGGAGATGATCAGCTCCTGCAGCCGCAGGTTGGCCATGGCGACCGCGTCGGCGAGGGCGCCGACCAGATCGGGTCCGATGTTCCTGGCGTCGTCAAGCGGGGCGATCGTGGTGATGGTGGCGGCGCTCGCCACCTCACCCGCCGCGTGGCCGCCCATGCCGTCGGCGACCGCGAGCAGGTGCGGACCGGCGAAGGCCGAGTCCTCGTTCCCCTCGCGGAGGAGACCGACGTCAGAACGGACCGCATAGCGAAGGGCTAGTGTCATCTGCGCAGTTCCAGAACGGTCTTGCCAATACGGATCGGCACGCCTACGGGCACCGGGGTGGGCCGGATCACCTTCTGGCGGTCCAGGTAGGTGCCGTTGGTGGAACCGAGGTCCTCAACGATCCACTGTCCGTCCTGTGGAAAAATCCGGGCATGGTGGGTTGAAGCGTAGTCGTCGTTTAGCACCAGCGTGGCGTCATTTGCGCGGCCCATGGTGATTTGCTGGTCCGCGAGGTCGATGCTCACGCCGCTCAGCGCACCGTCGGTGACGACGAGGAAACGCGGCGCCCCCCGGTGGCCGGCCCGTTGCGGTTTAGCCGGGCGCTGGGCGACCGGTCGTGGCGGGGCCTGGTTCCGTGGCCGCCGCACCTTGGCCACGGCCGTACCGAACAAATCGGTCCGTACTACGCCGATCGCCGCGATGACGAATAGCCACAAGACGGCCAGGAAGGCCACCCTGATGAGGGTAAGGGTGAGCGCGTTCATCCTGTGCGGTGTCCTCGGCTCCTACGTCGCTTGCGGTTGGGCTGCCCTCTCCAGCGGGCTGGCCTAAAGATTAGTCACTCTCCGGTCTTCTGGTGCGGCTCTACCTACTACCTGGCCGGGATCAGTACATACCACTACCTGGCCAGCCTCCGTCAATACCTGTCGTCCTGCCGGAAGATCATCGTGGTCCGGCCGAGCGTGACCGTGGTGCCGTCGACCAGCGCCACCCGGCGGACCGGTTGCCCGTTGACGAACGTGCCGTTGGTGGACCCGAGATCGACGAGCACGACCTGGCCGTCCTCCACCCGCAGCTCGGAATGGTGCCGTGACACTCCCGCATCGACCAGCCGCAGGTCGCAGTCGGTGCCCCGGCCCAGCAGGGTCACCGGGGTCTGCAGCTCGTACGTGCTGCCAGCGGCCACGCCGGTGCCGGGTGACGAACCGGACACGACCAGCCGCGGCCGTCCGGGGAACTGCGAAGAAGCGACCCGAGGCAGGTCGCTGACCGGCTGGCGGACCTCGCCCGCCTCCACCGTGTGCCCTCGGATCACTCCCGACCGAATGCGGAACGTGCCAGTGGTCAGGTCGGGAACGCCCTCGAACCGGATGCGCACCGGGCCGACAAACGAGTAACCCTGCTCCTTGGCGTGATCCCGGGCCAGCGTCGCGAGCTCCACGCCGAGGTCCTCCGCCAGCACGTCAAGACGTTCGGCGTCGGTCTGCGCGATCTCCACGACAAAGTCGTTCGGCACCAGGGTGCGACCCTGCGCCACGATGGCGGCCCGCTCGTCCATCTCATGCTGGACCGCGCTTGCCACCTCGACCGGCTGTAGTTCGGACTTGAACACGCGGGCGAAGGTCCCCTCGACCATGCCCTCAAGCCGGCGTTCGAAGCGCTGCAGAACTCCCACCCGTTGGGCCTCCCTTCCGCTCGTTATCCATCTGATGTTATCCGGGGCGCGACCACACTGGGGGTCGTGCTAGCCTGAGTCGTCATTCCAGAGGGCGAGTGGCGGAACGGCAGACGCGCACGGTTCAGGTCCGTGTGTCCGAGAGGATGTGAGGGTTCAAATCCCTCCTCGCCCACCCATGTTCGGTTGCTCTTCGGGCAACCTTCCCGGTGTCTCTGTGCTGTCTGGGGGGACGCCCCCCAGACCCCCCTGCCCACCCATGTTCGGTTGCTCTTCGGGCAACCTTCCCGGTGTCTCTGTGCTGTCTGGGGGG
>Ga0302326_10028523_pt1 | contig 11230 bp, 9 predicted proteins | sample Palsa_T0_3_FD_202264 | JGI IMG/M metagenome (GOLD analysis project Ga0302326, IMG submission 202264) | Peat permafrost microbial communities from Stordalen Mire near Abisko, Sweden - Palsa_T0_3 | ecosystem: Environmental > Terrestrial > Soil > Palsa > Peat permafrost | place: Sweden: Abisko...
TCAGCGCCTGCGCGGCGAGCCTGGCGTAGTCAGCGTCCTGTGGGCCGATCTCCACGTATACATCGCCGATGATCCGCCCTTCCCCGGTGTGGATGGCGGTATGCGGAACCTGCAGGTTCCCGTTCGGTAGTCGTATCACGAACATCGCAGTTCACCCTAGATGCCATAACGCCGGTTGAAGTACAGCATGACCTGGAGCGCGAGCCGGGTGTTGCCGCTCAGCATATCGACAAGTGCCGGTCGCTGCGCCGATGCGATTGCGGCGAACGAGTCCGCGAAGAACTCCTTACGGCCAAGTCCGCCGTGCTGGCGATGAAAGTCACTAGCTATGTATGGCTGGCATTGATCATAGATGTTCTTAAACTCAGGCGAGTCTGATTGCCACTTTCCTGGCGGGCTGTCCAGGTCGTCGAGCGCGTGCCCGACCTCGTGGCACAGCACGTCCGGGGTGGGCGAGGGGCGGGTGCCGACCACGATCTTGCGGTCGCCGTAGGCGCCGGCGCAGGCGTCCCACGTCGCCTTGCCCGACGGCAGCTGGACGCCGTGCAGCGCCCCCATGTCGTCGAGGTCGGGCACCCCGCCCTCGCCCACGTAGATGCCGTCGAGCCCCTCGGCCAGCTTCTCCTGCAGCGCCCGCGGGAACTGGGCGAGCCGTTCGATGGCGTCGATCGCCTGCGGCGGCGGAGCGGCCGCGGCCGGGTCCCACTGCCGCCAGAGGATCTTCTCAAGCGGCCCGCAGTGCTGCCGGCCATCGTCGGTCACCGGGTAACCGCGCGGATGCGGCGCGGCGAACGGCAGCGCGTCCATGCTCTGGTCACGCGCGACCTGCGCCCGGGCCAGCCCCGGGCCGAACCGCGGTACTGCCGCCTGCGTGGCGGCCTGCCCGGCGGCGGCGCCCTGGGCCGCCACCGGCCTGGTTTGCGTCCGGCCGACCGGGCCGCCGACGACCTGGTACCAGGGCTGCCTGGGGGCCGCATTCGCGGGCGCCTGGCTGGCGCCGTCCTGTCCGCGGGTGACGGCTTCACCGCGGGTGGCGGTCTCCATCGGGGCCGCCCCGTACGGCGCTTCCCTGATCCGCGCCCGGCCGACGCTACCGCCGCGTCCGGCCGTCGGCGAGTAGTTCCTCGGCAGCGGCGGTGGCGCGGGCGTGCGGCCGCCTCCGTTCGGGGTGCGCGGCATCGGGCTCGCGCTCGTCGCCGCCCCGCGATTCGGTGAGCGTCGCGGGAGCCCGGCCGGGGGCTGCAAGGGCGGCCGCTGAGGCCGCTGGCGCGCGCTTGCCACCGGAGACGACGGCGGCCAAGAACCGGCACCGGCATTCCGTCGGTGCCTGCCGCCCGCTTCCGCTCCGTCAGCCCGGGAGTCTCCCGATCTCCCCCTGCCATCGCCCTGCGATCCGGGACGCCAGCCGACGAGTCGGCCGAGCCGCTCGAATAGGCGTAGCCGCATTCTGGGACTCCCCTGTTGTCGCGCCAAAGCCCAGGGTATTCCGAATCGGCCCGGACGTCACCCCGGGTGACAGACGACGACTAAACATGCAGGTGGGAAAAAATGGCTGTTCACGGCACGCGATAGCAACCAAGAGGTTAGGCTTTCGCCATGTTGCTGTCAGGTGTCCTTTTTGTCCTGTTCCTGGCAGGCTGCTGGCTCTACTGCCTCAGCGACGCGGTCCTCATGCCGCCCGAGGCGTTCCCCGGATGGCGCAAGCGCACCTGGGTAATCGTCATCGCGGTGACGCTGATCGCGGGCGCCATCGCCTGGCTGGTCGCCCGCAGGAACTGGCGTTCACATCGGTGGTCGTCGTTCGACGCCGCGAACCTGATGATCATCGATCGCAGCGGCGCCAACGTCACCTGGTACCCGCACCCGCCGACTGAGTCCGCAGACGCCGCAGAGCCCGCAGACCTCACCGACGCCACGTACCTCACGGACCTCACGGACTTCACGGAGCCGACGCACCTCACGGACCGGTCAGTGCCGAAGGGCCCCGACGACGACCCGGACTTCCTCCGCCAGCTCGCCCAGCGCATCCACGGCACCCCCACCGACCCCGCCGAGTAAGTTCACCCTCACTGCACCCCAGCGTAGGAGTGCAGCCCGGTGACGAAGATCTGGATCACGAAGATGTTGGTCAGCAGGCTCGCGAACCCGAGCAGCTGAATGTAGTGCGCGCGCACACCGCGCCAGCCGCCGGTGGCGCGGGCGTGCAGGTAGGCCGCGTAGATCACCCAGGTGATGAACGCCCAGGTCTCGACCGGGTCCCAGCCCCAGTAGCGCCCCCACGCCTGGTCCGCCCAGATGGCGCCCGCCATGACGCCGAACGTCCAGATCGGGAACCCGAAGACGACCGCGCGGTACGTCAGCTTGTCCAGCTGCGATGCCGACGGGATGCGGTCAAGCAGCGGGTTGGCCTCGGCCTTCCCGGCCGCCACCCGCTTCCGGTACCGCTCGGTGACCAGGTACATGATGCCGAGCACGGCCGCGACGAAGAAGATGCCGCTGGAGAGCGTCATCGCGGTGACGTGGATCGACAGCCAGTAGGACTGCAGCGCCGGCACCAGCGGCCCGGCCGGGGTGTAGATGAGCGTCTCGGCCAGCCCGAGCGCGATGACGATCGCGCCCATCACGAACACGCCGAGCGCCCAGGCCCGGTACTTGATCAGGATGTAGCCGAAGAAGAGGGCGGCCACACAGGTCAGCGCGGTGATGAACTCGTACATGTCGCCCCAGGGGGCGCGGTGGACGGCAAACCCTCTGGTGGTGACCGCGACGACGTGCGCCAGAATGCCGAGCCAGCTCAGCGAGGCGGCCGCCACGACCCACGGCCCCGCATCTTTGATCGCCCGGAACGCGCCCGCCGGCCGCTCCGGCCGCGCCACCGGCCCGGCGGGATTCGCAGACCCCGCACCCGCCGCGCCTCCCGAGACAGTGCCCGCCGAGACAGTGCCCGCCGAGACAGTGCCCGCCGAAGCAGCGCCCGCCGAAGCAGCGCCGACCGCCGCGAGCTGCGCCGCTCGTTCCGCGACCGGCGCCGCGGCCGCCTTCCGGCGCGGCCGTCCGAAGGCGTAGTCGCCCGCGAAGGCGAGCAGCGCGAGCGAGTAGATGAGCAGCGCCGCGATCATAAAGTCGGTGCTGACGTGCGCCAATCCTGCGTTGACGGACACGAGCCTCACGCTCCCGTTTCTGACTGGTTGTTAGGCTCAGGCTGGTTGGGGTCGGCCGCCGAAACGTCGGCCGCGGAGTCGACCGCCGAAACGTCGGCGATGTCGGCGGCTAGGGTGGCGAACTCGTCCTCGAACCCGCCGCTGGCGTCGGTCCTGGTCAGGCCGCCGACGGTGACAATCGAGCCGACGCCGCCGGGCCCCGGCTCCGCCCGCACGAACACCCGCCGCCGCCGCACGAAGAACGACAGCAGCAGTCCGGCCAGCGCCAGCATGCCGCAGACGAGCGCAGGAATCTGCCCCGGGTCGTGGGTGATCTCGAGGCTCACCCACTGCTCGGTCCCGACGTAGGTGATCGAGCCGAGCTTGCCCGGCAGCTTCCAGGTCTGCCCGGGCGCCATCAGGTGCGGCGACCCCGAGATCTTCGTCATCTGGCTGGTGTCGAGCTGGTAGACGCTCTGCGGCACATCCGAGTTCATGCCGAGGTTGCCGGAGTAGCCGATCAGCGACACCATCGGGTTGTTCGCGGCCGGGAAGATCGACTCAAGCGTCCCGTCGGTGGTCAGGTAGGCGGTCGGCAGGAACACGCCGATGAAGCCGAGCGAGGCGCTCGGCGCCTTCACCACTCCATCGGAGAGCATCGTGTTGCTATTGGCCGGGATGAACGGCGTGGCCTCGTTGTAGGCGGCGCCGTCGGGGCCCGTCACCGTGAACACCGGCGCGTACCCGTGGCCGATCAGGTACACCTTCACCGAGTCGACCGACAGCGGGTGGTTGACCTGGATGTCGTAGTTCTTGGCGGGACTGCCGGGCGAGGCGTGGTAGGTCACGTTGGCGTTGAAGGCGGCCGGCTGCCCGATGTTCTGACCCGAGTCGACGTAGCTGGCCGTGAAGTTGTCAAGCGTGAGCGAGAACGGCGCCAGGTCAGACTCCGTCACCAGCCGTCCCGGGTGAAACTCGTTCAGCGCCGCGGCGGTGTCGCTGAACCCGTTGGCGGGGCCCTGGACGACCAGTTGGTCGGCCTTGTAGCCGAACAGCCCGCCCAGCGCGATCGAGACCAGCACGCCGAGCAGCGACAGGTGGAAAAGCAGGTTGCCGACCTCGCGCAGGTACCCCTTCTCGGCCGCGACCCACTGGCCGGAGTCGCCCGCGGCGGGCCGCCGGAGCCGGAACCGCTGACCGCCGAGCACCGAGGCGGCCGCGTCGACCGCCGCGCCCGGCGTCAGCGCGGACGGATAGCTCACCGATTGCGGCAGCCGCGCCAGGTTCCTCGGGGCCCGCGGCGGCGGCGTCCGCGCCGAGCCGACCAGCTTGAACGTCCGCGGCACCACGCACCCGATCAGCGAGGCGAAGAGCAGCAGGTAGATCGCCGCGAACCAGGGCGCGGCGAACACGTTGAAAAGCCCCAGGCGGTTTAGCCACGGTGCCAGCGTCGGGTGCGACGTGAAGTACTGCGTCACCGAGGCCGGGTCGGCCCCCTCCTGCGGCAGGATGGAACCGGGCACCGAGCCGAGCGCGAGCAGGAACAGCAGGATGAGCGCAGTCCGCATGGAGGTGAGCTGCCGCCACGCCCAGCGCCCCCAGCCCGCGCCGGTCCCCGACGGTCCCGTGGTCCCGCCACTCCCGCTCTCCGCTAGTTCGGCCGGGCCGGTGCCGAACGCACGCGTGGCTTCGCCCTCCAGGTCCGCCGCTTCCGTCTTGGACTCGACCTTGGAGGTGGGCGCGTGCACATCGGTCACTGGGTCACCCCGGCGTCTTGGATCAGGGTGGTGACCTGCGGGTACGTGACCGCCCCGAGGATCATCCCGGCGATGTGCCCGGTCTTGTCGATGACCAGGGTCGTGGGCGTGGCGGAGATCGGAACCGCCAGCGAGAGCCGCTGCAGCACAGCCTCGTTCGAGTCGTTCACGCTCGGATAGGTGATGTCCGCGCCGTGGAGGAAGGACAGCGCGTTGGTGGGGGTGTCCTGGACGTCGTCACCAAGGAAGGCGACCCCCTCGGGGCCGTACTGCTCGTCGAGGTACTTGAGCGTCTGGCTCTCATTGCGGCACGGAGGGCACCAGGAGCCCCAGACGTTGAGCACCACGATCTTGCCGCGGTAGCTCGCGAAGTTGATTGGCGTCCCGGTCAGCGAGGTTGCGGTGAACTCGGGCGCGGCCGGCCGCTGCCCGGCCGGGTAGGTGAGCATGTTGCCGGCGGCATCGCCCTTCCCCTGGGTAACCACCGTGACCACAAGCGCGGCTACCAGCAGCACGAAGGCACCGGCCCCGGTGGTGACGACCGTGCGTCGTTTCACTTTGAACACGGCAGTTCCCTAACGTCTCCTACAACGGGTAGTACGTCGGACCTATTGTGCCCTATCGGCGTCGGCGACCTGCTGCCGGGGCGGTACCGCGTAGGTAACGCCGGTGAGCTGGTCTCCGTCGAAGGTCAGGCTGGTGACGGACCCGAGCGCGCACTGGCGGCTGCTCGGGTTGTGCCACAGCGGCCGGTGCTCGACCGCCAGGCGGCTCACCCAGATCGGCAGCTGATGGCTGACGCAGACCGCCTCCTGGCCCCGACTGGCGTCCCTGGCCCGGTCAATGACCTCGCGCACGCGCGCGACGATCTTGGTGTACGGCTCGCCCCAGGACGGCTGGAACGGGTTCCACAGGTACCGCCAGTTCAGCGGGTTCAGCGCGAGGCTGGCCAGGCTGACGGACTTGCCCTCGAGCACGTTCCCCGACTCGATCAGCCGGTCGTCGGTGATGATCGGGAGCCCCAGTCGCTCGGCCACCGGCAGCGCGGTTTCCTGCGCCCGCTCGAGCGGCGACGCGAAGAGCGCGGCAACCGGCCGCCCCTCGAAGTAGTCGGCGGCGGCGACGGCCATCATCCGCCCGTTGGCCGACAGGTGGTACCCGGGCAGCCGCCCGTAGAGTACGTGATTCGGGTTGTGCACTTCACCGTGCCGAAGCAGGTGAACAACAGTGATCTCAGCCATGGCCTCGCCAGCCTACCGGTCTACCGAGCTGGCCTTGTCAGCCGAGGCTGGTGGTCGCGCTCGATCCCAGGAAGTTGCCCTGGGCCGGGAAGACGATGCGGAAGTGCCCGTCGAGCGTGCCCGACACGTCTATGGCCACGCTGCCGCTGCTGGCGGTGCGAGCCGAGCCAAGGGAGCGCCAGGTCTTGCTGCCGTCCGGGAGGTAGTAGAACTTGACGACGCCGGCGACGGTCCGGTAAGTGACGCCACCCGCCTGGGGATAGTCCTGGATGATGGCCGCGAGGTCCGTGCCGCCCTCCAGGTGCATGGCGACGACCTCGGTGACATAGGTCCTGTCCACGAAGAAGCTGTCCCGGGTGGCGCTGCTGGACGCCTGATAGATCGTGCTTCCGATCTGCTGTTGCGCCACCCTGACCTGCCACTGGAAGTGACCGAACTTGACCAGCGGCGACTGCCAGCCGAACGCGCCTTTGCTGTTGGTCTTGCTGTTGGCGACATGCACCCAGTTCCCCTTGGGCAGCGCGCGGTAGTAGTAAGCCACCGTGACCCCGGGGGCTGCCTTCCAGGCCGATCCGATCTTTGCCTGCACGGTGCCGGTGATCTTGATCGGCGAGTGGACCTCGTGCGTGGCGGGCACCGTCAAGGTCGCCGTCCGGGTCTGATACACGTTCACCGCGTCGATGACCAAGGGCTTGCTCCAGTAGCCCTCGTACAGCGCGTAGACCGGGTAGACAGCCTCCCCTACCTCGATAAACCAGCTGTTCTTCCCCGTTGGCTTGAACGACAGCGCGAAGGTCCCGGCGGCAGTGAGCGGCGCGGTAACGCTGCTGGGGACGCCGTTGCGGTACAGCGTAGCGATCGCGTCGGGTGGCGGCAGCTTGCTGCCGTTCACATCGACGTACGCCTTCCCTGCGAACGTCACGGACGTACCGGGTGCGACCTGTGACTTAGGCACGGAAGTGAACGTGACTGTGGGGGGCGGGCTCGCGTCGGTGAAGGGAACCACCACATCGGAGGTCGAGGCGGCATAGCCGTTGGTGGCGTCCCCCGCGAACGAGGCCGTGTAGTTGCCTATCGCCGTCAGCTTGCTGAACGTGACCGCGAAGCTCCCAGACGTGCCAGTGGTCGTCGTGGCGACGACAACCGCGGGACCGGCGCCCGCCACCTGCTCGGTGATCGTCACCGATTCGGGGGTGGTGATGGGTGCGCTCGTGTCGCCGTTCACGAGGCTGCCATCCAGCGTGACGGTGGGGTTGGAAAGACTGGGCGGATTGTTAAACGACGCCTGCGACTGCGCCAGCGATAGGACCGTCGCGGTCCCGGTTGCGGCGGTAGCCGTGCTGACTCCGATAACGGCAGCCGAGACGGCTAGCGCGGCTGCGACGGACAGGCGTAGGACCCGCATGACTCTCCCGGCTTACTTGGCGCGACTTTGAGCGAGTCACACGATATCGATTTCAACCGGACTAGAACGCCATTAACCGATTTCACACGGATTGGAACCTCGTAAATCACGCGCGGTTAAGACGATGACCTCGACGTAGCGGCGGCGGTCGGCGATGACCTCGGTCAGCCGACGCAGCTGCCGCGCTACCGCGGCGGCGTCGATCGCGCCCAGGTCGGCGGCCGCCGTTAGCTGCCCGGCCAGTTCGTCCGCCTCGCTGACCAGCGCCCAGTCGAACTGGAGGAGCTCGTCGAGGCCGGACCGGCGGATCCGGTCCCATACCTTGTCCTCGGGCAGCAGCGGCAGCCCGCGAACCGAGGTGGCCACGGTGTCGATGTCCTTGCCGAGCCGGTCGGCCTGGCGCAGCGGCGCCATTACCTCGGCCGAAGGGAAGGGGTTCTCCCTGGTCGACGGGGGCACCCGGTCGGCCCGCCACTGGCTGGCGAGGTCGCGCAGCCGGGCCGAGGCGTCGCCCAGGCTGCGGCCGACGCGCTCCCTGATGAGCAGATCGTCGGCGCGCAGCCTGCCCTTCGTCGTGTAGACGTCGGATGCGAGCAGGCTGCGCAGCCGGTCGGCCATCGTGTCGGCCACTAAATCACTGACCAGCGACGACGTGGGCCACGCTGCCGTTCGGGCCCGGCACCGTCGCGGGCAGACCGGTCAGCCCGATGTTGAACGGCAGGCCGACGGCCATGTTGGGCGCGGAGACGAGGCCGTTCTCCGCCATCTTCATCGCCACGTAGTAGCGCACCGCGTCCAGCTCCGACAGCCCGAACGCGCGCAGCGAGATCAGCTCCCGCATCCGCTCGTCACGCGGCCTGACCAGCACCTTGACGTCGTTAAGGGTGATCCCGTAGATGGACAGGAAGTCCTGCAGGTGACCGCGGACCAGCTCGGTTATCTCGTGAATCCGCTCGTTGACCTGCTCGAGCGGCGTCACCTGAATGAGCTGGTTGACCGCCTGCTCGACGACCGGGCCTGCGTAGGCGTTGAGCGCGTCCGTGGTGAGCACGTGCCCGGCGTAGGGCATGTGCGTGACGAGCTTCACCGCGTCCTGGGCGCTGTCGACGTGCACGTAGTAGTCGACGTCGTACATGAGCTCGGCCAGCTCGCGCGACAGCGCGACCCCCTTCGCCTTGGCCACGCTCTTGGCGCGGGACACGAACAGGGCCTCGTACTGCCAGGGCGACGTGCCGCCGTAGAACGCCTGCTGCATGTTGCCGATCAGCGGCCGCTGGGGCGTCTCCACCGGGTACTGCCCGGTCTCGTACACGTTGAGGATCGCGCCGCGCGACTTCAGCACGCAGAAGTGATTGGACTCAACGGTCAGCAGGCTGCCGTTCATGATGTCGTTGCCTGGATAGTGGTACATGAGAACCCCGGGCCCCATGACCTCCGTGCCGTCTTGGTTAAGGGTGCTGATCACGCTCCGAACCGCCATCGGTTCGACTCCTCCCGCTGTGTTTTCCCCGCTCGCCGCCGGGCGCTTTAGCCCCTGTCTGCTCCCTCGTCGCGCGGCCAAAACCGCCGCGCTCCTCAGTCCGCAACAGGGGCGCGCCCTTTGGCTCGCGGGGGGTTCCCCTATCCTGGCATGCCCGGTGGCCGCCGACCTACGATGTTGGGTCCCATAAAGCCTTGCCAGCGGCTTATGTGGGTTGATCTGTGGGTGCGTGCGGTCGGAGGTAGTCCGGCCCGCTCGCGGGCAGGCCGGTCAGCCCGATGTTGAACGGCAGGCCGACGGCCATGTTGGGCGCCGAGACGAGGCCGTTCTCCGCCATCTTCATCGCCACGTAGTAACGCACCGCGTCCAGCTCCGACAGCCCGAACGCGCGCAGCGAGATCAGCTCCCGCATCCGCTCGTCACGCGGCCTGACCAGGACTTTCACGTCGTTGAGTTTTATCCCGTAGATGGACAGGAAGTCCTGCAGGTGACCGCGGACCAGCTCGGTGATGTCGTGGATCCGCTCGTTGACCTGCTCGAGCGGCGTCACCTGGACGAGCTGGTTGACCGACTGCTCGACCACCGGGCCGGCGTAGAGGTTGAGCGCCTCGGTCGTCAGCATGTGCCCCGAGTAGGGCATGTGGGTCACCAGCTTCACCGCGTCTTCGGCGCTGTCCACGTGCACGTAGTAGTCCACGTCGTAGACCAGCTCCGCGAGTTCGCGCGACAGCGCGACGCCCTTCGCCTTGGCCACGCTCTTGGCCCGGGACACGAACATGACCTCGTACTGCCAGGGCGACTGGCCGCCGTAGAACGCCTGCTGCATGCTGCCGATCAGCGGCCGCTGCGGCGTCGAGACCGGGTACTGCCCGGTCTCGTAAACGTTCAGGATCGCGCCGCGCGACTTCAGCACCGCGAAGTGATTGCTCTCCACGGTCAGCAGGCTGCCGTTCATGATGTCGTTGGCCGGATAGTGGTACATGAGGACCCCCGGCCCCATGACCTCCGTGCCGTCGTGGTTGAGCGTGCTGATCACGTTTCGCATAGGCATGTGTAGACACTTCCCGTCCCGTCCAAAGGGAGCTGTTGCCCCGGCCTAACGCCAATCCTGACACGCGCTCGCGCGCGCACTCAGGTACGCGAGAGCGCCGGGGAAAACGTGACGGGGCGAGAGCTAAGTGCCGACTAGCGGCCGAGGACGGCGGCGGCGGCGCGCGCGGCGGCGGGCAAGGCGGCGGAAACGCGGGAGAGCTCGTCTTCGCCGTGGGCGGCGGAGGTGAACCACGCCTCGAACGCGGACGGCGGCAGGTAGACGCCGCCGTCGAGCATCGCGTGGAAGAACGCGGCGTAGGCGGCGGTGGACTGGTCCTTGGCGTCGGCGAAGTTGGTCACCGGGTCGGTCCGGCCGAGGAAGATCGTGAACAGGCTGCCCGCGGTCGACAGGTAGTGCGGCACGCCGACCGCGGCGAGTTCGGCCGAGACCATCTTCGAGAGCGCGCTCGCGAACAGGTCGACCGCGTCGTATACCTCGGGCGTGCAGGCGCGGAGGGTGGCCAGGCCGGCCGCGGTCGCCAGCGGGTTACCCGACAGCGTGCCCGCCTGGTAGACCGGGCCGACTGGGGCGAGCCTGGACATGATGTCGGCCCGGCCGCCGAACGCGGCGCAGGGCAGCCCGCCGCCCATCACCTTGCCGAACGTCACTAGGTCACCGGGCACCCCGTCGAGCCCGTACCAGCCCGACCGGGAGACGCGGAAGCCGGTCAGCACCTCGTCCATGATCAGCAGCGCGCCCGAATCGTCACAGACCGACCTGAGCAGCTCGTTGAAGCCGGGGGCGGGCGGGACCACGCCCATGTTGGCCGGGCAGGCCTCGGTGATCACGCAGGCGATCTCGCCCCCGCGGGCCGCGAAAAGCTCCCGCACGGCCGCCGCGTCGTTGTACGGCAGCACCACCGTGTCGGCGGCGGACGCGCCGGTCACCCCGGGCGTGTCCGGCAGGCCAAGCGTCGCCACGCCGGACCCGGCCGCGACCAGCAGCGCGTCCACGTGCCCGTGGTAGCACCCGGCGAACTTCACCACCAGCGACCGGCCGGTGTAGCCGCGGGCCAGCCGGAGCGCCGACATGGTGGCCTCGGTGCCCGAGTTGACCAGCCGGACCTGCTCCACCGGGGCCCGCGCGATGATCTCCTCCGCCAGCTCAACCTCGC
>Ga0302326_10028524_pt1 | contig 11230 bp, 6 predicted proteins | sample Palsa_T0_3_FD_202264 | JGI IMG/M metagenome (GOLD analysis project Ga0302326, IMG submission 202264) | Peat permafrost microbial communities from Stordalen Mire near Abisko, Sweden - Palsa_T0_3 | ecosystem: Environmental > Terrestrial > Soil > Palsa > Peat permafrost | place: Sweden: Abisko...
CGTGCTGAGATTTATGACCCTGGGGATCTTCTGGAACGGCCAGCTAGCGCAGTTGAACGCTTTCACCCGCAGCGATCGCAACCTTTCGTGGATTCACCTGGCTTTTCTTTTCGCGGTATCGATTATGCCGTTCTCCACCAGGTTGTTGGCGGAATTTATCTCCTATCGCAGCGTCCTGATCGCATATTGGGGCAATATTCTGCTGCTGGGAGCGGTGCTGTTTGTCAGCTGGCGTTACGCGACCCGAGCGGGCCTGCTGCAAGAAGAGATTAACCGGGACCGGCAATGCGCGGTGGAACGCAGAATCGTGGTGGCTCAGGGCCTTTATGCCTTCGGAGCGCTGCTCTGCCTCTTCAACACCTATGTGAGTATTGCTTTTATTATTCTGGTTCAGCTCAACTTTGCCCTGGCGCCGCGGCTTCCCTTTGTATCTGAAGTTTAGGGGTTCAGAGCCGCTCAGACTCCACTATGTGGACTCCGGGGGGAGCAGAGATTGCCGCTTCGAGGAGCGCCTTGGCAATCTTATCGGCGGGGACCACCCGGTAGTGGCGGGGCAGGATAGGACGTATCGAATGGAACATCCGGATGGTGCGCGCTTCCCAGGCACGATTGGGCTTGCGCGGACCCAGGATGCCTGAGGGGCGCACCAGCGTGAGGGACGGGAATCCTCCGGCGATGAGTCTTTGCTCCACCTCACCTTTCACACGCATGTAAAAAGCGCGCGCTTTGGGATTGGCGCCGATGGAGGAGTTAAAGGCAAAGCTCTGCGCGCCGTGCTGGTGCAGCAATTTGGCCACTGCCAACGGATACTCAACATCGACTTTGCGGAAGGCTATATGCGAACCTGCCTGGCGCATGGTGGTGCCCAGGGTGCAGATGCCTCCATCAACTTGCCACCAGGGCGCGTCCAGCGGGAGGGCATCGAAATCTACCAGGGGGTTTTCAAGGCGGGGCTGCGGCGGCAATGGGTTGCGGGTGACTGCTACCAGCTTCGCTACCCTGCTGTCGGCAAGCGCCTGGCGCAGAACGGATTGACCCACCAGACCGGTTGCGCCCACAAGTAACAGATCTTTCATGATCTTGCTCCCTTGCAGCAATAATAGCCTTGCCACGGAGAAGTTCCGCCTGCGGGTTTTTCGCGCCGTCGCTCATCATCTGAACTTCCGTTTGGATCAACGAACAGATTAGCTGTGCCAGCCCCGGACTTTAGTCCGGGGGAGCGGGTTTTCAAACCCGCGAGAACGTTTCGATATATAAATTCAGGGCTTTAAAGCCCCTGCGTGAGAATGACCATCTCGATATTGAGTCCCGTAGGGACGGCTGAACTTAGCCCAGGACGCAGTCCTGGGTTGGCATACGCCATGGAAAAGTCCCGCAGGGACGACTGAAAAGTTGTCGATATACGGTCCTGGATTCGGGGAGCGGATCGGGAATTCTCAACCGCGGAATATTTTGAAATGGAAGGGCCTGGGACTGCCTCCGGGTATTTTCAGTCGTCCCTACGGGACTTGTCGTCTCTCGAATCTCTGCCCAGGACTTTGTCCTGGGCTAAGTTCAGCCGTCCCTGCGGGACTGATTTTGCAATCGGTTGGTTCTCACGCAGACTCTTTAGCCCTGGTGGCGGGGCGTCCAATTCCATCCCCAGAGACGCCGATGACCAGGCAAACAGCTCCGGTCTCTCGCTCAAGCCCGCTCTGACCCGGATTCTCCCAAATGTACCTGTGGTGATGTTTGTCATCCTCTGCGTCGCGAACGCGGTGATTCACGAAACTCGCTTCTTATATTTCAAAAGCAAAATGAATTTCCCGTTTCGTGCGATAGGAGAAACCGCCCTTGATGAATGGCGGTCTCTTTTCCAGCGGGATTTCCGCTGCAGGTGTCAGCAGCAGATGAAAGTGATTGGGCATGATCACAAATTCATGCAGCAGAAAGCGACTCTTTCGACGATTCCCGCAAGAACATCCACCAGAAGCTGAGCCATGCGATCGGATTGAAGCGCGCGGCGTCCGGCTGTCGTCGAGGTCACGAGAAACGTACGGGTTGATTGGGGAGCTTGGGGCATTCTCACCAGGGCTAAAGCCCGGTTATTGCAAGATAAAGCGTTCTCGCAGGTTTGAAGACCCGCTTCCCCGGACTGAAGTCCGGGGCTGGCACGGATCAAGCCTTTAGCCTGCTACAAAATAAGGTGCCTAGGGTCCGCCGCCCCACGCCCTGGCTCTGAAAATGTAGAAACTCCAGACCAGGACTAGCGTCCTGGGCTAAGCTCAGCCGTTCCTGCGGGACTGAGTGCAAATTCCCCGTTCCCACGCAGAATCTTCAGCTCGTACCTACAGGCCGCCCGCGGTTCTCCACCCTCAGATGGGAATGTAGTTGAAATGGATCGCCACGGTTCTGCTATGCATGAAACTACTTTCCGAAATAGCAGCGGGAGGGGTCCAAGCAGAAATAATGATGAGGCATAAGCCGCTTGTGTTCGGGAATGGACACCGCAGAGAGAAAGCGGACAGCGGCGTTCTCGCAAAACAGACCTGGGTTTAGTTCTTTTCATGCAGTTGCAGCCGTAGGAAGGCTGGCGTGTGAATTGCTCTACAGGGTGCGACAAGGTGAAACCATGAACACTCTGCTGCAGGACCTGCGATTTGCTCTCCGCCAGATGCGCCGCTCCCCTGGCTTTGCCATTACCGCTGTCATCATCCTGGCGTTGGGCATCGCGGCCAACGTCATAGTTTTCGGGGTGGTGCAGGCATTGATCCTGCAACCTCTGGATGCGCCTCGTCCGGACCGGTTGGTGACGTTCGCCAACCGTGAGCAGGGATACCCGGCGTACTCCTATCCCGAGGTGCGGGACGTGCGCGAGGGCAATACGGTATTCTCCGCCGTCGCCGCGTACATGTTCGACATGTTCGGCCTGGAAGTTAACGGCGTCACCCGGCCTGCCTGGGGAGACGAGGTGAGTGGGCAGTTCTTTGAGGTCATGGACGTCAAGCCGTTTCTCGGACGACTGCTGCGGCGAGCCGATGATGACCATCCCGGCGCCGCGGAGGTCGCGGTGATTACCTGGCCGGCCTGGAAGAACACGTTTGGCTCTGATCCCAACATCGTCGGCAGGATTGTCCGCATTAACAAACATCCGTACACCATCGTCGGCGTTACGCCGGAAGGCTTCTATGGAACGGAAAGGTTCATGCAGCCTGAGGTCTTCGTTCCCATGGCAAATGAAGCATCCCTGGACGGAGTCAACTGGCTTGAATCGAGGAGCGAAAACGAACGGGTGTACCCCATCGCGCGCATCAAGGACGGAATCACCAAGGCCCAGGTTCAGGCTGAGCTGAACACGATTGCCGCCCGCATTACCCGGCAAAACCCCAAGGAAGAAGACCGGTTGGCATTCAAGCTGGCTCGTCCTGGATTGATCGGCGACTTTGTCGGCGGAGCGGTGCGCCGTTTCCTGGGTGGCATCATGTTGCTGGCCGGTATTGTGCTGCTCGCAGCTTGCGCCAACCTTGGCGGCCTGTTCGCGGCGCGCACGGCAGACCGCACCCGCGAGATTGCCATTCGCATGGCGATTGGATCGAGCCGCTGGCGCATCCTCCGCCAGGTTCTTATGGAGGCGTTTGTGGTTTCGATCCTGGGAGGCGCGTGTGCCTGCGTCTTCGCGTGGATGACGTTGAATGGACTCGCGCGCTGGCACCCGCCCACGGATTACCCGATGAAGTTCCTCGTGACCCCGAAACCCTCATTGATCCTGATGGCGTTCCTGGTCTCGGTGCTGGCCTGCGTACTATTTGGATTGATGCCCCTGCGGCAGATCTTCCGTGCCGACCCCAACGACGCCATCAAGAGTGGCGGAAGCCAATCCAGCGCGGGCCGGCGCTGGGCGCTCCGCGACGTGCTGCTGGCGGCACAGATCGCGCTCTGCTGCGTCACCGTCACCGCTGCCTTTGTCTCCATGCGAGGCATGATCAAATCGCTCACCATGGACAAGGGGTTCAATCCCAGCAACGCTGTGCTGACGAAATTCGACTTGAGCGAGGCTGGTTATTCCGGAGAAGCTGCGGAACACGTTCAGCGCCAACTGCTGGAAAAGGTGTCGCAACTACCAGGAGTGGAAGCAGCCGCCTACGCGCATACCACGCCGCTCGCTGACACCTCGGACATTCCTGTCTTTACCCAACAAACGACCGACTTCAGAGACTCGCACAAGGCGTTTGATACTTTTTTCTTCGACGTTTCTCCTGGGTATTTCAACGCCGCTCAAACCCCATTGCTCGCAGGACGCGACTTCAGCTTTGACGACAAAGCCAACACGCCGCCGGTTGCCATTGTGAACCGGCAGTTCGCCCGCAGCCTTTTCCACTCTGAGGATGCCGTCGGCCGCTACTTCAAGGACAGCTCCGGTAAGTCGATCCAGATCGTGGGCATGGTGCCCACCGGAAAATATTTTCTGCTCAGCGAAGATCCCCAAGAGGCGGCTTTCTTTCCCATCCTGCAGAGGCCGAATTTTACGACACAACTTATCGTCCGCAACCGGCCTGACCCCTCCGGGGTGGCCAGTGCCGATATGGCAGCCACGGTGCGCAAAGTGATTCGCGATCTTGATCCCGGAATTCCCATCCGGCAGTCGACCGACTGGACCAGTTCGCTGGCGCTGACCCTCTTTCCTTCCCAGGTGGCCACGGTCGCACTCGGCTTGTTTGGTGCGTTTGGTCTCCTGCTCTCGATTACCGGGACCTTCGGTCTTGCTTCTTATACCGTCAGCAAACGGCTGCGCGAACTGAGCATTCGGGTCGCTCTTGGTGCGCAGGCCAAGCAGATCTTGTCGGCTGCGCTCGGTCGCATGTTGATCCTGCTCTCTGCCGGCTCGGTCGCCGGGATCCTGCTGGGTATCGCCGCGAGCCGAATCCTTTCGGCGATCGTCTTCCAGGCGACGGCGCAGGACCCCATCGTACTGACTGCGGTTGCCTTGACCATTCTGCTTACCGGCGCGCTCTCGGTAGCCGGCCCGGTGCGGCGCGCCCTGCATGTCGACCCTGCTAACGTACTTCGCGATCAGTAGTCGTATTCGCTTATTGTTCGCCTATACTGGATAGGTGAGCCCCAAGGCGGTCAGCCCGAGCGCATTGCGCTGTGAACTCAGCCATCGAAATGCCGCGAGAGCCGCGGCTTTCCTGGCGGAGATGAGCTACAGCCCGGTGCCCAGCATTGTTTATGCGGAGAATGAAGCTGGGGAACACGGCAACTTCCTGCCTGCGGCGTACAAGCGCATTTTGCAGCAACCAGCCTGGAAGGCGCGGCTGGCCAAGGTCTACACCGGCTCTCGCTTTCTACCCCGCAAGGCAGACCGCACGCGGCGCGAGCTTGAATGCGCGAACAGCTCTGATGCGCTGCTCATGAACATTTTTTGTTACCCAGGAGTGCTGCGGCGCGCAGCCGTCTGTTCCCTACTCGGGATTAAGCCTGGCATTCACCCCGAATTTGGCTTTAGGCCGGGGATCCCTTTGAATAACGGCACTCAGGATCGAAGTGAGATGGATTTGAAGCTAGGCGATCTGTTGATCGAAGCCAAGTTGACGGAAGGCGATTTCCAAACGGCGCGGTGCGACCTGGTGCATCGGTATCGCGATCTGGATGCGGTGTTTGATGTCGAGCGCTTACCCAAGCGGAAAGAAAAATACCGCTCGTGCCAGTTGATTCGCGGAGCTCTGGCAGCTCATGCCTGTGGATCCTCGTTTGCTGTTGTGTGTGACCAGCGCCGCCAGGACCTCGTCGACTCTTGCTTCGAAGTTATGTCGGCGGTCGCGAGCGCGGAGCTACGATGCCGGATGAGTGTGGTTACGTGGCAGGAGATTGCCGCCGCCGCCCCGCCAAAGGTGCGATTATTTCTAGCGGAGAAATACGGTATTACCGCGGGGTCCATTGCGGATGACTGGTGAACAGCCCGCCTAAGAAGCCGAGCTGGTAGACGAGAAAAAATCCGAAGCAGACACTCACCACGCCGGACGCGACACTGAAGACCCGGCTGACGCTGCTAAAGCGAGCGCCCGCGTACGCCAGCGGCATGGCCATCACCGCGGTCATGCACATCATGCCCACCATAGTGCCTGCGCCAAAGATCAACAGGTAGACCGTCGCCCACAGCGGACTGTGAATGGTCGATAGAACCAGCAGGGCCACGGCCGCGGATCCCGCCAGACCATGAACAATGCCGATGACCAGGGGCCGCACACATTGATAAACGCCGAAGCGGCCGACCGTGCGGTCGAGCAGGGTCTCCGCTTTACTCAGTGCGGGGACGGTTGCTGGTTTGCGGTTTCGCGTGAGGTAGGAGGTCAAGCGCTGCATGACACCGGTTAGATTGAGCACGCCGAGAAGGATCAGCATCAAGGCGACGCTGAACTCCATGGAGAGGCCGAGACGCGGTGGGATCACGACCCCGAAGAGGATGATCATGCTCCCGACGGCAAAGATCGTCAGGGTGTGCCCGAGTCCCCAAATGGTGCCGATCAAGCCTGCCTGGCGGATACTCCGTTGTTTGCTGACGATGGTTGAAACCGCAACCACGTGGTCAGGATCGGTGGAGTGGCGCATGCCCAGCAGCAAACCCAGTCCACCGACAAAGAGAAATGGGCCGAGCCTTTCTTTGCTGAGGTTATGGACGTCGATGCCGGTGGTGAAGAAGGCGCGCACCGCGATGCCTGCGCCAAGGACGGTCATGAACGCCGCCGAGGCCACCGGCAGCCAGCGGGTGGTCAGCGGCCCGTTCACTTGCAGACGAGCCATGAAGCGCCGCCCGTAGACCATCAGCATGCCGAAGCTGATCAGGACACCCGCCAGGCCGAGACTGAAGGCAATGATGAGAAAGAAGCCCAGGCCGATGCGGTGGAGGGCGAAGGCGCTCAGCAGTACTACCAGGGCCGCAGGGCAGGGGATGATTCCCCCGGTGATGCCGAGGGCGAAGAGCTGGTAGAGGGAAACGGGCCGGGCGGGCGCGGCAGGCTCGGGCGAGACGGCACTTTGCTTGCTGGATGAAAACCAGTGCCCATGGAGCTGGCCGGAGGTGTGGGAGTGATCGAGATCGAGACCGCTCCAGCGGCGGAGGAACATGTATCCGCCCAGCCCGGCGATGGTCAGCCCGGAAAAGACGCCTAGCCAGGGATAGAGCTGCTCGGGCACGATGTAGCGTGATGCATATAAGGTGATGGCGCCGAGAGCAAACACTCCCGCGGTGTGGGATGCAGTCACGATGAGGCCCAGCACTAACGCGTGACGCGCTGTGCCTCGCGAGCCTACCAGGTAGGCGGCTACGATTGTCTTGCCGTGGCCGGGTTCAAGCGCGTGGAGTGCACCCAGCCCGAAGGCGATGAACGCGGCTGTGATGAGGAACCAGAGGCTTAGGCGGCGGGTAGTAATGAGTTCGGTGAATGCGCTGCGCGGGGTTGCTTGCTGGTTGGCCTGGAGATGTAGTGGCTCTGGCGTTGCTGTGGGTGTGGCGACTGTTACTTGCGGGAGTTGCGCGGGGCGGGCTGTTGTGTCGTGATCTGCGTGCGAGTGAAACGTTTTCTGACTCCGGGCTACCGTGGAACCGGAGCGTAGCGGGGTGGAGGGAGCTGCTTTGGCTGCACTCGTTTTCTCGAGTGCAATTGGATAGTGGAATTGAATGGCTGCGGACAACTGCTGCGGCGGGCTGTTCAGCAGGTCGGTGGGATAGTTGGTCAACCCGGCGCTGCGGTCGGTCTGTGGCACGGAGCTGCTGATGAAGCCGGCGGCGGGACTGGCAACGGCAACGATTTCTTTCCATCCCGCGTGGCCGGGAAAATTGTCGTCGGCATACTGCAGGCTGCCGGAAGTGCGATCGGACGGATAAGGGGCGCGGTAGACGAAGCCCATCTTCATGGTGGGCAGGCCGCCGGCGCCCGGGGGAAAGATCACCTGGCTGGAGACAAGCTGCAGGGCCAAACGTTTGCCGTCGACCTGCAGACTGAGGCCCCGCCCCAACTCCGCGCCGCGGGACGCGATGTAGCGGGTGACTGCCGGATCTGCTACATCGGCGGTGACATTTCCCTGCTGCAACTCCTGGTAGGTTGGAATTTCAGCTAAATCGATGATGTAGGAAATCCTGATGCCATCGCTCTCCACCGAGATTTTCGAATAGTGATTGACGCTGAAGTTCCCCATGGGATGGGCGAGGCTCCGCGGCCCGAGCAGCAGGCAGACGGTGAGCAGGCTAAGGAAGTAGATTGGCCTACGGAACATGATTCGGCCCTTGGCTCGCCGTCAATGCGGCCTGGTTTTCGAGCGCCTTCAATTGCTGCCGGGCGACGCCCGCGTAAATCACGTGGAACCCGGGGTTGATGCTGAGCGCTGCTTGCAGCCTTTCCCTGGCTTGGCTGGTCTGCCCCAGGCCGCTTGCGATCATGCCCGCGTGAAAGAGCAAAAGAGCATCCCGTGTGCCGGGGCGCGACGCGTGCTCCATGGCGTCACTTGCTTCCTGGTATTTCCCGTTCTTGTAGAGAGCCCAGGCGAGGGCGTCCCAGGTATAAATGTCATGCCGCACTTCAAACTCTTTGTGGGCCAGGGCGAGGGCCTCGTCCAGCTTGATATCGTGGTCCGCATAGAAGAGGGCAAGGTCCCGATTGTGGAGTACCTGGTTGATGTGGCCCAGCATGCCGATGTACTCGACCAACTGATACTGCTTTTTGGCCTCGGCAGAGTTGCCGGCCTGGTTATACATGTCTCCCAGTTCCGCCACATACATCGGCATAGGCACAACGGCGATGGCGCTCTGGTAGAGCTTGATGGCTTCGGCGTAGCGGCCCTGGGTTCCGCGCAGCTTTCCCAGTCCGGCCAGGGCGCGATAATCGCCGGGGTGAATGTTGAGCGCGGCCAGGTAGGCGTGATTGGCGGCACCGATATCACCCGCCTGAAACTCATATTCGCCCAGTTCGTAGTAAAGCCAGGCGAGATTTTCCGCGGGTAAGCGGGCTTCCGTCCCGGCGGCGACCGCGCTTTGCATCAGGCGGATCGCTCCCGGTGTATCGCCGGAAATGAATTTGAGATACGAGGTGCGGCTGTCGCGGACATAGACGTGGTGAGGCTGCGTAGCCGATTCCCCTGAGACGTCGAGCCGCGAATAGGCGATGGCCGCCCGTTCGTACTCGCCCATATCGGCATTGGCGTCGCCCACGATGGCGAAGGAGGAAAGATCCCCGGAGCCGAGAGCCAGAGCTTTCTGAGCGTAGGTGATGGCATCGTTGAAGCGATGCTCGCCCATGCATACTTCCGCCATGGTGGAGTAAGCCGGCTCGGCGGAGAAATCCGCATTGTTCAGCGCCAGCGACTTACTCAGCGCCTGCTCTGCCAGCTGGAAGTCTTCCACATCGCCGGTTTCCCGGGCACGCTGGAAAAAGGCCGCGCCCAGAGACCCGTAAGCGGCTGGATCTTTGGGGGCGCGCTGCACCCGGCTCTGCATGGTTTGAACGATGCGTTCTGTTCCGGTAGCACGGGGAATCAGCAATGCAGCCGGCACGGGAGAAAACACCACTGGGGTGATGGTTGGAGTGGATAGGGTCTGTTCGAAGGGCTGCTGATTCTCCACCGTTGACGAAGCCGGCGGCGGCCCAGGGTGGGCAGCCGCCTCTGCTGCGGGGCCGACACGGGCGCGGTTCTTGACTGTCTCCGGATAACCCGGGAAAAGTTCGTCGGCACGCTGCAGCATCTGGCTGGCCAGGTCCAACTTGCCGGTGTCGATCTCGATGGCTGCGATGTGGTTGGCGATGGAGGCGAGTTCGGCGGTCTCGTCGGGCGAGGTTTCTGCATAAGCGCGATTCAGTGCCTCCAGCGCCCCTGAAGGGTCGCCATAGTGTTGGCGCAGGTCGGCAGCGATCAGCAAACCGGGAACATTGAAGGGCTGCAGGTTCAGCATCCATTGTGCCGATTCGACAGCATCGTCGTAGTTGCCGAGCCCCATATAAGCGCGGGCGAGGTATCCACGCACCGTGGCATCGTCCGGGGTCTGCAGTTTCAGATCCTTCGCCTCATCCCTGGCGCGAACGAAGTCACGCTGGTCGAGCAGGAGCGCCACGTGGGCTTTGCGTAATTGAAAATCTTTTGCAGCGAGGCTGAGGCCAGCGGTGATGGCATCCGCTGCCTGGCGATCGTAGTCTGGCGACGCGGTCTCGTGCGCCCGGCTGATGAAGGCCAAGGCAAGATTGTTGTAGCCTTCGGGGTTTTTGGGATCGGATGCGATCTGCTGCCTGGCGGCCGCGATTCGCTGCTCGGCCGGGGTGACGCGCATGACTTGAGCGTTAGACAACAGAACGGAACCAGCGATGAGAAAGATTGCTGTAGTGAGCTTCATGACGTGCCTTTGCTGAAAAGCGAAGGCCTCCGGGCACCCCTCAGGGTGGAGTGCCCGGAAACCTTCGGCAGGGTTACAGAGCTACATAACAGGGCAGGTGGTGCTGCCGCCCTGGTTTGCTGGAGGAGCGTCGGCTTGATTACTGCTGGCACTTGTCGGCTGATCACCGCAACCCGTCTCACTGGGGTCGATGTGACGGCTATCGCGGCCGCTGTAAGCGTAGTGCACATAGGGAAAAGTTTCCTGTGTGGGCACATCCGTAGAAGCGACGCCATCGCCGATCAGGTTATTGGGAGCGACGTTGAATTTGGGATTCAGCACGCCCGCAACCGCGCGCGCTGAAATGTCCACAACGTCATCCGTCAGCCGCCGTCCATTGGGGTAGCCTGCGCCGTCGCCGGCGAGCAGACCCATCCGTTTGCGGTTAGCCTCCGGAGTCGGTGGAACCCCGGTGTTGATGCGCAACATATCAGCGATTGGACCTGCCGGTGTACCGGGCGCAGCAATGGGCGGCGCGTAGGTCACCAGGGGAAGCAGATCCGTCCGAGGCGGTGGTGGGATGTTGATGCCGTAAGCGGCGTTCAATACGCGAGCAAGCGTCGGATCGAGATCGAAGCTGGCGAATTGAGAGTCGGTATTGGGCGCCGACATGCTCCAGGTGTCTTTGTAGCCGGTGCCGATGATCAGTTCGTTGATCAGCGGATTACCGAGACGCTGGACCTGCATGTAGTTGCCTTCGTTTGCCGGCTCTTGACCAGGGTTGCGGACAAAGTATTGCGCCCGCGAAGTGGTCGCCCAGGCACCAATGGTCGCCCTGGGGTCTGTGGCCGGGTGTTGGTTGCCATCACTGGTGAGGTAAGCGATCGGCACCTC
>Ga0302326_10028528_pt1 | contig 11229 bp, 7 predicted proteins | sample Palsa_T0_3_FD_202264 | JGI IMG/M metagenome (GOLD analysis project Ga0302326, IMG submission 202264) | Peat permafrost microbial communities from Stordalen Mire near Abisko, Sweden - Palsa_T0_3 | ecosystem: Environmental > Terrestrial > Soil > Palsa > Peat permafrost | place: Sweden: Abisko...
CGGTTTTCAAAAACGTCGGCGACGGGACTTTCGGCAACTTGCGGCTTCGACGGCTTCTTCGCAGGCATGGGAACCCCAGTGTGCTCTTGTGATGATAGGGAAGCGCGGGCCAGCGGGCAAGGCGGGGAGAGTGCCGTGACAACGACCGGTCGGTCTGTTGAACTACCCTTATTGCCCCGGCTTCCGGCCCAGCTCCCAAGCCTTGGCGTATTTCCAGGAGACGTAGCCGGCGTGGTAGAGGTGTAGCAACAGGCCTTCGCGGCCATCGAGGAATCCGAGGCGAATGAAATAGTTGTAGACGAATGTTGCCAGTGGGCGCAGAACGATGTTGATGAAGCTGAAGCTGCGGTGGCCTTTGGCAACTGCCAATCGGGCGCCGAGTGACGAATAGCGATTCATGTGGGTGAGGTAAAGGGTCAGGTTGGGATAGGTGTAGTGCACCAGCGCGTTCTTGAACTGGCGTGTCGGTTGCGGCGCTTCTCCTGGCGCTTGTCCAGGTAAGCCCGGCTTCAGTTCACAGCGGTCATGCGGATCGTGGCCGGTTACGAATCCGTGGCCGCGGCGGAAGAGTCGCAGCTTGGGATCAGGGTAAAAACCGCCGTGGCGCATCCAGCGGCCCAGGAACAGATTCTTGCGCGGGAGCCAATAACCGCTCACAGCTCTTGCGTCGGCGATCGCGGTGCGAATTTCTTCAGCCAGTCCAGGGCTAACCTCTTCGTCGGCGTCGAGCAGTAGTACCCAATCCTTCGTGCAAAGATCGATCGCGTACTGCTTCTGAGCAACGTAACCCCGCCACGGTTCGACGACGACTCGCGCTCCCTGTGCACGCGCGATCTCGCAGGTACGATCTTTCGAGCCGGAGTCGACAAGCACAATTTCATCCGCCCAGCGGACGCTGGCCAGAGTGCGGCCGATGTTCACTTCTTCATCCATCGCTACGATGGCCACAGAGATGGTCATGAGGAATTGTTGATTGATAATTGCTGATTGATGATTGAAACCCAAAGTCGATGAGCTTTTCAATCATCAATCATCAATCATCAATCATCAATCATCAATTAACTCCTCAGCCACCAGCGGTGCGACTCCGAACTTCCGAAAGTAAAAACACTGCCAGAATAACCAACTCAGGTTCGATGGGATGGCGGTAGCGTGCGTGCGGGTACACGAAGTAATAGACCGTGGGATAGGCCGCGACGAGTCCCGCGAAAAGCCATGCTCCGGACTGCTTCTGCCGCAGCGCACGGCCCAGTCCCCAGATTGCCAATACCGACGACGCCAGAAATAGGGAACTGCGGAAATCCCAGGGAGCAGTGCTGTCGGTGGGTCTGGGCATGCCGTTCCAGTAATAAAGAAAACGCTTCATGCTGATAACCGCGAATCGCCCCGGGTGCGCACGGATCCACTCGAATGCCAGCCGCCTGCAGTCGGCCTCATAGGCAATTTCGCCCAGGCGCTGAAACTTTTCAAGCTCAAGTTTGTTGAGATTAGGCTGCAGGGCGACGATCGAGATGCCGTCGGCCAGCTTATTGTTGCCGAGATGGAACTGCAGTCCGAAATCATCGCGAATAAAAACAAAACGGCCGAATGCCTCATAGTTCCGTACCAGCCAGGGCGAAAGAACCAGAATGAACACAAATGAAGAAAGAACCAGACCGCCGAGCGAGGGCAGACCTCGCCGGTATCTCTGCCGCCAGACCCACAACCCGCAAAATGGCAGAAACGACAGCGTCGTGGGATTGGCCAGCGCCCCCACGCCCCACAATGCGCCGAACAGTATCCATCCGCGCCAACCCGGCCATTGTTCCAGCTCCAGTGCGACCAGAAAGATCAACGCCAACATGAGCGGGGTGAAGGTCGTATCCCATATCCAATGAATGGACCAGTACCAGACATAGGGATTTAGCGCCCAAGCCCGCGCCGACCAGAGTGCGACGCGCGCGCCGAAAGTTCTGTGCGCGACCAGATAAACCGGAATCGTGGTGAGCGCGGCGAAAAGGCTGTTGATCGATAGAAGAACCCACGCTGAAGCATAAGTGTAGACGCCGAAAATCTTGAAGATTCCGCCAATCAGGTAGGGATAAAGTGGAGGCTCCCAGGCGCTGGGGCCCGTACTCCCTCCGTAGGGATTGCTGAAACCCTGCCCCAGGGCGACGGCACGGCCCACGCGGCCCATCTCAAAGCCAAAGCCGAAGTTATCTTCTCCGGTGCGAGTGTGGTACTGGCGAAAAACTCCAATCGCCGCCACCTGCAGAACAAACGACAGCAGCACCATCCACAACACAGATCGCGGGATGGCAGGCTCGTTCAGTCGTTCCATCACGGGCGAGTTTATCAGGTCTTTGCCGGCCTGAGACGGCGTGATCAGCTCTCGCCCATCACTTCCGCCTCACTTCATTTTGCCTTTTCGACGGGCGCCATTGGCTTTTCGGAAGGGGCTATCTGAACCTGAACGGCGTGAGCGTTATCGGACTTTGAGGTGTCCACGGAGACCACATCAAAATTGCCGTTCGAGTCGCGCAGTTGAATGGTTTGCGTGGCCTGGGCTCCAGAAGATCCAGGGCGCACCGTGTCGGTGGTTAGTATGTTCACTCGCAGACCGGAGCCCGGATCGCTGGGGTCAGCCTGCTCCACCTGCCGTGCAGTAGTTTGCTGCCCGGTTGAGCTGGTGCTTTGGGCGGTAGTTGTGCGCTCAACAAGGTGCAGGCTGCCGTCCCGGGGCGATCCCGGGACATCGACGGAATAGGTTTCCACTGTGTCGCGCTTTTCACCCGGAGCATTCTCGGATTCCTTGCTCACGGTACGCGAGATTTCCCCTAGCTTACCCTCGGCGTCCGGGCGGGAGATTCGCTCCTCCGTGGTGCGGTCCTTGCCTTCTTGCCGGGTAGTGGCTTGCCGTGTTTCGCTCACTTGCCAGTTTCCGGTGCCATCGGTAAGCAGCGTGGTTTTTTGGGATACCACGGTGTCGTTCGCGCTTCGTTCGTGGCGCTCTTGCGTCTTCATTGCTGGAGCAAGATCACCGTTGATGCCGGGAAGCATCACGGTCGTTTTCGTCTCCTCCACATCTTTGCCGATCTTTTTCGTCTCCTCGATTTGGCGCTGAACCAACTGAAGGTTGCCGTTGGCATCGGGATTCGAGGTGCTACGTACTACGTTCGAGCCACCTCCGGGCAGCGTATGCGCTTCTTCTTCTGTCACCTGCACCAATGTTTTCGCTCCATCGGCATCTCGACCGAAGGTGCTCGTTGTGGTTCGCACCGTCGTAGCATTGACCTGCACCGTTGTTTTTTCGATGTCCTGATAAGGTTCGAAATCCCCGTTAGCCCCGCGGTGCTGGACCGATTGGTTATCCACCGTGCGGTTACCGCTCTGGATGTGGCTTTCGAGAGTGCGGGTGGGATTCAGGTTGTCACTTTGCGACTCGGTTGTAACTCTCCATGACTTGTTCGCGTCGCCCGTTCGGGAATCGGAGGTTTGCGCCCGAAGCAGCAGACAAGAACACAAGCAGGCTCCGATAGCGACTAACACCAGCCGGCGCAGACGTGCGGCGCGGCGCTGCGAACAGACGTCGCAATGATGTGGGCGCTCAGAGCGGCCATGCCCGTTACGTTCGGAAATATGTGCACTCGGCATATCTCTAATTGTCTCGCTGCGGACACCTACTGTCCAGCGCGGACTAAGGTTGCCCTGCCGGCGATTGTGCAGGCCGCCCTCCCGCAGGAGCTTCCTGCCGCGGAACGACGTAGGGAACTCTGGGCAGGTGCGTGACCTGGCCGCGCGTGGCGTCGGCTACGTCAATGCCGGAGTGATCGAGCAGCAATCCCGTGGCACGATCGAGTTCGATACGCGACTTCGCGTAGGCAGCTTTAGCTGAAACCAGATTCGATTCGGAAGTGGTTAAGACCGAAGCATCCTGCAAGATCGCGGTGGTCGTGGTAAGTCCGACTTTCAGTTTCTGCTGATCGGCATCGAGCGTCTGACGGGAAAAGTCAACCGCATACTGGGCTGCCTGCACGGCGGCGCGGTTCTGTTTTACGTCGAATTGCGCGTTGCGCACTTCGATGCGCACTTGGTTTTCAAGCTGGTGTAGCCTTACCTGAGCCTGGCGGTATTCCAGTTCCGCGCGCACCTGGTTGGCCTGCGCTTCGCGATTGCGCAATGGAATGCTCAGCGTCAAGCCAACGCCTTTGTCGGGAGCGGTGGAGTTGACGAGCTGGTTCAAAGTTCCGCCGTAGCCCACGGGGCCGCCATTAACAAAGGGAGGTGGCGCAGTGGAGCTGCTAAAGCAGCTCGATACAGCGGGATTGCAAGTTGGCGGCAGCAGTGCCGGATTAACATTTCCTCCAACTCCCGATCCGCCGTAATAAGCAAAGGCATCAAGGGTAGGCAGCATGGCATTGCGCACGGCTTTGCTGCTGAGGTCGCGCGAATTGAGATCGATGCGCGACTCGACCAGTTCAGCGCGATGAGCGAGAGCTTCATTGATCAAGTCCTGGGTAGGAACGACCGCTTCCTCCTGTGGAACCTGCATGGTGGAGGTGGGGATCACGTCGGCTTCGGCCAGCGCCGGATCTTCGATGCTGCGGCTGAGCGCGTTCTTCACCAGCAACTTTTCCAGTTCCAGATTGTTCTGCGCCAGGATCAGGTTCTGCTCGTCGGTTGAAACCGTGCTCTGCGCGCTCACCACCTGAATGGGCGGGATGGTGCCGACTTGCGCCTGCTGTTTGGTATCGGTCAGCGCCTTCTGTGCGTAGGTGAGAGCTTCTTGCTGCACGCGTACGTTTTCGTAGGCGTAGACCAAATCCCAATACATATCCTCGATCTGATCGACGGTGGTGATGATTTGCAAGCGGAAGGCGACGTCGGAAATCTCACGATTGTTCTTGGCGATGCGGATGAAGCGCATGTTGGGAAGCGAACCGAAGCCTTGCAGCAGGTTCTGCGTGATCCTGAATTGGAAGTTCGAGTTTACCTCGGGCGTGAGCAGGCTTTCAAAACTGTTGGTGGCAATGTGGCTGTTGTTGAATCCCACTGACAAAGCAGTGCCCCACTGGAAGCCTTGCGTGTAGGCGAAGTTGGCCGTGTAAGTGTTCTGTCCCACGACTGGGACGAAGCCCCCTACAGTGGTGGACTCGGTGTCGTCTTTGTCGAGCTGCACCGTGCTGGTGACAACCGGGTCGAAGCTGGTAATGGTCGAACCGATTCCCAGCGTGGAACTGACCAGGCCGTTGGTGCCCGTGCCCACGCCGCTGGGGGCGACGGTGGTGCCTCCGGTGCCGGAGCCAACCGTGCCGCCAAGACCGCCCACGCCGCCACCGGGAGTGTTCTGCACAATGCCGGCGTTGACGCCGAGAATGTTAGCGCCTGATTTGGCACGCAGGTAGTCGGTGTCGGCGATGTTCAGGTTGTAGCGCGCAATGTCGATATCAAGGTTGTTCTCAAGCGTGAGCGCGACGGCGTCGTCAATCGAAAGATAAATCTTGCCGTCGCGCATGAGGGAGTCGATGCGCGGCGAATTGCCCAGGTTCGGCTGCGCTATCTGCTGCGACCGGTAGGGCTGCAGGAAATGCGGAAAGGCCGAGCGGGGCCTGGAATAATCCTGCAAATGAACCGCCTGCAGCTGGGCGGGAACTGGCGGGGTTTGAGGCATGGGGGCGGCGGGGACGTCCTGAGCGCACAAAAGCGGTTGCGACTGCGTGCAGGCGAGGATGGCAAAGGCCGTCATCATTAGCAGCAGAGTGAGGCGCTCATGGGCCGCGGTCATTCGGGGCAAAGGCAAAGACATGGTTTGTCTCCTTGAATAGGAACGGTGGTGCATCATGCTGAAAGGGCAATACAGATTTGAAAGTTGGACGCGGAAAACATAAACTCGTCACTCCATCTTAGCGGCACGGAGCGGGGGAAGCGGGCAGAGATTGTAAAGAATTGTTAGAAGAAGCAACACGAAGGTGGGAGTGTGTTCGCAGCGCCGCATCCCGAAGGATGGCGGCGCTACCCACGTGCGACGGGGGTTACTGCTGCTGCTGCTGCGCCGGTTGAGTGGCGGCAGGCATTTCCTTGCGCGGCTCGATGTTGGGTACGTTGGGCATCCGATTGACCTGGCCCTTGGCAGCATCATCGATGCTGATGCCAGCGTGGTCGAGCGTGACGCCGGTAGCGCGGTCGAGTTCGACGCGCGACTTTTCGTAGGCCGCCATCGCCGACATCAAAGTAGACTCCGCCGTGGCCAGAGCGCTCTGGGTCTGTAGCACCAATGTTGTGGTCGAGGTACCGAACTGATACTTCTTCTGTTCGGCATCCAGCGACTGCCTGGCAAAGTCCACCGCAGCTTGGGCTGAGGCTACACTGGCGCGGTTCTGTTCGACTCCGAACTGGGCGTTGCGGACTTCGATGCTGATCTGGTTTTCGATTTGCTGCAAGCGCATCTGGGCCTGCTGGTATTCCAGTTCGGAGCGGATCTGCACCGCCTGCGCGGCGCGGTTACGCAGCGGAATATTGAGCTGCAAACCAACGCCCTTGTCGGAAGCAGTGGAGTTGACGAGTTGGTTGAGGGTGCCGTTGTAGTTTGTGGAGGCTGCGCCAGGGATGAAGGTCTCGCCTCCGAAAGCGGGATTTGGTCCAGCGCAAAAGCCCTCGGCCTGCTCGGCTGGCGGTTGGTTCGCACAAAGATTCGTCGGATTTTGTACACCACCCAATCCCGTGCCACCGTAATAGGCAAACAGGTCCAGCGTAGGCAGCAGGGCATTACGCACTGCTTTGTTGCTGATGTCGGTGGTGTTGAGTTGGATGCGGGACTCCACCAGATCGGCTCGATGGCGCAAGGCATCGGCGATCAAATCCTGCGTGGGCTGAATCGGCTCGCTCTCTGGAAGCTTCATGGTGGAAGTGGGAATTACTTCCGCTCCGGCGAGAACTTGATCGCGCAGGGTTCGGCTGAGCGCATTCTTCATAAGCAACTGCTCCAGTTGCAGGTTGGTTAGAGCAATGGTCACAGCTTGCTGGTCCTGCGCGACCGTGCTCTGGGCACGAACCGTCTCGATGGGCGCCAGGCTGCCGATCTCAACCTGTTTCTTTGTATCGGAGAGCGTCTTCTCGGCGAAAGCCAGCGATTCCTTCTGCACGCGGGCGTTTTCATAGGCGTAAGTCAGGTCCCAGTACATACTCTGAATCTGGTTGACCGTGGTGATGACTTGTAGGCGGAAGGCAACGTCGGAAAGTTCACGGTCATTCTTGGCGATACTGATGAAACGATTGTTGGCCGCGAAGCCGAATCCCTGCAGCAGATGCTGCGTGAGCTGGAACTTGAAGCTGGAGTTGAGTTGCGGACTTAAGGTGGTGAAAGGTGCGTCGCCGGTCGTGATACGGGTGTTGTTAAAGCCCACTAACAGATTGGTCCCCCAGGAGAACCCCTGCTGATAAGAGACGTTGCCAGTCGTAGTGTTCTGAGCCGACTCGGGGTTAAAAGTGCTGGAGGGGAGAATGTGGAAGCGGTCTTCCTGCAGCGTTCCGGTGACGACTGGATCGAAGCTGGTGATGAGCGATCCCAAACCGAGCGTAGAGCCGACCAGACCGCCTGCGCCTGCGCCTGCGCCGCCCGCACCGAGAGTGGTTCCACCGGTGCCGGAGCCGACTTGCCCGCCGAGTCCGCCAACGCCACTGCCTGGCGTGTTCTGCACAATGCCCGTATTGACGCCGAGGGTCGGAGCGCCCGCTTTGGCGCGCAGCACGTCGGTGTCAGCGATGTTCAGGTTGTAACGCGCGATGGCGATATCCAGGTTGTTCTCGAGCGCGAGGGCGATGGCATCGTTTAGCGACAGGTAGAGCTTGCCGTCGCGCATGAGTTGGTCGATGCGCGCGGTGTTGGCCAGGTTCGGCGCTGCCAGGTGCCGCGCTGTGTAGGGGCCAATCGGATTGGGAAAGTGCGATACCGGCTGGGAGTAATTCAGGACAGGGAGCGGCCGCGTTTCCGGTGTATTTTGCGGGACGGGCGCGGCGGGCGGTTCCTGGCCCCAACCTGCGATGGTCAGGGTTCCGAACAAGACTGCGGCGGTGATCAGCCGGATATTTGAGGCTAAATGTGCGAGTGGCATCTACTCATCTCCGTTAGTTAGGACCAGTTGGTTAAGACCAGTACGTTAAGACCGTTTTCGTTAAGACCGGTTTCGTTAAGACAGTGCAACAATAAACACCTGGTGGCAGCGTGAAACAGCCGGATTTACCCAAAAATGAAACTTCTGCTCAGGTGTTAGTACGCAACCGGCGGCACCGCGGTTCCTGAAAAGCACCTGAAAAACGAGAGCAAGACGAAAGTTTGGTGAAACGCACCAGTATATCCGACGCCATGGATTCTCCTCCGAGCGCTGCGGGAGTTGAAACTGATAAAGTTCTGGCGACGGCCGAACGCCTCCAAGGGAGCGGAATCACACGATTGTGTGGAAAAACCTGACGCACGAAATGGTTTGGATGAACCGGCGCGGGTGTGGGACTCGCGGCTGCAAGAATTAAAAGATCGAATGCGCAATCTCAAACTGATTCTCTCCTATGACGGGTCGGAATTCGCGGGCTGGCAGGCGCAGCCCGATGCAGTTACGGTGCAGGGCACACTGGCCTCAGCCATTGGACGAATCACGGGTGAAAAAGTATTGCCGCAGGGTTCAGGAAGGACGGACGCGGGAGTGCACGCGCTGGCGCAGGGGGTGACATTTGTCACGGAGTCTTCGGTCCCGGCGGCGAATTTCGTGAAGGCACTGAACGACATCTTGCCGGCGTCGGTACGGGTTCTGGAAGTAGAAGAGGCGGCAGCGGATTTTCACGCGCGCAAGTCGGCGCGAGGAAAGACTTACCGGTACCGGATTTATCGTGCCGCGATCTGTCCACCGTTTCTGGCCAGATACGTGTGGCATTATCCATATCCCTTGAATGAGCCGGCGATGGTGCTGGCGGCGGGGCTGGTGGAGGGTGAGCACGATTTCACTTCATTCGCCGCGGTGGATCCGGAACGTAGCGCCGGCGTCCCGTCGGCTTTCGCGTCTAGCGAGAATCGCCAGGGACGCGAAGGCGCGCAAGCCTCGAACGTCCGGCGCATCTTTTCTTCGAGCTGGGAATGCCAGGGAGACGAGTTTATCTACACGGTGAAGGGATCGGGCTTTCTGCACCACATGGTTCGCAACCTGGTGGGAACGTTTATTATGGTGGGCAAGGCAACGCTGCGGGCCGAGGATGTCACGCGGATACTGGAGGCGCGCAACCGCTCGGCAGCGGGAGCGACGGCGCCGGCCAGTGGATTGTATTTGGTGAATGTGGAGTACTGAACCTAATGGCCACTGATGTACAGATCGCAGTGCGCAAAGTTTCGTCGGTGAATCCGGCGACAGGCGAAGTTCTGCGCGAGTGGGAATGCGCCAGCGAGAGTGAAGTTCAGGCGGCCGTGGTGCGGGCGCGTGCGGCGCAGTCAGCGTGGGCTGGGATCGGCGTGCGTAAGCGGATCGCGGTGTTGCGAGAGTTTCAGCGCAGGCTGCTCGAGAAGAAATCAGAGATCTCCGAGGCCATCACGCGCGAGGCAGGCAAGCCGGTGGCCGAAGCTCTGACCACCGAGGTGCTGGTGGTGCTCGATGCGGCGCGCTTCCTGATCGACAATGCCTGGCGCCTGCTTCGCGACGAGCCGCTTCCGCATGGCAATCTTGTCACCAGGCTCAAAAGCGGGCGGCTGGTGCGCGAGCCTTACGGAGTGGTCGGGATCATCTCGCCGTGGAATTATCCGTTTTCCATTCCCGCAACTGAGACACTTGCGGCCCTGGTGGCAGGGAATGCCGTGGTGCTGAAGCCCTCAGAATTTACTTCTCTTGTGGCTCTGGAATTGCAGTCGCTGCTGCACGCGGCGGGCGTGCCGCGGGATATTTTCCAAGTGGTGGTGGGCGATGGCGCAACCGGCGCGGCTCTGATTCATACGCGGGGTACGCCTGGGTTGGAAAGATATGGGATTGACAAGCTCGTGTTCACAGGCAGCGTGGCGACCGGCAAGCGCATTGCAACGGCTGCGGCGGAACGCCTGCTGCCCGTGGTGCTGGAGCTGGGCGGTAAAGATCCCATGCTGGTGCTCGACGATGCCGATGTGGACGTGGCCTCGAGTGCAGCGGTGTGGGGAGCGTTTGTGAACGCTGGTCAGACCTGCCTGTCGGTGGAGCGTTGCTATGTGCATCGCAGTCTGTATGAAGCGTTTCTCCGCGCATGCGTTGACAAGACAAGAAAGCTGCGCGTGGGGCACGGACTGGACCGCGAGACCGATGTGGGGCCAATGATCCACGAGCGCCAGTTGCAGATTCTGGAGGCGCACGTGGAAGATGCCATGGCGCGCGGGGCGAGGGTTCTGGCCGGAGGCTCCCGATTCCCAGAGTTGGGAAAGAATTTTTATAAGCCGACGGTTCTGGCAGACGTGACGCACGAGATGCGCATCCTGCGCGAGGAAACATTCGGCCCGGTGCTTCCGGTGATGGCATTCGACAGCGATGAGGAAGCGGTGCGGCTGGCCAATGACTCGGAGTTCGGTTTGGCGGCAAGTGTGTGGACTCGCAACCGCACTCGCGGCGAACGTTTGGCGCGGAGCATTCAGGCGGGCACCGTCATGGTGAACGATGTGGTTTCATGTTTCGGCATAAGCGAGGCCCCGCACGGCGGAGTGAAGTCGAGCGGCGTCGGCCGCGCTCACGGACGTTTTGGCCTTGAAGAGATGGTGCGGCTGAAGTACCTGGACGTGGACCTGATGCCCGGAATGAAAAAAGTCTGGTGGTACGGCTATGGCGCGACTTTTGCGCGACAGATGGAAGGGTTTCTCGACTTCCAGTTTGCCCGCGGGTTAGCTGACCGCCTGCGCGGAGCGTTGCGCGCGACGGGAGTAGTGGTGCGCAAGCAGTTGTGAGTTGCGAGAACTGAGAACTGAGAACTGAGAACTGAAAGGAGATTCATGAGCAATTCTTCCAATTCAGATCCGAAACGCGAGCTACTGCGTCACGCCCTGGCCACACTGGCTTATCGCGGAGGCAAGGCCGTCCGCAACGCGTCCGAAGGGTTTGCGGTGTTTCACGCAGATGAGGGAGTGCGCACGCCGGGACAAATTCTGGCGCACATTGGCGACCTGATGGATTGGGCGCTCTCGATGGCCAATGGAAAACGCGAATGGCGCGACTCCAAGCCGCTGCCTTGGGAAAAGGAGGTCGAGCGCTTCTTTGCGGC
>Ga0302326_10028532_pt1 | contig 11228 bp, 13 predicted proteins | sample Palsa_T0_3_FD_202264 | JGI IMG/M metagenome (GOLD analysis project Ga0302326, IMG submission 202264) | Peat permafrost microbial communities from Stordalen Mire near Abisko, Sweden - Palsa_T0_3 | ecosystem: Environmental > Terrestrial > Soil > Palsa > Peat permafrost | place: Sweden: Abisko...
ATGACGGCTTTTACGCTGCTGCACGCCGGTCGAGGCGTACTGCTGGAGTTCGATCGTCGCGCCGGCCTCGACGCGGCAGCGTGGACCGGCCGCGTTCGCCACGTGGCTGCCGAATACATCGGCGGCTGGGAGCTTCCAGTGCTGGGACGTGTCGGCGCCCCGGCGGCAGTGCTGGTGCGGCCTGATGGCTATGTGGCGTGGGCGGGCGACGGAACCGACGCGGGATTGGTCGAGGCGTTGACTATGTGGTTCGGTGCACCGGCCGGCTAGGGCTCAAACCTTTGTCTGTTTGCCCAGTGTTCCTGTACGAGAGCGCCGATCTGTATGAAAATGGAGTCATGCGATCGCACGTTGTCCTCCTCACCTTGGCCGCGTTGATCGGCCTGGCTACCCCCGCGCACGCCGACCCCAACCCTGATGCCAACTTTCTTGGCGCACTCGACAAAGCCGGCATCACCTATCAAGACGGTCCCTCCGCCATCGCCATCGGCCGGCGGGCATGCGAGTTGATGGACCAAGGTAATTCGCAAGCTGATGTCATCAAAAGCATGACGCAGGAGAATTCCGGCTTCACGAACGACGGCGCGACGAAGTTCACCCAAGTCTCGGAAAGGGTCTTCTGTCCGCAGCACACGTGGGGAATCGTCCCAACGCCGCCTACGCAGCAGTGGTCCCCGCCGATCGACTTCCCATTGCCGCCCCTACCGGCCGCGTTTTAAGCCAGTGCCAGCCTTCGTCACTGGTTCGGCGCGGCGCCTCGCAACGGTCGCCCTCGGTACGTTCGCGCTCGTTCTGCCCGGCTGCTCGCAGCCACCCCGGCAGCTGGCTCCACCGGCGGCTGCCGCGCCTCCGTCAACCACCATGACGGTCGCGGTTTCGCCCAAGACACCCGGCGGCGCGCAGCCGCGACTGGCGGCAGACCCCGCTCAGCTCGCCGACGACCTCGTCGCCGACGAGCATGCTCTGCGCGACCCGTCGACGGGGGAGCCGGCGCTGACGGCGGCGGCACACCGCCAGCAGGCCGCTTACCGCGCGATCGGCCGCCACCCGGAGTGGGATGCGGCGACACGACCACGCATCCCGGCGGCGCTCGTCGACACCTATGACCGCAATGTCGATGCTCGGCGGCAGCTCGACGCGCTGACGCCCACCAGAACCACCTTGCCTGCGTGGTACATCGTGCCGCCGGCGCCGGCCGATCAGTTGCTGGGCTTCTATCATCAGGCCGAGTCGGAGACCGGGGTCAGCTGGAATTACCTGGCCGCCATCAATCTCATCGAGACGCGGCTCGGCAGCATCGACGGCGTGAGTACGGCTGACGCGCAAGGCCCGATGCAATTTCTGCCCTCGACGTGGGCCGCCTATGGCCAAGGCGGCGATATCCGCTCGCCGCACGACAGCATCGTGGGCGCCGGCCGCTACCTCGCTGCCAACGGCTTCGCCAACGATCGCGATCACGCGATCTACCGCTACAACCACGCGAGTCAATACGTGCATGCGGTCGACCAGTACGCAGCGCTGATCGCCAATGACCCCGCCGCGTTCGCGAGCTACTACCGGTGGGACGTGTATTGCCGCACCAACGCAGGGGATGTGCTGTTGCCCATCGGTTACACCGCCGCATCGCCGATCCCAGCCGCAGACTACGTGGCGACCCACCCGCAGTAGCTCTGAACCAGGGGAGTCTGCGGACTAGCTCAGTGGGTGAGCTGCAAACCATTCGAGCAACAGGTCGGCCAGCCTGTCGGGCTCGACGTCGGGAATCCAGTGTGAGACACCGGGCATGACCTCGAATCGGTATTCCCCGGTGACGTACTTAGCGGTGTCGTGAGCCGCCTTAGGCAGCAGTGCGATGTCCTGGTCGCTCCATACGTACATCGTTGGCACAGAGATCTTTTGGTCGCTGGTCGGCGGTTTGGACAGTGGAATGGCGCGGTACCAGTGGATCGCCGTCTTCAGCGCTCCGGGTTCGCGCATGGCCTGTGCATCTCGCTCGGCCGCGGCCGCTGTCTGGCCGCCGCGCTGCAGAACTTGGGAGACCACGGCGCCCCGGCGACGGCTGAGCAGCCATTCCGGTAGGCCCGGCAACTGGAAAAAACCCATGTACCACGACGCCAGACCCTGACGACTTGTCGCGAAAGACTTGACGAAGGCCGCGGGGTGCGGCACCGACACCGGTGAAAGCGTTGCCAGCCGTTCGGGCATGTCGGCCGCCACCGACCATGCGACCGCGGCGCCCCAGTCGTGTCCGACGAGATGCACCCGCTGCGCACCGCTGGCGTCGATCAGTGCGCCGACATCGGCGACGAGTTCGGACATGCGGTAGTCGCGGCGGCGAGGTGGTCGCGCACCTGGCGAGTAGCCCCGCTGGTTGGGTGCCAGGCAGCGGTAGCCCTGTGCCACGAGTCGGTCGACGACGGAGTCCCAGCTGTCGTTGTGCTGCGGGAAGCCGTGCAGCAGTACGACAACGGGGCCGTCCGACGGTCCCGCGTCAAGCACGTCGAATGTGAGGCCGTCGCGGCGGAATTGTTCCATGGCACTCAGCTCGATGCGCTGAGGATCTTGATCGCGAAGATCAGCGTGTCACCTTTTTCGATCCCCGCCCGGGGTTCGCCGTCGGGGTAGCCGTCAGCAGAGGTCGCCGCGACAGCGACGGTCGAACCGACCTTTTGTCCGGTGATCGCCTTCTGAAAGCCCGGCACGACTCCGTTGAGCGGGAATTCGACCGGGCTGCCGCGCTCATAGGCGCTGTCGAAGACCCGTCCGTCACGTCCATCAACGCCCATGTAGCAAACCGAGACGGTAGCCGTTGGTGCCACGACCGGGCCGTCTCCGGCGTGCAGCGTGTGGACCTGGGTCTCTGTGACGCTGAACGGTGGTGTCACCGTCACACGCGGTGCAAGCGCGTCCGTCGAACCCGTGACTGCCACGCTGCCTGTCGCTCCTGGCAGCGTCCACTCCGGTGCACCACTGCTGTCCGGTGCCGCGGTGGGGCAGGCGCCGCCCGCAGTCGTCGGCTCTGCGGGAGGCGGGGTGGCTGCCTCGCTGATAGGAGGCGCGCTGAACGATGCGGGGGACGTGCTTGCCGCTGGACTTTTCGTATCCGAACTGCAGGCAGCGAGCGCGACGACGGCCGATGCGGCGCAAAGAGACAGCGCAACCCGTGAATACATACCCAAGTTGTTCACGCCGTCACGCTACATCCCGCCTCGCGCGACAAGTGCCATCAGACCAGGATGTAGAGGATTCCGAGCACGTGGGTACACGCTGTCCGGGTGCCGCGATCGCGGCGTCTGGTACGCAGCACCGGGTCGTTGCGAAAGGCGGGCATGGACAACTTGGTTCGATTGCGAGAGGCACGAAGCCAGGTCATGAAAATCCAACGGCGTATCTGGATTCTTCAGGCAGCCTTGTGGCCCGTCGTTGTGCTCGGCGGAATCCTGATCGTGATTACGGTCGGCCGGCTGGCATGGCGGCGATTCAGATCGGCAGCGGTGGTGAACGACGCCCCGGTCACGTCGCCGACTCGGGCGCAAGGTGCGCAATCGGCTTCGACCAATGGGCATTCGCCGAGCGAAGCCCGCCGATTTTAAGCGATCTTCCCGGCGACGAGGCGGGCAACCGCACCCGCGTCGAGGTCGGAATCATCGGGGTGCTGCAACGTGCCGAAAACCTCTGCGTCGATGAGATATCGAGAGGTGGCGGTGAACGCTCGCCGATTCAATTGCGGTGCTATGAGCCCGTTATCCGTCAACACCGACAGCTCTGCGACCAGCGTGCCATCGGAATCGGTTATGCGACGGATGTTTTCGATGAAGGAAACAGCGCTCGAGCTCTCTATCACGGTGACGCCTTGGCACTGGCCCCACTGCGCGGCGGTCTTGTCGTACCAGGATCGTGCACTGCTCGCAGAGTCCATCTCGACGACAGATATCACCACGTTCACCCGGTCATCGTTGTCTTGCGGCGTCATCCATGAACCCCGGGTAAGGGCACGCAATGCAGCGCCTCGGTACGTCACCGTGTAACCGGCGTGCGTGACCCCGGCACATGCCGCGGGCGACGACGCATCTTTGTCATCTCTGAGCGCTTCAATCCCGCCGTACTCGGGCGGGGAGTCGCGCTCAATCGGCAGACCTAAAGCCCGCTTCAGCTCGGAGGCATCAGGCAGCGCCCGCTCCAGCGCATTTCGGGGGCTTCTGACCGCTTGGCCGGCGACAGTGACAGAGCATCCCGCCAGCAGACAGCAAGCCACCGCAGCGATGGACGGGGCTATGCGGCTCACCTCGGTAATGGTAGTGACGGAGGCGGTCACTCGTGGGACAGCGGTAGGGATTGACGATGACGGCGTATCGGAGGCAGGCCTCGGGCGAAAATGTCATGACGGTCTCAGTTGACTAAAGGTACGGCAGCTTAGCCGCGATGCGGGGGCCGATATCGCCTGCTCGGCTTTAGTGTTGGCTGTTATGGCCGGACTGGACAACTACGTGAAGCGCTGGCGCGCAGCGTTTCACGTAACCATGACGCCATTAGTAGTCGCCGTCCTCGGACTCGCCATCGCTCCGGTAGCTCACGCGGCGGTGGCCACGGCGACGTTGTCAGTGGAACATTCGTGGCAGACCGGTTTCATTGCCCACTTCAGCATCACCAACTCGAGCACGGTGCCGCTGAACGATTGGAAGCTTGAATTCGATTTGCCGGCCGGGGAATCCGTCTCGCACACGTGGAACAGCACTCTTGCACAATCTGGCACGCACTACATTCTCAGCCCCGCGAACTGGAATCGCATCATTGCACCCGGTAGTTCAGCCACAGGCGGCCTGCGAGGCGTGCTGACCGGTTCCTACACGCCACCGTCGAATTGTGTGCTCAACCGCCAATATCTTTGCACCTAGAAGGTGATTGTGCTGCGGCAGATCACTGTGCTTGGAGAACCTGGCCGGCTTGCAGCTGCTGCGGTGACGGGTGCGCGGGCAGCATCAGATGTACCGCCGACGGTGCCGCGATCTTCGCGATCACATTCGCCGGGATGAGGTGGAGCTGAGCCGAATTGATGGCCAGATGTAGCACGTTGCGATCCGGCAGTGTCTCGGTCCTGACCACCTCGCCCACATCGGTAACGCTGCCCATCTCGGACCCTTGCAGCGTTACGGGAGCATCTGATGTCACGACCGGACCGACGCGCGACAGCAGCAGAACCGCGGTGGTGGCAGTGGGGGCGCTGCACGCACCAGCACCAGCAGCAAAGACCGCCGCCAACACAACTGACGCTCGTACGGTTCGGTCGCCCAAGCGCATCAGCGCCTCCCGCCGGTGGACCGGACGAAGTCGCGCTGTCCGTCGCTGATGCTCACGGTTCGATTGTGAGCGCTCTGCTGCCGCCGGTGCTTGAATTCGCAACTTCCGGCGCCTCCACGTCCTGCGATGTCCGTCATTGAGCACTACAGGCTGTATGAGCTGACGAATTCCACTGGTGCGGCAGTCTGGATGGGGCGAAATGCTAACGGCAAGTGGAGGTTACGAAGGGTCGTCTTCGGCGGGGGAGTCGTAGGTTGTGGCCAGGTGGTGCAGGACTCGTTCGTTGAGGGTGGCGAGCATGTCGAGCTCAGCAGGGGTTAGCAGGTCGATGAAGTTCCGGCGGACGTCTTCTACGTGCCTGGGTGCCGCCTTCTCGACGGCGGCGCGGGCGGCCGGAAGCAGGCAAACCAGGGTGCTGCGGGCGTCGTCGGGGTTGGGCTCGCGGCTGATCAGCCCGTCCTTCTGCATGCGCCGCAATTGGTGGGAGAGACGGCTCTTCTCCCAGCCCAGCGCGTTGCACAGGTCGCGGGCGGGCATGCGGTCCCCGTCGAGAGCCGAGAGCACCGCAAGGACCTCGTAGTCGGCCCCGGACAAACCCGATTCCTGCAGGCCCCGGTTCAGGTGCGCGACGAGCTGATGATGCGCGTACATGAAGGCCCGCCAGGCGCGGTCTTCACGCGGGTCCAGCCAGTTGGGTTCCATCGGAGCTGATACTACCCCGATTGGTTGACGCATCATCCATTAAAGCATATGGTTGAGGAATCAACCTTTTAAGCGAATTGCAAAGGGGTTACTTCGTGAGCAGCATCAGCATCATCGGACCGGGGAACATGGCTAGTGCCATCGGCGCCCTGGCGGTCGAGGGCGGCAACGCCGTCGAAGTCATAGGTCGCGATGCGGCCAAGGCCGCAACCCTGGCCAACGCGCTCGGCCATGGCGCCACGGCCGGAACGTGGGGGGCCGCCCCGGCCGGCGATATCGTCATCCTCGCCGTGCTGTTCGACAGCGCCGTGCCGGTCGTCAGCCAGTACGGGGACGCGCTGGCCGGCAAGATCATCGTCGACATCACCAACCCCTTCACCTCCGATGCCAAGGGCCTCATCACCCCCGACGGCAGTTCCGGCGCGCAGCAGATCGCCAAGGCCGCCCCGAAAAGCGCGCATGTCGTCAAGGCGTTCAACACACTCTTCCGCGACATCCTGGCTGCGGGTGGCCGGCTGGATGTGTTCATCGCCGGCGATGACGCGCAGGCCAAAGCGAGCGTGTCAGCGTTCATCGAGAGCCTCGGACTGCGCCCGCAGGACACCGGTGACCTGAGCATGGCGCACTGGCTCGAGGGCGCGGGCCTGCTGTCAGTGGGCTTGGGCCGCTATGGCGTGGGGGACTTCAACTTCTCTCTTGGCGTCAACTGCGGCTGAGCTCGCCGCCGGATCCGGAAATATCGAAGGAATGGAGTGATCGTGGGAAAACTCGATGGCAAGGTCGCGGTTATCACCGGCGCGACAAGCGGTATGGCGCTGGCCGGTGCCAAGTTGTTCGTTGACGAGGGAGCTCACGTCTTCATCACGGGCCGACGAAAGGACGCGGTGGAGGAAGCCGTCGAGCCGATCGGACGGAACGTGACCGGCGTGCAGAGCGATTCGGCCGACCTCGATGATCTGGACCGTTTGTTCGACACGGTCAAGCAGGAAAAGGGCGCGATCGACGTGTTGTGGGCGAGCGCCGGGACGGGTGTGCAGAGCAGGCTCGGCGAGATCACCGAGAAGGACTTCCATGACGCTTTCTGGCTGAACGCGCGCGGCACGCTGTTCACGGTCCAGAAGGCGCTGCCACTGTTCAACGATGGCGGCTCGATCTTGATGACCGGGTCAAACGCGTTCGCTCAGGGGCTACCCGAATTGGAGGGTGTACGCGGGAAGCAAGGCCGTGCTACCCGCCTACGCACGGGTGTGGGTGGCCGAGTTGAGGGACAGGAAGATCCGGGTCAACGTGCTGACCCCCGGCCAGGTCGCCTCGCCGATGTTGGGGGAGGTGATGGATGAGGAGGCCAAAGCGCAGTTCGAGTCCGTGATCCCGCGGCGAGAGATGGGCCGCCCCGAGGAGGTCGCGTCGGCCGCGTTGTTCCTCGCCTCCGACGACTCGAGCTATGTCAATGGCATGGAGCTGGTGGCCGACGGCGGCACCACAGCGGTCTGAGTAGAGGACAACGGAATTCAAGAAGCACATAAGGAGTAACCATGACCATGTTCGCCCCGCACCGCGACGCCGTGGAATTCTTTATTGACTGCTTGCACGGCGGCGCAGACAAAGACGCTCTTTCCGGAATCCTCGCCGAGGATGTGGTGCTGTACGGCCCGCTCGGCGATGAGCCAGTCACCGGCCGCGAGGCAGCTCTGGACGCCATACGGACGGTCGGCGCAGTGGCCGCCGATCTCACCTACAAGGAGGTCCTCAGCGGCGAGACGCACCACGCCGCGTACTTCCGGCTGCAGATCGAGGACGCCGTGGTCGACGGGATGGACTACATCCTGCTCGACGGGGACGGGAAGATCGCCGAGGTGACCATATGGTGGCGCCCGCTTCCGCCCGGCGTCCAGATGCAAGGGCACCTCGTTGGTCTCCTCGGTATGCAGTCCTGGGAACTGCATACGCACGGGGAGTGACGACGAAGGACGGAACACAAGGCGCCTCACCAGGTACTATCCGCTTCTCCAACTTGACATAATGTCGCTTATCGGCACAAATTCTTACCGGCAAAACTCGCTTATCGGCACAAATTCTTACCGGCAAAACTGTTGCGAGTTGCACCAGATGAAAGCGCTTGCCCTCGCTGACGATTTGGCCCATCTGGGCACTCTCCAACGGGTCACTCACACTCGTGCGCACGCCAAAGCTGCTGGACATCTCAATCGGTTCGTGAATTGATCAGGCGCTGAGTGAAACCTTGAGCGTGCCCCGACCGACCGGCCTGACAGGCGGCGGTCGACTACTCACCCCTCCCTGTGCGCCCCACACCAGCAATGCGTCACAGTGACGAAATGGGCTACACACACACAGGGACTTTGAGGCGCCGTTTTTGGTTCATACACGATGCGGCTTCGGGTGTCGGCAGCGTCGGCGATGCCTACGGCAACGCTGGTCCGATGAAAAAGACAGGTAGTCCAGTACTCGCGCCCTCTCCGAGATGCTGTCTCACCATTCAGTCGTCGGAGTTACCGACGAGCTCATTACGGCCCTTCCGGCCGGCGTGAGGAAAACGAATCGCCCGGAATTGTTCGGGCAGAACGGGAAATGAAATGTCACAGACTCCTGCCTCTACAGCCACTTCACCTGACCGGCAGCAGGTAATCGACCAACTCACTCAAGGGTCAATTGCTCAGTTGCGCGCAACGGCGAGTGCGGGCGGATCGGCCGAATACACCCCGATCACGGACGACGGTTCGATTCAAGGTGCCCACCCGTACGCGGCAAACCTCGTCGATCTCTCAACGCCAATTCCGGAGGCCGTGGTAGAAGCACTGCCTACTACTATCGGGCCCTTCGGCACGAACTACATCACTTTCAACGACGGGATCCCGGTGGGCGGGTACGCCTCACTCACCCTGCACTCGGACGGTACGTGTGAATTCAGCGGTCACTTCCATGATTCCGGAGCGCCCAGTTACGACGTGGAACTCGTCTGGGTGATCGCCGACTCCGCAGGTAATGCCTACACGTTCACGGCGAGCGGAAAAGTCCACGGCACCTTCGAGTCGGGCTCGCGGGACTTCAACTGGAACCAGACGAAAGTCAACCCGGCCGTCGCCCAGCACTGGGCACAGCTCTGCGCCGGTTGGCGATACCAGTGGACCGCCCATGTGAACTGGGATGTAGCGGCCGCGGTCGAGTCCGTGGTCAACGGGCTCAAAGCAGCGGGCGCGGTCATCAGCGCCGTCATCGACGTGATCGCGATCTTCGCCTAAACGATCCCAGCAGTGTCGGCCACTCGGTGCGAGATCGAAGCGCACCGAGTGGCCGCTCTTCCCAGCGTTTGTCGCCGGTGTCATTTTATTCGGGAGGGTTGATGTGCGCCGACTTGCTGCGACCGTGCGACGCCTCGCTCTCTAGGTCCGCTCACCGCCTGCGACGCAGCGGCCAGCGACGTCGGCGACGTACTGACCGTAGCCCAGCCGCGCAGTGACGACCCCCTGGCCGGCATCACCGTTTCTACCTCGGCGATCACCAATCCCGTTGCGGGCACGCCGTCGCACATGCAGCAGATCTACGCCCAACTGGTCTCGGGTTGCCGGTCAATAACACTGAGGGGCAAATCCACGCCGGGATGCTCGCGCTGACCACCGAGCAGCACTGCCGCGACTACATCACGTCGCGTTCAGCGGCATGGAAAGCGTCCCGGGTCAGCGCACGCGCTCATACTCCTTGCAGCCTGCCCGCCACGAGATCGGAAGACATCATGACTGCCGCCGGCTCAATGATCAACGCCGGACGCCGACGCAGATTTACATCATCCGTCACGGTGAAAAGCCTGCTGATTTTACGACCCCGACCGCAATGCCCAGTCCTTCGTTCGGGTTGACATCAACGGCAACCAGGACATCCACTCACTGCCGGCGCGTGGATGGCAACGCTCCGGTGCCTTGGACGTGCTGTTCGCCCCCGCACTCGGGCCGGTGCAGGCCGGCCAGCAGCCAACAGTCACGCTGTTCTCACCCGACTACGGCAGATCGGACAAGACACAGGCACACCTTCCCAGCACCATCGAAATGACCCCGGAAACCGGCTCACGCTGATGCGGCCCACGATAATCGTTGTGCAACACATTGCTCGGTCCTCACCGGGCAGCGAGCCGCGATCGCGGCAGATGCGCCACACCACGCCGGTTGACTAACACCGCCATCACGCAAGGCCATTGCGTGATGGGCTTCAAATTCGAGTAGTGCATTACTCATGTGTTTACTCGCTCGGCCAGAGCAGGATGTTGGGGAGATAGCTCGTCGCTTGTCGGCAGCCCGAATCACCCGGGCTCACCGCATCGCTGAAAGGGAACAGACTCATGCCAGTCGTCCGAGCGAACAACAATGTGGTCACGGTCAGCGCCTACAGCGGTGACGCCAAGACACTATTGGCGTTCGACCTCACTGCCGATTCGGCGCGAATCGGGTTGGCGGGCTTCACGATCCAGGTCCATCCGCCGGGCAGCGATCCTTACTTCGTGGACAACAACCTGCGTCTAGCCGAGTCCTCCGCGCACGCTCAGGTCGCCGGCGAGAGCCCTTTTTCCACCGTGAATGCCCCGATCCACGAATTCCGCTGGGTCCACGTCCCAGGCCTGGTGCACCAGGGTGGGACGTCGGCGTTCGGCACCTACACCTACGTCGTGACACCGCGATACTTCACACCCGCTGGCGCGCTGCTAGCGCTCGACCCCTCGACCAGCGCATCGGTGAGCATCGAAGTCGGCCCCTTCGTCAAGGGTGCGTTACGACTTGCCTTCACCCGCGGCTACGTCCAGTCGCAATCGTTCGTAAGGCATTTCGGCCCGACCGCGAATATTCGTCCCGCCGGCGACGATCTACTGTTCGACACCTCGGCGACGGCTGCGACCACCACCGCAGGACAGAGCTTCACCTACGCCGAGGAATACGAGTGGTTGGGATTCACCGCCCGCCAACAGGTGTTCGAGCTCCTCGACGAGGTGAACGGCGACCCCACGCTGAGCCTGGACGTGTTTGCTTACGACTTAAACGAACCAGACGTATGCACGCTGCTGCTGACACTCGGCGGCCAACACCGGGTCAGGATCATCCTCGACGATGCGGCGCTGCACCACAGCACGACGAAACCCATGCCCGAGGACCAGTTCGAGGCGAAATTCGTGGCGCAGGCGGGCCAGTCCGGCATCAAGCGAGGGAAATTCGGCCGCTACGCCC
>Ga0302326_10028535_pt1 | contig 11228 bp, 7 predicted proteins | sample Palsa_T0_3_FD_202264 | JGI IMG/M metagenome (GOLD analysis project Ga0302326, IMG submission 202264) | Peat permafrost microbial communities from Stordalen Mire near Abisko, Sweden - Palsa_T0_3 | ecosystem: Environmental > Terrestrial > Soil > Palsa > Peat permafrost | place: Sweden: Abisko...
GATCACACACGGGCTTTCACTTTATCCGCGATCATGCGCGCAACTTGAGTGAGAACTTATAGGATTTCGCGCGCTTCTCCTGTTCGCTTCGTTACCCGCTCGCGATCCAGATATTCGAGCAATGGGATGGCATACTTGCGGGTCACTCCGGTCAGTTCTTTGAATTTCGCTACGTCGATTCTCGTGGACTTCGCTTTGTATGCGGCCATCTGCCGGCGCAATTCTTCGAGGGTGCTGCGATGAAAAACCAGTTCGTCTGAGACCTTGATTAGCGCTTTATCGCGCAGCAGAAGCGTCACAATCTTTTGCGCCCGCGCCTTGTCCACCTTGAGCCCAGCCATCACTTCACTGAGCGCCGGAACCTTCAGCCCCGCCGTGGCGAAGGCTTCTTCGATCTTCTTTTTCGATTCGCTTTCCTCGTCCTTCATCACCACGCCGTGGCCGGGCAGCCGCGCCAGATCTCCGGCAGCCTCGAATCTCTTCTCTCGAATCAGCATAGCGAGGGCGGCGTCGAATACCTCGGCCGACGCTCCCGTCTGCTCGCGCAATTCTTCCCTGGCGATGCCGGCCACCAGAGGATTTGTGTTATGGAACTCCAAGGTCCTGCTTACAATCTGCGCTTTCAGGCCCTCCAAGGCAAAACCATCCAGGAAGAGGTCGCCGGCGCGCACAACATCGCGCGCGTTGATGGCCGGGGCGAGTTGCGTTTCGATCAACTCCTTCGTCCAGCCGGTTTCGACAATGAGTCTCGACATCGAGATTCCGATGGGCCCGCGGCGGGCGACGCGGGCTCTGAGGATCGCATCCGAATCGCTGCCAGCGAGAGTTTTCAGAAACTCGATTTGTTCTGGCAGGCGCGGAATGGGCGCTGCGTCCAACACAACTCCGCCGCCGATCGTTACCACCGGCGAAAATTGCCGGATGATAAAGCGATCTCCGGGCAGGAGCAGCGCCGGTTCCGGCAGTTTGAGCCGGGCAAAGGCCTCGCTGCCCTTAGCAATCTGTTTCGGTCCCTGAAGCAATATTTCCGCGACTGTCTCCATAGTGTAGGAATGAAAATGCACTCTTGCGCGATCTTTCAAGGCCCGCGGTGCCGAACCCAAGAGTCGCAGCCTCACGTCTGCTTGACGTGTTGGCTCGAAGGTTTGGGGGGGTGCCAGGGTCATTCCCCGCTGAAGATCATCCGTGCTCGCGCCAGCCAGATTCAGGGCAGTGCGTTGACCGGCGATGGCTGCGCCCGCCGTTTGCCCATGCACTTGCACGCCGCGAATGCGCACCCGGCGTCCGGCAGGAAAAACCTCCAGCTCCTCTTCGCGGCGTATCGTCCCGGCTGCCAGGGTTCCGGTTACTACGGTGCCGAAACCTTTCATGGTGAAGACGCGGTCGATCGGCAGCCGGGCAATGGCGCGAGACTTTCGCGGCTGAACTCCGGCTGCGGCCGCGACCATCGCCCGCTTCAGGTCTTCGAGACCGGCGCCGGTCAAAGAACTCACGGCGATGATCGGGCTCGGTTTGTCCAAAAACGTCCCACGCAGAAACTCTTCTGCTTCGAGGCGCACCACGTCGAGTGTTTCCAGGTCGACAGAGTCGGACTTGGTGAGTACGGTAATGCCATGTTGCACGCCCAAGAGTTGAAGAATATCGAAGTGCTCGCGGGTTTGCGGCATGATGGCCTCGTCCGCAGCAATGACCAGAAGCACCAGATCGATTCCCCCCACACCCGCCAGCATGTTACGCACAAAACGCTCGTGCCCCGGAACATCGACGAAGCCCAGGCGCAATGTCTCGCCGTTCGGCGCGGGTAAATCCATGTGCGCGAAGCCGAGGTCGATCGTGATGCCGCGCCGCTTTTCTTCCTCCAGTCGGTCGGCGTCGATTCCGGTCAACGCCTTGACCAATGCCGTTTTGCCATGGTCGATATGGCCGGCCGTTCCTACAATGATGGATTTCATCTGGCTCGCTATCTTACTGGAGGATCCATTGCGGCTGGAATGGCCCTACCCATCCCTTGCGCTAAATGCGACAATAGGGGTTCCCCATGAGCACGCCCGCGATCTCTGCCATTTCCCCAGACGTTCTCCGCCAGCACGGCCTTACTTCCGGCGAGTACGAAAAAATCAAGCAGCTTCTCGGCGAGCGCGAACCCACGCTTACCGAGCTGGGCATCTTCAGCGTGATGTGGAGCGAGCATTGCTCCTACAAATCGTCGCGCGTGCATCTGAAGCGGTTGCCCACGCGCAGCAAGCGCGTGCTGCAAGGGCCGGGCGAGAACGCAGGCATTATCGACATTGGAGACGGCTGGGCATGCGCTTTCAAGATCGAGTCGCACAATCATCCGTCGTTTATCGAGCCGTTTCAGGGCGCGACCACGGGTGTGGGCGGAATCTTGCGCGACATTTTTACCATGGGCGCGCGGCCGGTTGCTGTGATGGACTCACTACGCTTCGGTCCGATTGCTGATGCTACGAAACATGGAACCCCGGACGCCCTCGTCCGGGGGGAAGTCGGCGCTGCGCCTGGGCTTCGCTCTGGCCCGGCGGACGGGGCGTCCGCCGCTCCACGAGTTGTTACTCAGGCTGAGATTCACAAGAACCACTCCATTCTCGAAGGCGTGGTCAGCGGTGTCGCTTCTTACGGTAACTGTTTCGGAGTGCCCAACCTCGGCGGCGAAACCAAGTTTGAGCCATGCTACTCAGGTAATCCGCTGGTAAATGCATTTGCCATGGGATTAGTGCGCAAGGATGAAATCTTTTACGCGCGTGCCGCGGGCGAGGGTAATCCGGTGATCTATGTCGGCGCCAAGACGGGACGCGATGGAATCCACGGCGCGACCATGGCAAGCGAGGAGTTCAGCAAGGCTTCGGAGGCGAAGCGCCCTAACGTACAAGTTGGAGATCCTTTTTTGGAGAAGTTGCTGCTCGAAGCCTGTCTTGAGGCGATGCGGACTGGCGCGATCGTTGGCATTCAAGATATGGGCGCGGCCGGACTTACCTGCTCGACCTGCGAGATGGGTGGACGCGGCGGCGTAGGCATTGAGATTGAACTGGATCGCGTGCCGCAGCGTGAAACCGGCATGTCTGCCTACGAGATCATGCTCAGCGAATCGCAGGAGCGCATGCTGCTGGTGGCGGAGAGAGGCCGCGAGCAGGAGGTCTTTCGCATTTTTGAGAAGTGGGGGCTGGATGCGGTAGAGGTTGGCAAGGTGACTTCTGAAAATAGACTTCGCGTGCTGCATCACGGGGAGATTGTCGCCGAGATTCCGAACCAGGCGCTGACCGACGACGCACCGGTCTACGAGCGTCCGCTGGCGCGCTGGGAGCCTCCGGTGCCGCGGGAGATGCCGGGGGACATCAAGCTAAACGCCGGCGGCGACTTCACGCAGAATTTGAAGCACCTTCTCGGCAGCCCCAACATCTGCGGCAAGCGTTGGGTTTGGCAGCAGTACGATCACATGGTGCAGACCAACACGGTGGAAGCGCCGGGTGCGGGCGATGCGGGCGTGATTCGCATCAAGAATCCAGATGTAGGCTTGGCCAAGTCCGGTTTGTCCCAGGATGTCCCGCAGCGCGGGCTCGCCATGGCGCTCGACGGCAACAGCCGCTGGTGCTATCTCGATCCGCGGCTGGGGGCGATGCATGCCGTTGCAGAGGCCGCGCGCAAGGTCGCTTGTTCGGGCGCTACGCCCGTCGCCGCAACCAATTGCCTGAACTTCGGCAATCCGGAGAAGCCGCACATCATGTGGCAGTTTTCGCAAACCATCGACGGCATTACGAAGGCCTGCGAGGAGCTGGAGATTCCGATCACCGGCGGGAATGTCAGCTTCTACAACGAGACGCTGGGCGAGGGCATTTATCCTACGCCGGTGCTGGGGGTGGTGGGCATTCTCGAAGATGTGCGCAAGACAGCGAAGATCCACTTTGCCGCTGCCGGACGCACGATCATGCTATTGCGCGCGGGCGAAGCTGCCGATATCACCGATGTGGAGAGCGAGTTTGGGTCGTCGGAGTATGCAAAGGAAGTCCTGGGCGCGTTGTGGGGATATCCTCCGGAACTTGATCTGGAGAAGGAAGCTGCGCTGCAGAAGGCGGTCGTCGAACTGATTCAGCGGGGTCTGGTGGATTCGGTGCATGATTGCTCGGATGGCGGATTGGCCGTGGCCTTGGCCGAAAAGGCGTTCGCGAAAGGTGTGGGGGCGCGCGTGAATCTGGTGTCTGGCGGGCTTCCCGCGGAGTTTGTGCTGTTTGGAGAAGATGCAAGCCGCGTTGTGCTGTCGTGCGACCCGGGGATGGTTCAGCGAATCCAACAGATAGCGGAGAGGTATGAGATCTCTGCGGACGTGCTGGGAGAAACAATTCCGGAACGGTTGGAAATCTCGTTGGATGGGCGGGTGGTCGTGTCGGCGGCGGTTTTGGATTCTAACCAAGCTTATGAAACTGCGCTGGAATCGGCTTTGCGGACTGATACGGAATTGGTAGCGGCGAATTGAAATCGTTTGGACATCAAAAGCTGCATCGTGGAAAGAAAATGCGATGCGAGCTTCGCTCGCGGACAGCCGAGGGCGGCATGGATGGTGCTGGACTTTAGGTTTTGAGCTGAGAGCTAAAAGCTAATTGCTATATGCTGGCTTCTGACAAATTTCATGACGAGTGCGGCGTGGTGGCGATCTTCGCTCACCCGGAGGCGGAGAAGCTCGCTTACCTGGGGCTACATGCGCTGCAGCATCGCGGGCAGGAGTCGGCGGGGATTGTTACTTCCGATGGCCTGACTTCGCGCGTGCACAAGGCGATGGGCACGGTCGCCGACATCTTTACCGAAGATGTGCTCTCGAAGATTCGCGGGACGCTGGCCATCGGACATACGCGGTACTCGACCGCGGGCGATTCGGCGTTGCTGAATGCGCAACCGATTCTCGTGCAATCGAATAAGGGATCGATTGCGGTGGCGCATAACGGCAATCTTGTAAACGCGATGGAGGTGCGCAGCCGGCTGGAGCGCCAGGGTTCGATTTTTCAGACCAATAGCGACACGGAAGTGATCGTCCACCTGATCGCGCTCTCGCGGGAACAGACTTTGCCGGAAGCGATCGCGGACGCGCTGCAGCGGGTGGAAGGTGCGTTTTCTCTAGTGCTGATGACTCCGGACCGGATCATTGCGGCGCGCGATCCGCGCGGCTTTCGGCCGCTGGCTATGGGACGCATTCCGGCGCTGGAAGGGCAAACACGCCACACTATCGTCTTCGCTTCAGAGACTTGCGCCTTTGATCTGATCGGAGCGACGTACGAGCGCGACGTGAAAGCCGGCGAGTTGATCGTGGTGGGGCCGGAAGGAATCAGCTCCAGCTTCTACGCTCCGGCCGCGCCGCAGTCGAGCTGCATTTTCGAGCACGTTTATTTTTCGCGGCCTGACAGCATGGTGTTTGGCCGCGCGGTGCAGACCAGCCGCGAAGAGCTGGGACGGCAGTTGGCGCGCGAGGCGCCTGTGGAAGCCGATCTGGTGGTTCCAGTGCCGGATTCCGGGGTGACTGCGGCTGTGGGCTACGCGGCTGAGAGCGGGCTTCCCTTCCGCTTCGGTTTGATCCGCAATCACTATGTGGGACGGACGTTTATTGAGCCCAGCCAGAGCGTGCGCGATTTTGGCGTGAAGCTGAAGCTGAACCCGGTGCGCTCGCTGCTCGAGGGCAAGCGCGTGGTGCTGATCGACGATTCGATTGTGCGCGGCACCACGAGCCGCAAGATTGTCCGCATGATTCGCAGTGCGGGAGCGAAAGAGGTGCACATGCGCGTCTCGTGCCCGCCGACGATTTCGCCTTGCTACTACGGGGTTGATACGCCTTCGAAAAATCAACTGATCGGGGCGAACAAATCAGTCGATGAAATTCGCGAATATATTGGTGCAGATTCGCTGGCCTACCTCTCGCTGGAAGGGCTCAAGAAGGCTTGCGGCGAAGGAGAAAAGATTTCGTACTGCTCGGCTTGCTATACCGGCAAATATCCCACCAGCATTGTCGACGTCGAAGAAATCCTGCCGGCGAGCGCGCCTCGGTAGCTACTTCCGCGCTTGAATGACGCGCGCGATAAATTGCAAATCCAGCCTGATCACAACTTCGTTCCAATCACGAAGCAGCTTTTTCGCGTGTTCCGCAATGGTGCCGCTGATTTCGATGATGAGCCAGCCACCGGGTCTAAGCACTGCGCGGGCTTGAGGGATCAAGCGGGCGATGACTTCGAGTCCGGTGGGACCAGCGAAGATGGCAGGGCGTGGTTCGAACTTGCGGACTTCGAGTTGGACCTGATCTTCTTCCGACTCACCGACGTAGGGAGGGTTGGAGACGATGAAGTCAACGGAGCTGTTCTCGAATCCAGCGAGAAGGTCGGCTTCGCGGAATTGGACGCGATCATCGAGTTGATGGCGGGAGGCGTTGGCGCGGGCGATTTCGAGCGCGGCGGCAGAAATGTCCGTAGCGACGATTTCAACGTTTGAAAGTTCTTTGGCCAGGGCGAGGGCGATTGCTCCGGAACCGGTCCCGATGTCGGCGATGCGGAGACGGCCGGTGGGCGTGGGCGCTTGCCGTATAAGGTCCAACACGGTCTCGATGACGTGCTCGGTTTCGGGGCGTGGAATCAGAACTACGGGAGTGACGATGAGATCCATGCCCCAGAATTCCTGATGGCCGGTGATGTATTGCGCGGGAACGCCACGGGCGCGCTCGGCGAAATAGGCCTCGTATCGGCTTTGTTCATCTCCAGTGAGTTCGCGCTCGGGGTGCGCGTAGAGGTAGGCTCGGTCGCAGCTTAGGGTGAACATTAAAAGCAGTTCCGCGTTCATGCGCGGGGAGGGGACGTGTTCGGCTGTGAGTCGCGTGATGGCAGAAGCGAGGGCCTGTTTCAGTTGCACGAAACCATTTCACCACAGAGACACAGAGACACAGAGAAAACAAACTCAAAGAGGCTGGATTTCATCTCGATCTGCTCGACGCCTGCCGTTGCCATTCGTAGTTCAGGTAAATCATCTGGCCGATGTGGTGCTGCATATGCGCGGCGCATTGCACGAACATGGCAAGGCGATTCGTGGCGTCGGCGCCGAGGCCCGAATACTCCGCCAACCAATCTTCCGGCGATTGGGCGTGGATCGTTTTGCGAACCATTTCCACCGCATCGTCGAAGCGTTGGAGCGCCTCGTCCTTGGAGGGAGGGTTCGGATCGTTGAATTCGCGTGGGCGATCGCGAATATAGCCGGTCTGGGCGATCTGCGCGCCGATGTAGTAGTTGAGGTTGCCAGTGAGATGACGAACCAGGTGGCCGAAGCTGTTGCCGTAGGGGAACGGCTTCTGCCAGAACTGGGGGTTGGTGAGAGGAGCAGCAAGTTCGCGGACGCGGGCAGCGTTAGCAGTGTAGCGGTCGGCGACAGCCGACGCGAGTGTCGAGTGCAAGTCGGACACATTCTTCTCCTTTAACGAAGCCGGGCTTCGCCCGGCGGACAGCCCCTTCGACTTCGCTCAGGGCAGGCTTGGGGCGCTGTCCCCCATAGGAATCTTCTCGGAACTTGAATCTCTTAGACTGCCGCGCCGGCTTCCTGTTTCAGCTTCTCTGCCTGGTAGTGAGTGGTCAGCGCCTCGATCAGTGGTTGCAGCTTGCCATCCATCACTTGCTCGAGCTGGTGCAGCGTGAATCCGATGCGGTGGTCGGTGACGCGATTTTGCGGGAAGTTGTAGGTGCGGATCTTCTCGCTGCGGTCTCCCGAGCCGACCATCGCCTTGCGCTCTTTCGCCAGCGCCTGCTGCTGCTTCTCCATTTCGATTTCGTAGAGGCGGGAGCGCAGCACGCGCATACCTTTTTCGCGATTCTTGATCTGCGATTTCTCGTCCTGGCAACTCACGACCGTGTTGGTGGGAATGTGCGTGATGCGAACTGCGGAGTACGTCGTATTCACCGACTGGCCGCCGGGGCCGGAGGAACAGAAAGTATCGATGCGCAGGTCTTTGGCTTCGATTTTGACGTCGACATCTTCAGCTTCGGGCAGCACGGCGACGGTGACGGCCGAGGTGTGAACGCGGCCTTGCTGCTCGGTGGCGGGAACACGCTGCACGCGATGGACGCCGCTTTCGTACTTGAGCTGCGAGAAGACGCGATTGCCTTCAATGATGGCGATGACTTCTTTCAGACCACCAGCGGAAGACTCAGAAGAGGAGAGCACCTCAACCTTCCAGCGCTGGGTTTCGGCGAAGCGGGTATACATGCGGAAAATTTCGGCGGCGAAAAGCGTGGCTTCATCTCCCCCGGTGCCGGCGCGGATTTCGAGAATGATGTTTTTCTCGTCGTTGGGATCTTTCGGCAGTAGCAAGACCTTCAACTCTTCTTCGATGGCGGCGACGCGGGGCTCGAGTTTGTTGAGTTCTTCCTGGGCGTAGGCGCGCATCTCGGGATCCTTTTCGTCGGCGAGCATGGCCTTACTTTCCGCTATTCCACGCGTGAGATCTTTGTACTCGCGATATTTCTCGACAATGGGCGCAACCTCGCTATGGGCCTTGGCAGTCTTCTGATATCTCGCCGAATCGTTGACGATATCCGGCGAGGCCAGAGCGCTGGTCAGCTCTTCGTAGCGAGCTTCGATTTGGTCTAGGCGTTCAAACATCAGTCAGTTCTCAGTTCTCAGTTCTCGGTTCTCAGTTCTCTTTACGAACCTGGCTCTCAATTCCGAGCGCAACGCCAAAGGAATTCCTCATTGGACAACTCATTCTATGGGTTTTTCGCTGAGAACTGAGAGCTGAGAACTAGTATCGGGGGAAGCCCCCTAGGCAATCACCAATTCGCCGCCGTGCTCTTTTTCGAGCTCCATGGCCTGGTCGAGGGCGGTGATGGCGCATTGGGCCATTTCATCGGAGGGCGGCTGGGTGGTGATGCGCTGCAGCCAGAGGCCGGGCGCGGTCATCAGGGCGAAGAGCGAGCCGCGATGCTTGGCGGCGAAGCGGATGATTTCGTACGACACCCCGGCAATCACGGGCAGAAGCGCTATACGCGAGGCGAAGCGCGCCCAGAACGTGGTGAACGGAATCAGCATGTAGAAGCCGATCGAAATCAGCATCACCGTCATCAGGAAGCTCGTGCCGCACCTGGGATGGAAGGTCGAATATTTCTGGACGTCGACGGTTGAGAGCGGATCGCCGTTTTCGAAGGCGAATACGGTTTTGTGCTCGGCTCCGTGATACTGGTAGACACGGCGAATATCGGGAAATAGCGACACTCCCCAGATAAACAGCAGAAACAAAACAAGCCGAACCACGCCGTCAACCAGGTTGAACACGATCTGGCCGCCGAGAGCAGGGTTCATTTTCTTCAATTCGGTCGCCGCCAGCAAGGGCAGGTACTTGTACATGAAGATGAAGAACGCCAAGGAGATGATGACGTTGCCTGCGGCCAGCCATCCACTGATGGCAGCGGCTTTTCCCCGGGCTTGCGACTTTGTCGAGCCCACAGCGGCGGGGTTCGTGGAAGGTTCCGCCTCACTTCGCTTCGTCGGGACGGGCGGGGCGCCCGTCGCCACATCGTTCAACATGGCGGCTGCGTCATCACCCTGCATTACGTCTTCGATTGCGACGTTTGCTGAGAAGCGCAGGGCGCGGTAGCCGAGGGACATGGCGTAGCCTAGCGTCATCACTCCACGGATGATGGGCCAGGCCATCCATTTATGCTTTTCCGAGGGGCGAGCGAGTGGTTCCCTCATCGTGACCACTTCACCCGAAGGCTTGCGGCAGGCGATGGCCCAGGCGTGAGGCGAACGCATCATCACTCCCTCGAGTACGGCCTGCCCGCCGACCAGCGTTTCTTCGCCACTCTCAAGCGCAGGCAGAAGCTGCACGGCTACGAGGAAACGCACGAAATTTCGAAGAGAATGCACGGTAATTGGATGCTCCAGACCACCGGAAAGCGCCAGACTCTAGGTTACCACAGGGGCGGAAACGGTCCTACGGCGCCGAGATATAGAGGGCTTGTGCCCCGCTTCGCCGGCAGATTCGGCGCCTGCGAGTTTTCGTCTATTCTCGAAGCGTAATCTTGAACAGCATGCGAAAGTTTGCCGAAACCTGTGAAGCGATCGCCGCCACGACCAAGAAGCTGCAGAAAACTTCGATTGTCGCTGACTACCTGAAGGCTTGCGGTGCGGACGATGCTGCGGTGTCGGCCGTTTTCCTCTCCGGGCGGGCGTTTCCTGCGTGGGAAGAGACAACTTTGCAGGTTGGGGGCTCTTTGTTGTGGCGCGTGGTGGCGGAGCTTTCTGGAAAAGATGAAGCTGCGTTGACAGCTGCCTATCGAAGGCTTGGCGACCTGGGCGCAGTAGCGGGCGAGGTTCTGCAGGAGCGATCGGGGCAAGGACTTGGCGTGCTCGAGGTGGCTGACGTTTTCCGGCAGATTGCGGCGGTGCGCGGGCCCATGGCGAAGACTGCGGTGGTTCGCGACCTGCTGGCGCGAGCGACGCCCCTCGAGGCCAAGTACATCGTGAAGATCATGACCGGCGATTTGCGCATTGGATTGAAGGAAAGCCTGGTCGAGGAAGCGATCGCTAAGGCGTACGCAGGCACGCTCGCCAATGTGCTACAGCAGGTGCAGCGGACGAACATGTTGCTGGGAGACATTGGGGAGACGCTGCGGCTGGCAGTCGAAGGCAGGCTGGCCGATGCAAAAATGCGGATGTTCCATCCGCTGGGATTCATGCTGGCGAGTCCGGTTGAGTCGGCCGAGGAGGGGCTGAGTTATTTCGCTGAGGCGGCAGTGGGGGTGGCCGTGGAAGACAAGTATGACGGGATTCGAGCCCAGGCGCATGTTTCCGGCGGCGAGGTCAAGTTTTTCTCGCGTACGCGGGACGAAATCACAGAGTCTTTTCCGGAGTTGCCCGGCGCGCTCGCGGGATTGCCGCAGGATGCGATTCTGGATGGCGAGATTGTGGCGTGGGAGTATGGGGAGAACCGGGCGCGGCCGTTTAGTGTGCTCCAGCAGCGGTTGGGCCGGAAAAAGGTGAGCGAGAAGATGCTGCGGGAGATTCCGGTGGCGTATCTGGCGTTCGATGTTTTGTATGCGGACGGGGAGTTGTTGATTGATCGTCCGCTGCGGGAGCGGGCGAAGATTCTGGATGAACTGCTGGCGCGGGAAAATCTTCAACACAGAGGACACGGAGGAACACAAAGCAAAATCGGAGCGCAGGGAGAATTTGCCTTTGGAGGCGAAGGAGATTTCTTG
>Ga0302326_10028537_pt1 | contig 11227 bp, 8 predicted proteins | sample Palsa_T0_3_FD_202264 | JGI IMG/M metagenome (GOLD analysis project Ga0302326, IMG submission 202264) | Peat permafrost microbial communities from Stordalen Mire near Abisko, Sweden - Palsa_T0_3 | ecosystem: Environmental > Terrestrial > Soil > Palsa > Peat permafrost | place: Sweden: Abisko...
CGGCAGACGAACGAGGGCGCGCACCTGCCGCGCGAGCTCCAGGCCCACGCGCTCGCCGAGGACCTCACGCGCGTAAAGCGGACGATCGCGGCGATCGAGCCCCTCGCGAAGAGCGCCAAGGGATGGGTCCCCGTGCTGCACCGCGCCCGCGCGGCGTACGAGTCGATCCGCGGCAGCACCGACGCCGCGCTCGTCGAGATCGAGGCGGGCCTCGCGGCGATCGATCCCGCGGGGCATCCGATCTGGCCGGACGCGGCGGGGGCGCACGTCGCGATCCTCCTTGCGGCGGGCCGCGCCGAGGACGCCCGCGCCGCGGGCGAGGCATACGTCGCCGAGGCCTCGCGGCGCGAGCTCGGGTACGAGGTCGTCTACGTCCGGATGCCGCTTGCCGTCGCGCACGCCCGCCTCGCCGCCGAAGACGATGCCCTGCGGCACTGCGCGCTCATCGACGACACGTTCCGGAGCCTCGGGACGCGCGGGATGAACCTCGGACTCGCGTGCGAGACCCGCGCACGCGTCGCGCTGGAGCTCGGCGACTGGAGCGGGTTCCAGCGCTTCGTGGCGCTCACCGGGGATCTCTTCCGCGGCGGGACGAGCGCGCCCCTGGCCGCGAAGCACCAGCGCCTGCTGCGCGACGCGCAGCGGCGCGACCCGGCGCGCCGCGTCGGGGGGGCCGCGACGAACGACGCCGACGCGGAGATCGCCTCCGTCGCGATGGCCCTCGTGGCGTGCGCGACGCCGGAGGAACGTCTGTCGCGCGCGCTGGCGATGCTCCTCGAACGGTCGGGCGCGTCGGAGGGCGTACTTCTCATGCCCGAGGGAGGGCAGCTCATCGTCCGCGCGCAGGTCGGCGGCGCCGACGTGCCATCGAGCGTCCTCGCGTCGGCACAGCGGTTCTGGGAGGCGCAGTGTCATCTCGCCGACGAGACCGAAATAACGGCTGGCACCGAGACGGGGTCGTCGACGTACGACACTGGCGACCGCAGCTACTACCCAATCCTTCTGAGCCACCAGGTATCGGGCGGGCTCGCCCTCACGGGCATCGCGCTCGCGGCGCCCGCGCATGGGAACACGTTCCGCCACCCAGCGCACCTCGCCGTGACGGTGAGCCGCGTGGTGATGGGGGATGAGGGTGCGATCGTCGTGAACGGCTGAGCACCCACGCGCGAGTCACGTTTGCTCACGCAGCTCACGTGGCGCGCAGCAGACGCCACACGGTCCGCGTGTCGATGAACACGGCATCGATCGACCCGAAGGTCAGGCGCTCGCCGTTCGCGAGGGGGCGCGGCTCCTTGCCGAGGCGCGCGCCGTTGACGCTCGTGCCATTCTTGCTCCCGCCGTCGGACACGGTCCACACGTCGTCTTCGGTGCTCTGGAGGTAGGCGTGGAATTTCGAGATGCTCGAGTGGCGAAGGACGATATCCTGGTTCACTGCGCGGCCGATCGAGACGCGGTTGCCGAGCGCGCCTTCGCTGCGTCGGCGGACTGCGCTCAGGTAGCACCGGTCGCCGAGCACCTTCGTGATGTCGCGGAGAGCGAGCTCGCTGGCGGTGCCGACGGTCGACGTCTTCTTGGCGACCGGCGCATTCGACGCTGCTGCGCTCGCCATCTGGGTGTGAAACTCGATCGGCTGAAGGGCCTTGCGCGCCGCATGGTCCGGCTGGTGGGCGGCAAGGAGCGCCGCGGCCATGCCTTCCTCGCTGGCGGGCAGGTGGATCGCGAGCCACGGCGCATCTCCGTACTCGTCGACGAAGGGTGACTCGGCAAGCCGCACCGCGGCGCGAACGACATCCGCGGGCTCAAGAAGCCGCGGCGACCAAACCGGCATAGTGGGAACCTTCAACGACCAGCATCGTCAGGGTAGCACGCGGACGCGTCACGGTTCTCGTGCGTCTCCATTCCGCGGATGCGTCCGCGAGGAAGGACGGCAGGCGGCGCGCGATGCCTCAGATGTCGCTGTTGAGCGGATCGTACTTGTTGCCACCGGTCGTGAACGGCGACGCCCGCATGGGACTGGGCCGCGGGCCGCCCTCGCTCTTTGGTGCCTGCGACGGCGAAGACTTCTGGCGAGCCTTGGTCGGCTGCACTGGCCGCGACGGCGACGGCCGTCGATGGCCGATGGCTGGAGTTGCGGGCACGGCGGGAGTCGCTCGGGGAGTCTCCCCGGCCTGAGGTACTGCGGGCACCGCCGCGAGAGTGGCGGATGGAATTTGGGCGGGGGGTGTGCCCGGGATGGGGACAGAGGCCGCTGGGCTCGGAGGGGGAGCCGCAGTCACCGGGGCCTCCACTGGATCGACCGGCGGTGCCGCTGCGGGTGCAGCCCGGACGACCGTCGCTTTGAGCGCCAGCCAGGCGCGCACGCCCCACAACCTGGACTCGACAGCTTTGAGCGCCTGCCCGGCGTGTAGCCCACCCAGTCTGGATTCGACCTGCGCGGTCACCGATGCTCGCAGGTCCGGCCGTACGACGGCCGCGACCCACAGTGCGCCCGCAACCGCGAGCAGGGAAATCACCCGTCGCCCCGTCTTGCGCTTGAATCGGTCGAGGTCGACCGGCTCGTCCTCGAAGTCGATGGTCGTCGGCCGCACGCTGTAAGGCGATTCGTGCTCACGAGGCACCGCGGGCTGAACGGGGTCCGGCTCTTCGAGAATCGCGCCCAGCGTCATCCACCTCAAGCTCCCCGGCACAAACACCCAGGTGCGGGCGTCGATGTACCCACGCTGAAAGGCGTCGTCGAGTTGATCGAGCGTGACGTCGTGCACGCCCCCGTTCGGCAGTTGCACAGACCAGAGATCGTTTTGGCTCATCGCAGCCTCCCTGTTCGTCGCCTGGTATCGTTGCAAAGCTCAGGGCTGAGCGCACTCGCAATCGCAGAATAGAAGTCGCTCGAAGCGCTATTGCTGGAAAAATCCGCGATCCGAGAAAACCGAGCGCGGACGCGCTCTTGGCTGAGAAGTCGCGGACATCGTTCGGGAAGCCGTTGCCGTTGGGTTCCGTCTGGTTCCGGCGTCTTCCGGGGGGCGTGGAGCAGGGTCTCGGCACGCTGGCGGTCCTCGCGGCTTGTCGCGACGACGCTCTCAGCTCGGCTGCGGCCAGCGAAGGGCTCGACCTCATGGCTTGGTTTGCTTGGTTTGGGAACGGAGTTTGCGTTGCCACAACGCAAATGACACCTCGAGCACTGCACTTGCGAGCGATGCCCCTCCTGGCGATCGCGGCGGCCGGATGCGCCGCCCTCGGTTCCGTGCCGGATCAGTCGACCTTGGCGCGCGCGTCGAATGAAACGCCGACGCCCATCACGCGAGACGTGATGCCCGACGACCGCATCGCCAGCGCCATCGAATCGGCGCTCCAGGCGGATCCGGCCCTTCCGCAAGGGACGATTCGCGTGTCCTCATCAGGAGGTGTGGTCACGTTGAGCGGCGTCGTCGATGACCAGTTCGCCGCGCATCGCACGGTGGAGGTCGCCTCGATCGTGCGCGGGGTGCGCGCGATCGTCGACCTCGTTGACGTGCGCTCGTTTCCGAGAACGGATGCGGAGCTCGAGTCTGCCGTAGGCGCAGCGCTCGTGACCGATCCGGTCGTTGCGGACTTGCGGGTGACGGCGCAAGCCCAGGCGGGGCTCGTCACGCTCTCCGGCAGGGTCGACTCCGAAGCGGCTCGCGAGGCAGCGAAAGACGACTCGCGCGCGGTACCTGGCGTGCGCGAGGTCGTCGATCGGCTCTCGATGGGCAGCGCCACGCGACCCTCCGATTCGCACCTGCAGGACGAGGTCTCGCGCGCCATTCACGACGATCCGTGGATCGCAGGCGCGCGCGTTTCTGCCTGGGTCGACCAAGGCATCGTGCATCTGCGCGGCCAGGTCGCCTGCTACGAACAGTTCCGACGCGCGGTGCGAGACGCGGGGTCCGCGGCGCCGGGAGGGATCGACGCGTCCGGTCTCGTGATCGACCGCCGCGTCGGTCGAGGCTCGGCCCTCCGGAGCGCCGAGCCCGTGCTCGCCGACGCGGACATTGCCGAGGCGCTGCGCCACGCCTACGGGGTTGACCCGCGGCTCCAATCGTTCGTGCCCACGGTCGACGTGAACCGCGGCGTCGTCGTGCTCACGGGGCTCGCTCCGAACCAAGATGCCGCGCGTGCGGCGGGAGAGGACGCCGCGCACGTGGTGGGGGCCGTCGGCATCACGGATCGAATCGCCGTGGCCTCTTCGTCGCTGGCGAGCGAGCCGGCGCTGCGCCCGGCGCTTACTGCTCTGGAGGGCCTGCCGGGGGCCGCAGCCGGCGCTGCGAACAGCGCGCCCCCAGGCGCCGCAGCGTCCACGCCGTCCGTGCCGCTGTCCATCCGGGAAGCTCGCGATCAATCCGTGGCCCTGTATTTCGCGGCGCGGACACTCCGCTGGGCGGATGTGAGCGAGAAGGTTGCTGCGCTCGCCGACTGCATTCGCAAGATTCGCGACGATACGGTCAACGATAGCGCCAGCATCCCTCGGCTCGAGGGCCTGCAGGCGTCGCTGACCGAGGCGGTCAAGGAGAAGGATCGTTGGACGAGCATGATCCAGGCGAACGAACTCAGTGCCGCGCTCGCGGCCCTGGCGGCGCCGTACACGCCGGGCCTCTCGGTCGAAGTGCACCAGCTCGACTACTACGGTCGCGCCCTGCAAATCGCCGAAGAATACAGGAAGCCGGGCGTGGTCCGCGCCCTCGTCGACGAGCTGGAGACGCGCTGGGCACGGGTCCGACCCGAGCTCGCGTCGCGCGACGCCGACGACACGACGCGATTCGACGCTGCGATGACTCGCCTGGAGCACGCCCAATCGCAAAACGAATTGGCCCGCGCGACTGACGCGGAGCTCGCAGTGGCGTACTCCGTCCGGCACGCGTTGAGTCGGCCGTAAGCAGCGGAGCCTCGGCCATCCTCACCAGGCTGCTGTGCGAGACGGTCAGAAGTGGCCGAGCATCCCCGCCGACGCACCGATCTGAAACATCGCCGAGTTGAAGCTCACGGGGGTCGCCGGGCCGGTCGTGCCCGTGCCCGTTGCGGACGCGCTGGTCGACTTGCCGGCGAGGGGGACGTCGACCGTGGGCCCGAACGTGAAACCGAAGTGGTTCCAGGGAAAAACGACGAACATTGCCTCGGCTTCGAAGGCGAACTGCCAGACGGATGGCGACACGGTGCCGCTCACGGTGCTCGAGCTGACGTTGTGATATTCGACACCAACGCGGGGCCAGAGCGCCAGCAGGTGACCGACCGGCACGATATAACCGACACGCGGTGCAAAGCCCCAGTAGGTCACCTTCGGCTGATCGATGGTCGTCGACGAACCGCCCGCGGGCGAGACGCTATCTTTGGAAAGGGCCTGCACGTACCCGAAAAGGGCGCCGCCCAGCGTGAGGTTTTGCACGGGGACCCAGTCGAAGCCGAGCCGCGGCAGGTTGTAGAACGTGCCGAAAGCGGTGTAGGGCGCGTTGCTGAGCAGCCCGAACGACAGATCGGACTTCGTTTCGGAGCTCCCGTCGCTCGTCGTCTTGACCGCCTCGTAGCTGATGAGCGGAATAAGCCGATCGGCGCTGACGATGAATCCGGGCGAGCCGAAGCGTGAGGACGCTTCCCCCTCTTGGGCACGCGCTGAGCCCGCAAGCGTCAAAGCGCTGATGGCTCCGCTTACCGCGATACTTCGAATGATCATTTCGGCCTCCCGCGAGCATGGAACAAGCCGCTTCCGTTCGGTCGCGGGTATACGTTCGCGATCAATCGGCGTGGCTTCGGACACGGATATACACCGGGGCGGCGCGCGGCGGCGGCACCTTCGGCAAGACGGCATTCGCTTTTGCGCAGGGTCAAAGGCCGTGACCGGAACGAGCACGGCTGCGCCCGGCTCCCTACGGCGGCTCGTACTTCGCGCTACTTCGCGCTCCGATAACCCTGCACGCCGAGCAGCACGTCGACGCGCGCGAACTCCAGGCCCGACGCGCGAATGCCGTCGATCACTCTGGGGAGAGCCTCGAGCGTGGCCTGCCGGCTGTGCGTGCCGCCCAGGCCGCCGCCGTCGTGCATCGCCACGATGCCCCCCGCCCTCACTCCCTTCACGATCCGGCGCACGATCCGCTCGGCGTTCTCATCCACTGCGTCCAGGCCCCTCACCTGCCAGCCGATCGCCGTCATTCCCTCCGTGTAGAGAACGTCTCCCAGCGCCGGGTTCTTGAAGCCTTGGGGGGCGCGAAAGAGGAGCGGCTCCTTCCCGATCGCCCGAGCGATGGAGCCGTTGCACGCGTCGAGCTCGCTCCGGTTGCCCTTCCAGAGCCTGAAGTGGAAAAACGGGTCGTGAGTGTGCCCGTGGTTCGCGACCAGGTGACCCGCCCGGTCCATCTCCGCCAGGAGCTCCGGGTGCGCGACGGCGCGCTGCCCCACGACGAAGAACGCCGCGGGGACCCTCTTGTCCGCCAGGATCTGGAGCACCCGAGGCGTGAACTCGGGATCGGGACCGTCATCGAAGGTGAGGGCGACGGCGCTGGTGGGCAACGGCGCGCGCCACAGGGTGGGCGCCCAGAAGCTCGAATTGACGTCGAAGACGACGATCGCAAGGCCGACGACGCCCGCGGCGAGAGCCAGGCCCGCGACGATCCACGACGCGGGCGCGGAGGCAAAGGCCAGGCTGAGTACGGCGAGTGCCAGTGCCGGCACTTTGATGAACAGCGACTTGCGCATCCGTCGACGCCCGCGGCGCGCAAGTTAACACGGCCAGGCCTTCAGGGCCGATCGATCTCGCCGATTGGCAGCGCGTCAGCCCGCAAGAGCGCGAGGACTCGCTCGATGTCCGCGTCCTGCCGCCGATCGGCCACATTCATAGGGACATGCGCGCGCACGGCGACGTGGAGCTCGCGGGCGCGCGCGTGGCAGCCCCGCCCCTCCCGCAGGTCGAACGCCTGAGAGAGAGCAAGCAGATGAATGGCCGCAACCGTCTCGGTGAGGTCCAGCACGCGCAGAGCGTCCCGGGCGGCGATCGAGCCCATGCTCACCTTGTCCTGGTTGTGGCCCTCGGTGCTCCGGCTGAATGCGGAGGCCGGCATCGTCGCCTTGAGGGCCTCGGCAGTCAGCGCCGAAGCGGCGATCTCCATCGCCTTGAAGCCATGGTGCGTCGCGCGCGCGGGCCCTCGAACGGCAACGAGGTTCTCCGGGAGCCCGCCGCTCGTGCGCGGGCTTCCGAGCTGGACGAGCTGCCGGTCGAGCAGGTCGGCCACGCTCGCGACCGCCGCTTTCATGGCATCCATGACGAAGGCGATGTGACCGCCGTAAAAGTTTCCCCCGTGGAGCACGTCTCCTGTGTCCACGTCGATGAGCGGGTTGTCGTTCGCCCCGTTTACCTCGATCTCGATCGCGCCGCGTGCGAACGGCAAGAAGTCTGCGAGGACGCCGAGCACGTGCGGGGCGCACCGGATCGAGTAGCGGTCCTGGGCCCGACCGTCGGCGGGCGCGGGGCGCGAGCCGCTCTCGATGTCCTCGCGGATCCACCGCGCGCACGCTCCCTGCCCGGGATGCGGCTTGGCTGCGAAGATGCGGGCATCGAAGTGCCCCGGCTGACCGCCGATGACGTCCACCGCCATCGCCGTGAGCGCGGCGCCGAAACGGACGAGGCGCCGCGCGCGCCGGTACACGATGCATGCGAGGCCGGTCATCGCCGACGAACCGTTCATCAGGGCGAGACTCTCTTTGGGCGCGAGAGCGAGGGGCTCCAGCCCGGCGCGCACGAGCGCCTCGGCCGCAGGCATCACTCTACCGAATGCCGTGACCTCCCGCTCGCCCGCGATCACGGCGGCCACGTACGAGAGCGGCGTGAGGTCACCGCTGGCCCCGACGGACCCTTCCGAGGGAATGCGCGGCAGGATGCGCTGACCGAGGAGATCGCGCAGTCGTTCGAGCACGACGAGCCTCACGCCAGACAGACCGCGTGACAGCGACGCGAGCCGGACAGCGACGATCGCCGCTGACTCTGCCTCGCCGAAGATCGCGCCGGTTCCGCACCCGTGGTACCGGAGCAGATTGAGCGGCATCTCCGCCGCGAGCTCCGCCGAGACCTCGGTCCCCGACGACGCCCCGAACCCCGTCGTCACGCCGTAGATCGGAGGCCCTCGCCGAACGCGCTCGGCGACGATGTCCGCCCCTTTGTCGATCCTCGCGCGGAACGCCGGGGAGGCCTCGAGCACCGGACGCGCGGTCCCGTGAGCGAGCGATAGGACGTCGTCGATGGTGAGCGGCGCATCGCCGAACGCGACCGTGCCAGGCGAGCCACTCACGATCGCTCCCAGAAGTCGTAGAAGTTGAACCAATTGTCGGGAGCGCGGCGCACGAAGTGCTCGAGTCGGCATGCAAACTTCTGCGCATAGGCGGCGAGGGCCTCGTCGCGACGAGCGCGTGGGACGCGCACCTCGTTCTCGAAGAGCTCGCAGTACAGGTCGTACCGATTGGGCGCGCGGTACAGCGCGAACGTCAGGTAAATGGGGCAGCGCAAGATCGAGGCCACCAGGTACGCCCCCGTCGGGAAGTTCGCGTCCTCCCCGAGAAACCTCACCCTGGTGGAGCGCCCGAGGCGTCCGACGCGATCGCCCAGGATGCCGATCAGCTCGCCGCTCTCGACACGCTCTCGAATCCGCAAAACGAAATCGGGATTCGACTCGTCGATGGAAATGACGCTTGTGTTCGCGCTCGGATTCAGTCTCTCAAGTGCGGCGTTGATCATCCGGGCGTTGCTGAAATAGCCGAGCACGTGGATCCGCAAGTTCTCCCTCTTGCCCTGCATGCGCATCGCTTCGAAGCTGCCGACGTGCGCGCCGAGGAGCAGCGCGCCGCGCCCGCCTTTCCTGAGCTCCGAGAGGTGCTCCTTGCCGTTGCAGGTCACGTCGAAGTAGCGCTCTTTGCCCGCAACGATGAATGCGCGGTCGAGCGTCACCTCGGCGAAGCGCAGGACGTGCCGGTACCGCATGGCGAGCGTGGCGTTGCCGTGTACGCGCATCAGGTAGTCGCGCGACGCCCGGCGCGCGGCCGCATCGACGACGAAGTAGTAAAGAGCGACGAAGCGCACGACGAATCGGGCCAGCGTGCGGCCGACCGCGCTCGACAACCACACGATCAAGCGGAGGCCGAGGACCGAGCCGCGCTCCGCCATCGAAAGCCAGGCGCGGTCGTGCGCGTGAGCCGTCAGTGCTCGAGGAGCCATCGACCGATCCGCGCGGGAAGCCGGGCGAGCGCGCCGAAGATCATGCGCGTGTGCATCCAGACGATGAGAAGGTTGTCGGCGCCCATGCGAAAGTGCGAGACGCCGCCTTCCGCCGACGGTACATAGCGCACCCGCGTGGGAACGTTCAGAATGGGAACTCCGCTCCGGAACAACTTCACGGCGATCTCCGGGTCGAAGTCCATCGCGTCGCCCTCGACTCGGGCCGCGATGGCCGCGGCGACGGGGTACACGCGGAAGCCGCAAAGCGGGTCCTGGATGACCCGACCGAGCGTCTGGATGTTCGTCCAGAACTGCGCGATCTTGCGTCCGAAGAGGCGTAGCTTCGGCGCCGAAGCGTCGAAGACCGGCGCGCCGAGCACCAGTGCTTCGGGCTGCCCGCGCGACACCTCCACGAACCCGGGGATGTCTCGCACGTCGTGCTGCCCGTCGGCGTCGATCTGGAGCGCATGCGTGAACCCGAGCTCGCGCGCCGCCGCCAGGCCGGTCTTGACCGCCGCGCCTTTGCCCCCGTTCTTCTCGCGACGCACGACATGGGCGAGCAACCCGTCCCCCAGAGCCTGCACCGCGCGCCTCCCCTCCTCGGCGCTCCCGTCGTCGACGACCACCACGTGCTCGACATACGTCCGGACGCTCTCCACGACGCTGCGCACCGTTGCCGGGTTGTCGTAGGTGGGAACGAGGACGCAGAGGCGATGGGCGGCGCTCATCGGGCCACGGGCTCACGGAAATGGAGCGTGCCCGCGCTGCACGAATGTCCGCTGCAGGAAACCTCGAAAGCAACCTGCACGGGCGCGGCCAGGACGAGCGAGAGCTCGAGGTCGTCCCCGGGGCGGATGGGCCGGCGAAAGCGAAGGCGCGATATCCGCGCGACGTTCGTGAGGTGGGGCCACATCGCCGCGACCTGCCGTAGCACGAGGACCTCCAGCTGGACGACGCCGGCCAGGATGGGATCTCCGGGGAAGTGGCCGCGGAAGAATTCGAGCTCCGACGGGACGTATACGTCGAACACACCCGGACGACCGGGGCGCGAGCGCGGCTCGAAGGCACGCATGGATGCAGGGGCGTCGGGCAACCCCTCGTCACCGGCACTGGCCGACGTGCCGCCGAAGAGCGACAGTAGCTTGTCACGCTGCAGCTTTCCGGTCGGCTCGCGGGGGAGCCGGGGAACGCAGACGATCCGTCGCGGAACGACCACCCAATCGAGCTGAGCCGCGAGCGCTTCGCGCAGCGCCGACGGCGCCCACGTGGGCGCCACCGCGGCCGCCAAGATCACGTTCCCGCGGGCGCTCGCGGTCGGCTCCGCCAGGACCGCGGCGTCGATCACCCCCGGGAGAGCGAGCATCCGCTCGACCAGGTCGTCGAGGTCGACCCGCTTGCTCGCGACCTTCACGACGCGGTCGCGCCGCCCGAGGTGATGGAATCCGCCGCCGTGTTCGAGCGTGATCCGGTCGGCGCAAGGGAACGGCCGAGGCGCGTCCGCTGCGACGAATGGCGAGTCGAGCAACATTTCGCCCTCCTCGCCCACCTGGACGCGCACCCCCGGGAGCGGGCGCCACGGCTCGGTCGGGCGCTGACGCATGGCGATGCCCCCCGTCTCCGTCGAGCCGAGCACCTCGGTCACACGCACGCCGAAGCTTTTCTCGAGGCCTTCCGACGTCTCGGCCGCGAGCGGCGACCCCGACGAGAACGCTCCGCGGAGCTTCGGCAGCTCCCCTGGCGAAAGCGGGCCCAGCGCCATCAGGTGTGCGGGGACGCTCACGAGGAAGTCGGCCTGGAACCGGGTCAGCGATGCTGCGATGGTGCGCGCGTCCAGCGGCGTCTCACGCAGGAACGCGGCGCCCCCCATGAGCGGCACGAGAACGCCGAAGAGCAGCCCGTAGATGTGAAAGGGTGGGACGGTCGACACCACGCGACGCGCGCCCCTGCAGGCCCCTCGCGTGTGCATCTGCGCCTCGCCAAGGAGCTGCGCCGCGCTCTTCGGGCAGCCACGCGGGGCGC
>Ga0302326_10028539_pt1 | contig 11227 bp, 4 predicted proteins | sample Palsa_T0_3_FD_202264 | JGI IMG/M metagenome (GOLD analysis project Ga0302326, IMG submission 202264) | Peat permafrost microbial communities from Stordalen Mire near Abisko, Sweden - Palsa_T0_3 | ecosystem: Environmental > Terrestrial > Soil > Palsa > Peat permafrost | place: Sweden: Abisko...
CGGGTCGGTGATTTCCCGCACGTGCGCGAGGCCCAGCGGCACCACGAAATCGCGGCCCGCGACGACCACCGCCGGCGCGGCCGGCGCGGCGGGGACATCGCCCATCCAGACGATCTTGACTTCGTAACGCTCCGCGGGCGGCCAGACAATTTCGATGCGCGGGGTCTCGACCGAATCGTCGAGCGCCTGCCACGTCACGTTCAGGCCGTTGACGGTGACCATGGCCACATCGGAGCGGCGCGCCACCACTTGCAGCCGCAACGCCATTGGCTTGGGGAAGCGGGGCGTGATGGAATACGTCTCGGAGAAACCCGGGGTCTGCGTGGTTTCGCTTTGCATGACGACGGCCCCGCGGCCGCCGCCGGTGTCCACACTGCGCTGAATGGTGTGCGGAATTAGCACCGGGCCGTCGGCGTGGTAAGTGTAATCGAGGAACGGGTGATGGAAGCTCGCGTGGTCCCACGCCGCGGGCAAACCGGGGCGCAGCAGCAGCTCGCCGGCCAGCGCATCAGGATGGACGCCGAAGAGGCCCTCGACCAGCGCGCGGGAAAGCGCGCCGATGTCGTCGCCAAAGTCGCTCTGGGCCTCGCCGCGATAGGCGTCGTAGTAAGTCATCGTGCCCGCGTTGCCGGGGGTCTGGCCGAGAAACATGCTGTCGAGAATGCAGCCTTTCAAAATTTGGAACGCCTCCTCGCTGCGGTTCGCCTCCCAATAACCCAGCGCAGTGTGGGCGGATTCGCCCATCACCACATTGTTGAGCGACCAGGTGTAAGGCATCCAGTTGCTCGTCGGCAGCGCGAAATAACCCGGCGGCACGCCGGGGCCGCGAATGGGAATGTGCGCGATCTGCGTGTCCACGTAGCGGGTCATCTGCCAAGCCTCGAGGGGGGTCGCCGCCTGCTCGTCAATCGCATGATAAAATGTCCACAGCGCCGCGGCGGGGTGCGGGCGTTGCAGGCCCAGCAGGTCCTTGTATTCGGCATACCAGCCGCGGTCGGGGAGCCAGAGGTTGGCCCGCATCGCCTGGCGGATGAGGTCGGCCTCGTGCTGATACGGGGCGGGATCCTCGCCGAGCATTTGCGCGAGGCGCGCCGCCATCAAATTCTGAAAATAATTGAAGGCCGACGAATGGGTGGCGCCCCCGCCGCCGTATTCGAGGTCGTCGCTGGCCCAAATCGCGGCGTAGGCCTCGTAGAGCGGGAGTTGCCCGGCGTAGGGCCGGCGGAACAGCCGCTGCTCCCACGCGAGGTGGCGCTGGATAATCGGCCATTCCTTCCGCGCAAAGTCGAGGTCGCCCGTCCACAGCAAGTGGCGCATCAACTCATCCACGGAAATCATGTTCATGTCGTAGTGCGAATTCGACATGTCGCCATTGGAGTGCACCGCCGGTTCGTCGCGCGAATAATGGGAAGCCGCATCGGGGGGCGGTGGCTGGGCGAAATTTTGGGTGTTTTGCCGGCCGGCCCAGTAGGTGAGGTGCCGCACCTCGCGGTCGAACCAGCCGAGGTTGTCGCCCGAATACGCCCCGCGCCAGCCCAGCAGCCGCGAACGCCAGGCGACCGCGCCGTGCTCGAACACGCCCGAGGACTCGTCCCAAATTCCGTCGGCGGCGACGCAGAGCGCGGCCATCGCCGCATTGATGTAGGGGTCGGGCGTGTCAACGGCCACGTGTTCAGCGATGGATTGGCGGCGCGCCTCGGCGGCGTCAAAGGTCCGCGGCAAATCGGCGTAAGTCAGCGGCGTGACCGGGCCGGCCGGGGGCGCTTCGCTCGGCGGCGCGCCGCCGGCCTCGACATACACGGGCAATTCCGCGGAAAGATTTTCGCCGGGCTGCGGCTGGCGTTGGAGCGCCAGGTAAACCGGCTGGCCGGACGCCAGCGGGGTCTGCCCGATGAGGACTGGCGCCTCGGTCGGCGTGTTCGCCGTGGCCAAAAGCCCGGTCAAGGACGTCCACTGGCTGGCGTCGGCCATGGCGAGCTTGGACTCCGCCGGGGCCACGCCCAAAATTTTCGTGACGGCGCCGTTGCGCGCGCGCGGGGCGCGAAATTGCAGGGTGAATGAATTTCCCGCGAGGGCAAACTCGTCGCCCCGGCAATTCGCCGCCTGCAACTGAAAGAGCTGTGAAACCGGCTGGCTTTCCGTGCCGATGTCGCCGCCGCGAGTGCCCTCGACGCCATTGGCGCCACCGTAGGCCCACACGAGGGTCACCGGCGGCGCATTCACCGTGTCCGCGCGCAGGATCAGGCCCTGGCCGGTCGGCAACACCATCGCGGTGAGGTTTAATTTGCCCTGCTCGCCCAGCAAGGGATCGGAAATTTCAAAGACCAGCGAGCCGGGCCGGTAGCGCGTCACCACTTGCGCGGCGTCGTTGAGCCATTTGCCGCCGGCAGCCGTCAGGATGCCCAGGCGCAAATTGCCCCCGCGGCCCGGCAGGTAGAGCATGAACTCGGGCTTGTCGCCGCCGTCCACGCGGAACGCCGTGTTGGTGTAAAGCGGGCGGTTGAAAGACTCGTCGCCATTGGTGATGACAAAGTCCGTGCCCTCGGGCGTGTAGCGCAGCGGGCGGTCCAAGTTGTCCTGCAAATTCGGGGTGGCCGCGCGCAGGGCGGGGGCGCCGAGCAAGAGCATGGCCAGCATCGCTGGCCGGGGGTATTTACGAAACCAAACCATACAATCGCTCACGGTATTCAGTCTGCAAGTGAACTCAAAACAAATTCACCGCGCGGAGATTTCCCCGCGGGCCTTAATTATCTCCCCGCGGGCGCGGGCTGGCCATCCGGCGGCGCGGCGGCCGCGGGGGCATCGGGGGCCGTCTGGCGCAGGATGAGGGGCTGGCCGTCCTCCGAATCAATTTTCAGGCCGGGCCCCTGCAAGCTGGCAATCACGTCGTCCGTCACGTTGTCCACCGTGATGCCGGTGTAGGTGGTGACGTGGCAATTTTCGAAAGTGATGTGGCTGATCAGGCTGTCCGGCAGGCCGTTGATCACCCCGGCGGAATCCCCCAGGCCGCTGCAATTGATGATCTTCACGTTGCGCAGCACCGGCGGCATGCGCGGGCCGGCGGACGAGGTCGCCGTCCAATTCAGGTTGATTTCATAGCACCGGTTGACGTCGTTGTAGGTGATGTTTTCGTAGGTGATATTCTCGATCACCCCGCCGCGGGTGAAATTCGTCTTGATGCGCACGGGCGCGGCGTTGCCGTTGTCCGCCACGCAATCGCGCACGGTGACGTTGCGGATGCCGCCGGAGGTTTCGCTGCCCATCGCCGCGCCGCCGTCGCCCCGGCCAAAATGACATTTCTCAATGAGGATATCCTCGCACGGGATGTTGACGCGCCGGCCGTCCTCGTCCTTGCCCGATTTGATGGAGATGTCGTCGTCGCCGTCGTCAAAGCTGCACCCGGTGATGTGGACGTGCTGGCAGGAGTCCACATCCATGCCGTCGGAACTGGGGATGCGGGTGTCGGTGAAGGCGGTCAGATTTTCCGCCAGGACGTTCTGGCAATAGATAAAGACATAGCCCCAGCGCGCTTCATTGAGAAGATGCAGGCCGGCGACGTGGACGTTTTCGCAGTTCTGAAACACCAGCGAGCGCGGCGGCGCCAGCCCGCCGCCCCCAGGAACCCGCACGCCGGCGGCGTTGACGGGCGGCAAATCGTTCCGGTCACGCGCGAGATTAATTGTCGCAGTCGTGGGAAATGGCTTGGAATAATAACCGGCGGGGTCGGCCGACGCCGAGGCGGTCGGCGTGCCGCGCGGGGCGCGGGGCGGGGCGGCCGGATCGGTGCGAAGCAGTTCAAAATCCGGGTGCGCATCCAGCGCCGCCTTCGCGGCGGGGTCCTGCGACAAAAGTTTCCTCAACGCGTCATTGACGGCCTTCAATTCCGGAGAGACCGCCACCACCGGTGCTGCGCCAGCGCCGCGGCCGCCGCCCCACATCGTGCCGGAACCGTCAATCGTACCCTCGCCGGAAACATCCACGCCCTTCATTCCGACGAAATTCAAAAATGCGCACGTCCAATAACGTTCGATGCCCTCCCAGCGCGTATAAATCGCGGGAAAATCGGCGGTTGACGTCGTGCTCTTCAGGACAGCGCCCTGCTCGACGCGCAAATTCACCCCCTGCTTGAAAAACAAGGCCCCGCTAAGAAATATGCCCTTCGGAACCACAATGACGCCGCCGCCGCTGGCCGCGCATTGGTCAATGGCCGCCTGGATGGCCTTGGTGTTGACCGTCGCGCCATCGCCCACGGCGCCGAGGTCGGAAATGACATATTGCTTCAAGGCCGGAGTCGCGGGCGCGCTCTGGGCCTGCGCGGGCGCGACGATCACGCTGGATAAAAATGCCAAAATCACCGCCAAGAGGCGGATGGTTGTTTTTGCGGGGGTAAGCATGGGGTGGAAGGACGACGATATTACAAAATCCAGGCTTTGGGAAACCCGGATTTTTGCGCAATCAGCCCAAGAACAAACCCCGTGCAACGGCCGAGGTTGCGAATTTACCGCGCAACCTGTCAACGCCGACATTATCCGCTGCGATCCCGAACTGTCTTAACTGCCTGGGCCCCGGAGGGAAAAATCGGCTTAGACAGGTTCGGTAAAATCCGCTAGAAATTCTCCAACCCCATTTCCCCCCATGCCCAACCCCGTTTTCGATTTCTCCGTCCTGAAGAAGATTCACGGCCTCGTATTGCCGGCTGTGCTCGCGGCGCTCGCAGTTTCGCCGGCGCGCGCGCAGATGGCGCCGGCCCCGTCCGTGCAACAGGGCGGCGCGGCCAACCTTCCGCCGACCAACCCCGTTTACCAAAAAATTTATCATGTCCCGACCGCCGATGAAATCACCGCCACGCTCGACCGCGTGCGCGCCTACCTGGAGGCCTCGACCCCCGGCCGGCTGGTGGATGGCGGCGGGCAGGAGATCACCGACTTTTCCCAGCCGGTCGCGGGTGCAACGGTCGAGCGCGGCGGCGTCATTGTATTTCCCCTGCTCACTTACGAGGAAGGCGTCGTCTTCGTCGGGATGCTCGACGCCGCCGATGCCACCGGCGACGCGAAATACAATGATTATGTGGCGAAGCGCCTGAACGTGATGGCGAATTTCCTCAAAGTCTCCCCTGCCCCCGGCGCGGCCACCGGGGCGGCCGGGCGCGGCGGACGCGGCGCGGCCCTGGGCGGACTGCGCACGCCCTACTCGCTCGACCAGTGCGGCGCGATGTGCGCCGGGCTGCTCAAGGCCCGCCTCGCGGGCGTGGGGCCGGATTTGTCGGCCGTCACCAACGGGTGGATGGATTTCATCGGCACGAAAGTGCCGCGGCTGGCGGACGGCACCATCGCGCGCCACATCCCGATGCCCGACACGGTGTGGGCGGATGATATGTATATGAGCGTCCCCGCGCTGGCCTGGATGGGCAAACTCTCGGGTGACAAAAAATATTACGACGACGCGGTTAAGCAGGTGACGCAGATGTCGGCGCGGCTGTTCCGCCCGGACCTCGGAATTTACGCGCACGGCTGGATCACCACGAACCCCGACCCGGTTGACATCCACTGGGCACGGGCGAACGGCTGGTGCGTCATGGCGATGTGCGAGCTGCTCGACGCGCTCCCAGACGGCGACCCCGCGCGCGGGACGATATTGACGCTCTACCGCGCGCACGTGCGCGGATTGGCGGCCTTGCAATCTTCCGACGGCCTGTGGCACCAGTTGCTCGACCGCACGGACTCCTACCTCGAAACTTCCGCCTCGGCGATGTTCGTGTATGCCTTCGCGCATGGGATTAACCGCGGCTGGATCAGCCCGGCCTACGGGACGCAGGCGCTGATTGGCTGGAACGCCGTTGCCTCACGCGTGAATGAAAAAGGCCAGGTCGAGGGCACCTGCGTCGGCACGAATTTCGACCTGAGCGAGCCGTATTATTATTACCGGCCCACGAGCGTGGACGCCCTGCATGGCTACGGGCCGACGCTGCTCGCCGGCGCGGAGGTGTTGAAATTGCTGAAGAACGATAAAATCAAAATCACGCTATCCGTCGGGAGCATCTACGTTTCGCCCGTGCCGAACCAGCCCATGCCTTGGCTGGAGGACGGTCGGGCAGCGGGGAAATGAAGCATCGCGCTTCTCCAGAACCCATCTCAAATTCGAGAAACAGGGCCGTGGACGCCGGCGTCGCGGACGACGCGATAGCTATTTAAGGTTTTTAGGGGCTTCACATTGACCAATTCACATAGGCTTTACCAACGCCGGTCGAACTCCTAGAATTACTCCACCATGTCCGAAAAACCATCCGCCGATCGAAAGAGTCCGCGAAAGCTGGCTCCGGTACTGAGATCCCTGATCGAGGTTTGTTTCATTGTCTTTCTGTATTATTCCAATCTTTTGATGGGTGAATTTGAAGGCTCGGGACAAGCGCGCAGCCGGGGGCTGTGGTGGGCGGTGCATGACATTATTACGGAGTCCAATTTCGCCATTGCCCTGGCCACCGCCCTCATCGGTTACCTGGTCCTTGAGTTCCTGAGAAAAAGATTTTAGGGAGCCGCCCAGGCCAGGAGCCCTGCGGGGCTTTTGTTTTGCCGCTGGGACGGAGAGAATGCCGAACGGGTTCAGCGGCGGGGAAGTCAGGCGCAAAAAAAAACAGGCCCGTTCCGAAGAACGGGCCTGTTGGTTGCCGAGCTGGGTTTAGGCCCAACTCGAAGCGCATTCGCCGTGCCTAGGTCGAGGTGGCCGGTTTTTGCGAGAGGAACATCTCCTTGCCCGTGGCTTTGCTCTTGGCCCGGAAGTAGACGACACCATAGATGCCCCAGACTGCGGCAACCCCCAAGGCGATAAAGGGCTCGTGCCAGCTCATGCCAGCCACGACGAAGGGGCCGACCAGGTAGAACAGCATGCAGGCGAAGTTGGCCAACAATCCGAATATCGGCACGACCAGGTGCTTGAAGCCGTGGAAGCTGTGATGTTCGCGGAAGGCCACGATGGCGATGATGCAAGTCGTCATATAGAGCACGAAGGTGCCGAAGTTGCTGGTCAGGGTGACGATGAGCAGGGTATTTGGCAGCCAAGTATAGGTGTGCGGCGAGAAGATGCCGAAGCTATACCAGATGTTGTGCTTGTCCAATACGGCCATGTCCTGTGACTGAGCGCCCAGATAAGCCGTCACCGTGATGATGCCGATGACGATGGAGATCCAGCACAGCGTCCAAATGGACTTGTGGGGCGTCAGGTTCTTGGCATGCAACTGGCCGAAGGAGGAACCCACTTCCTCGTCGCGGCCCATCGCATAGGTGACGCGGGCGCCGGTGCTCAAGCAGGCCAGGGTGGTGCCAATCAGCGCCAGGAAGACGGTGAACGCCTCGGTGAGCATGAAGGCCTTGCCGGCCGAATAGCTGCCAAACAGCCAGGAGCCGGTGAGCACCATCAAGTCGCCAATCGGCGCGCCGGAAGCGGCGGCATTGGTCATGCCGTAACCGCTGTTGAGCACGTAATTCGTGGCGAAGTATTCGAATAGGTAGCAAATCGCGCCCTGAATGACCAGGGACAGAATAATGGCGCGCGGAATGTCCTTCATGGGATTGAGCGCCTCTTCACCCATGGCGGAGACGGATTCGAAGCCGACCAGGCAAAGGATGGCGATACAAGCCTGCACCACCAGCCAACTGGCGTTGTGCGGTAAGAGTACCGAAGCCGCGTTGGCGTGGTAATTGAAGGTCACCGGCTGCTTGGGACTGCCATCGGCGCCGCTGATGCCACCGCCCTCGGTGGTGTAGCTGACAATGAAGGGGTCGGGAATCAGGTGGCCGCTGCTATCCTTGAGGAGTTTGCCATCCTTGTCCTTTTGGAAGACAGGATACGGGTCGCCGCTGCCCAAGCCGAGGGCGGTCAGCGTGGCCAATCGGTCAGCGCCTTCGCCGGAAGCGTTCTTGGTCTTGTCCATGTCGTCATCCGTGATTTGGCGATCCTGCGTCTTGTAGGACACGACAGGTTGCACCTTGCCGTCCTTATCCATGACGTATTTGCCCGAAGCGTCCTTCTGGAAATCCGGCTTCGGGTCGCCGACCACGAGGCTCAGCGCCTTGTAGCCCGCCAGCGCGTCGGCATCCTTGTTTTTGGTGGCATCCAAGTCATCGGCCGTGATGTTGGCCGACGTGGTGTATTGCGTGGTGCCATCGGACCAGGTGCCGGGCACGGGCTGTTGCACGCCTTTGTCATCAGCCGCGGTCACGGGGACTTGGTCCACGTTAAATTGAACCGCCTCGCCGTTGGAAAGGTGCCAGCCCGTCGAGCCTTCCTTGTGTTGCAAGCGGTAGCCAATCGCGATGCAGGCAAAAATCACCAAGGCGGTGATTTGGATGACGTTGCACGCGATGTTGACCCCCGCGCCGAAGGCGGCGCCACGGTAGGCGATCCAGGACACACCGATCGAGAAGACGATGCTGAACAGGATCATTTCGAGCGGACTGTCATACACCGAACTAAAGGTGTTGGGCATGAGAATGCCGGAAATATACCCGACGAAAATTGCGGTGACCCCGACCATCAGACCAGGATAGACCCAGTAGTAGAGATGGCTGACCCAGCCGGTGAAGAATTTGATGACCCGGGCATACTTGAAGGCCTTGTGTTTGGACAGGAACGCCTGCTCCGCGTAAAGATACGAAGAACCCGCGCCGGGATAGAGCTTGGACAATTCCGCGTAGCTGATCGCCGTGGCGAAGCACAGCAAGAGCGACACCAGGAAGCCAAACCACATGGCGGCTCCAGCGGTGGGCGCGCCATAGAGGCATTGTTCCTGATAGGTGAGCCAGAGGAAGGCGCCGGGAGCGATCAGCGCCATCGCGTTGATGGTCAGTCCCGTGAGGCCCAAAGTGGGCACTACTTTGGGAGCGGTAGGTGTTGGTGAATCAGCCATGGTTATAAGTCAGTTGAAGGTTTGTTTTGCTGGACGCCCCCTCGGACAAATCAAACCGTCGAACACACGGTCTGGGAAGATGAACGGGAAGGCGTCGTGGGTCGCTTTAAGCACCTTCCATGCCACGAATATACGGAATTTTCATAACTTTATGGCATTCCTATTCTTTTTGTTAACATGTTGATAAATAAATACAAACGTAAAACAAACGAACATCGTGTTTTTCTTACCTGTTTCTTAACTCGTTGTGGCCCAACGGTTGCTATTGTTCATGGCGTCAGCTCAACCTTCAAACGACTTATTAACCATGGCCGAAACAACTACACCAACAGCCCCAACCATGAAGCCCACTCTGGGCCTCACGGGGCTTACCTTCAACGCGATGGCGCTGATCGCTCCAGGCGCCTTCCTCTGGCTCACCTACGAAGAACAATGCCTCTATGGGGCGCCGCTGGCCGGCAGCTCCATGTGGTTTGGCTTCTTGATGGCGTTACTCCTGTGCTTTGCCACGGCGATGAGTTATGCCGAGTTGACCAAATTATATCCCGGCGCGGGTTCCTCGTATTTTTACGCGGAACAGGCGTTCCTGTCCAAATCCAAGGCCTTCAAGTTCGCGCGCGTGATGAAGTTCTTCGTCGGCTGGGCCAGCCATCTCTATTACTGGGTTTATCCCGGGCTGATGGTGGGGGTAACGGCCATTTTCATCAGTTATATCTCCGGCGTGGTCTTCCCGAACACCTTCAGTTCCACTTACAATAGTCCGTTGGAGATGATTATAGTGTGTGTCGTTTTCGCCATCGGCGTGTCCTACATTGCCTATCGCGGGGTGAACGGCTCGACGGGGGTGAATATTGCCATGAATATCATTCAGATTGCCGCGTTGCTGGTGTTTTCCTTCATGGCCGTCGGTTATCGCATGAGCCACAAGGAAGGCGCGGCCGCCATCCATTTGTCCGGCGGGACCGCCGTTGATTATCAAGTGGACTCGTCGAACGTCACGGCCGCCGATGACAAAGGCGTGCAACAGCCCGTGCCCGACAGTTGGGCCAACGGCGATCCGAAATACCAATCCTCGGCCAATGTGACCGCTGATAATTTGGACCCGGCCAAAGACACGGACGCCGACTTGCTGGCCTACATCAAGGCCAACACCCTCAAGGTCGGTGACATTCTGCCCGACTTCCAAAAGGACAGCGCGGGCAAGTATGTCAAGGACGCCAAGGGCAATATCCAGCCCATCCTGGCCATCAAACAGCAGGATCGCACCGTCACCGACGACGACCTGAATGCCGCGAGCAAAGACCCCGGCGTGATCGCCGCGTTGCCCACCCTGAAAAGCATGGGCTTGAACACCGGCGACCCCTACCCGGTTTTCAACAAGGATAAGGACGGCAAAATCACCGGCCCGGCGCCCTTCACCATCAGCTACACACTCGAGGGTGGTGGCATGAGCGGCTCGGGGACGGATCGGGATCCGACCACGTATAACTACGCCCCGAACGCAGCCTATGTCGTCGCCCCACACGGGTTCAGCAACATCATCGTGCAGGCTTGTATCGCGATTCTCTGCCTGGTCGGCTTCGAATCCGTGTCCTCCATGGGTGAAGAGGCCAAGAACGCGAAGCGGGACATCCCGAAAGCCATTCTGCTCTCGCTGGTCATTCAGGGCGCATTCTGCTACCTGATTGAATACTTCTGCGCCAACTACTTCCTGAATAGCGGCTATACGATGCCCGACGCGGGCGCCTCAAGCGCGCCCATCGGCGACATGATGAAGATCGTGGGCATGTGGGCCTTCGGCAGCGCCAATGCCGGCGTCTCCTTCATGTATGTGCAAGCCGTCACCGTGTTCCTCGCGCTGATTGGCACGACGCTCGCCTGCCTCAACACGGGCGCGCGCGTCACCTACGCGATGGGCCGCGACGAAGAAATGGGCGCGCACTTCGGCATGTTGCACGAGAAGACCCTCTCGCCGCACAAGGCCATCTGGACGCTGTGCTGGATCTCCATCGTCATCGGCATCATCACCTGCGCCATTTGGGATGGCGGCCAGGGAGCAGACTTGGCGCCGCTGGACAAGCACAACATCTGGTATAGCTTCGGCATCTACTCGCCGCACGCCTACACGTACCTGCCCAATACGATATTGATTATCACCCTAATCAGTAACTTCGGCACGTTCCTGCTCTACATGACGACTTGCATCATCGCCATTGTGGCCTTCCGCGAACACCACACCTTCCATGGCTTCAAGCACGTGGTCATTCCGGTGTTCGGGGTCATCGCGAACTTCATCTGCATGTTGTTCTACCTGATTGGGCCGCT
>Ga0302326_10028541_pt1 | contig 11226 bp, 8 predicted proteins | sample Palsa_T0_3_FD_202264 | JGI IMG/M metagenome (GOLD analysis project Ga0302326, IMG submission 202264) | Peat permafrost microbial communities from Stordalen Mire near Abisko, Sweden - Palsa_T0_3 | ecosystem: Environmental > Terrestrial > Soil > Palsa > Peat permafrost | place: Sweden: Abisko...
CCGGCTGAGGGACGGATCACCGTCATCGCGTGGCGGTTCTCCCGCCGGGTGCGGGTCTGGCATATCCGCTGGGGCATGCGCGCAGTGGCGGCAGGTGCAGCGGCTGAGTTTGCCCTGATCCTGGCCAGGGCCGCCATGATCGGCAGCTACGCCGGCGGTGAGGAGGCAGCCGGGCGCGCGGCAACGGCTATCGCGGCAGCTCAGGCGGTGGCCATGATCTCGATCGTCGCGGGGACAACGGCCTCAGCCTGGTATCCGCCGTTGTCCCGCCTTGCGCGGCAGGCGTGGCTGTGGTCCGCCTACTGGCGGCTGCGCCCGCTGTGGGCCGCGCTGCGGCAAGCTCTCCCGGAGGTCACGCTGCCGCGTCCGCCTGGGATGCGGCTGAATATCCGGTACCGCGTGGACCGGCGCGTGATCGAGATCCGGGATGCCGAGCTGGCGCTGGGGGCGTATTCGCCGCCGGAGGTCCCCGGCCGCGCCGAGACCGCCGCACGCTGTGCCGGGCTGGACGCGGGCGAGGCGGTCGCGGTAGCCGAGGCGGCGGTCATCGCCACCGCGCTCGCCGCCCGCCGCGACGGGCATCCGCCCCGTCTCGATGGGACGCCCGGCAAGGTCCCCAGCACGCTGCCGGGCGGCAACGACCTGCGCGCCGAGGCGGCCAGGCTGATCCTGGTTGCCCATGCATTCCGGTGCTCGCCCATCGTGGCACGCATGGCAGGGCAGGCGGGCGACGCTGCCGAGCCGCCCGGAAGATTAGGAGCGCTGACCGTCAGGTCGCCCTCTGTCGGCCCCATGTCTGCTGGAGGCAGTTTTCGAAGGCACCGGTCTGCAGCCCGGCAGCAGTGGCTGCGGCTGGTCACCGGACGTGGATCAGCGAGGCGAGCGTCTCGGCGTCCCGTTCCTCTTCCGTGCTGTACATGCTCCGGCCGAGGATTAGCTGGACCAGCTGCGGATCGACATCGGGTACCAGCAGGTTCACCAGCTTCTCCCACACCTGAGTGGCGCCGCGGTGATCCAGCAGCATGTGCGCGAGCTCGTGCAGGGCGATATGCGTCTGGTGGTAGGGCGTCGTGCCCTGCTCGTGGTAGATGTAGTCGGCTTCGGCGGTGCCTATCCACAGGCCGCACGGAACGCCGGGGCCTGAGCTGAACGGGGACAGCCGGATCGGCCGGTGCCGCTGCCGTTCCAGGCCCGCTACGAACTTATCCAGGTCGAACGGGGCCGGGATGTCAAGCTCCCGGACGAGCGCGGCATGCCGTCCCTTTCCGCTCGCACGACGCACTTCTCACCTCGACACACTCGGTGGGCTCGCCACCAGGGGCTAGCAGCCGCAGCAGGACTCCGGGGGCTCCCCTGCGGGCGAGACGGCTATGCCGTTACCGGTAACTACGTGTCCCGGCGGCGGATGGTTCAGTCGTCTTCACCCGGGGCGCCGCGCCGCCGGGCTTCGTCGCGGGCGGTCACGGCGATGAGGTCAGTTATCGCCGTGCGGGCTTCGGGGCTTAGCCGGAGGATCGCGCGGAGCTGCATGGCGTCGATGCGCGCATCGCGAATCATGGCCAGCAGTTCCACCTGCTCTTGCAGCAGGCCGGCCTGCTCCTCGTCGAACTCGGGAAAGAAGAAAGCGGCCGGCACGCCGAAGGTCCTGGCCATCGCCTCGATCAGCCGCATCTGCGGGTTCTGGGCCTGGCCATTGCGCAGTTTCCAGATCTGGGTGTAGGAGATCTGCTCGCCGGTCGTCTTCTCGATCAGGTCAGCCACCTCGTTGTTGGTGTACGGACCCCGGTCGGCGGGGTGCGCCCGGTCGATGAGCCAGTTCAGCTTGTCCGCCAGCGTGCGCAGAGGCTGCGTGCTCTCTGCGCTCTCCGCTGCCTCACCCAGCATCACTGCACCTCCCTGGACCGCACCACACATCATCTTATATCAAGGGCGGCTCCTTCTTGTCTCGTACTCAAGTTGACAGTCTTCCGTTCCCTGGACTTATATTGGAATCAACCTGAGTTGATATCAGCAATAGGATCGGTCAACTTGAAGGTAATGGTGATGAGAGGCAGGCCGCAGCGCCCGCCGCGGCGGGACGCAAGGGGAACAAGCCCGGCAGCGCGGGCAGGTACGGGCACGGCCCCTGACGGATCGGCGCGGCGCACGTCGCCGCCGATCGCGTCCCGGGCGCATGTCCTCGGGAAAGGCTGACGCGTGACGGGCCAGCATTCGCATGCACGGGAGACGGTAGCCTCGACGGCGCAGTATGTGCTGCTCGGAGGGTTCGCGTCGACTGCGGCCGGCATCTCCGCGCAGGGCCTGGTGGGATTCGCCCGCTCGAATATGGCTCTGCGCGGACCTTGGCCTTACCTGCTGTTCTTCGCGCTCGACGGCGCAGCAGGAGTCTGCGCGGTGCTGCTGGTACGCCGGGCAGCGCGGGCCGAGCCGGGCCTGGCGCCCCGGCTGGCCGTGTGGGGCCTGGTCGCTTCCAGCAGCTTCTTCAACTGGACGCATGCACCCCGCCGGCCGGCTGCGCCCGAGGCATTCGGGCTGATGCCGGTCATCGCCGCGTTGCTGTTCGAGTTCTGCCTGCGGGAAATGCGGCAGCGTACGGCTAACCGGGCGGACCGTACGCTCGGCGCGCTGCGGTGGCTCCGCCCGGCCGAGCGCTTCCGGGTCCAGCTCTGCATGGCCGCCGACCAGCAGGTGACGGCGGAGGAAGCTACCAGCCGGGTCCGGATCGATGCCGCAGCCAGGCGACTGTACCACCTCCGCGTGTTGCTCCGCGCTCACGAGCAGGCAGCCAGCCCCGGCATGGCCGCTGCCCGCCGGATCCGGCGGGCCGAACGTCGCGCGCACGGGGTCCTGATCCGCGCCGGGTTCACCGATCCGCTGATTGCCTACGCGGTGCTCCGCCAGGTCCAGGTGATGACCCAGACGGTAACGCTCGCCAGGCTGGATTACGTCACCGCCGACGCTGCCCGCGCAGCCATCGACGGCCTCATCTCCGCCGCGCCCGCTACGGCACCGGTACCCGCTCCCGCACAGGAGGCGACCGCCACCGAGATCGCCGTGGCGGACCGCGCGCACGCAGTCAGCATGAATGGCCACCATCTGGGCGAAGGGACGCCGGCCCGCGCTGTCACGGCTGCCGGGGAAGACCCGGTAGCGGGCCAGCAGGAGGACGATCCGGATCCCGGCGATCGTGACGCCGATCTCGTCGCCGCGGCCCGGCGTATCGTCGCCGGCACCAGGCACGGCGGCACGCGCCTGAGCCAGATCGCGCTCGCCGAGAAGCTGCGCAGCGAAGGTTACAAAGTCGCCAATAACCGGCTCCGCTGGCTGGCAGCCGTCAGCGGCCTGGAGGCAGGCCAGGACGGCGAGCCAGATGCGAGCTGATGGCGGCCAGTGATGGCCCGGACCAGAAGGCGAGCACCGGCAGCCCGGCCCGGCCAGGGCGAGGACCGCGAGCAGCGGATCGCCGCGCTGCGCATCCGCCTGCACGAAACTGCCGGGCAGATCCGCTCCGCGGCCGACTGGTCCGGGTACCTGCGCGCAGCTGCCCGGCTGCGCGGCGAGACCTGGGCGAACGTGCTGCTGATCTCCTCCCGGATACCGGATGCGACCCTGGTCAGAGGATACGAGGCGTGGCGTGCAGCCGGACGCCAGGTCAACCGCGATGAAAAGGGCATCGAGATCTTCTCCGGCACGCGCCGGCTAGAACCAGGCCGTCACGGCGCCGAAGAGGCGAGCCAGGACCATAGCTGGCGTGACGCCCGGCGTGCCGCCTACGTCTGGGATCTGTCCCAGACCGCTGGTCAGCCCGTCCCGCTCCCGGCCGCCTTCCCCGCGCCCGAAGGGGAGGCGCCGCCCGGCCTGTGGGACTGCCTGTGCTGGCTGGCCCGCAGGGAGGGCTTCACGGTCGAGCGGGAGGACGGCAGCCCCGGTGACGGCACCACGTTCTGGGCCGCCCGGCGCATCCGTATCCTGCCCGGCCTGCCCAGCGGACAGGCTGCCTGGGCGCTGGCCCACCAGCTCGGCCACGTCCTGCTGCACAACACGATCGCCTACCCGCCGGGTACTACGACCTCCGGCTGCCACGGCATCCGGAAAGCCGAAGCCGACTCCGTGGCGTTCATCATCTGCGCCCGGCACGGCGTCCGGGTCGAGCACGCCTTCTCCAGCCCGCAGACGTGGGCAGGCACCGATCCGCGTGCCCAGCCCGCCGCCGCCATCCTGACCGCCGGAGAGCGAGTCACCACAGCCGCGGCGACAATCAGCCGCCTGCTGGACCACCACCTGGCCGGCAGCCGCCTGGACGCGCGGCCGGCAGCCGAAGCAGCAACGACGGCACACCACGACGAACGCCCGCCGCCCGTCGCAGCCCCGGTCACCGCGCCGCCATCACCTCCGGAGCCCGACCCGCGGATTCCCGGCGTCCTGGACGACGCCATGCAGTTCTACGACAGCCAGCTCGCCCGGAGCTGGGCACCCGCCTACCTCGCCGAGCGCGGCATCAGCGACACCGCGATGCGCCAGTGGCACATCGGATACGCCCCCGGCGGCTGGACCACGCTGACCAGCCACCTCCGCGCCCTCGGCCACGACGACGACGCTATCCAGGCCGCGGGGCTCGCCCGCATCTCATCCCGCGGCACACTCATCGACCACTTCCGGGACCGGGTCATGCTCCCGGTCCATGACGAGCGAGGGAACATCGCGGGATTCCTCGGCCGCGCCCGCCCCGGAGCCAGCCCCGGAGTCCCGAAGTACCTGAACAGTCCCGAGACCAGCAGTTACCAGAAGGGCAGCCTGCTGTTCGGCCTGCACCAGGCGCGCGATCTGCTCGCCCGCGGCGCAACGCCGGTCATCGTGGAAGGCCCCTTCGACGCCATCGCCGTCACCATGGCAGATCCCGGCCGCCACGCCGGCCTGGCGCCCTGCGGCACCGCCCTGACCAGCAAGCAAGTCGCTATCCTCGCGCAGGCCGCCGACCTCGGCAGCGTCGGCGTCCTCGTCGCGTTCGACGACGACCAGGCCGGCTGCAAGGCCGCCGTCCGCGCCTATGACATCCTCCGCACGGTCAGCAGCCGGCTGCAATCAGCGGCCCTATCCGGCAAAGACCCCGCTGAGATCCTGCAAACCCAAGGCCCGGCTGCCCTGCGGACGATTCTGCGGGACCAGGCGCAGCCGCTGTCCGCCGTCGTCATCGACGCCCACCTCGCCCCGTGGGAACGGCGGCTGCAAGACCCCGAAGGACCACTGCTGGCCATGCGCAGCACGGCCGCAGTCATCGCTGGACTGCTCCCCGCCGGGAGTGCCGAGGCGATCCGGCAGATCACCGGCAACCGCGAACTGGCCACGGTCGATGAGCAGATGCGGCCGGTCGCGAACCCCGAAATCCCCGAGATCGCCCGCGTCCTGCCCGCCGACGCCGCCTACCAGATCATGCGGGTCGCCGAACGGCTCGGCTTCACCGACTGCTCCGACGTCCTGGCCGAAGTCGCCAACGCGGTCACCCACGACGCAGCCCGGCCCGCGGCACGCCGGGCACCGCAGCTCGCTGCGGGCAGCTTCCCGCATCCGCCCGCGACCATCCGCCACGGTGATGAGCACGCGGCGCCCCGGCCGCCAGCCCACGGCAACCGCCTGACGCACGCTTACGGATCATCGCGATCCCGCCGATGACCCGGCATCGTCGTGAGGTACACCACCAGGTGTCACCGTCTGGCCCGGCGGGCTAATGCGCGGCTGCGGGACCGGCAGACAACCGCCCCCGCCCTAGGACTCCCGAATGGATGCGTGAGCCGATGCGTGTTGGTGGCCATCTGGATCTGCCCGCTGACGGCCATGAAAAGACCCCATGGCCGTCACAGAGCGTGACCGGCGTCAGTAGTCGGTGTCAGACAACGCTACTACGCGCGTTCCGCGGGCGGTCCTAAGCGTAAGCATCAAAATCGGGGTCACAGATAGTTCAGAATGTGTGCAGATTAACCGATCGACCAAGGTGGTGTGCTATCCCCGGTTTTCCGCCTCAGGATGTCGGCCAGGACATCTGCGCTGCGGCGAAAGGCGTGATGCGCGGGGTTCTCAGGCGGGGCAGCGTCGTGGAGAGGCCCGAGCTTGCGCTGCGCTGTACTCCGGTTACGACCCGGCAATGGTGGGCAGCGTTTGACGACAGTGATCTGCCTATTCTCTGTGACCGATTGGATAGCGCCGCTGCCGGCCTGCTGGATGTGCGGAAGGGTTCAGCCCGCCAGGCAGGCCGGCGACTGCCCGGCCTGGTCGCCGACCTGGCAACTGCAAACGAGAATCTCCAGCGGGTCGCCGGCGACCTCGGACGGTTCAATCCCCCTGACGATGATCTGGCATTGGCCCGGAGTATCGCGGATACGGCTCAATTGTGTTACGAGTATGCGGCTGTCGTACTGGAGTGTGCTGCCAGCGGCTTCGATACGGCCCCGCTGACGCACGCCAGTGAACTCCGGGAACAGCTAGAGCAAATGGTCTCCGCACTTGAGGATGTCGATTGCGCGCATGACGCCGAGCCGGAGAGGAATCTTCGATTCGAGCGGGTGCTTGGCTTGTCCACTGCGGCGATGTCAGCCGGCGACGGCCTCACGTATGCATCACGGGTCGCTGCGGCCTGGGAGCAGCACCCCGAACTCGATGAACGGCTCCGCGCACAACTCCCGCACCTCCTGGATCCCGGCATCTCGCTGCAAGACACGGTACGGCGGCACCTGGCTCACCTGCTGGTTTCAGATCGGCCACTCGTGGCGCATCAGGCGGCAGTCGCCGCTCGCGACCTGGTGCTGCGCGCCCTGTCGTCTGACCAGCCGGCGGCCCTGGATGCCATTGCTAAGGAAGTCCTGGATCAGCCATACGGGTACGGCGTGCACCGGCAGGTCGTTTCCGCGGTGCGGGCAGTCAATCAGGTGTCAGAGCCTGCAGATCTGCTGCGCTTCACGATGCAGATGTACTTGTCCGTGGCTGAAGGCGACGTCGCCCGGGTGGGCCGCCTTACTCTGCAGCTCCTGGGCAGGCAGGTAGCGCCAGCAATGACCCTCGGCCCTCTCGTCCGGACGCTGACCGCGATGCACGGTGAGCCGATGTGCGCCCTGTTGTCATCAAGCGTCCAGCTAGCCTGGCGTAATGCGATCGCGCACGGGAGGGCGCGGTGGGACTCGGTGCATCAGTCCGCGCTCCTTGAGAATGAGCATGTCGATCTTGACGCCATCTGCGATGAGGCCCTGCGCGCCCATGCGATCTGCGAGGGTTTCGAGGCAGGGGTAGCGGTCGCCCTGAACCAGGCCGGGAATCCGCACGAGAGCGGAAACGCCCCAGTGGATGAGATCGGGCTCATGATCCGCATCGGCCAGACACTAGGCGCTGCCGGGCTCCCTGTCTCCAAGCTGGACCAGGAAGGCACGACCGTCAGGCCACTGATCCTGCCGCTGACGATCCTCACGATGGACAAACTCCACGCTGCGCTCATTCAGATTGCCGTTCACGGGGGCGCAGCGCTGAACTGGGACATCCGCCAGAGCGGGGACAGGCCCGCGTACCGTATCAGCGCGGAGGCCATCGACGCCGTACTGGCCTTGCGTGACACCAGCAGCACCGGGGAGTCTGTCATCGAGTTCCCCATCAGCGGCCTGCCCATGATCCTCAGCGGCCTGCTCGCTCATGATCCAGGCTCCGCCTCGATCACCCCAAGCCTGATAACGCTCGCCGCGGTGAACATCATCGGAGAGCGGGAAAGACTCACAGCCATGCTGGCCGCCGGCGACACTGCGGCCCGCGCGTCGCTACTCCAGACCATAAAGCGCACCGCACAAGCAGTTGATGCAGCAGCCGTTCTCGCCGACCCTGGCCAGAAAGCTCACCTCCTGGCGTTCGCCCGCCTGATCACCAAAGTTGGCCAGGACTTCCGGGCGGGTGACGGACCAGACGTCGCCAGCATGCGGTCACTCGAACTCGCCTTCCGCTCATCCGCCCCGGTCCGCATACCGTGGCTCGATGATGCGATCATGCCGCCTCAGCCATGAGCGCAGAGCCAGTGGTAACAACACTGACCGCCTGGCAGCTCGGCATCGCCCCCACTGGGCAGATCCGGCCCGCCATCGTCAGATGCGCGCATCCCGCGAGATCGAGCGCCATGCCCTCACAACCGGGAAGGCCATTCCTTCTCACCCTTACGAGTTGTTCCTCTAAAATCTCTTCTATGCCTGGCGAGGCAGGAATTCTGGTGGGCGGCCGGTACCGGCTGGGCGAGCCGGTCGGGCAAGGCGGCCTCGGGCGGGTATGGCGCGGGCACGATGAGTTCCTGGACCGGGTCGTGGCAATCAAGGAACTCCTGCTGCCGCCCCAGCAGGCGGCGGAGCATGCAGGGCTGGTCGCCCGAGCGCTACTGGAGGCCCGGGCGGCGGCCCGGCTGGCCCATCCCAGCGTCATCACGATCCACGATGTGGTGGAACACGACGGCGCGCCCTGGATCGTGATGGAGTTCGTCGCCGGCCCGTCCCTGCGCGCCGAGATCAGCCAGCATAAGCGCCTGCCCTGGCAGCGCGTGGCCGACATCGGCAAGCAGGTCGCGGACGCGCTAGGCCACGCTCACGCTGCCAGGATCGTGCACCGCGACCTCAAGCCGGACAACATCCTGCTGTCTGGCTGGCGCGTCATCGTCGCCGACTTCGGCATCGCCCGGATCCTTGACGCGACCACCAGGCTCACCGGCACCGGGATGATGATCGGCACGCCTCACTACATGGCGCCGGAGCAGCTGGAGGGCGCGGAAGCCGGCGCTGCCGCGGATATGTGGGCGCTCGGCGCCACCCTCTACACCGCCGTGGAGGGCATCCCGCCGTTCGACGGAGCCACCCTGACCGCGCTGATGGCCGCCATCCTGACGCGCTCCCCGGCCCCGCCCCAGCACGCCGGACCGCTGCGCGACCTGCTCGGAGCGCTCCTGGCGAAGGACCCCGCCCGCCGCCCCGGCCCCGAGGCCGTCCTGGACGCGCTCGCCGACGCTGCCCGCCAGCCCGAGGCTGCAGCGCGCCAGGCCGCATCCGCCGCCAAGGCCCAGCAGTACAGAGACGCAGGGAACCGCCTCGCCGGCGAGTACCGCTACGCAGACGCCGAGGCCGCCTACCGCGAAGCCATCCGCCTTGACCCAGGCAACGCCGACGCGCATAACGACCTTGGGTACTTGTACGCGATTGTGAATCGGCGCTCGGAAGCAGAGGCCGCCTACCGCGAAGCTATCCGCCTTAACCCCGCTCACGCCGAGGCGCGTGACAACCTTGACAGGCTGCTCGCGGTAACGATCCTGATGGAGGCTACTCGTGTACCGAAGCGACGCCGCTAGCGTCCTTCCTAGCTCTTAATGTCTCATGCCGATCGGCCGGGCCGGCGGGTTTGCGTGGTCGTGTTCGTCTGGACGGCAGATGGTGCTGCCGGGATGGTGCCTGTGGCCGCGGCAGTGACCGCGTCGGCGGCGGTGCACGGGAAGCTCTCGGCTGCCAGCCGGGTTGCGCTGCGGTCGCCAGCGGCGTGGGCAGTCGCGGTGTCTGCCGTCAGCCGGTCCTGCGCCGCCGCGGCGAGGTACTCGCCGTGGACGGTGCCGCCGGGGACAAGAGCAGCCGAGGCGCTGCCGAGATCATCGGCGCGGGTCCGTTCGGCACCCCACGCCACGCGGTCCTGGCTGTCCGCGCGGGCAAGCCGGGCGATGACATCGCCGGGCAGAGTGGTAGTGGCGCCCAGGGTCGTCGCCAGTTCGTCCGGGGTCAGCGCATACCCGCGCTCGGCCACAGCGCGGGCTTGCAATTCCTGCACGATCTGCTGACCGCGCCGCTCGGCCCGGCCGGAAGCAGCGGAGTCCGCAGGGGCCTCGACCACTACAGGGTCGTCCGCGCCGCTGTCCCAGGATGCGGCATCAGAACCCTCCGGGGCCGACAGGCCGCGGCGCTCGGCGGCGGGGTCGCCGGGACGTGCGTGCGGGGCGCGGTCGAACAAGGGCAGTGCCTCGCGCATCGCGTCGAGCGGCGTGGCCCCGTCGCTGCGGAGCCGGTCGTACCAGGCCATTGCGTACGGGTGCAGAACACGCAGCCGCTGCTCGCATCTGCGCACGGCATCAGCGGCTTCGGGGTCGACATCGGCGTAGGCCGCTGCCGCGCTCCACGCGCGGGCTGCCTGGAGCAGATCGGCCTGATCCAGGAACCGCGGATCGCGCGTCGGCGCCCACCCGGCCCGTGCCAGCTGATAGGCGGCACTTTCCTGATCTTGCAATTCCCGCAGTTCCCGCTCACTGCGGATGGTCTTCGCGGTGTTTCGCCGCGCTTTGCGGCGGGCTTCGACCGTGGCCGCGGCGGTGACCAGCGACGCGAGCTGGGCCATGCGCTGGGACGAGTAGCTGAGCGCGTCACCCAGCAGGTCGGGGTAAACATCAGCGGAATCCATCAGTTCCTCCTTCGAAATTGGTGTTCACTGGCGTCGTGGCTGCTGCCCGGGTCCAGGCGGCGCTGGCGGCCTGGGCCGCAGTGGTGCCGGGATAGACGGCGTGGCCGGGTCCGGGGCGGGGGGCGCCGGGAATCCGGCACCCGCTAGCGTGGCTGCCGACTTCGCGGGTTGCAGGCCCGCTGAGGCGGGTGCGGCGTAGATCCCCCTGGCGGCGCGGAGCTGCTGGGCGGCGCGCAGCGCGCCGGCGGCCTGGGCGGCGTGCTGCTGGCTCTGCCGCAGGTCCGCCACCGCCTCGGCGAGCACGGCCAGCCGGACGATCAGTATCAGCGGCCGGAACGACGGGTCGCTAGTGATGTACCCGTAGGCGGACAGCAGCCGGGCGGCCCGGCGCAGGCCATCTCCGGCCGGGGTGGGCGCGGGGGTTCGCCCGTATGGTGCCCGTGCCGCGCGGTCGTAGGCGTCGGCGGCCTGCCGGAGAATCCGGCTGCCCAGCGCTGCGGCGGCTGCGTGCAGCGTGTCCGACGTCGCCCACGCGGCATCAGCAGCGGCGCCCGGATCGTCCCCGGCGAGCAGGCTCCGGATGTGAGCAGAGGCATGGTCCACGACCTGCGCCACGTGATCCCAGGCCGCACTGCGCTCCGCAGCGGTGAAACGGTCATCGCCGGCGGGCCGGTGCCAGCGGCGCCGCAGCTTAGGCAGGCTCAGGTCTGCGGCAAGTTTCCCGCCGCCGTACCAGACCGGTTCCCCGCCCTTGGCGGTGTCGCCGGGAAGGGCGACGGCGTA
>Ga0302326_10028542_pt1 | contig 11226 bp, 11 predicted proteins | sample Palsa_T0_3_FD_202264 | JGI IMG/M metagenome (GOLD analysis project Ga0302326, IMG submission 202264) | Peat permafrost microbial communities from Stordalen Mire near Abisko, Sweden - Palsa_T0_3 | ecosystem: Environmental > Terrestrial > Soil > Palsa > Peat permafrost | place: Sweden: Abisko...
CGTCCAACCTTCGGGTAGGTCGCTAGAGCCCCGCAGCGATGCGTGGCCCAGAGGAATGACCGTCCCGCCGGAGCAATCCGGCGGACAGAATTCGGCTTACAGGTCCGGCTGCCAAAAACTCTTTAGATTTCAATTGTTTACAAATTCAACCTTTGCAATTGTGACGCGGGATGCGGACCAGATTGCTACTCAGCTCCATGCCTTGTTGCAGCAGGCTGGAGTGACAGGGCCGATTATTTATGATGGGGCACTCGATGGGGGGGCTATATATTCGGACTATGCGAGTCACTATCCTGAAAATCCGCGGTAGCTGCAGGGATAATGAACTGCGGTACGAGCTCCAGCTCCCATCGATACCACTGGCCGAACTCACCGTAGCTGCCGCCCGTGATACCCACCACAAGGTCAAGATCGGGCACGACGATGACGAACTGTCCACCATTTCCTTCGGCTGCAAACACCCGGTACGTCTTCACGCCGCTCTTAAGCTCGTGAATGTGCCATCCATAGCCGTACTCATGTTTCTGCCCGAAGCCCGAGGTTGGGGCAAATCGCGAGTGAACGGAGATGGACTCAGTGACCCAGTCTCTGCTGACGATCCGTTTGCCGTTCCAGACTCCCCCGTTCAGATAGAGCTGGCCCAGTTTGAGCTGGTCACGCGGGCGGAGGTACGCTCCGCCTCCCATGTACGCCTGCCCATTAGGCATAAGGTTCAGGTAGTAACGCCCAAACTGTAGCGGCCGAGCAAGGTTCTCCTCGAAGAACTCGGGAAGCCAGCGATGAGTCGCGGCGGTAACCGCGCCTCCAACCAGATTGAGGTCAGCCGAGCAATAAATGGCATCCTCTCCGCCCGGCTCCTTCAACATGGGCAGGTCAAGCGAATATTTGTACCAATCCTTTTGCTGCTCGTCACCCTGCATCCTGTCTTCATTGCCTGGCGAGTTGTCGCTGTTGTCGTCACAAGCATTCCCGGCAGTCATCGTCATAATGTCGCGGAGAATGATCTTCTGTTTGCGGGCGTCCCAGTTTGCAAATGAGCTGTACTGTGTGAAGAGCGGATAAATGGGAGTCTGGGGCGTCAGCTTTGTTCCGTGCTCCTTCGCCAAACCCACCAACGTGGGAGCGAATGTCTTACCCGCCGAGCGCATGTCGTGGACTCTGTCCTGGTCGAACCCATAAAAGTACTCCTCGAGCACCAGATGGCCGTGACGGGCGATCAATAGGCTCTGAATCTTGAGAGAGGTGCCCTCAGGATCAGCCGTGAGAATCCGATGGATCAGGTCTGCGATGGGGGCTTCGTTCACTCCCTCGGCTTGCATCGAGGCGGTACTCCAGCCGTCCTTATCCGGGACAGGTTGGCGATAACTCCAGGCGGTGTCGTCTGACGGAGTACGCGGATAAAATCCGACAGCATCCTTTGCTGAGCGATGCGTAAACTGAAATATCGGAAGCCAGTTGACGATTTGGAGCGAGAGCGTTCCAGCCTTCTGGTCCAATACGCCCTCGATCTCCTTGCCGTTTGCCTCCAGTGATACCTTCGCTCCTTCGCGCGTCACCACGTACACCCGGCTCCGGAAGAAGTTCGCCTCAGGATTGCTAATGGTCGCCGTCGTCTTTCCATCCCTGGACGAAATGAAGACGTACACCGAGACGCGTTGGTCAAGCGGAACTACCGTGCCGCGCCACACAGACGGGGCAATAGGGTGAAGCGTGATAGGAGTGGCATACTGCGGGTCCAGAATCTCTCCACCCTGTTGTATCCATTCCCCTCGGACCGTGTCCGTATCTGCGTCGTTGACCCCACGAAACTCAGCGATTTTGTGTGGCAGCATGAAGCGAATGTCGCTACCGGTCTTTTCTACCGCAGCCTGAAATCCCGCGATGGAAGCGCGCCACACTCCTCCGCGGCCGTCTAATGTCAGTTCTCCCTCCACAGGCATGCCGAAACGCACTTCGGCACCCCATACGCCGCTCAGTGGGTCCTCCGCTACGGTCTGCGCCGACACGACTGAAGAAGAGAATGCTATCGCCAGCACCAGCAGGTGTTGGAGCATGTTGCTTGCAAGGGAAGCGGAAAGCTGCATCGGGTGGTCTCCAGATCTCAGTATCGTGAGACCGCTATGTTTTCTCTAGTACGAATTGAACTTCAGAACTGAAAACGTGTCCATGACGCCGTATTCGATACGCCTGGGGAGCTATCCCAAAGTGCCTCCGGAATGCCGCGCTGAAGTGGCTCTGATCGAAGAAGCCGGCACTGAGCGCGATCTGCGACAGGGGAATGCTTGCGTTCTGCATTAGTGCCAGAGCGTCACGCAGACGGCACCGCATCCGGTATTCTCCAGGCGTGCAGCGGAACACATGGCGAAACGCCCGGGCAAAGTAGACCGGATGTACTCCGAGCTGCTGCGCCATTTCATTGATCTGCAACGATTCTCTGCATCGGTCATGCAGGAGGTCGCGCGCTCGACCAATCCATGGAGGCAGACAAGCCCGGTGTTTGTCAGGCCAGAGGCTCACTCCTGACATAGCCGAAAGCAGTTCCCAGCACATCGCCTCCATTGTTGAGGTGCTCGCCAGCCCAGGCGTAACGCACTCTTGGGCAAACCGAATTGCGATATTGACGCCCGCCCCGGAAGTGCGCACAGTGGCTGCTGCAGGTAGAGCAGCCCAGTCCATCGCGACGCGCAGGCTCTGGTCGGAGATCGAAACGGCTAAGAAGCGACCGCTCGCAAGCAGGAAGCTATCGCGATGGATGGTTCCGGCGGGATTAAAGATGAGCATCGGGCCGGAGCTGACAGGTGCTGCACCATCGGCGTTTGAGCGATAAGCTCCCGACAACACAAGTACAAACGATGCACTCTCGTGCTCGTGCAAAGGCACATCTTCGGCACGAAACGTAGGTGTCAGTAGCGATACGGAGAAGCCTGGAAGCTCTCGGCAAATTTGGCTATCTCCGAAATAAGTGCCGTAAGGAAGGCTTGTCGCACCCGTATGCATATATGCAATTTATACGCGCTATCTGGTCCGCTTGGTCAAGCTCCCAACCATTGTCAATGCTCAGCTTCTGCTGATCGGATCAGTACCAGGGATTCGGCTTGTAAGAAGTTACCGTCACTCCCGAGTGACGGGCAATACGGAAGTTGGAGACCGAAGAGATGCATGGGTCAGACCGAGTTCCTCACCTGACTATTGATTACGAGCGAGCCTGGGTTGGTAGAGCAAAAGCAACAGCTTCAACCAGAGCGAAATGGCGCTCTTCTACGAGTGCATGCTGGGGTGTGCTCGAAAACTGCTTGACACCGCCGACATTGTCAGAGAGGCGATTTTTCAACAGCGATTCTCTTGAGCAACCGCCATCTCCATGGCTTTCATTGACTTGCCGGTTTCGCCCACGTAAGATTTGCCCCTGATGATCGGCAAGACCATCTCGCACTATCGCATCGTCGAGAAGTTGGGCCGCGGTGGTATGGGTGTCGTCTACAAGGCCGAGGACACCGAGTTGGGCCGCTTCGTCGCCCTTAAATTCCTGCCCGATGGACTGTCCCGAGACCCCCAAGCTTTAGAGCGTTTCCGGCGAGAAGCGCGTGCGGCGTCCGCTCTCAATCATCCCAATATTTGCACGATCTATGAAGTCGGCAAACAGGCTGGGCGGTCCTTCATCGCCATGGAATTTCTGGACGGGCAGGCCCTGAACCACCGCATCGCAGGGCGTCCTCTGGAAACCGAGGTTATTCTCGCGCTCGCCACCGAAATCGCGGACGCGATGGACGCCGCTCATGCCGCTGGAATCGTGCATCGCGACATCAAGCCTGCCAACATCTTTGTCACCAAGCGCGGACACGCCAAGATTCTGGACTTCGGGCTGGCGAAACTGACACCCACTACCAGTGGAGTTGCCGAAGGAGCTGCAGGCGCGACGCAGAGCGCACTGAGCGATGAACATCTGACCAGTCCAGGAGCCACGCTGGGCACCGTTGCCTACATGTCTCCCGAACAGGCGCGCGGCGCGGAATTGGACACCCGCTCCGACCTGTTCTCCCTTGGCGCTGTGCTCTACGAAATGTGTAGCGGGCATCTCGCGTTTTCTGGCAATACCATCGCGGTTATCTTCGATTGGATTTTAAATCAAGAGCCGGTCCCTCTTGCGAGCCTCCGTCCCGGCTTGCCTCCCAAGCTGATAGAAATCGTCAGCAAGGCACTGGAAAAAGATCGCGAGATTCGCTACCAGCATGCGTCCGAGCTCCGCGCGGACTTGAAACGGGTAAGGCGCGACTCAGATTCCATAATCCACCTGGCGGGCAGTGAAACCGGGCCCGGTGCGCCATCTCGCCTCCGGTCTGGCAAGGAAGGATCCCCTCTCCGGATTGCCGTTTTGCCCTTTGAAAACGCCGAGCATGATCCTGAATCAGAATTCTTGAGTGATGGAATCACTGAAAGCCTGATGTCCGCCCTGGCCATGTTGCCCAATCTGCGTGTGATATCGCGAACCTCTGTCTTTCGCTACAAGGGAGCGGCCATCGACCCTCATGTTGTGGGCCGGGAGCTCAATGTGAACGCGATCTTGGCCGGACGGGTCGTGCGGCGTGGGAACTCGGTTTCGATCAGCCCGGAACTCATTGACGCCGTGGACAATAGCTTCATCTGGGGCGCGCGGTTCAATCGGGACGTTGCCGACCTCACGGCAGTCGAGGAGGAAATTGCGAGAGGTATCGCGGACAAGTTACAGCTCAAGCTGACCGGGACTCAGGAGATATCCTTGGGGAAGCGCCCCACTCAAAATCCGGAAGCCTATCAGCTCTACCTCAAGGGCCGATATTACTGGAATAAGAGAACGGAGGAGGCGCTGAAAAAGGGGTTGCAGTATTTCAATTTAGCCATCGACCAGGACCCTGGTTATGCTCGTGCCTATGCCGGAGTGGCCGATTCCTATGAAATGCTGGTTTGGAACATGGTGCTTGCGCCACGGGAAGGCCTCCCCAAGGCGAGAGCGGCGGCGATGAAGGCGCTTGCGATCGACGATCGGCTGGCCGAAGCGCATTCGTCTCTGGCTTTTGTGAAATCGTTTTACGATTGGGATTGGCGCGGCGCTGAGCAGGAATTCCAGCATACCCTGGGGCTCAGTTCAGATTATCCGTTGGCTCGCCAATGGTATGCGATGGAGCTTGCGGCTCTGGGTCGGCATGAGGAGGCTCTTCGGGAGACGGAACGAGCTTTGCAGCTTGATCCCCTTTCCATGTCCATCAGTACGAGCACAGCTTTGGCGTTTTACTTCGTGCGCCAATTCGACGTGGCGTTGGAACAGGCTCTGAAGACCATTGATCTGGATTCCAGCTTCTACCCGGGGCACTTCGTCTGCGGTTGTGCTTACGAGCAAATGGGAAGATGGGAAGAGGCTTTGCAGGAATTCCAGGCGGCCGTGGAGCTTTCCCATCGGTTACCCCGTTTCTTGGCCGCGCTAGGCCATGGCTGGGCGATGTCGGGAAACCCTGTGGAAGCCAGGAAGATTATCGACGAACTCCTGGCTGCTCCCAGGGAGCAATACCATTCGGCGTACTGTCTCGCGGAAATCCATGCTGGTTTAAACGAGAGTCATCTCGCGCTGGAATGGCTTCAAAAGGCGTGCGACCAGCGGGATACCTGGACGATTTTCTTGCAAGTACATCCTCACTTCGATCGGCTTCACGGCAATTCGGAATTTCAGGGCTTGTTGCAGCGGCTCGGGTACGAACATTAGGGTTTTCAGAGCGCGCCCCGTCACAGGTCGCACATTCCGGCTGAGCATTGATCGTCGAGCGAATCTCGATGCGGCCTGAGAAACGGGGGTAGGCCTCGACAGTCGTACGCGGTGCTATATTGCTGTTCAACGTCCCACTCAGGGCATGAACGTTCCAGTTATGCACGACCTTGAACACTGAGCCTTCCCAATGGCCAGTTCAGCGAGTTCGGCGTAGGAAATGCGAGCATCGGGGTGCTGGAGCTGGAATATACGAAAGGAGATTGGGACTGGTTGTACGAAGCTGACGTTTTACTTCCCGGCGCCTCGTATTCGAAGGCCGCCATCCTCAATGTGGTGCAGCATAATTTTGTGGTTGCACCAGTCGCGGCGTTCACGTATCTGCCCTTCCAGGGCAAAACCGAAATCAGCTCTAAATTGCAGTACATCGTCAATTCCGAGGACTGTCGCCACTCGCTACCACAGCGGAAACGAGTTTGCGTGGGAATACGTAGCCATGGAGGAAGTGTCCAGGCGGGTCGCGCTCTGGGTCTACGACGATAAGGCGACCGTCAAGGAACTGTCAAAGCTGAGCAGCATGAAGTAAGCGTCGGCCCTCAAGCATCCCGTCGCAATAAGCAGCAAGCCGCCCGATGTCTGGGCGGCTTTTCTTTGCATCACACCGTTGTGGTTGCGCGGTAACTTCTGTAAGCAGGCCATTACACTCAAAACCCCTTACCAAGGGGTCAATGATATGGCGATATTGCAACACCTACAAAAAGGACCTTGTTGTTAGAGGGAGTCGCCGGATTTCCTGGCGGGGCCGCAATCCTTCACGGTTGTGACGAATTTGCCCACACCTGATGACCGCCTTTGTCGTCGACCCTCACAGTGGCCACTTCCTTGTTCGCCTGCATTACGACCCCCGGGCCGGCCTGGCTGCCCAGCACCGCGATGGTCGAGGTCGTAGGCGAGCTTTTCGCGGCTTTCTGCACCGCCACGCCCATTGTGGCGACCAACTGCCCGGAATCGTCCCTCATCTCGATCCGTTCGCCCTCTTCGTTCAACTTGATCGCCACACGCGGCTGGCTTGCGGCGTTATAAAAGAGAAATTCCGTCGCGCCTTCCTTCGTATCCATCTTGGCTCTTGTCGATCCGTCCGAGCCTTTGAGTAAGAAAGTTTCGGCCTCAACCGTTCTTGTGGAATGTGACTGTCCCATCAGCAACGTCGCACCAATCAGGACGAGCAAACCCATTCCAATTCGCTTGAGGCGGAGATTTTCACGCTGTAGTCGCTCTACAGCATTCGAAAGTAGGAGAAGTTCAGACGCCATCGCGGCCTCCATAACCGTCGAGTTGCAATGCGGGAAACTACAAAGATGCAGAAGTACCGGACAGCACGATTGTAGACGACATGCGGGCAGGCTGACTCTGCATGCCAGGCGCGGACACGCTTCGTAATCAATCGTTCGAAAGGAGGTAGTTTACGTAAACAGGCGTGGCTGTTGAAAAAGTCCCTTTTTCTCGAAACAGCGAAAATTTAGGGGATAGAAAATGTCTAGGAAAATTGAGAAAGTCGTTTGTAGGGCTTCCTAACGCAAAGTTTCTTCGGCCATTTTTCTGTTGAAGGACTTTTTCAACACCCACCCCTGTTTTCGTCAACTATCGTGGAACTCGGCGAAGATTGGGCGTAGAGTGTCGGCGTGAAAGGCCTTCAGAGGAGAGATTAGTTATGAAGCACCCAGAATCAACTGGAATATCACGTCGTCTCTTAGCAATGGCGAGCGTTTCTGCAGGAGGGGCTCTGCTTGCCCAACGCCCCCTCTTCGCAGATCAAGGCGTGGATGCACCAGCAGTCGCCAATGCGACAGCCAACCCTAAGAACACATCGTTCGCCTCACTGAAGCAAATCGAAGCCGGCCTTCTGAACGTTGGCTACGCTGAGGCTGGCCCTGCCAATGGCCCTGCCGTCATTCTTTTGCAGGGCTGGCCCTACGACATTTACAGCTACGTCGATGTTGCGCCGTTATTGGCATCAGCGGGCTACAGGGTAATCGTCCCCTATCTGCGGGGTTACGGCACGACGCGCTTTCTCTCCAGCGAAACGTTTCGGAATGGACAACAGTCGGTGGTTGCTCTCGACATCATCGCTTTGATGGATGCGCTCAAGATCGACAAGGCAATCCTCGCAGGCTTTGATTGGGGCGGTCGGACGGCTGACATCATCGCGGTGCTCTGGCCGGAGCGCTGCAAGGCGCTGGTCTCGGTGAGCGGTTATCTGATCCCCAGTCAGGCAGCTAACCGGGCGCCGTTGCCGCCGAAGGCTGAGCTCCAATGGTGGTACCAGTTTTATTTCGCCACGGAACGCGGCCGGGATGGCTACGACAAATACCGGCACGATTTTGCCAAGCTTATCTGGCAGATCGCTTCGCCGAAGTGGAACTTCGACGATGCCACGTTCGATCGCAGTGCAGCGTCATTCGACAATCCGGATCATGTTGCCATCGTGATCCATAGTTACCGCTGGCGGCTCGGCTTGGTTGAAGGCGAGCCGAAATATGACGATCTGGAAAAGCGGCTTGCCGTAGGGCCGGTTATAACTGTGCCGACCATCACTCTTGAAGGGGATGCCAATGGGGCACCGCATTATCCGGACCCCAGCGCCTATGCCAAGAAATTCTCCGGCAAATATGCACATCGGACCATCACCGGAGGCGTCGGGCACAATCTTCCGCAAGAAGCTCCGGAAGCTTTCGCCAAGGCCGTCATCGAGGTCGACGGTTTTTGATATTTGTCGGCGAATTTTCATTGAGAATCCTGGCAGGTCCTGAGTATTCCCGAAGCGCGAATCGCCTGGTAGCGGCGCCGGCCCGAGGCTAGAATGACAGCACTACCAACAAGGATCACCAGCGTAGGCAGATTGGACTCATCCTTCAAAAACGCGGTATACGATGAAGTTATACGACTCAGGGCCGCAGAAACCCGCGATTCGCACGACGTCACGAGCATATTTCACGATCCCATGTCGCTCCGCTCTCATGCTCGGATTGCTCGACATCAATGTGCAGAGCAATATTCTCAACCGTGTTCAGGAAAGCCGAGCGCGGTTATAAACTGAGATTCGCAAATTACTCCATGAGGTTAGCCGCATCGCCGAGCAGGCCCTGGCCCGCGCCAAGAAGGTACGAGAAGAGGGCGTGCTGGCAGTTGAAGCGGAGTTGCAGTGGCTGTGGCCGCAAGAGAAACAGCAATGGTGCACCGGCGATTAACTGCGTCAGCGGCGATTTGCTGCGCGGTGGAACGGGTCTCAGAGACAGCTTTGCCTAGAATCTCTTCCGAAGAAATTCAAAAACGACATAGCCAATGAGCCCGGCTGTCGCGGCAATTTCGAAATTGGCAATGGTGAAGACATCTTCAATTGCCCACACTACGCCCCTCTTCATCCCCATACCTGAACGCTCAAATTCCCCCATCAAAAGATTGGAATAAAACAGGAAGATGATAAAGCTTACCTCGATGACCGCCCGCCAAATATTTTTCTTCATGGCAAGAATTACCCCCTTGGTCGCTTCGATTGATGAGGCACGAACGAGAAGCTCTTCTGGGCAACGTGGCTGAACAAGCGAACAACCTGCACTGCTGTCGCTCCAGTCGTGAGAATACTAGCCCAAAAGCACAAACAGTTGCAGGTGCTCACTATTGACCAGTAATGGCCCGTTAGTAACGCCTAGGATTTTGTCTAAGGCTGCCGCCGTAGCCAGCAGAAAAAGGAAATGCGACGAGTCAAATCCAGTTCGCACCGGCGGCAAAGCCATAATGGAGGGGCTCGATACCCAGCTGCAAAACATACAGATTTCCGACCTCGGACAGGCGAAGAAGGTCATTATCGACAAGAACCGTACGGTGATTGAGAGCACGGCCATATATCACCAACTCTGCAGTTCTGTACCGCTGAAGAGTTCTCCCGTCGCTGATTCCAGTCAGCACGGCAAGCAGGAATATTCTTCTACCCAACCAACCACTGTTTGAGGAGGAAACGAATGCAACTCGGAATGATAGGCCTGGGACGAATGGGCTCGAACATGGTGCAACGGCTGATGAAAGCCGGTCACGAGTGCGTAGTGTCTGACACGCATCCGCAAGCCGTGAAGGATGTGGTGGCTAGAGGCGCCAAGTCGTCCGACAGCATCGCGGATTTTGCGAAAAAACTCAGCAAACCGCGCGCCGTGTGGATGATGGTCCCGGCGGCGGTCGTCGATTCGGTATTGACTTCACTTACCCCCGTGCTGGAACCGGGCGACATCGTTATCGACGGTGGCAATTCCTATTACCACGACGATATTCGGCGCGCGGGTAAATTGAAGAGCAAAGGAATCCACTACGTGGATTGTGGAACCAGCGGGGGCGTGTGGGGATCGGAGCGGGGATACTGTTTGATGATCGGCGGGGAGGAAGCGATTGTGAGTCATCTCGATCCGATCTTCAAGTCGTTGGCTCCAGGTGTTGGCTCAGCGGCGCGGACGCCAGGGCGGACCGGCGAGCCTTCGACATCAGAAAACGGCTACTTGCGCTGCGGCCCGAACGGCGCGGGTCACTTCGTAAAGATGGTCCACAACGGCATCGAGTACGGCATGATGGCTGCGTTCGCCGAGGGATTGAACATCATCAAGAATGCCAACGTCGGCAAGATGAAGCGCGATGAGGACGCCGAGACAACCCCGCTGCGCCATCCCGAACTCTATCAGTATGACATGGACATGCCAGAGGTCGCGGAGGTCTGGCGGCGCGGCAGTGTTATCGGTTCCTGGCTGCTTGATCTGACGGCCGCGGCTTTGCGAGAAAATCCTGATCTCTCGAATTTTGCGGGCCGCGTGTCGGATTCCGGAGAGGGACGGTGGACGGTGCAGGCAGCGGTGGACGAGGGCATTCCTGCGCCGGTGATCAGCGCAGCGCTCGGTTCCCGTTTTGCGTCACGTGGCAACGAAGAATATGCTGCCAAACTGCTTTCGGCGATGCGCTACGAATTCGGCGGCCACAAGGAGAAAGCTGCCGGCAAGCCGGAGGCAGCCTGATGGCAGATTTCCAGTCTGACGCTTTTGTATTTTTCGGCGCCACCGGCGATCTCGCGCACAAACAGATATTTCCGTCACTGCAGGGGTTGATTCGCGATGAAGGTTTCAATCTGCCAATCGTTGGCGTGGCCAAAGCGGGTTGGAATCTTGATCAGCTCAAAGCGCGCGCTAAGGACAGCCTCGAAAAATACGGGGGCCTCGACCAGGATGCGTTCAACAAACTGACGGGTCTCTTGCGCTACGTGGACGGGGACTACAACGATCCGAACACTTTCGCCCACCTGCGTAAAGAGTTGGGCTCGGCGAAACAACCGCTACATTACTTTGCGATTCCACCCAGCTTGTTCGGCACGGTTGCCGAAGGACTGGCCAAGTCAGGCTGCGCTGAGAATGCGCGTGTCGTGGTGGAGAAGCCCTTCGGACGTGACCTGGCGTCGGCGC
>Ga0302326_10028544_pt1 | contig 11226 bp, 9 predicted proteins | sample Palsa_T0_3_FD_202264 | JGI IMG/M metagenome (GOLD analysis project Ga0302326, IMG submission 202264) | Peat permafrost microbial communities from Stordalen Mire near Abisko, Sweden - Palsa_T0_3 | ecosystem: Environmental > Terrestrial > Soil > Palsa > Peat permafrost | place: Sweden: Abisko...
TTCCAACACTGCGATCTGATCCAGCGCCGCTTTGCCCTTCGCCTCCATAACCGAAACCCCTGCCTGCGCCTGTTCCTGGCGGTCGCGAACCTGCTCGTCGCTCTAGATCGCGATCACATCCCCGGCCTGCACCGCGTCGCCTTCGCGGAACCGGATCTCGAGAATCCGTGCTGTGGTTTTGGCCGCGATCGCGGATTCGTCACCTTCGATCCGGCCGCTCAGGGTCACAATACTATCCGGCAGCTTGGGCTTCGCAAAAAATACCTTCCAAATAACGTAGGCGCTGGCCGCGAGCGCCACGCAAGCCACAGCGGTAAAAATTATTTTGCGCCGAGAATGTGGAACGTCCTTGGGCGGTACAGCCTTGGGGTCGGCCGGTTTCTGCTCATTCGTTTTGGGGTTCGCATCAGCCGGCGTCAATGGCTGGGGCTGTTGCCCGTTTTCCTTGTCACCGTTGGCGGCCGGAGCTGGTTCCTGAGGCTTCTGCGCAGTCTGCTTGGAGTCGTCGGCATCCTGAATTGAGTTATTCGTTTGTCGCCCATCTTTATCGCCGCTCGTGGCGATTGTTAGCTGTTCACCGTTCGTGTCGGTTATTACCAGCTTCATTTCGGGTTCCTCCTGCTTGCGGCTTTCGTCGCCGGCTGTTGCACGCTGCGCGCCTGCCGGAGGTATGCGAGCGAAAAATCGGTGATGTGGTCGGCGATCCTATCCAGTTGCTCGGGGGTCATCTTCATTTCCGGCCAGAGTCGAGCCAGAAATGGACCCGCGAGCACGTAGATAATGACCTGCCCCATGATGCTCCGCGCACAAAGGCGCGTCTGTTCGTTTGTGGCCGGTAGTCCAATCAGTAGACCAACTGTTTCGAAAAGCTGGTTGTGGAGCGGCCGCAAAACACCGTTCATGATCTCGCTCATCGCCGGCGTGGGTTGTGCGATTTCGTGAGCAAGAATTCTAAATAGCCAACCACTCTTGTCACCTGAGGCAACACCTCGAAGCCTCGCCTTGATTGCTTCACGCAGCATAGCTTCAGGCGGTGAATTTTGACCGAGCGCCGCGCGGACCGCCCCGATTTGCGCAACGCTAACCAGACGCTGCAACATCTGGGCGTACAACTCTAGCTTGTTTCCAAAGTGATAGTTCACAAGCGCACCATTGACACCCGCGCGTGCGCAGATCTTGCGAACGGTCGCCCGGTGATACCCGATCTCGGCAAAAACCTCCGCGGCGGCGTCTAACAGCTTTCCTCGGGTGGCGTCGGCCGCGGGCTCAATCGCAGCTCCCATCGCTCCATTCGTTGCTCGGGTAGTTCGGATGGCCATTATGCGATTGTTTTAAGCAATCGATTAACCAGCGCGGAGCACGTCGCGCTAAAGACGAGTACCCGTTCAGAGTCGCAGGTGAATTGGATAACTTCCGGATCGCCGACAATTCACCCGAAATCGTGCGACCTACGTGCCGGAAGCGCTCGTGCTGGCTGTCCAAGGAGAGCAACGCGTCCTAGGGACCGAAGCCACGGTTCATTTCCCAGAGCGGATAATGCGGCAGAGTGCCAGCCGGATCGCGCACGAATGCTTCCGTCTGAATTACCAAATCCCGCCTGCGCTGGCGTGCCGCAGGTCCAATTTCGACGCGGCCTAGGGCCGGTCTCTGGGCACCGGCGAGGGTCGTTCCCCGCAAGCATAGAAGCGGCACTCGATTTTCGGGCGGAACTGCCTTCCGGTATGTTAACGGTAATTTCAAAACTTAGAAATTTGAACTTCGGCCCGCCCGGCAACATCATCTGCGCCGGAGGCGCGATCATCCGTCCGATCATCTGCACCTGCGGTTGGTGCTGACAACTTCACTTCATCTCCTCGACAAGCGTCCCGGTTTGCTTAATCTTGGACCGTGAAGCGGTTTCTGAAGCCTTCGAGGCGGGTTACTTCCAAATAGCCGACCCGCTGGACGCGATTGGTAAACCCTGCGCCGTTACGCGCGGGTAATTCTCTAAAATGGAACCTCGCGCGCGCCGCGCCCGAATCCGACCTTTCTCCGAGTGGCGCGTGATCGCCCGAAGCGTGGCCGACACTTCCCACAACGGGACTCCTTGGCCAGTGTGACAAGGCTATTCAAGGTTGGCGTCTACCAGCCAGCTGTGAAAATATTGGCATGGACGTTATTCGATCAAGCGCCTTGTGGGGCGGAGATAGCAATGGGGATCGGGATTCCGAGCCCTTGACCTGCCGTTTCATCGCGCTAATTCAGCAATCTTTTGCATCAGGTACGATTGAGCAACTAGAGACAGATCTGTCGCTCCTCGCACTACATCCTGAAACTCCGAAATGCGGAAGTAGTCGTTAGGAGGTGCCGCCTTAAAATCCAAAATATTCATTCTCATGATCAAAGCATCGAACCTGCGGCCCAAATCGTTTCGTTTTTCGACGGCGCAATATGGCGCACCTCCGTGAGTAAACAAATTCCGATCGCCGGAAAGAAATGTAAACCAGTTGGTGGACAGCCGCGGCAGATTGCCTGATTTAGCGGGTTGATCGCACAAGAAGATCAAGAAGTTATGGGTTATCAAGTTGCCCCTCGGCTTCAGCAGCAGCACTGTCTTCCCTGAGGACAGCGTCTGTTCGGAGGCGGGTGCCTTCTGAACACCTTCTAGAATTCCGTAAACGAATTTCGCCACCAGTTCCAGATAGGATCGAAATTCAAAAAACACCGAATCCGTGCGAAGGAGCACTCGATCACCGGCCACAATGATATTCTCACCATCCACCATTCCGTCGCTTGAGTCTGGCATGCGGGGAACAATCGGCGGTAGGGAATTGAAAAGTGCCTTCAAAGAGGTATTCAGTTCATCCGTCGCTATCTTCATCAAGTCAAATCGCGTGACAATCGAGAGGGCGATGTCGCTGAATTTGTCTTTGAGACCAAGCAGCGTAGTCCCAGACAGCTTGCCGGCTTCAACAACCTTTCTCAACTCGCCCCAAACCGGGGCGGGATTGAATAAAACGTTCTGAGCCTTGAAATTGATGTGAATTACTGATTGCGGGGCTGCCATGAATTCTTCCTGATTTACATAGTAGGTCAGGAAGGATTTAATTCGTCTTCCACGATGAATGTCGCTTCAGTCCTGCACCGGGACCGTTTCCGTTAACAAACGGCGCTCGACTTTCCGCGTTCCGTTACTCTATTTCAATTGGTGGACTCCGTGGAGAGGGTGTTTCCGGCCAGCACCGGAATTCAAGATCGATGTTTTGCGCGTTTTTACGTCCAATTGCAATCCAAAGTGGTCACGAGGGCCCTGGCATGTCTCGAAAAATCTATTTGGGCCGCATTTCTCACCAGACAGAACCGAATACGTCGCTTTCAGGTGTTTCGCCAATCCTCTGTCCGTCTGGCTAACCAAATGAGTGAAAAAGGCCGTTGTCGTCTTCACTGCGCTTACGGTTAAGGCAACGCGCCCGGTTTTGCTCGGGGGCTTGCGTTACGAGCGGCTCAATCCATCTCCGACTGATACCCCACAAACCGGCCAGTGCCGGCAAGCCGTTAAAGAAGAAACGGCGAAACAGCGCGAGCACACGGGTCGCCGCCGCTTTGCGCATGGCCGCCACCTCGATGCGGAACAGCCCAACCGCCTTAGGAGCCTACTACCGTCACATCGCGAAACGCATTGGCGCCGATGTGGCCGTGTTTGCCACGGCCCGGAAGTTGGCCACTCTCATTTATCGCCTGCTTCGCTGGGGCAAAGCCTACGTCGATGAAGGCGCCGCGGCCTACGAGAGCCGTACGAGCAGAACCGCTTGCTTGCCCTCAAGTCCAGAGCCAAGCAACTGGGATACGAGTTAGTCCAGAAAACAGCCTGACGGTTTCGTCTGCGAATCGAGGGAAGTCACAGATCAGGATGCAGGCTAGGAGGCCTGCCCCACAAAGCTCTCCTATCCGCTACGTTCGGCCGCATCGGCGGCGTCGGTGAACACCTCTTCGCGAATGATACGTTCCGTGGCTTCGTTGAGGTACGCCAACAAGGCCGATTGCAAATCGAGAAATTCGGGCCAGAAGGTCTCTTCGACAAAGGAGCGGGGCGCGCGCACCATTACGGTGGTGTGACGCTGCCTTTTATAACGATACGGCTCGAGACCGTAGCGGCGGCAAAGCGCGGAAAAGAGGCGTCGCTGCCATTGATCGGCCATGGAAAACTTCGTCTCTGGGAGGGGTTCGGTTTTGACCGCCTTGCGAAGGGCCTGGCGAATTCGATCAATCGCGGCTGCGGCGGCTTGGCGTTCGCCTGCGGTGGCGGCGCCCTCGAATAATGCAGTGATCTTGCGGAGTCTTTCGCGGAGTTGCTGTTCGGTTGTCATTACGGCGTGCCCATTTGTTTTTGGCGGGCGCTGGGCGTCAACTGTCGCAAGAAAAACTCTTGAAATACGTTTCCGAGAGCTCCAAATCCAATGCCGATGGCGGCATTTTCAAAAGTTAAGGTCGCTCCGTTCCTATTCTTGGCTGGATAGTAGAGGTTCGAGATGCCGCCCGAAGCCAGTGATCCAAGAATGCCGGAGTAATCGGGTCGCCAGAGTCCACTGTCCGACTTGCGAATCACGGAGTTGGCGATGGCATACAGAAAACGGTAGCTCTTGGTGCCCTTTCCTTTGTAGAAATAACGCGGGTCCTGTTTGAAGATTGTCGGAAGAATGGCGCCGCCGATCAAGGTGCCCGTGAAGAAATCCGCATAAGAAGCGCCGTAGCGTTTGGCGTAGCCTTGGGCGCCTTGACCGTAGCCGGAGTAATCGTTCCGCGCTTGCTCAACGCCTGCAATGACCGCATTGATCCCGAAGGCGGAAGGATCGACCGTCGATTTCAACGCCAGCCCGAATTTCTGCTTTGGAGTGAGAGGCGCGGCTTGCGGTGCGTAGCTGACGAAGTAATTGGGGATCACGCCGAGCAAGCGCTGTTTTTCTTCAACTTCAATCTGATCCTGGGTAATCTCAGCCGGCGAGAGAGTGACCTCTACGTCGGTGGTAACGGTGGCCAGTTGCAAAACGATCTGGGGAAGGTTGAGCACCTCGCCGGGCCGAACGATTGCGGAAGACGATTGGGCAGCGAAACCTTGCGCGGCTACGTTGATATGGAACGGTCCGGGCCCGACGCCGGCAAATGAGAATTGTCCGTCATCGCCGGATCGCGTCTCTTGCGTTGCTGAGTGATCGTCGGGTGAGAGTGTCACACGAGCGCCGCGGACCACCGCGCCAGTCTTATCGACGATAGTCCCGCTTATGTTTCCGGACAGCTGCTGCGACGATAATGGCGCCGGAAGCCCCAGAAGAATTACGAATAGAGCATAGCCGCATGGCGAATGGTTCTTAGAATTGAGTATCAATTCGCCATTCTAGCCAGTTTTATCAACGTCCCAGAGCGAAGAGCAAAAGTTGCTCGGAAGGAATGTAAGGCCAGAAGGTGTAGTTCTGCATGTCCAGACAATTTGGTGCGCTAGCGGGGCCGGCGGCGCATTCCTGGATGAAGCGCTCAGAGAATCCTTCGCCAATGTCGTAGTTGCCCTGCGAAGGCCAAAGGATTTTCAGCACGTTGGCGAAGTTAGGGTCGGGCTGTGCCGCGGTCATGCCGCTTGTCCCGATCCATAGCTTTCCGTCGCCTCCTGGAATTGCCTGCGCGCGGAGGATGGACACCGGAGTAGAAGAGGTTGCAAAGGGAACGGCATAGGAACTGAATGAGCCAGAGAGCGGCCCGGAGGCTTTCACAGTCAAGACGCCATCAGGCGGAACGACGCCGGTTGCCATTGTTGTGACAATCGCCTGCTCTCCCAATACTTCCGATTGAATGCACAAATCGTTCGTCGAAACGCCATCGCCTTCAGGGTCGTCGATCTCCAGAGTTTCGCTCCAGCGGCCGACTGAGTTCGGATAGAGGATCGCGTAGACGCCGGTGAACGCTGAGGTGTCCATATTTGCCGAGCCGATATAGATTTTGCCTACACCGCCGGGAACGACCTGCACTCGCAATCGTTTGACATAAGCGCGCCCGATGGGAACGTTACCGACACCGCCGACATAACCGCCCGTTTGTGTAGCCGGTGCACTCATGGCGGCGGGGAGTGAAGTTGTTGCGGATTGCGGAGTAAGAAAGTCATAAGCGATGCGATCCCAATTGCCGGAATCGCTTAAAACTGTCGGGCCCGCGCCTACGTTGCCTGCGCCAAAACTGATTTCCTCACTCCAACCGGAGGATGTTGAATTGGGGAAGAGAACGCCCAGCGGATTTCCTTGACTATCGTCTAGCTCATCCTTACCGTCATACACAGGGTATGGAATCCGCCTCACATGGAGACCAAACAGAGGGCCGGCCGGAAGAGCGGCGGGGAGATTCCCGATATCGATATAGTTCATCACCAGCTGCCACGGAACGGCGGGAACGGCGAATGTGAGGGCGCTGGTCTGCTTTTGCCAGCCAGACAGCAAGATGAATTCTCCGACATTGGCGTAGGGGCCGACAAAAATGCCGGCAGTCAGACCGTTTGAACCCAGCGGGTCGACCCGCTCCCACTTTTCCGACCAAGCACTATGCTGGGTGATATCTCCGACATTGGGATCGAGAGCAATTTGTCCGGAGGGGTCGGCGCCAAGGAAGAATTGGCTTGGAAAGCCCGGAATAACCTGCGCTCGAATGATCGTATAGTTGTCCAACGAGAGTGAGACGCCCGCCTGTTGCACTTGCAGAAAGACGGGAACCAGCAAGTAGTTGGGTGCGACCGTGCCGGCCGAGTTGCTCATATACTCCGCGATTGCACTCTCCCCGGGGATTTCTCCGGCAACGAAGATCGAGCATAGGTCGATGCCGTCATCGCCGCTGGGATCTGCGACGACGTATTCTTCCGAATGCGCGCCTAGGTTCGGGAACAGAATGGCGAGGGTGTTTGCGTAGGTGTTGGGATTCAGGGCGGGAGCGCCGACGAACACCTTTCCTTCGAAGCCGGGGAGCACACGTATGGTGAGCTTGTTGACGTACCTCTGTCCAGCACATGACAGTGGAGCGGGAGCCGCCTGGAGGGTGAGGGTCTGTTGACGGAGCGTAGCTGCGCCGGCCGATACGCCGGCAATGAGAACGATAAGAAATCGCATACTTCACTGGTAGGTTCTCCACGGCCAGTCTTTCTTGAGGATTTTTCCGTCTCAGATCGGTATTGATCAAGCTCCCTTGCGGTCGCGGCTCTGAAAGGGAGACAACACAAAACAGATTGGTTAGGATTTAGGTTGTGATTAACTCTTCTTACAAGACCCGGCTTCCGATTGCTCTTTCGGTTCTGGTGTTGATTCTTACGTTTCCGGGAATTGCAGCCGCCGGTGGTGCGACGGCGACATACATCGGCGCAGATGCCGCCACACAAGGCAACTGGACCGACAACTATGGCTTTGATGGCCAGTTGATCCCCAACGATGTGAGCAATGCTCCAGCGTATGCGAGCGTGAGCTTCACGGGCGACTCACTTTACACATGGGCGGCTACCAGCGCCGATCCGCGCGCGCTCCAAACAGCGGCCTTTTCATCTGCGCGCATTGCGTCAACGTATTACTCACACGGTTTCACCATCAATCTGAACCTGACGGACGGCAACACTCACCAAATCTCGTTGTACTTGTGCGATTGGGATCACGGTTCGCGTGTCGAAACGATTTCGATCGTCGACGCCGTCAGTAAAGCGGTGCTTTCCACGCAAGCCTTCTCGGCTTTCACGGGCGGCGTTTACGAGAAGTGGGACATTAGCGGAAACGTACAGATCCAAGTGATTTATACCAGCGGATCGAACGCCATTGTGAATGCGATTTTCTTTGACGCGGCCGGGCCCGCCACCACAGCCACGGTGACTTACACGGGAGCGGATACAACCACGTTGGGCAATTGGACGGGGCACTACGGGGCCGACGGCCTGTTGATTCCGAATGACCTGAGTAATGCGCCGGGCTATGTGGAGGTGGATTTGGCAAACGCTGCAACGTATACGTGGGCCGCTTCCAGCAGCGACTCGCGGGCTCTCCAGACAGCGAGCGGTTCTACTTCGCGAATTGCATCCACATATTATGCGCAAAGTTTTGATATCGATTTGAAATTCACCGACGGTAACGCGCACAGGCTTTCGTTGTATTTGTGCGATTGGGATCATGGCTCGCGGGTGGAAACGATTTCGATCATCGATGCGGTGAGTAGAGCGGTACTCTACAAGCAAAGCTTCTCGGCCTTTAGCGGCGGCATGTATGAAACGTGGACCATCAGCGGCAACGTGCAGATGCAAGTGGTGGACAATTCCGGAAGCAACGCGATTGCCAATGCTATCTTCTTTGATCCAGCGCCGCCCACGGTCACATTGACGGCCAACCCAGCGACGATCACGGCGGGCGGCAGCGCCACGCTCAGCTGGTCGAGCAAAAATGCCACCGTCTGCACGGCCAGCGGCGGCTGGAGCGGAAGCGAGGGGATCAGCGGCAGCTTGAGTGTGTCGCCGGCAACCACGACGAGTTATACGCTCACTTGTACCGGTAGTGGCGGATCAGCGGCGAGTACAACGCAAATTGCTGTCACGGCGCTTCCTCCCCCCTCGACACCGACCGGGTTGACCGCAGTAGGGGGAAATGCACAGGTGAGTCTATCCTGGAACGCCAGCAGCGGAGCGAGCAGCTATCACGTGAAACGCTCGACCACGAACGGCAGCGGCTACACGCAGATTGCCGCGCCGACGAGTGCAGCCTACGCCGATACCGCAGTTACCAACGGCACACCTTATTATTATGTTGTCTCCGCTCTGAATGGCACGACAGAGAGCGGCAATTCGACCCAGGCAGCGGCCACACCCAGCGCAAGCTCGACAGCGGTCGAGGTGACGGTTGACGTACTGACAAACCGGCACCCGATCAGCCCCTATGTTTATGGCGGAGCGTATCCGAACAATGCCGCCACCATCACCGATAGCGGCTTGTCGGTGGTGCGCTGGGGTGGTGATGCGACATCTACTTACAACTGGCAGGCGCACACCTACAACGCGGCGAACGATTACTATTTCGAGGACTATGCCGCATCCGGATTCAACAACTCGAGCGCGGATAGCGATTCTGTCCAGTTCGTCAAGGACGTAATCGCGGCAGGCGGCAACCCACTGATGACGATGGTGATGTTGCCGTGGGTGGCAAAGAGCGCAGAAACGCCACCTCCCTCCGCGAACTACCACTGGAGCTTTTCGGTGGCGAAGTATGGCGCGCAATGCTCCACCGACTACTGGAACTCCGATGCGGGGAACGGGATTGTTTACTCCGCGAACTGCAACAGCCAACCCACTTACCTCACGGCGAATCCGAATGACGCCTATGTGCCGTTACTCGACAATCACAGCGACACTTGCCCGTCGGGAGATACATGCGTGTATCGCAGCGATTGGGCTGCGGCGCTGGCCACGGCTTTCGGCAGCGCACCGCACTTTTACAATATGGACAACGAGATCGAGATCTGGGGGAGCACTCATCGGGATATTCACCCAAACCCCTCCGGCTACGAGGAACTGCGCGACACCTATTTGGCTGAGGCGCGGGCTTTAAAGGGCTGGGACCCGCAAGCCATACGATTAGGGCCGATCACCTGCTGCTGGTGGTTTTATTGGAACGGCGAGAACAACAACGACAAAGGGGTACATGCCGGCATAGACTTTCTGCCTTGGTGGCTCAATGAGGTTTACTGGCAGGATAAGATGGCCGGAACGCAATCGGTGGATGTTTTCGACATTCATGCCTATCCGGATGCGCCGTACGAATCGACACTGGCGCAACAACAGGCGCTGGCGGCGCGTATCTATCGTGACTACTGGGATCCGACGTACGTGAGCGAGTCTGGCGATATTAATCAGCCTTGGACTACCACGATTCAGCCGAACAAGACGATTCCGTTCCGCATCCCGCGGCTGCGGGCGATCGTTAACATGATCTATCCTGGGCTGCCGCTCTCCGTCACGGAATGGAGTGCGGAGATTGTCGGACCAGCCGACTTTTCAACGGCGCTGGGAGATGCCGATGCGTACGGGATTCTGGGGCGCGAACGGGTCTATCTGGCATCGCGCTGGACAGCGCCCAGTCCGACGAATCCGAATTACCAGGCGCTGAAACTGTTTACGAATTATGATGGGGCGCATCACGGCTTCGCGCCTATATCGGTTTCCGCGACGAACAACGGGAATCCGAATTTGATCAGTAGCTACGCAGCGGCGAACGCGGCGGGCACGACGATGACACTTTTGTTTCTGAACAAGGATCCACAGAACACGGCGCAGACACAATTCGCCTTCAACGGATTCACTCCGAGCCAAGTGACGGCCTATACGCTGTCGCAAGCTAAGCCGACGAGCATTGTGGCTTCGCCGACAGAGGCGTGGACCACCAACCTGAGCTTCGCTCCTTACACTCTCACATTGCTTGTCATCACGGGAACGACAACGAACCTCCCGGCGGCGCAGTGGGATCTCAACCCTGATACCATCATGCTGCCTGCGAATGGAACGGTAACGTTATCGCCGAAGATCACTTCGGGCTCCGGATCGGTGACGCTGGGAACTCCGATATCGGATACTGGCATTTCGGTCGCGGTGACAGGCGCTTCACTTAGTTCGAGCCAAAACGGATCCATTACGGTGACGGCGGGCAGTAACCCTGGCTTTTATCACTACTCCGTTCCCGGCACCGATAGCTCGGCTAAGACCAATCAGGGCGGTTGGATTGTGGTTGGCAATCCGGCCGCAACATTCACCACTAGCGGCAATGGCCAGTCGGGAAAAGCCGGCAGTGCGCTGGCGAATCCGTTGACGGTCACCTTAGCGGCCGGATCGTCGGGAGGTTTCGACTCGGGCGCGAGCGTTTTGTTCTCGACTAACGCTGGTACGCTATCGAACGGCACCACGAGCGGTACCCAGGTGATTGCGGTTACGAACAGTTCCGGAGTGGCGTCAGTTACACTGACCCTGCCCGCGACTGCCGGCACGGTGAAGGTTACCGCCGAGGGGCCGTATGGATTGGGGCATCCAACTGCTGCGTTTACGGAGACGGCTCAATAGTTTTCTGTTGTGCAAGGAATGCGAGCGCCGCGACGCTTGAAAGAAATGCGATGACGGCCAAGACGAGAAGGGCGCCGCTCCAGCCGTAATTCACTGAGATGCGCGCCATGCTATCGCCCGAGACGATACCTCCCAGATAGCCG
>Ga0302326_10028545_pt1 | contig 11226 bp, 13 predicted proteins | sample Palsa_T0_3_FD_202264 | JGI IMG/M metagenome (GOLD analysis project Ga0302326, IMG submission 202264) | Peat permafrost microbial communities from Stordalen Mire near Abisko, Sweden - Palsa_T0_3 | ecosystem: Environmental > Terrestrial > Soil > Palsa > Peat permafrost | place: Sweden: Abisko...
CGTCCCATGAGCAACCGACGCCGGGAGAGGGTCTGAATAATTGCAGGTCACTGGTGAGGGTATAAGTAGCGGGAGAACCAGTTGGGAAAGTCAGCACGCTTCCTGCGGCTATTGTGTAAAAATCAAGAAAGAGTTCAGGATTCGTTGTGCAAGTCGGTGGCGGTGGCGGTGGCGGCGGCAAATCTACCGGATTCGGTTTCTTGAACGGGAATGGCGGGAACCCGAACTTACGGCTGGTGACGACGCGCTGCTCGATGGCGTCTCGTGGCACCTTTGGTTTGACGAGGCTCATCATAAACTCGTCCGCGAACTTGTTGAAGTCCGCGTTGATCTGGCCAGTGAAGATGTCGTCGCTCATAAGGTCGCGGCGTCAAACACGATGCAGACATACATCATCCAGTCATCGGCATAATTTCGCCCGCTGTATTTGTAAAGCTGGAGGCCGCTTGACGGGATCGCCGCCGGGCTGGTCGCGGCAACGCTTGTCGGAGTCAAGATAGCGGTCGCGGTCGCGGCTTCGGTGATCGCATTGGTGATCGTGCCTGTAAGGGGGCTATAGAAGCTCGCATCGGCGGCGGCGATGCCGGTCTGCACGTTGCCGGTGTTCGACAGTGAAAACGAGCCGTGGATCGTCGGAGGTATATCAACCTGGTTGAGCGATGGCGAGTAATCGTTGCTGTAGCCGTTTCCGTATGAGTAGCTGTAATCGCCTGAATCGGACTGGGAAGCCGCGCTGTTGGCGCTGACTTGTATGTTGAACTTCTCCGCGAACGCAAGGAAGTTGAGCGCCACCGGGTGAAAATTTGGCCACACATTGATCGTCGGGTTGCCGCCGATAATGGCCTGCAACTTCGCAATGATCTGCGCGAGCGATACCGGATTCGGAAGCAAGAACTCGTATTGTGTCGCCTGGACGTTGTTGGCTTCCGGGGCCAGTATCCGGTAAATCAGCGTCGGCACAACGGCAGCCACCGCCGTGGCACTGGCCGTTACATTGAACGACCACGATGTTCCATCGGTTTGTGCGGTCGGCTCCGGGTAACTGCCCGCGCCAGTGTTGCCCTGGAAGGTAAGCTCAAGATCAACAAGGACGTGCGGCAGCGGCACCTCGATGGACATAGCCATTGCCCGGTAGTAGGTGGCGTAATCGGTGGTCGAGACGATCTGGTTGGTGAGGCCGCTGTTGGTCTCCTGGTGCTCGACCCGGACGGATCCGGTTGGGGTCACTTCGACGCCGGGCGCTAGAACCTCTGCGCCAGTGGGCACAATCGCGCTGTAGGGTTGAACCTGTAGGGTGCTGCCGTTTGCCCACGCTGTTGGTGTTGTCCCCGTGGCGACAAAACCATTCCCGGTCGCATTCGTGCCGCCGACATTGGTGAAATCGTCGCCTGCGACGTAGGTTAGAATGACGTAGGTCAACCCAATCACCAACAAGCCGCTGGTCTGGCCCTGCGCGTCGATTCCGCTTACTATCACCGCGTCCACCTGTTGTCGGGTTTTGGTGGTGACAATAGCGGTTTCCCGTTCAACCTCGTGGCTGACGAGCGGGTTGTTCGGCTGCGCGTTCTTGTATGCCTCGGCCATGCGTTACGCGGCTTGTCGTTGTTCGGCCCGCTCCTTTGGCTCCCGCGCCTGCCTGGGTGGGTTCAGGAGCGGCATCGGCATCTCCTTGGCGCTCGTGCCTTTGGCAATGCCGCGATCCCAAATTATCAGGCTCTCGAAAGCGGTCTGCGCCATCTGGCCGATGCTCTCCTCGTCCACGATGCCTTCCTGGACTTTGACGAACTGACTCCAAAGTTTGTTCCCCTCCATGATGCCCTGCCACATCAAGGCTTCCGGACCGTTGAGGGTAAAGAAATCGGTCTGGCTATCATTGATGTAATTTGCCAGAAACGTGATTGCGTCCAACTGGACGAGGATTGGGTACGTGATGGCCGCGCCGGTCGAGGGATAGACGTAGATGATATTCCCCTGCTGGACAGCCACCGGATTTTCCAGATACATCCCGTATTGGACGGGCGTGTTCCCGGCCACGTAAGGGACGCGGCCAGCCTGCTGTCGGAACTTGGCGATCCATGTGTTGTTATCCAGGAACTCAACCGGCAGGTAGCCCCCACTGATCGGCAACAGCACGTTGCTGACGTTCTTGATGTTGAGCACGGTTTGGAGGCTACTGCTTTGCGTCCATGTCGTCGGGGTAGTGCCGGTGGCGACGAAAACGACGCCGGTTGCGTTCATGAGCGCCCCGACGTTCGTGAAATTGTCTCCGGCAACGAAGGTGGCGATGATGTAGGTCGCTCCGATAACGAGCAATCCACTGGTCTGCGGCGCCACCTTCGAGCTTGCGTTGTTGGTGTTTCCGCCGGTCGCGGCAACCGACAAATAGGCGTTCAGTTGGGCGCTGTAGAAATCGTGCAGCCGCTCCATAGTCCGCCGCGCGTTGTTGAGCGCGACTTGCAGCATGTCCACCGTCTCATCCCCGCTGCCGATAACGAACGCGCTTACCGGCTGCTTCAGATAGTTGGCGATGGCGCTCTTGATGTCGCCGACGTTGCTCATAGTGAGGATTGTGGGCATTTACATTCTCCTTTGCTGCCCTTGGGTGTCCTGCAAGGCGTCCTTGTGGGCAAACTCCCGGTACGCCGCGTTGTAGAGCGCCAGCGCGGCCAGCCCGCGTTTGTCGGTCGGATCCTCGGCCGCGTAGCCGATGCTCTTGGCGAGGTTCACCACCATGTCGAAGCCGTCTCCGGCCTGGATCAGCGCGTTGGTGTCGCTGCCGAGCACGAGATCGGGCAGGTAGAGGAAGCACGAAAGCTGATAGGTGATCGGCTGGACGGTCGTCGCGCCGGGTGGCAGGTTCAGTGTCCACGGCCCGCCATTGAGTCGCTCAAGGAAGATCGCCCGCACCGGGTAATTCCACGGCGGATTCGGCTGCTGCCACCAACCCCAGCCCCAGCCGACTCGGTTCGTAAGCTGCTCGCGGGTCTTGATTGCGACTCTCAAGGGAACGCCGTACGGCTGAGTCACCACGGTAACGGGCGAGTTGCCTTCATCGACAGATTTGAAGTTGGTCGGCAGGTTCACACTCTGGCCGGTTTGAAGCGAGGAGCCGTTGGCCCAACTTGTAGGTGTGGTTCCGGTCGCGGTGAAGCGCACGCCGGTTGCGTTCATGAGCGCCCCGACGTTCGTGAAGTCGTCGCCCGCGGCGAAGGCGAGGATGACGTAGTTCTGGCCGATGACGAGGCTGCCAGCGGTTGCGATTGAGCCAAGCGGGATGGTTACGTCCACAATCGAATGCATGAACGCCCAATTCCGACGCTCGCAAATTCTCTGCTGCGCCCTGTTGATGAAACGCTTGGCGTCCGCGTCGATTCGGGCGTTCACAATCCCGATCTCGGCCATCTCTCTTAGCGCGTCAGCAAGGTTTGCCATAAATAAAACAGGCGCGGCCCGGTGTGATTCCGAAGCCGCGCCTGTGGGTTAAGTGGGTTGTTAAGGTCGTTAAACTCTTGCGCTGCCCGGTGGCTTGGCATGTCCAGCCGGACTGTTGACTTTTCGTATTTCCGGCTCCTTCAGTTCTTTCGGTTCGCCACCAAGCACCGTTGTGAGCGCGTCGTGGCCCATGCTGGGCGACTTGACTTCCGATTCGCCTGCATTGCTTTTCATCGCGGGGTCTTCTTTTTTCATAGTGGTTTCTCCTATTTCACGTCCTCGAACATGAGTCCGTACTGGTCGGCAACGGCCTTCAGCGCCTTGATCGTGGCCGCGTCGGTCACGACCGTTGATGTCCGGGCCTTGCCGTCCGGGCCGCGCGGGAAATGAAACTTGCTTTTGCCGTCCGGCAATGTGATCGGCTGGGCTGGCAGATGGTTCTTGATGAACAGTGTCGCGCCGGAGCCGCCCTCGGGCAGCGTCGCGGCTTCGGACTCGACGACCTTTCGGCCTTCGGGCGGGTCCGTTTCCCTGACTTGTCGTTCTCCCATAAAGGACTTTCTACCAGATTTCCGTCGATTAGCCAGCGATAATTGACTGGAGGTTGTAGGCGTAGCCGAACGCAGCCGGGAACTTCTGTTTCAGGCCGTATTTACCCCGGAACTGTTCCTGGTAGGCGTCCGTGCCCGGTACCTGGATACCGGCTTCGAGGAAGAGCGGCTCCGCGACCTTCTGGACGATCAACTGGAGATCGACGACCATCATGTAGCCCTGGTAGGCAGCCGCGTTGCGGAACAGTGGGTGCATCGCAAGAGAAAGCTCGCCGAGCGGCGTCATGATGTTGGTGATGTTCATTCCGAACACCGTCTCCTGGTTCATGATGCGGAAACCGCCTGCCGCCGTGTTGGCGTAATCGTTGAACGCCGTGTAGGCTTGCGGGCCGCAGAAACCCAGCTTGGTGTCGCTGCCGTTGACCATGAAAGTCATCAGCCACGTTTTGACTGCCGAGAGCGCTACGCCGGCGACACCGTTGCCGTTGAGCGCATTCTGGGTAAGCCCGGCGGCATCGACGCCGGCCTGCAAGCCGCCCGTCAGATAGATGAAGCCGTTGGTGCCCGTCAGCGCGGCGGGCTGGCCGAGAAAGTAACCGAATTCGATCCGGTTCGCGATGACTTCGAGCGCATACGCCCGGAGATCGCGCAACGGCCCTTCGATGTTGGTTCGCAGGAAGCCCATCTTGTAGGCGTTCGTGAGGAAGACGCTCGAATTGAAGGTCTGGATGTAGTTGACGTAGCTGGACGGCTGCTGATACGCCGCCCGGACGGGGCCGGTGCCTTCGTCTTTGCCGAGTGTCACGAAAGTCCAGATGTCGTTCTGGAGAATCGCGGTCGGGGTCGTGCCGAAGAGGCCGCGGTTGACCGTCACGGTGTCGCTGGTCGGTTGCGCCGTGACTTGGACGTATTCCTTGGTGCGGGAGTTCAGGATGATCGCGTTGACATCGAGCAACTGCCAGATCGAGTTCGGGCCGCTCGCGCCGTTCAGGACATTGTACCATCCAATCGTGGTCGCGCCGCTGGTGGCGTTGGCAATCGAGTAGAACGTGACCGTGACGGGATCGCGCTCCCACCAGTTGAAGAACATGTCATCGACCGGCTCGGTCTTGAGGCGCGACATTAGGCCGAACAGGGTCGAGCCGGTATTGTAGCCCTTGCCGTTGCGGACCAGGATGCCTTCCTGCCATTCACCGACGAGATCGGTGGGCTGCGCGTTGCTGGTCGAGAGGAAGCCCGCGACGTTGCTGTTTAGGCAATAAGAGGGTTTTGCGAGCAAGGCTCCGATGACGGCTGCAAAGGCCCAGGCTTCGTAAGGATGGCCCGTTGCCGCGATGGCGAGGACGCAGAGGCCGACAAGGAGGAAGAGAAGACGTTTTACGCTCATGCCTTACACAGAATGTCTAATTTGACTTTCTTGCGAGACTGAGTAGGCTCCGTAATGCTCCGCCTTGCCTTCCATGCCTGAGAAAGACGAGATTTTCATGTCTCGCAAGGAGTTCGCCTACGAAATCAAGCGTGGGCGGAACTGGCTGAGAATGGCGATCAAGAAGGGCCTGCCGTGTTTTCAGAACCGGATACCGATGCGCCGGGCGGTCGACTGGATGGAGCGGAATCCGAATCTCCGGCCACGCCGAGGGAACTGAAATTTTCTGTTGACGGACGTTGTTCTTATAGTACTAGTTACACTCATGGGCATCTTTTCTGGCATCTTTTCGAAAAAAAAGCGGGACGCTGACAGCGTTTCTGAACTCAAAGCGCGAATTGCGGAGCTTGAGGAGATTATCGCCGAAGAACCGTTGAGGCGGCAACGCGCCGAGGCTCTTGCGATCCGGCGTTTCAGGGAAGAGATTTTCACTCGCCAGCAGGAAGCGATGGAAACCAAAGCTTACGAAAAGGTGCTGAATAAAAATTGGGACGAGCACACCGAAGTCTTGAAATCTGGCGGTCGCGCCGCAGAGGCTTTGCGGCAGGAAATCACGGGTTTGAAGCGCGTTATCGATGAGGCATACAAACAGAACGCCCTGCTCCGCGAAGAGCTGGCGCGGCTGTTTAAAAATTGGGACGAGGAGTAAGCCCGCCAGCAGTTCTCGGAAACCTTCGTGAAAGAGGCGTTGAAGGATTTACCAAATGGCGCGAAGTAAAATATCAACACCGCGAGACATCGCGGATGTCTCCAGGGCAGCCGCGCAAGTGCATGGCTGGACAGCCAGTAAAAAGGAGTGGCGCATGACAGTCTTTATCCCTCCAGCGTTGCGCCGCTCCCTTCGGGCAAAGCTGGCAGGCCAAGGCCGCAACGTATCGGACTGGGTTCGCGAAATCGCGGGCAAGTTCGTGGAGGGGAAAATATGACTCCTGAACTCGACCCCGCCAAACAAAAGGAGTTTCGCGAACTCTGCGAACGCGCCCACGCGCTCAAGCAGGAACGGGCTATGATCGCGCTGAAGCAAATGCAGATGGCCTATGAGATCAATCAGCGGATCATCCGCGAGGCGTTCTTGGATGTTCCCGTCATCCAGAAAAAACTTCTCGGCCAGGTTCAGCCGGACGATTACGCGAAAGCCGCGATGGAAGTGGTCGATAAACTGAGGCAGGCCGGGATTACGCCGTCTGAAATCTGGCTGGACGACGGGCGGTTGCTCATCACGCTGATACAATGAACATCTGCGCGAACTGCGGTAAATTCGGATTCGACCGGCTCGACCCAAATGGCGATTTCTGTAAATGCCCGGTCCCGAACTGGCTGGCCCAAGGCCCGAAGAAACCAGCGATGCCGCCCGTTGTGAACGTAACGCCGTCGCGGCCCTTGCCGGTCGTCGTAGAAGTCCCGCGCGAAATGGCGCATTTGCCGTTGGATGTTGCGGCAGAGAGTCTCGGAGTAATAAAACGGAAGAAGCCCATCAGCCACCGCAAACACCGCCGCCGAAAGAAAGGGGCCAGCGTCGAGTCCCAGAGCCTCCTGAGTGTCATTTGTGCGCTCATTGAAGGCCACGGTTACGGCGGACTCGCCTGGATGTCGCGCAAGCTCAAGATGCCGATGAGCGTCTTGCGCCGGCGGCTACTCACCGAGTCTGGAGGCTTCGATGCCGCGACGATCCGGGCGCTCGAACTCGTGTCCGTGTTGAAGGCGCAAAACTGGAACGGCGAGACGGCGGTTGATGAGGACGCGAAACGGATCGACCAGTTTGTGACGCGCAACCATCAGGTCGGGGAAGAGAAATTTACAACGTGGGAGATCGCGGAATGAATAGCGGGCAATCAGGCCCAGAATGGAGAAAGTCAAGAACCCGAGGAGGTATGACCGCAAAAGCGGACTTATGATGAAGAGAGGGCGAAAGATCGGTTTCGGACGTTGAAGCAAGCCTAGCGGTTTACAATCTCCTGCATCGCGATCCGCTGGAAATTCCCTTTTCCTGGCGCGACTCCTCCATGTGACACCTGACCTCCGGGGGGCTTCGGGGCCGGCGGCGGAACGACTGTGAGGTTCGGATTTGCGACGACCGCCGGGGTCGATCCTGGCGCTGCGGCGGGCGCGGCTGACGGCTGGATGTTGTATTTCTTGATGACGCCACGGGCGTTCTCGGCGATGAAATCCTCGTATTGCTCTGGCGACATTGCCTCGTAGTTGGCGACGAAGTTCTTGTCCTTCTCGCTCGCTCTGCCAGCGTCGATGGCGCTGCGGCTGAGATCGTACGCCTCGCGCACCGATTCCCGGATGTCCTCCACAATGGCGGTGTGCGCCTGCAAGTCCGCGTATTTCGTGGCGAACAACCGGTGCGACTGGAAATCGTGAATCTGTCGGAGATGTTCGAGAACCGGCTTCATTTTGTCCTCAACTTTATTGAGAACCGGGTTGAGATCGTTCACGAGTGATTTGCGGGCACGCAGATGGGTTGCCTCCATTAAGCTTCCGAGCACATTCTGTAATTCGGAAAGTGCTTCCGGACCGCCAAGCAGAATTGTTTCAAGGCTTTCAGCGTTCAACGGAATGCCGTAGCTCTCGGGCTTGAATTCCTTCGCCCGCGCGGCGATCCAGTCCAGGTCGCGCTGGTGATCGGCCTTTTGCTGCGCCGCGAGTTCCTCCGGTGTCGGAGGTTTTGGCGGTTCCACCTTGGCGACTGGAGCGGGCGCAGGCTCAGGCTTTTCCTTGAGGCGCTCTTCGAGTTCCGCGCGGGTGTATTCCTTTTCGCCTACTTTGATCTTCTCCTCGGCGGGCGGCGCGGCCGCTGCGACAACGGGCTGCGTTGCTCCTGGCGCTGGCACAACTGGCTCGGCAACGGGCGCTTCGGAAGCGGCAGGCGCAGGTGGCGCATCGGCAGGTTTCGGAACGACAGGAGGCTCCGGCGGCAGCGTGACGGGCGATTCCTTCTCGACCTTCTCCCGGAGCCGCTGCTGCATTTTCTTCAAGTCTTTGGACGGTTTCTGCGGCAGGATGCCAGCCTCGACGGGTCCGAGCGTTCGTGTGACTGGAATGTTTTTTGTTTGCTGGATGCCGCTGGAACCGGCGGGCTGCGTTGACGGGATGGGCGATCCGGTTGGGCTGTCTCCAGCGGAGACACCGCCGGGGATGTCGGGCGCGAACATGAGCATTCCTGGGCGGCGGTTATCGAAGGGGTGGATTTTCATAATGTTGCGCGGGCTGTGTTTTTATCGGAGATCGTCATGGCTCGGTCAAAAGGTTCACCGCGCGTTCAAAAGCCTTCAATCTGCCTTGCACGGTTTTAAGCGCGGCTTCGTCGCATGTCTCCAGCTTCCGCTTCTCTTCTTGCACGAATCGGCCAAGCTCGTGAAGCAAAATCGGTCGGATGGACTGGTTTGTTCTCCACTCGCCGCGGGCGTTACGGAGCGTCTCTGGCGTGATCTTCATGGCAGCGCAGATTTGCTGGTCGCGTTCTGGGGCGTCGTTCATGCGAGTAAAAGTTTGGCCTTGAAAAAATAAGCCGCTTCAATGGCTCCTCTAAAATCCTGAATCGTAATCTCGATGGGCTGATTTACAATTATCCGAATATCGTCTCCGATTGTCGGAAGCCTGCCCGTCTGTTCGAGAAAACCGGTCGCATCTACAGCGTCCAGTCGAACTGGGTTTTCGGAAACAATACTCATGTGGCGACTCCCGGCTGTGGAACTGGAGGCGGCAATGCTACCAGCGGGGCAATCGGCCCTGGTGCGCCGGGCTGGCCTTGTGGCGGCGCTGGAGGCTGCATGGATTCCATCTTGGCTTTTTTGTTCCGTTCCGCTTGTTCTTTTGTGATGAGGAAATTCCTAACTCGAAGCCCAGCCGCTTTTGCCGCCTCGAAAATGAGCAGCTTGATGTCGAAGCTTCCGGGGATGGTCGGATCAAAGCACGTCTGCGAGGCCGGATCGTCCGCCGCTTCGAGCACCCGCGTCAATCCGGCGAGCTTGCGGGCGTCCATGCCGGGGAGCGAACCGTCGGATGGAATTACGTCGTACTCCATCTCGATGTCCGTCTTCTTCACCACCAAAAACTTCGGATGCGGTTTGTCGGGGTCAATATCAACCTTGTCGCTCGTGATTCTGACCATCTGCTCATCGGGCATGAACTGCTTGAAGTTCATCACGAACCGGCGGGTCTGTCGGCAGAGCGGAGCCGCGAGGCACCGGGCGATCGTACTGATGCGGCCCACCCCCATCTGCTGCACTCCGCTGAACTGCGTGGCGGTCTGGCTCGGGTCCTCGGTCTGGCCCTGGATGTAGGCGTGCGCCCCAGTGGCGATGTCGGCCTGCTGTATCCACATCTCCATGTCGCGGTAATTATCCGCCGTGGTATCGACCACCGGAATCTGAGTAAGCATTTGGCTCAACTCCTTGCCGCTCTCCCGGCCTTCGCTGGTGATCGGGATGCAGAGGCCAACCTTCGAGTTGTCGAAAAAGTCCCGGATATTGGTGTAGAGCGGGTCATACAGGAACATGTTGCCGCCCGTCCGGGCCACGTTCTCCATCTTCTGATTCTTGAGGAAATCCACCGCGTCCTGGATGCTTTTGATCGTCAGCACCCATGATTGACTGAACTGCGTGTGGGCGTGGGGACGGGCTTCCCCGATGCAGTAGGGATATTCGTCGTGGACATTCGGCATCACGTTGGTGCTCAAGAGATCCAATTCCGCGGCGATCAGGAGTTCGATCTTCTCCTCCTCGGTGTCGTTATAGAGTCCGATGGCGTTCGGGCGCTGCCGGATTTGAAGGCAGAAACATTCAATGACGCCGCCATCTTCCTTGTTGATCTTGTCGGTCGCCCCAATGGTGCCGTTCGGCATCCCGCGCCGGATGCGTTCCCAATAGCTGCGGCTCCGGTTCGTGGTCGGTCCCTGTCCGGTCGTGATGACGAGGTTGCTGCTGGTCGGCTGGTTCTTGAGCTTATCGACGACTGCCGGCAGCACGTAATAATAATCGTCCACCGGAAGTTCGCTGCGGCGCTTCAACTCCATCCAGGGAATCAGGACGCGGTGCCCGGCAAAGCGCCCGTCTTGGAACCGGATGATCGGCATCGTGGGGTCGCAGATGAAATCGTAAGGCGACACGAGATCGATCTTGTTGAAGCCGCCGACTTTGGTCCGCTTCTTTTTGTAGCGGGTCGCTTTCTCGCGGGCGCCATCATCGGGCAGGTCGTTGCCCTGCTCGTCCTTCTTGGGCCTGAATGGCAATTCCTCCTGCACGGCCTCAAGCTCGACTTTGAACTGGTCCTGCCAGTGGTCATACATGATGCCGCGATTAAACGTCCATGCGTCCCAACACCAAAGAAATCCCTGTAGATACGTTTCCTGTTGGTCATCATTCCATTGCAGGAGTTCGTTGACGAGTTCCGCTGGCTTGAGATCGCGGAGCCGGTCAAGCTCTTTCTGGACATCATCGGCCACTGGATTGCCGGGCGGTGCAAGCGCGACGAGCTTCTCCAGTTCGACGATCCGCTGTTTGACCGCCGGCGGCAGGTCTTCATTGCGCGGTTCGACTTTGCGGGCGGTCGGGCCGCCGAAGAGAATCTGGCTGATGAATGTCGAGACAGTCGTGGTCTCGGTAGCCGTCATTGGATGGATGAAACGGCCCGCATCGTTCATGTCCATCTTGTCGAAAGATTCAATGCCGCCTTTCCAATCGCCGGGGAAGGGCGCCCATGTTTGGACTATGTCGTTTGCGATGTCGAAGTCCGCTACGTGATATTGAAAGGACTGATTCCCGGCATCAATATAATCCCTGGCAATCTGAGAAAGTTTTCGGAACAATTCAG
>Ga0302326_10028546_pt1 | contig 11226 bp, 9 predicted proteins | sample Palsa_T0_3_FD_202264 | JGI IMG/M metagenome (GOLD analysis project Ga0302326, IMG submission 202264) | Peat permafrost microbial communities from Stordalen Mire near Abisko, Sweden - Palsa_T0_3 | ecosystem: Environmental > Terrestrial > Soil > Palsa > Peat permafrost | place: Sweden: Abisko...
ACTAGCTTTCAACGGAGTATTCGAGCAGGGATCCAACGAGGGCCGGAGCGATACTTCGGCCCTTTTTTTGGCAATTTACCTATACCTGATATAGGTCTGCTAAATCGGCAAAATGGGCACCGGTTCTTCCTCCACACTGCGCGGAATGCTGATCCATTTCAAGACGATCGCCTGATTTGCTTCCGCGTTGGTTTCAACTCGAGAATTTTTCCAGTAGCCGCCAAGATTCCCCTGCAAAGCGCATTTTGGCGAGGGTTGGGTTCACATGTCCTTCTGCAATGAGATAGTCAATTGATGATTGGCTCATCGGTGTAACTATCCAAAGCGGTTTGGATTCGATCGAAGAGGTGGTTGAGCTCTTTCCGCAACTTCTTGCTCTTTGTGTGGTTGGCTTCAGCAGCGACAAACCCTCCGAGTTCGTCCAGTTCGTCTAGAGTGAACCGGAAAACGGGCCGTTCGTCCTTCCCGGGCACGACACGCAGACGATTCGTTAATTCTTCATCGGCGAACGTGTGTCCCAAAACCAATTCTCGCTCGCGCTCATTCAGCTGCAAGGAGACTTTTTCGTTTGGCTGGATGCGGATTGGCTTCGGCCGCCGGAAAGCGGGCTCGGATCGGATTGCTTCCAGAATCTGTTTCGCTTGCGGGGAGAGCGTGGGCTTGGAATCGTTCGCGGCCGGCATTGCGCGTTTGCTCACGGCGCGGAATTTCTTTTCGAGCTGTTTGTTCACCTTCTCGATTGAGAAAGCTTCCGGATCAAAGGGACCGCGCCAGGCCATCATGTCCTCGTGTTGCTCGTGGTTGGGATCGGCCATTGCCTCAAGATAATTCTCATAACCGTGAGCTCCGCCTGCGTCCTCGGGGGGGCCGCTTCTTTCTCCTGCGACGCAGCGCGGATACAACGTATCGGGCGAGGGAGGAAGAATCGCTTCCAAAACGAATTCGTGGTGCCAGTTGTCGCCGAAATCGTAGATGTATTCGAACTTGGCGCCGACTCCCGCGAGGACATTGCAGATGCGAGTCCGCTTTGCATTCAGGATTTTCAGCTCATTTTCGGGGTGCGGATCGCGGTACTTCGCCCGGCCAATGCGAAACTCATAGAGATGATAGTCCTCCCAGCCCATCGCCGCCTGCAGAACTCGATGAAGCTGGTGCAGCGTGTAGTCCTCCCAGACCTGTATTCGTCGCCAGATCTTTGGTGAAGTGTGGCGCAAGATTACTTTGAATTGATAGAGATCGCGGGTTTTGGCAGCCTCCACAGATTCGCCCCTCCCTCGTCAGTCAAAGCATTCTTCCACGCACAGCGTGGCTCGGCAAGCCAGTCCTAGATTTCTCCGCGAAAGGAGACTCATCGTCTTCGAACATTTCGTTAAGCGCAGGTTTCATCTCGCATTGTAGCGGCGCTCGAGCCGCTAATTGCTGATTACGAAGCGACGCCAAGCTTTTTCTGAATAAGTTGTAATGGTAAAGCGTTTGCTTCGCCGCGCGGTTTCCTCGAAAGTCACCCAGGGCAAACTCTGACGCAGGTTCAGATTCAGGTGGAGACTCCGGTTCGGCCCTTTGCCGAAGCGTGGTACGCTTGCGCGACTGCTTCATGTTCGACGCGCTGCGCTACTACTGGATCATCGCCAAGGGATACCGGCTCCGCCCGTGGGACTCCCCATACATTCAGTGGCGTTTTGAGACCTTCTTTGGCAAGGAGGACGCCGGCCTGGACGCGCGCAAGTTTTTTCATCTGATGTGGCGCGAGCGCGCCCGCATGAGAAGTTTTCTCAACTGGGTCGCCGTCCGCCGCCGCGCCCAAAAGCATTGACCATTTGTCAGACTTCGGTGATGCACTACGCGGCGCGGCGCTCTGTTGAACCTCAAAACTTAGTTGACCAAACCTCGCAATTAACGTATATACAATAAGTGTTCTCCCGGGATGCGCGAAAGGCCATCTCAAATTATGGGAAGCATGGCGTTTCGTTTGAGGAAGCGGCGACGGTATTCACCGATCCCGATGCTCTCGATTGGCAGGATATAGAACATTCTGCATCCGAGCAGCGCTCGAAGCGGCTGGGAATCTCATTTGCAGGGCGCGTGCTTTTGGTAATTTACACACAGCGGAGGTCGAGACTTGGCCAGGAAAACATTCGCATCATCAGCGCGCGGCAGGCAAGCCGCAAAGAACGAAAAGCCTATACCGGATAGCCGGATCGACTTTTCGGAGATACCGGAATCAACTGACGTTGAATTGAAGCGCGCTCGCCGTGTTGGCCGGCCCAGGAGCGGAAACGCCAAGCAGCTTATCGCCATCCGCGTGGCCCCGCTCCTTCTCGCCCAGCTTCGCCGCCTCGCCGCCGAACAATCCAAGCCCTATCAGACGCTCATCCACGAACTGCTCGAGGACGCTACCCATAAAATGACGCCCGCCCCCGACAAAAAACCATGGGCCGAGCTCATCGGCAAATTGAAACATTTGCGTGAGGAGACCGCCCGCATCAACCGTTTGATCGATGAGGATTCCGAGAAGATCGATCCGGAGATGTGGCGGAAGGCTCGAAAGCGCCGTTAGCGCGGCAGGGAAGCCCCAGCGGGGTTCTGGAAACCTTCGCCTTAGTTTCGTCATCGAACTTAACAGCAATAGGACGATACTGATCGCAGCAGACCGATGCCTCGATACTGGTCTTCTCCCGAATGAAGAAACCACCCATTTTCCAAGAAAACAGCCCTCCCGGGAAACCGCACGCGGAGCCGCGCAAAGAAGCGCACAAAGAACCGTTGCACGAAGGCCGCTGGTGGGAGCCCGAGGCCGGCGGGAAGGTGCATTGCTATCTTTGCCCGCGGCATTGCCATATCGGCGAGGAACAGGCGGGGTTTTGCTTCATTCGCGCGAATGAAGGAGGCAAACTCTACAGTCTCGGCTACGCGCATCCCGCCGCGCTACAGGTCGATCCCATCGAGAAAAAGCCTCTGAATCATTTCTTGCCCGGCACTCGCGTGTTTTCGATGGGAACCGCCGGCTGCAACATGGGCTGTTTCTTCTGCCAGAATTGGGACATTTCGAAATCCCGCTCCGATCAGGTGCACTCTTCGTTTGTGCCGCCCGAAGACGTGGTGCTGCTGGCGATTCGCAACGGCTGCCCGTCGATTGCCTTTACCTATAACGAGCCGACCATCTGGGGCGAGTACGTGATCGATATCTGCGCGGCCGCGAAAGAATATGGGATCAACACGGTGATGGTGTCGAATGGCTACATCACCTATGAAGCCTTTCACGATATTTACGATCATGTCGACGCCGCGAATATTGACCTGAAGGCTTTCACGGAGAATTTCTACGGGCGCGTGACCCTCACGCACCTTCAACCCGTGCTCGACACGCTTCAGTGGCTCAAGAACGAGACGAACGTCTGGTTCGAGATCACCAACCTGATGATTCCCACGCTGAATGACGACCCAGCCGAGACGCGCAGGCTCGCCGAGTGGGTCCTGGAGCATCTTGGACCGGACGTGCCGCTGCACTTCACCGCGTTTCATCCCGATTTCAAGCTGCGCGACAAACCCAAAACTCCGCCGGAAACGCTGCACGCGGCCCGCGCCGTTGCGCGAGAGGTTGGCCTGCACTACGTTTACGAGGGGAATATTTTCAGCGACGCGGCCCACACATCATGCCCATCGTGTGGGGCGCAGCTCATTCGCCGTTCATGGCTCGACGTGGAGCAGAACCATCTTAAGAACGGTTGCTGCCCGCAATGCGGCTTGGCGATCCCCGGCCGGTGGACAAATCCTCACGGGAAAACTCCACGGAAGGTTTTCGAGCGCGCGCACGAGCTCGCCTCTTCAAAATACGACCACCTGAATCTCTGAGTTCGCCGATCATTAGCTACTGATTGATTGACTTCTGGATTGATCGATTACTGGTTGAGCAGGGGAATGTCTTTTGCCGAGGGCGGCTGCTGGGCCTTCAGATACGTATAGATATCCGCCAGCTGCTGATCGGTGATCACTTTGTCTGTATATGGCGGCATTTGCCCCGTGGGATGGTGCACGTACTGAATCATGGCATCGAGCGAAATGGCGGGAGGGCCGATGCGCGCCCCGCCGGTTTGCGTCGAACCTTGTCCTACGGTGCCGTGGCATTCATAGCATCCGTCGGCCATGAAGATCTTTTTGCCGTTGTCCGCGTTCCCGCTCAGGGAGCCGGCGGAAGCTTGCGAAGGTTGGGCAGGCTGCGCCGATTTCAGGAAGGCGTAGGCGTCGGCCAAATCCGCGTCGGAAACTTGGTCCGGCGTGAAAGGCGGCATTTCGCCCACGGGATCGCGCACCTGCTTGACGAAACCGGGGAATTCTAGAGGAGGCGGCGCGATTTTCGGCCCGGCGGCACCCTGACCCGACGCTCCGTGGCAGGCGGCGCAGCCATGACTTGCAAACACCTTCTTCCCATTTTGCGCGTTCCCGCCCGTGGCTCCACCGGCGCCCGCGGCCTGCGGCGCCGCTTGCGCGTTCACCCCCGCGATTGCTGCGACGGAAAGCACCAAGGCCACTGAAAGAAGAAATTGCCGCCAAGCTCCCCGATTTCCCAAGTTCATATCTCCTCTTTCATATCTCGTCTTTCACATCTTCTCAGCGCGGCTGCGTAACCACATCCACAAGCGCCGGTTCGCCGTTCTTCACCACTTCCACAGCCTTTTTCAGCGCCGGCCCCAGATCTTTTGGATCGGTGATAGGACCTTGCGCGTGCCAGCCCATGCCTTGCGCAATTTTGGCGTAATCGATAAACGGATCGGTGAGCGTGGTGCCGATGCCCGCGCGCGTCACGTCTCGATTGTGGCGATTCGCCATGCGCTGGATGTGCATCACTTCCTGATGGTACGCGCGATTGTTGTGCATCACGCTCAGCATCGGGATACGGTGATGCGCGGCGGTCCACAACGCGCCAGGCGCGTACATCAGGTCGCCGTCATTTTGAATGTTCACGCTAAAGCGGCCATACTTCTTATTCGCCAGTGCCGCTCCTACCGCTGCAGGCGAGCCATAGCCCACGCCGGCCCCGCCCGCGCCGCCGATGAACTGGTAATACTTGTCGAAATTCCACAGCTTCAGCGGCCAGTCGCTCACGAATCCTACTTCCGATACGAGCGACCAATCTTCATTCTTCACCGCTCCCCACACTTCGGCGGACATGCGCGCCGTGGAAATCGGGCTGGCATCCCAGCCATACGCCGCTTCGTTGCGGACGTGCTCAAGCGACTCTTCGCGCGCCGCGGCGAGCTTTCGTCCGCGATCCTGAAGCGCTCGCTTGCGATCGTCGGTCAGCTGCCGCTTCACCGCCTCAATCAAAGAGGGCAGCGTAGCCTCCGCATCGGCGGCGATCGAGATATCCACCTCCGTGTAGCGCTGGATATCTTGGTAATTGCTCTTGTCGAAAAGTTCGCCCGCGCTGATATTGATCAGCTTCGCGCCGTCGCGTGTGATCGGCTTCGACGTGCGATACAACTGATCGCGATAGGAATGGATCGAGCCCCAGAAATCCCCCACTTCAAGCGCCACAATCACGTCTGCGTTCGAGAGCAGCGCCCGGGCGCGCTCTGTACGGTTCAAGGGATGGCGGGACGGAAAATTCATCCGGCCGGCGCGGTCGACCACCGGCGCTTGCAACACCTCGGCAAGCTCCACCAGGTGCTTCATCCCGGCTTCCGTCCGCGCAGTGCGGTCAGCGAGCAGCACAGGACTTTCAGCGGCCACCAGCAATTTCGCCACTTCGGTCACAGCCCCTGAATCGCCTTGCGGCGGCGCGTCCAATGTAAGCTTCGGGATGCGCAGCGATTCGCCGTTTGGAATGGGACGCTCTTGCAGTTCGCTATCGGCGACGATTACCACCGGCATTTGCGGCGGAGTCATCGAGATTTTGTAAGCCCGCATCGCGGACTCGGAGAAGTGGGGAAGCGAGATCGGCAAATCGTCCCATTTCACGAATTCGCGCACCATCGCTGCCGCATCCTGCACGCTGTGGTCCCATTCCACGCCCGGCCGCCGCATGGTGGCATCGATGGTGTTTCCCACGATGATGTAAACCGGCGCGCGATCGCAATAGGCGTTGTAAATCGCCATGGTGGCGTGCTGCAATCCCACGGTTCCGTGCGCGAACACCAGTGCAGGCTTGCCTTCGATTTTCGAGTAGCCGTGCGCCATGGCCACGGCCGATTCTTCATGGCAGCAGGTGATGAATTCGGGAGCCTTGTTGTTCCCGTAATTGATGATCGATTCGTGCAGCCCGCGGAAACTCGATCCGGGATTCGCGAAGATGTATTCGAAGCCCATCGCCTTCAGCACGTCCACCATGTGGTCGGAGCCGCTGCGATCTTCGGTGAGCACATCCATGGTGGGGGGCGTTGCCACTTCCGCGGCCATGGTCATGATTGGCGCTGTGCCAACTGGAGGAGGAGACGCAGGTTCGGCCTTCACGGCCGCGCTCGGATTGATTGCCAGCGCTGCCGCTCCTGCAGCCGCACCCTTCAGGAAGTCCCGGCGGTCAACAAACGGCTTCTTCCGCTTCTTCATTGCACCCTCCCCACGAGGTTGCTGCCACGTCTCTTTTCGAGCGGTTTTGCGCTTTCGGGCATGGTTCGCAAGCAATTCCGTCGATAAGCGCACACTATCAGCTTTATAACCAGTGGGTCAATATCGCCGCAGGGGCGAGTTGATACGCCGGCGGCAAGCTTCGCGCGGAATCCATCTGGGGCTTTCGCCGCTATCCGAATGCTCGCGCCATGAGTTATCTCTAGCCGGGTTGTGTCCAGCGGCCAATCGGTGCAACAATGCGGCACAGTTCGGGTGTGAGTTAGAGGAGGAAGTCGTGAAACATCTTTTCGCAATGATCGTTCTAACTCTGGCGCTGGGCGCTTCTCAGACCGCCCATGCCCAAGCGGCGCAAACAGAAGTTACCTTGACCGCGCCGGGTGGGATTCGAGCGGCCCTTGAGGAGCTGATCCCCGCCTTCGAGAAAAAGACAGGCTACAAAGTGAAGCCCACGTTTGGCTCAGGCCTAGGAACCAAGAAGCAGGTGATTGATGGCGTGCCCTTCGACGTGCCTGTGATCCAGCCACCCATCACGGATGTAGTCAAGTCGGGCAATGTGGATACCAACAGCGCGATTCCCTTGGCAAGCGTTTCTGTGGGACTTGCCGTGAAGCATGGCGCCCCGCATCCCGCCGTTCTCACCACCGAGGGCGTGAAAAAGCTGCTTCTCTCGGCGAAGTCGATTTCCTTTCCCGATCCTGCCGGTGGTGCTGGCGCGGGCGTCAGCTTTGAACAGACGCTGAAAAAGCTCGGCATCGCGCAACAAGTGGAATCAAAGCTGATACGTTCCAAAGGGGGCGCGGCCGCAATGGAGGCGGTCGCCAAAGGCGACGCCGAAATCGGGTTCACCTATATGAGCGAAATGGACGTGCCTGGAATCGACCCGGTAGGCCCGCTACCCGCAAATATCTCGCCGCCTACCCAACTGATCGGCTTCCTTTCGGAACATCCCAAGAATGCCGCCGCCGCGAAAGCGCTCTTAAAGTATCTTTCATCGCCCCAAGCAGCGAAGGTCTACAAAGCGCACAAGATGGAGCCGGGCCGCCCGGGCGGATCGTCGCTATAGCCCATCGCCGTGGTCCATCGCGGTAGTTCACGTAACGTGTATTTCGCGCCGCCGGGAGAATCAGCCGCGCGGAAATCACCCTCGTGGAAATCAGTTGATATATACTCCCACCTTCCGGGGGAATGGACCGAGGGAGTGGATGGGGAAGTCCCGCCTGCAACAGGAGGATTCAAAAATGAGAAGCAAAGTGGCTTTCGTCTCTCGCGCGCTGCTTTTGACGATTGCCTTGTTGACGGTTGCCGTTTATGCCAGGCCGCAGGAGCCTGACTTCAGCAAAGTCCAGATCAAAACCACAAAAATCACCGACAGTTTTTACACGCTCGAAGGCCAGGGCGGGATGATCGGCATCCTCGTGGGTCCGGACGGCGTTTTCATGGTGGATACGCAATTCGCCCCGCTCAGCGAGAAGATTGCCGCCGCTATCAAGCAAGTGACGACCCAGCCCATTCGCTTCATCGTGAACACTCACGTGCATCCGGATCACACCGGCGGCAATGAGAACTTCGGCAAAATGGGCGCGGTGCTCGTTTCGCGCGACGAATTGCGCAATCGCCTCGAAGAAGGCACGCCCGCGGTGAATGGCGCCGGCGGCCGCGCGCCGTTTCCGCCAGTCGCGCTTCCGATGATCACCTATGAAGGGAAAATGACGTTTCATTTGGACGGCGACAACATCCAATTGATCGCCATTCCGCACGCCCACACCGATGGCGATACGCTCGTCTACTTCCCAAAGAACAACGTGCTCATGACCGGCGATTTCTACCGCTCCGTCGGGTACCCCAATATCGACCGCGCCAATGGCGGTTCGCTGAATGGCATGGTGGATGGGCTTGCCCTGGTGGCGAAAATTGCGGGTCCGGACACAAAGATCATTCCCGGCCATGGTCCGACTGTTACCCGCACCGAAGTGCTCGCCCACCGCGACATGATTATCGCCATTCGCGACAAAGTGGCTCAGCTGATGAAGGAAGGTAAATCGGATAAGGAAGTGATTGCCGCGCACCCCACCGCCGATTATGACGACAAGGTTCCCATGGCTTCCATGACGGCTGACCGGTTTGTAGGCCAACTCTATGCGGAACTGAAGTCACAGAATGGCGGCAGCGGCCAGTAAGTAGCCTGCCGGGAAAAAGAAAAAGAGGGCGGCTCGGTTCAAAAAGTCAAACGATCCGTCCTCTTTGCCCTGCGAAGATGTGGTTTTTTGTTCCCGCCGTGGTCAGTTGCGGGTATCGCGAGCGGTGATTGGGACAGCCGCTCTCACAGTGGTCCCCTTTTTGCTCGCGTCGATCTGCAACGATCCACCCAGGTCTTTCAGCCGCTCTCTCATTCCGCGAATTCCGATGCCGCCGCGCGGCCCGGCTAAAGACCAGCTGTCCAGCGTTCGTTTCGGTATTCCCGTGCCTTGATCGACCACTTCCAGATACACATTTTTCTCATCGGCGAACATTTTCACCGTCGCGGTTTTGCTGCGGGAGTGGCGATGAATGTTCGTGAGGCATTCCTGGAGGATTCGAAACAAAGTAAGTTCCACCGCGTGGTCCAGCCGCCCCAGCCCGGGCGAGAGATCCACCGTCACATTGATGCCGCTTCGGTCCGCGAAGCCCTGCACAAACCAATTTGTGGCCGATGCCAGTCCGAGTTCTTCGAGCAGCGGGGGATGCAGCAAGTAGGAAAGCGTCCGCACTTCCGTCTCACACTTCTTCGCCATCTCCGATGCTTCGTTCAGTTTTTCCAACGCAACAGATGGAATTCCGCCCGGCGCTTTTCGGGCGCCGTCCACGCACATGCTCACTCCGGCAAGATATTGGCCCACGCTGTCATGCAGCTCGCGGGCGATCCGGCGGCGTTCATCGTCTTGTGAGCGGAGCAGGGAAACGGAGAGCCGGCGCTGCGCTTCTTCAGCGATCACGCGTTCAAACACGCGCCCCAGCTGCCTGCCGACATTCGACAGCACTCCCACAAAATCATGATTCGCGTCCACGGGGTTCTCGGAAAACAGCTCGAGGACGGCCACCACCTCGGAACCAGCGGTGATCGGCATTCCGAACGCGGTGCAAATCCCCGCGTCCCGGGCCACCGCTCCCGTTGAAAAGTAGCGATCCTTCTGAACTTCAGTAATCCATAAGGGCGCGCGCGTTTTCATTACCCGGCCCGCGAGTCCTTCTTCCAAAGCCAGCGGATTTTTTCCCTGGAATTCGCGAAAGGGCTCGTACCGCGGGTCTTCGTTCGTGTGCCAGAGATCGTTGCAACGCACCTCACCATTCTCCGCCAGGGTGATCACGCACGCGCGGCCCACGCACCATCCCGTGTGGACGCAAATCGAGCGCAAGCAAGTGCGCACCGCATCTTCAATCGTGCTCGCCTCGCTTGCCGCCACCGCTGCTTCCTGCAGCAGCTTCAAATAGGCGTTGTGAGTGACGTCCCGGTTGATCTCAAGGATGAACACCGGCTTTCCGTCTTCCGTGCGCCGCAGCGCTTGCCGGCTCGAGACGTGAATCCGCGCCCCATCCTTCCGGCTGTGAATCAGGTCGCCTTCCCAGTGGCCCACATTCAAAAGGGCCCAATCCACGTCCTCTTTCGAGACCGGGAATTTCGTTTTCAAGAACGAGTGGGTCATCTGTCCACTCGCCTCCTCGGAGGTCCATCCATAGAGATCGAGAGCGCCGCGATTCCAAAATTGCACCACGCTATTCACGTCGCGAACGATGATGGCGTCGTGCGCCATCTCCAGCAGCGCCAGCGGGTTGCTAACGGAAATCAGCGCCTTCTTGAGCTCTTGGTCCGATTCGAAGGATGGTTGATGGTCCAATCCGTCTATAGAACGGCGTTCTTCCGGTTTGGGTTCGGACATAGGTCCTCGATTGGATAGGGTTTAGCTACATGCAAAAGCGAAAGGACTGAAATTTACTGGGGAGGGTGTTTGTATGTTAGAGAGTCCTGCGAGGGAAGTCAAACCGAGCCGCTGCTGTCGAGCGGCCCGGTTTCTGTCGTCTTGGTGATTAAACCTCTTCGACTACTCCAAACCCACGGAGGGCTTGGTCTGCTTTTCGTTGAAGTTAATCGATTCGGATGGCACGCAGAAATATTCCCCGATCTCGGCGTTAGGTTGCAGCAGCGCCGTTCCGCTGGTCGTCCAGGGCTTCGTATAGACCTTGGGATCGATGATGGTCATCGTTTCCTGCAGCACACCGTAATTGATCCGCTTGTAACGCTCCACGACTTTCATGTCCTCGCTATGTGGGAAGCCGTATTGGCCTCGATCGGAAGAAACCCAGGACCTGGGGTCAAACCCGCTCGATTCCACCACGAACTCATCCCCCTCCCAATGGCCAATCGCATAGCCTTCAAAACGCTGAACCGGCGGATCGTCCGGCAACTTGCGCCCATCGGTCCAAATCGTCCGCCAGGTGTGGCCCCACTCGACGAATTCAAACACTCGGCCCGGCGTTTGCACGAATTCCACCCCATAGTTGTATACAAATTGACGCGGCCAGCCGAGAGGATCGCAGATCACCATCGGATCGTTCGAGTTCGCCTCCACCACTCCTTCCGGTCCCACCGCGCTCTTGGTGGCATCGTGCAGCTTTTGTCCGTAA
>Ga0302326_10028547_pt1 | contig 11226 bp, 4 predicted proteins | sample Palsa_T0_3_FD_202264 | JGI IMG/M metagenome (GOLD analysis project Ga0302326, IMG submission 202264) | Peat permafrost microbial communities from Stordalen Mire near Abisko, Sweden - Palsa_T0_3 | ecosystem: Environmental > Terrestrial > Soil > Palsa > Peat permafrost | place: Sweden: Abisko...
ACTCGCTAATTTGAGTTTGAATCCATTTCGTTGTGATCGGGTGGCTCTTTGTCCAACAGGCTATGGACGAAGAAATCCCGCGTGCGCCGCTCGGCGTAGGCGAAAGCCGGGCCGCGGATGCCGTGATCGGCGCCGGGAACGACCAGCAGATCAAAATCCTTGCGGGCGCGAATCAACGCATCGGCAAAGCGCAGGGTTGATTCCGGCGGGACATTGCTGTCCATTTCGCCCACGATCAGAAAGAGTTTTCCCTTCAAGCGCCAGGCATTGTCGATGTTCGAGTTGTCGGCGTATTGCGGCCCGACCGGATAGCCCATCCACTGCTCGTTCCAGGACGCTTTGTCCAACCTGTTGTCGTGACAGCCGCAATTGGCCACCGCCGCCTTGTAAAACTCCGGATGGAATAAAACCGCCCCGGCCGCGTTCTGGCCGCCGGCCGAAGTGCCAAATATCCCGACATGGCTAATGTCGTAGCAGGGGTATTTAGCGGCTGCGGCACGATGCCAGAGGATCCTATCCGGGAAGCCCGCGTCTTTGAGGTCATGCCAACAAACGTCATGAAAAGCCTTGGAGCGAAATGCTGTTCCCATGGCATCCATCTGAACGACGATGAATCCCAGGTCTGTGAGCGAAGCGAAACGCTGCGTGCCGCTAAAGGATTTGGGCACATAAGCGCCCTGCGGGCCTGCATAGATGTCTTCCAGGACGGGATATTTCCCGCCCGCATCAAAGTTCTTTGGTCGGCAGATGATTCCCCAAATGTCCGTTTTGCCGTCGCGCCCTTTGGCGACGAACACCTCCGGCGGCTGCCAACCGCTTTCCTTCAACTCGGAAATGTCGGCTTTCTCCAGAGTGCATGCCAGGCTTCCATCGGACGTTTTCCGCAAATTGTGAACAGGAGGCTTATCCACGCGGCTGTAAGTGTCAATTAGATACTTGCGGTCGCCGGAATATTGCACCGTATGATTGCCGTCCCCCTCCGTCAACGCGGTCAGTCCTGTGCCGTCGAAATTGATGCGGTAGTAATGAACAAAATACGGGTCCTGGCCCGCATTCATGCCGCCGGCGCGGAACCAGACCTGGCGCGCGTCCTCGTCAATGCGGTCAATGCCGCGCACCACCCAGGGTCCCTTCGTGATCTGGTTCTTGATCGAGCCGCCCTTGGTATCAATTAAATAAAGATGCCGCCAGCCGTCGCGCTCGGAGACGTAGATCATCTCACCGCTCTTGTCCAGCCAGTTGACATAGTTGATGTTGAGCATCTCGTTGTGGGCGGTCCAAATAAACGTCTCGGACTTTTCATTCACAAGATTGCGAACCTCGCCGGTATGGGCATCCACCGCGATCACGCGGAGGCGCTGATGGCCGCGATCGACTTGTTCATAGGCAAACCGGTGTTTGTCGGGCAGCCAATGCGGCCGAGGCGGCTCCCATTCGTGTTCGTACGGATCCACCTCCGGCTTGGCCTGCTTTCCCGTGGCCACGTCAAACAAATTCAATTCGTATTGCGTAAATTTGTCACCCGCTTGCGCGTACGGCCGCCGGTGCAAAATCGCCCGCCCGCCGCCGCTCGGTGAAGATTCAATGTTAAAAACCTCTTTGCGATCGCCCGGCTCGATTCTCCACGCCACGATCGCGTCTGACTCCGGCGACCACTCGACCAAGCCGTAGGCACGGTTCGTTGTCCCGTCCTGGCTCAGTGGACGCTCCGTGCCGTCCTGCGAGCGGACGAATAAATTTCCGTCGCGCACAAGCGCGGTCCATTTGCCATCGGGCGATTTGCGCGAGCGTTGTCCGCGCGATTCGTTGTCCTCGTCGTCGTTCGGCGCGTTGTCGGCGTCTTCCGCGGCTGGCGACAGGAGATACCCTGTTGGCGGCTTAGCCATAGCCACCGATTCATCAGGATCAACCAAAGACGACGTCTTCGTGCCTCCAGAACTGGCCGTCTCTTTGCATTTGTAAGCATCCAAATCGCACTCCCATGTTTTGTCCGCCGCCTCAAATTTCACGGTCTTGGCGTCGTCGCTGAATTCGAGATTGGATATGGGAAGGTGGTCTCCCTTGTATTCGTGATTGGCGGCCTTGGAGAGAGCGGTGGCGAGTTTATCGTGATCGAACGCTGGTTGTCGCGTCCCATGCACTACATCCACTAGAATGAATTCCCTGGTTTCGCCGGGAAGGTCGTTGCGGTACCAGAATTTGGTGTCCGTGGCGAACCAATGCGGGACGAGGCGCGCCTTATAGACTCCACGCTCCGGCTCACCAGGACGGCCGCGCCGCGCCTGAACGGTGTTGGTGGTTTGCGCCAGCGCGCTCGCTGAAGCCAGGGCGGCGACGACCATCGTGGCGGCGACTCTTAGAATTTGTCTTGTCTTCATCATGGCACCGTCCATTCCTGGATACCAGCCGACCATCCGGGCTGCATCTTCACCTCAAGGCGAAGTCCGGCCGTCATGACGGGCTTAAACTCAATTTTATTGTACTTGTCTTTGTCCACGCCGTAAGCGTCGGCCGTCTCGACCGGTTTCCATTGATCGCCGTCTTTGAAGAGAATGCGCCAGGACTCCGGCACCCGGCATTCGCCCGTGCCCGTGTCGTCAAACCAATAAACGGATGTCGTCGTAACGGTGGCCTCTTTGGCGAATTCATATTCCACCCAGGCGTTGGTGCCCTTGCGCGGCCACCAGTCGGAAAATGTATTTTCCGCGTCATTCGAGGACGCCGGTACGGCCAGGTCGTTGATCGCCGATAAATTCTTGCCGCCGGCGGAGACCTTGACCTTGCTGGTTGAGGCGATGGTCGGAAGCGGTTGGACGCGCGCGCTCTTTTCCGAGTCGGGCACCCAGACCATCATTTCGGAGCGGCCGCGGTTGGCCCAGGCGTAGTAGGGAATCGCCTGAAAATTCTGCGCGGTTTTCACCAGTTGGCCCTGATCGTCGCGTGTCACGAAGAACGCGCTTCCGCGAAGCACTTCCACGCCATTGAGCAGGTCCGGCTCAAAGGACGCAATCAGCGGCGCATTGTCCGGCAGCATCAAGCTCCGCACATGGCCGCCCGGATTGTCGGGCGACTCCAGGCAATAAACAATCGGACCGCGCTGCAAGGCGACGCGCCCGCGGTCCGCTTGCACGGCTTCATTGGCGGCCACCCGGCGCGCCGGCATGGGCAGATTCAATTCGATGGTGTCGCCGTCTTTCCACTCTCTTGTCAAAGAAACATAGCCCTTCTCGAGCCTAACCGGAACTTCTTGGCCATTGACCTTTAACGTGACAGGTTCATCGGGATGGTCTATGAATCTGTATAAATCGCCCGGAACCGCCTGGTCCCGCGCCCAACCGGGAACCCGAATATTCACGGTAAATTTCGCGCCGGCATCCGGGTGGAGTGTGATTTTCACCTGCCCATCCCAGGGATAGCGCGTTTCCTCGGTGATGTTGACAGCGCGTCCGTTGTCCATTTTGATTTCCGCCTTGTTCGCGGCGAAAAGGTTCACGTAAAGGGTGTCGCCCTTCTGCGCATACAGATAGCCAGGCACCGATGGCATGAACCGCGTGATGTTGCCCGGACAACAGGCCACGCCAAACCACGGGCTGCGCGCGTGCTGGCGATTCGACTCCAGCGGGTTCGGATAGAAGAACTTCTTGCCGTCCAACGACACGCCGCTGAGAAGGCCGTTGTAAAGCGTGCGTTCCATGACATCGACGTACTTGGCGTCACCATGCAAAAGAAAGAGGCGCTCGTTCCAAAAGTCATTGGCCACCGCGGCGCAGGTTTCGCAATAGGCGCTCATGTTGGGCAAAAAATAATTGGGGCCAAAGGCCTCGCCGCCTCCGACCGCCCCGATGCCGCCGGTGATATAGAGCTTCTTGCCGACCGCATTCTCCCAAATCTTGTCAATCGCATGGACATAGGCTTGGTCGCCGGTGAGCGCCGCCACGTCGGCCATGCTGCTGTAAAGATAGCCCGCGCGGACGGCGTGGCCTTCCGCCTCCGTTTGATTGACTGGCTTGATGTCCGATTGATGGTATTCATCCCCACCCGGTCCGCGGACATCGATGAAGAACTTCGCCAATTTCAGATAACGCGCATCGCCGGTGACGCGATAAAGCTTGGCCAGGCCCATTTCGACAATTTCATGTCCGGGCCAAATATGATTGAGCTTGTTGGTTTCCGGGCCGAAGGTATCGCACAGGAGATTGGCCTCCTTGATGGCGATATTGAGCAAAGCCCGCTCGCCGGTCGCTTGATAATTGGCGGCGGCCGCTTCAAACAAATGGCCCGCGTCGTATAACTCATGGCTTTCATCGGGGTCCCGCAGCCACCGTTTAGGGCCGGACCAATCGTGGGGATGTTCCGGATTAATCGTGCGCGCCGTGTAGAGATAGCCGTCAGGCTCCTGAGCGGCGCCAATTTTCGCAATCAAATCGTCCAGATACGACTTCAGTTTCGGATCCGGCTGGACCGCCAGCGCATAGGAGGCCCCTTCCAGCACCTTGTATGGATCGGTGTCGTCGAATGGATACGGCGGTGGCTTCCGATTGGAAACGTTGTCCCCGCGCAAGACTTCGGCGGCGCGAATGAAGTTATCCATGCGCCCGGATTTCTCGCACTGCTCGAAAGCGAACGGGATGGTGACCAGTCGATTGGTCTCGATGCGCGGCGCCCAAAAGGCATCGTCAAGTTGAACGGCGGTGAATGGCACAGGCTTGACGGGATAATCGCGCGCCGGTTCCGACGCCTGCAAGCCAGTGACCGCCAGCGCGCAAAGGGTCAGGCTTGGAATGAATATCGTTTTCATTGGATTGGGACTCTGACAATTGTGAGCGAGTTGGGAGGAAATTGATAGCTGAAATGATCGCCGGCGGTTTCGAGGGTGCTCTCCACGGGCGCGACTTTGGACGGCTGGTCGAGCGAATTATTGTCCGTGAGCCGCTCCGAAGAAAGGGTGATCAAACGCGCTTTGCCGCCGAAACGCGAGGACCCGCTTAGGTTGACCCGTCCGCTGACTGAATTTCGGGAGACATTTATGGTTTTGAGAACCATTTCACCGTTTCGATCATCACGCCCGGCGAGAGCGAAGAAATGATCTGACGTAGGCGCGGCGACATCGTGAATGAGTTTGCCATCGAGAAAACATTGGATGCGCCGGCCGGTGATCTGGATCTTCAAGTTGTACCAGCGCCCCGTTTCCACACTGCCTGGAACATGGCGGCCAACTTCGGTTTGATTAAATTCGATCGCGCGCTCCTGGTTGCCCCAACCGCCGACGTTCCACCAGTACTTATCACTCCCCTTGTGCCCGAAAACAATCAGAAATCCTTCCGGGCCGCTGATTTTTCGCGCCTTCAAGCTGATGGTGCAGTCGGTCCAATTTTCGTCGCCGACGTAACTGAGTCCGACCGCTTCATCGCCTTGGCGGTAGGCGCCATCCACTACGGACCAATCGCCGCCGTCGGTTTTCCACTGATCGGAACCTTTGGAAAAATCTGACGCGAACAACGCCTGACCGTCTTTCTCGACACGAATGTCCTTAAACTCCGCAGCGGTGTTCCATGTTCCTACACCGATTCCACCGACGATGGCTGCAGGCGCATCTGCCGTATAGTTGACATCGGTTTGGACGGTGTAATCAGGGCGGTTGAGGCCGAATAATTTCCAGAGATAATAGGAAACGGTGGCGCAGGAGTGAAGGGAATCGAAATAGATCATGCCGTGCCAGCCGGTGCGTCCGCTGACATTGGCGAGCAGAGGGGCGTAGGAAACCATTTTCACGACGTCGGCGTCGTGTTCCAGGCCAATAAGGAAAGCTCCTTCACTCAATGCGTCGAGGAGTGTGCCGTGAGTGTCGCTGCTGTCTCCGGACGTGACTGCGACTTCACCGTCATAGACCGGCGGCAGGGTGCGGTCGCGGTCATCGTAAAGATTGGTGTGGGTCATGAACCAGTTCGGGGTTTCGTAGAAATGATTGTCCTCGATGTCAGAGGTTTCCGCGCCCATTTGATTGCGGCGGAGGAAGGAAAAATCATTTATGTAGGAAATCTCGGGGTACTGGGATTTGAGCGCGGCATGAACCAATTTGTAACGAGGCGGGAAAGTCCTGGGCTGACCTTCGTTGCCAACTTCAACCAGTTTGAGATCGAAAGAATCTGGATGCCCTTCCTCGGCACGAAGCTTGCCCCAAGGCGAGGTGGCGGAGCCGTTGGCGAATTGGATGGCATCGAGAAAATTGGTGGCGACCCAGCCCATTTCATCCATAGGCACGTCCTTCACGTTGCGAAAGTGGCACGTCTCGCCGGCAAAACCGACGTATAGAGGAGCCGCGCCGATGTCCTCGCAGAATTGGAGATATTCGAAAAAGCCCATGCCGTGAGTTTCGCGATAGCCCCACGGGCCGAATTGCTCCTGGCGGGCGGGCAGAGGGCCGATGGAATCTTTCCAGTCGTAGGCGGTTTCAACACTGCCGCCTTCGATGACGCAACCGCCTGGAAAACGGACAAAGCCGGGCTTCAGATCGGCAAGAAATTGAGCGAGGTCGGGACGCAGGCCGTTAGGTCGATTCTTGAAAGTGTCGGCAGGGAAGAGGGAAACCATGTCAAACCAAACTTTGCCCTTGGCGCCTGCGGTGAGAACGAATCGGGCTTTGGGATTGGTTTTGGTGGCGGTGATCGTGGCATGGAACTGCTGCCATTGGCTTGCCACACTGTCGATGGTGACAGGGCTGGCACACGAAGCGCCCTCGGAGTCTTCCACGGAAGCGGTAAGCGGGCCGGGAAAATTCTCGCCGCGCGCCCAGAAGGACAAATTATATTTTTTCCCTGCCGCGACACCGATGCCGAAAAAACCTTCATTGGCAATGCCGAGGCGGCCAGAGCCGATGTCGTCAATATCCAATCGCAGGGAGCGAGGACCGGCAGGATTGAGCGGATTGTTGGTGTCGAGATTCATGGAACCTTGTGCCGCGCCTTCCTTTATTATCGACCAAAATGGGAAATCCTTCATGCTGCCGTCGGGATTGAAATAATCAAAATGTCCGAAGGACTCGGCATCGTAACCTGCGGCTATCCAACGGCCCGGGCGGTCGCCGGCACCTGGACGAAATGTGAAACCTTCCGGCGGCTTGGCATCTTCAAAGCCGCGATTGCGAATCATTTCCGCATACAATCCGCCATCGACGCCGTGGTTGATCTCCTCAAGAAAGATTCCATACATGCGGGGGTTTATGGCAGGCCCGCGTTTGTTCAGATCGATAGTAATGCTCGCGGTGGCTGCGTAAGCCGTGGACGGATCGTCTTCGAATTCGCTGGAATCAGCGCGAGTCGTGCGCGCAATTTCCATCCGGCCGTTGAAGAATGCATCAAACAAAGCGAAAGCATCGGGATCGTAAGCTTTTAGGCCATCTGGTCCATTGGCTGGTTTTGGACCGGTCATGTGCAGATCGCCGTGCGTGCCGAAATACCACATCGCAAGTTCTGCGAAAAACTCGTCATCGTTGGAAGCGGCGTAGGCCTTTTCCCAAAGGCCCTTGGCTAGCGAAGCTTTGTATTGCTGGCGGAAGAGCTTGCGAACGTCGCGGGTAATGCCCGACTGGTAGATGCAGTGTGAGAACTCGTGGACGCAAATGTCGCGTCCAGCATAGCGGTCCTTTTCCAGTTTGAGCAAATTTTCCTCGCCGCAGGAGGAAATTCTGCCTCCCATGCCTCGCGTGCGCTGGTCAATTGTCAGGCCGCCATATTCTGCCAGCGGTTTGCCTTTGTCGAAGCGCCATTCCGGAAGATCGGAGGTGACTTGGCTCCGGCCAATGATGTGCAATTCAGCGTGAGCAGCGCGAAGGTTTTCGCAGACGGTGGGAAGCTTGGCGAGCATCATCGCCAGCCGATCGCGCGCGGCCAACAAAGCGTCATCCACGACTTCCTTCGAGGACTTGATCGGGATGCCCCGATAAAAGATTACTTTGGAAAAGAAGTCCTTTTCCGGAGGATCGATATTGACGATAGCATCCTCCTGCGTGGTGTCAGGATCAGCCCGCACGGTTGTCGCGGCGGCCAAGCCCAGCGCCAGGAAAAATCGAAGAGTCCCGCCATTCACCAGAAAAACGCGGGGCCGTTTGCATTGTTTTGCTCCAGGCCGGTGGCCTTGCTCGTGCGCTGAACCATGAACTGAAAGTTCCGCCATTCCGCATGGCCGTCGAGGAAGGTGAGGTTGCCACCGGCCGGCAAAGTGCCATTCATGTGCGCCGTGGTGTGGCGAATGGGAAAGCTGCCCTGGATCTCCGTCCAGGTGGTCGTGCCGCCCGTCGTAATCTCGATAACGGGATCAGCCGCCAAAACCCGGCTGGAGAAAGCGCCAAAAGGAATCGTTAGCACATCCAATTTCCAAGACGTCGGGTGCGCTTCGAGCTTGTCATTCACGTTAGTAATGCAACCATCTGTCGGTTCCGCCGGTGTGTAGCCAGCCGAACCGAGAAAGGTGAAGGCATACTGAGTGACGCTATAGGGGCCAACGTCCAAAGAAGGCCCACCCCCCCAGTTCCACAACTGAAACTCGTTCGACTCGCTGAATCGGTTCAACAAATCCGGGCAATAGAAGACCTTCCATGTGACTCCGTTGGCCACCATGGACTGAGCGGCTATTCCGGGAACATCCCACGCCCAGTAGCCGCCGTCGTCGTCTTGCCCTAGGGGCGGAGGCAAATAAGGCAAATAATTTTTGTTCTCGCCGGCGTACATTTGCAGCGACAAATTGATTTGCTTCAAGTTACTCATGCAACTGACGCGCTTGGAGCGTTCTTTGGCGCTGGCCAGCGCCGGCAAGAGCATCGCGGCCAAGATGGCAATGATGGCGATCACCACGAGCAACTCGATCAGGGTAAAGGCCGCCTTGGCGGAAGGCCGGCCTCCAGAGGAGGCCGCAATCACGCCAGGACGCTTTGCCATTCTAATCGTTGACATCGAAACTTTGCTCACAACTCCTTTGCTCAATGCATTGCAAAGCGAGCGCCGGATTTCGATCTCCGGCTGCTCCTTGCTTGCCTGACTTCGTCATTATACTTCACGGCGCGGTCTGCGACAACCGGAAGAATAAATTGCCAGTGGACGGTACGGCCAGCGTTACTGACGCCACTCCGTTGCCATAAGTCGGCGCTGTGCCGACCGGTTGCCAATTGGCAGTGGCGGGATCCAGGCTGGGCGATGACTGCAAGACCGCCCCTGGATAGTCGTTCCAGGTGATGGTAATGAAGCCGGCGGCGGAGGACACCTGCAACGGGTTTCCCTCCAGCGCGGCATCGAGCATAAAACTGTCGAACTGCACGTAGCTAGCCACGCCGGCGTTAAACGTGGAGAGGGTTATGCCGACCTGCATGGGCACGCCAGCAAACTTGGCATTCGAGAACGACGTCTTGTTCGGCGTCAAGTGCCACGGCTGGTTGTTCGTGAGACGCTGATAAACATTGAAGTTCGTATAATTTTGCCTGACCAACAACAGCCAGTTTTGACCATCACCCTGCCCGGGTTGGGTGGCTTGATCGCTTTGATTGTCAATCGTAATTTCCGGATAGGTGCCGATGCCGTATTCGTCGAAACGAGCCATGCGCACGTAGCACTCCCCAGTATCCGGGGGCGGCGGACCAAGATACAGACCGTCCAAAGGCGCGCCGACGGTCGCCCCGGTATTGGGAGCGCCGCCGTTGGTGCTGACACTGTAGGCGCGGGCCATAATGGAAGGAATGGTATAGTTGATTGTATCACTATAGTTATTGATATGGATGGACATCTGGAAATCACCCGGCACGTATTTGAAGAGGAAAGTGCCATCGTCGGAGTTGAATTCCCAGCCGCCGCCGAAATTAGTGATGGTCAGCAGCCCGGGACTTGTTATGCCCGCATCAAGGGCGAGAGTCGCGTCCGACGCATTGTTTCCCGCCCCAGCCGCGTCCTGTTCTGGAATGTCTCCGAAATTGGTGTAAACGCCGTCAAAGAATGTTCCCGCCACGCCATTGCTCAGGTAGTCATGGGGCGTCGTAAAGTTGTCCGAATAAGTAGGCGTTCGGACCACCACGTTGACGGTGTTGGTAAAGCCGGAATACGTGGCCGTGACCGTGCCTGTGCCATTAGTGTAGCCGGTGATCACCCCATCCGCCGTATCCACAATATTCGTATCACCCGAACTTAAATCCGCAAACTGGCTGACGTTGACAACGGCCCCTCCCTGATAATAGCCAAGCACCTGGAGTTGCCCTATGCCGCCCGCCGGGATGCTTGGAGGCGGAAGGACAATGACGTTTGTGAGAACGCCGTCAAGCTCCACACCCGATGAGCCGGTTGGAGGAATGACCTCATCAAACACTTTGGCAGTGCTGGAACCCACCCAAGTGTAAACCGCCGCATAATAAGTGGTGCCAGGTGTCAGCCCCGTGACCACTGTGCTGTTAGTGACCGATGCCGGCGGATTGGGCGATCTGTACACGACCCAGTTGCCATCGCCCAGGTAACTTCCCACGCCAAAAGGCTGGGGTCCGTCGTCGAATAAATACCCATAGGGCGGCTGGGCGCTGACTGGCGCGCCGGCGCGCATGACCACCATGCTCTGGATCGGAACTCCGTTGCTCTCAGCAGTCCAATCCAGCGTCAACGACAGATCGTTATTAAGGGTCATGGTCAAACCGCTGGCTGGCGGCGGCGGCTGCACGCCAGTGGGGCTGACGATGCCGACGCCGTCGAGCATAAACGTATCAAACTGGACCGTCCCGTCCGAGGCCGTATCCATCTCTTCGGCGACGCCAACCTCCATGGGCGCATTATTGGCGGCCTCGGGCACGACAATCGTTGCGGCCAGATTCCAAACGCCGCCATTATTGGTCGCCGCCTCGTAGCAGTAGAAATTGGTCGAATCGAACCTCTGAAGGAGCAACCATGTATCAGTGGCATTGAGTCCAGGCTGATCGGTGGGAGGGTTGCCGTCGAGGGTGTAGCGGACTGATAGAGCGCCCGCCTGAACCTTCCACCAGTTCACATGAGTCTCGCCCCCATTGCCGCCGGCTGCGCCTTGGGTGGGACTGCCGCTATTATCAAATAAGCGCGCCATGAGGCCCGCCGCGTTGAAATTTATGTTGTTCATCGTGGTGATATGAACACTGGCTTGAAAATCCCCGGTCACAATTTTGAACAGGAATGGACCGTCGTCTCCAACACCTTCCCAACTGGAACCAGCCGCCTCGAGTGACAGGAT
>Ga0302326_10028552_pt1 | contig 11224 bp, 8 predicted proteins | sample Palsa_T0_3_FD_202264 | JGI IMG/M metagenome (GOLD analysis project Ga0302326, IMG submission 202264) | Peat permafrost microbial communities from Stordalen Mire near Abisko, Sweden - Palsa_T0_3 | ecosystem: Environmental > Terrestrial > Soil > Palsa > Peat permafrost | place: Sweden: Abisko...
GCCGCAGCCGGACCAGGCTCGCATCACATATCTGCTGGGTCCCGACGACACGGTGACCATCCATGCCCAAAACGCGCCCGATCTCAGCGAAAAACCGTTCCGCGTGGATGCGGCCGGCGAAATCAAGCTGCCCATGATCGGACGTGTTCACGCGGGCGGTCTCACCTCCGAGCCACTGGAGGCCGAGATTGCCACCCGTCTGAAAGTGTATCTGGTGGAACCGGAAGTCACCGTCGGCATCACGGAATTCCGAAGCCAGCCGGTTTCGATTGTGGGCGCTGTCGCCGCACCGGGGGTGCATCAATTGGAGGGGCAGAAAACGCTGGTGGAAATTCTGGCGATAGCGGGCGGGCTGCGGCCGGATGCCGGTCCCACGGTAATGATCACGCGGCGCATCGAATTCGGCCGCATCCCCGTGCCCGGCGCGGTGGACGACCCCACTCACCAGTTCAGTATCGCCGAGGTCAAGCTGAAATCCGTGATGGAAGGCAAGAACCCTGAGTACAACATCGCCATCCGCCCGCACGACGTGATCTCCGTGCCGCACGCCGAAGTGGTCTATGTCATCGGAGAAGTCAACCACGCCGGCGCTCTTCCGCTGAACGAGGGCGACTCGCTTTCGGTGTTGGAGGCTGTCTCATCGTCGGGCGGAATGCTGCACACAGCAGCCATCAGCCACGCGCGGATTCTGCGGCCCGTGCCGGGAGAGCAGAAGCGCGCCGAACTCGTCGTGGACTTGAAAAAAATCATGGCAGGACAGTCCGCGGACATCCCGCTGCTGGCTGGCGACGTCCTGGTCGTTCCTGGAAGCACGGGCAAACACGCGGTATACCGCGCGCTCGAAGCCGCCGTTACGGCTGGCACGTTCATCGCCAGCTACGGGGTTTATCACTAAGAGGCAACACGATGGAAGAATTTCAGCACCTACCCAACGGCGCGGGCCGGGAACTCGCACGCCTTACTCCCCATGCGGACCTTGCCGTTCCGGCGCCCATGGGCGCCGACACTGTCCGTGGCGGCGTCAAACGCGAGTATGCCGGGGTCATCGAATACTGGCAGATGGTGCGGCGTCATAAAGTCGCCGTCGTCGTCGTCTCCATGCTGGGCGCCATAGCGGGCTTTCTGTACACGCTTCCCCAGCCGCGCATCTACCAGGCGCATACCACCATCGAAGTCCAAGGCCTGAATGAGGACTTCCTGGGCTTGCACAATGTCAGTCCGACCGTCAGCCCAACCAGCAACTACTATCCGGACTTCGACATCCAGACCCAGGTCAAAATCATGCAGAGCGAGTCGCTGGCCAACAGCGTGGTCGCGGATCTGGAGAAGGGCAAGCCGCCCGAGAACTTGCGCCCGCCGGATCGCCTTACGGTCTGGAAAAAGGCATTGAAAATCGACCCTCCGAGTCAGGATGAGCTCTGGAGGCTGGCCATCGGCACCGCGGCGGGAAGCGTGCGCGTGCGCGCTTCGGGAACCAACCGGATCGTCGAAATCACATGCGACTCGACGCAGCCCCAGATAGCCGCGTCTTTCGCCAATACGTTGACCCGGGAGTTCATCGAGCAGAACTTGGAAGCCCGCTGGAAAAGTACCGAGTACACCGGCGAGTGGCTGACCCGGCAACTTCAGGACATCAAAATAAAGCTCGAAAAAGCCGACGAAGAGCTCAACTCCTACGCCAAGTCTGCCGGCCTGACCTTTACCGACGAAAAGACCAGCGTGGAGGAAGACAAGCTCCGCTCCCTGCAAAAGGACCTGTTGCAAGCCCAGTCCGACCGCGTCTCCAAGCAATCCAAATACGAGATGGCCGCCAGCAGCCCGCCCGAAGCGCTGCCGGATGTGCTCGACGATTCCGCCCTGCGCGACGACGAGACCAACCTGACCGATCTGGGGCGGAAATACGCCGAACTCCGTATTGCCCTCACCCCCCAGAACCCGGAAGTCCGCCGCGTCCAGGCTCAAATGACCCTGATGGAAGCCACCATCAAACAGGAGCGCGCCAATATCCTGACCCGCATCAAGAACGAGTACGAAGCTGCGCAGAACCGTGAAAAGCTCATGACCGCCTCCTACCTGGCGGAGGTAAAGTTGGTCGCCGACCAATCCGAAAAAACCACGCACTACGGCATCCTGAAGCGCGAAGTGGACTCCACCCGCTCGCTGTACGAAACCATGCTGCAGCGCATGAAGGAAGCCAGCGTGGCGTCCGCCCTGCGCGCCAGCAATATCCGCGTGGTGGACCCCGCCGTGCCGCCGGAGATTCCGTACAAGCCGAACGTCCCCCGCTACATAGTCATGGGCTTGCTGCTCGGGATCTGCGTGGGCGTCAGCCTGGTGGTGCTGCGTGAGCGCGCCGACCGCACCTTGCACGACCCCGGAGACATCGCCTATTACCTGCATCTTCCCGAGTTGGGCGTGGTTCCCACAGCCAACATCGAACTGACCTCGCGCGGCTTCAAGACTTCCCGTTCCCCGCAGGCCCGTGGCGTGGCGACGCTCGATTTGAACGGCCAGCCGGGCGTGGAAGAGGTCCTGGACGACCGCGTGGAACTGATCACCCACGTACGCAAGAAGTCGCTGATATCGGAGTCGTTCCGCACCACCCTGACTTCGATTCTTTTCTCCGGGCACAATGGAAATCGCCCGCGCGTCCTCGTAATGACCAGCGCCAGCCCTAAGGAGGGCAAGACCACGGTGGTATGCAACCTCGCCATTGCGCTGGCCGAGATCAACCACAGGGTGCTGGTAATCGATGCCGACTTGCGCCGGCCCAGAATGCACAATGTATTCGGCGTGAAGAACGATAACAACGGCCTCAGCGAGCTTCTCCTCAAACAGGAGCCTTTGGATGAAGCGGCTTTGCGCGCGGCTGTCCGGGCCACCCACATTCCTAACCTGTTCGTCATGCCGGCCGGACGGTCCCGCTTCAACGCGGCCAGCCTGTTGCACTCCGAGCGATTGCCGGAGCTGCTGCGGGGCTTGCGGCAACAGTTCGACACCATCATGATCGACACGCCACCCATGGTGAACATTCCCGATGCGCGCGTGCTGGCACGCCTGGCCGACGGCGTGATTCTGATTCTACGCTCCGCCCACACCACGCGCGATGCCGCGCTGCTCGCCAAGCAGCGATTTATCGACGACGGCATTCCGGTCATGGGCACCATCTTGAACAACTGGAATCCGAATACGCCCGGCTACGGCTACTATCGCAATTACTACGAGGGGTATTTCCATTATCTCGGCGACGGGAACGGAAACGGCAATGGCAACGGTAGCCGGAACGGCAAACACGGAGGCCCAAAGGCCAACGGCAAGGGCCACGCCGTTCCCGTGGAAGAAGTAGAGGTAGAGGCCGACTGACACTCGCATGTGCGGCATAGCGGGAATCTTTCGCACCGGCGGTGACACCACCCCCGCGGACCGCGCGGCCGTCGAGCGCATGGCCGCGGCCGAAACCCATCGCGGTCCCGACGACGCCGGCATGTTCCAGGATGCGCGTATAGTGCTCGGGCATCGCCGCTTGTCGATCATCGATCTCTCGCCCACCGGCCATCAACCGATGTCCAACGAGGACGGCGCCGTTTGGGTGACCTATAACGGAGAAATCTACAACTACGCGGAACTTGCCGCGGAGTTGCCTGGCCACCGTTTCGTCTCGCGTTGCGACACCGAAGTGCTGCTCCATGGATACGAAGAGTGGGGCATTGACGGCCTGCTGCGGAGGCTGCGCGGCATGTTTGCGTTCGCTATGTACGACAACCGCGGGCCGCAGCCGCTCTGTCTGCTGGCGCGCGACCGTCTCGGAATCAAACCCTTGTACTACGTCGCGCGGCCGGATTCGATCGCCTTCGCTTCCGAAGTCAAGGCCCTGGTAGTGTCCGGCTTAGTACCGAATAGGAAAAACCTTACGGCGATGGCCGGGCTGCTGTTGCTCGGCTCCGTGCCAGCGCCCGCGACCGGCACCCAGGGCGTGAAGTGCCTGCTGCCTGGCCACTATCTGGTTGCCGGCGGCGGCGGCGTGACTACCCGCAAATATTGGGAGCCGGACGCCCCAGCGGAACCCGGTTCGGCCAGTGCGCTGCGCGAAGCTCTTGCCGACGCGGTCAACCGGCACCTGGTCGGCGACGTCCCCGTGGGCGTATTCTTGAGCGGCGGCGTGGATTCCGCGGCGCTGGTCGCGCTGGCCAGCCGCGCGACGTCCTCGCTCGCCACACTCACGGTGGTCTTCGACGAGCGGGAATTCAGCGAAGGCGCCGAAGCCCGCCGGATCGCGCAGCAGTTCGGCACCGACCACCGCGAGGTCCGCGTCACCAGCCAGGACTTCATGCGCGAACTGCCCAACGTCCTGCGCGTGATGGACCAGCCCACAAACGATGGCGTAAACACTTATTTTGTCTCGCGCGCCGCCCGCCAGGCCGGACTCACCGTTGTGCTTTCCGGCTTGGGCGGGGATGAAGTCTTCGGCGGTTACAAGCACTATCGCTGGCTGGCGCGCCACGGCAATTCCATCCGGCGATTCTCCGCGCTGCCAGGCTTCCTCCGCCGGACCGTGCTCTCCACCGCGGTGGGCTACGGACGCGCGCGCGGCCGCGAAAACTGGATGCGCTTGTCCAGCCTCGCGGAAGGCGTCAGCGACGCGGGTCTGTATCTGGCCCTCCGCGGCTTCTTCGCGCCCGAACAGGTGCGCGCCCTGCTCGACGTGAATTCGAGCGAAGTGCGCGAGGCCGCCGGCGAGTATCTGGACGGCGCGCGCGATTCGGGGTCAGTCGCCACCGGGCCCGCCTTCCGCGACGCCTTCCGCAAGATGGAGATGCGCCGCTACCTGCACGATCAGCTCCTGCGCGATACCGACGTGTTCAGCATGGCGCATTCCATCGAAGTGCGCGTGCCGTATCTGGACCACATCGTAGTAGGACAGGCCTCCGGCTTGTCCAGCTTGCCCGCCCGCGCCGCCGGAAACAAGCCCCTGCTGACCGAAGCCGCCGGCGAGCCCGCCGTATTCGAAGCCGCCAGGCGCAGCAAGCGCGGCTTCTCTTTCCCCTTCGGCAAATGGATGCGGTCGAACAGCGGCGAGTTGCGCGAGATGGCCCTGGCCGGCGGCTGCCTGAACCGCGGCGCCATCGGCAAGCTGTGGAACGAATTCGATCGCGGCCGCCTGCATTGGTCGCGCGCCTGGATGCTGGCCGTGATCGGGGCGGGGAAGTGACGAAGTAAATAATGGCCGCTGAAGCCACACCCGTTCTCATCCTCCGCCCTTCCACCGGATTTCTCCGCCTGCACCTGCGGGACCTCTGGGAGTACCGCGAACTGCTCTACTTCCTGGTCTGGCGCGACATAAAAGTGCGCTACAAACAGACGGCGCTGGGCGCGGCTTGGGCCATCCTGCAGCCCGTCATGACCATGGTGGTCTTCAGCGTCTTCTTCGGCCGCCTGGCGAAAGTGCCCTCCGACGGCGTCCCGTATCCCATCTTCGCCTACTGCGCGCTGTTGCCCTGGCAGCTCTTCGCCTTCGCCCTCACCGAATCGAGCAACAGCCTGGTGGCCAGCCAGAACCTGATCACAAAAGTGTACTTCCCGCGCCTGGTGATTCCGATCGCCTCCGTGCTGGCCGGGCTGGTGGACTTCGCCATCGCCTTCGTCATCCTGCTGGTGATGATGCTGTATTACGGCATAATGCCCACCGCCGCCGTGGCCCTACTGCCGCTGTTCCTGCTGCTGGCCGTGATGACGGCGCTCGCCGTGGGACTTTGGTCCTCCGCGCTGAACGTGAAGTACCGCGACGTGCGCTACACCATCCCGTTTCTGACGCAGTTCTGGATGTTCGCCACCCCGGTCGCGTATCCCGCCAGTCTCATACCGGAGCGCTGGCGGCCTTTGTACGGATTGAACCCCATGGCCGGCGTGGTTGAAGGCTTCCGCTGGGCGCTGCTGGGCAAGGAACACGCGCCGGGTCCGCTGTTGTGGGTCTCGGTCGCGGCGGTGGTCGTATTGCTTATCGGCGGGCTGCGGTATTTCAAGAAGACGGAAAGCACCTTCGCGGACATCGTATGAGCAGCGAAGCAAGCTTATGACCAATAGGCGCACAAAAGCCCTCTACTATGCGCTGTTGTCATATCCCATGCGGATCAACGGCCAAATCTACAGGCGCTTTCGCCAGAAGTCGGACCGCATCAGAGTGCACCTGGGCTGTGGACAAAAGAATTACATTACAGGGTGGGTAAACGTCGACGCCAACTTTCTCAGCGCGAAGATTGACTTGTGGGCGAATCTGGAGCACGGCCTGCCCTTTCGCGACAGTTCCGTCGAGCGCTTTTACTCGTTTCATGTGATCGAACACTTTCCGGATGCGTTCCTCCCCGCACACTTTCGCGAAATGTACCGGGCGCTGGCTCCCGGCGGCGCCATCCGTGTCGGTGGACCGAATATCGACAATGCCTGCCTGAAATTGCTGCAAAACGACCCGAAGTGGTTCGACGATTTTCCCGACGCTCGGTCGAGCGTCGGAGGCCGGTTTGCGAATATGCTGTTCTGCCGCAACGAGCATCTTACGGCTCTCACCAAGAGCTACCTGGAGGAGTTGGCGTCGGCGGCCGGCTTCAGGGGGCTGCATTTCTGCGCGCCAGTGAAGGAAAGCGCGTATTTCGACGACACAGTGCTCCGCTTCGAGTACGAGGACGACTTCGCCTTCCCACACTCGATTCTACTCGAGGCACAGAAGCCCTGATTCACGAATGAGTATGAGCGACATCGCCATTCGCGTCGAGAAGCTGGGCAAGCGGTATAGCATCGGCAAGCGGGAGCGCTATAAGACATTCCGCGACACGCTCGCCGACGCGACGGCCGCTCCCTTCCGCTGGCTGCGCCGCGGCGGATCGGCGAACGGGAACGACGCCCCGGATCACATCTGGGCGCTGAAGGATATTTCCTTCGAGATCCCGCGCGGCGAGGTAGTCGGCGTCATCGGCAGAAACGGCGCCGGCAAATCCACATTGCTCAAGGTTCTCTCCCGCATCACCGAGCCCACCAACGGCCGCGCCGAGATCCACGGCCGCGTCGGATCGCTGCTCGAGGTCGGCACCGGCTTCCACCCCGAACTCACCGGCCGCGAGAACGTCTACTTGAACGGCGCCATTCTGGGGATGCACAAAGCCGAGATCGCACGGAAGTTCGACGAGATAGTCGCTTTCTCTGAAATCGAGAAGTTCATCGACACGCCCGTGAAGCATTATTCCAGCGGAATGTACATGCGGCTGGCGTTCGCCGTCGCAGCCCACCTGGACACGGACATCCTGATCGTAGACGAAGTGCTGGCCGTAGGGGACGCCGAGTTCCAGAAGAAATGCCTTGGCAAGATGGGCGACATTAGCAAGGGTGGCCGCACCGTCCTGTTTGTGAGTCACAATCTTAGTGCCGTCGGATCACTCTGCGGCACCGGGCTCCTGCTTGAAAATGGCGAACTACGCCGCCACCGGCCGATCAACCAAGTGATCGAGGAGTACACTTACGGGTTGGCCAAGCGAAATGGTTCCGGGCATCATTCCCAAGCGCTTGGACCGACGCTTTCACTGGGACGCCTGGACATCGATCCCTCGCCGGTTACGAGCGGTGAGCCGTTATTGCTTACAATTCAGCTTGTTCCACATTCCCCGACCAGCGTCAAGGAGATCGCGCTGCTGCTCTATTCAGAATACGGCGCGCGCGTCGCGGTCTTGGATCTGCGCCAACATGGCCTGCGCAACCTCATCCTTAACGACGAGCCTTTCGACTTCGAGATTCACATACCGCATCTGCCGTTGGTGGAGGGAAAATATCGCTTAGGCTTTTACATCGCGACCGGCGAGCACGCCGACGACCATCTTGATGTTGCGCTTTTGACAGTGCGCGGCGCCGAATCCCGCAATGGCATTGTCCCCTACCCGGCGGACTGCCGGGGATACGTCGACCTTGGCTTCTCGGTTGAAACCGAGGCCGCCATGCTGGTGCCCCAATGACGTTGCGTGAAGTCGCAGTAGGCCGCGTTACACCGCGCCAGTGGGCAAAGTACCACCGGTATAACCGGGCGGGTGTCTTTCCCTACTTCGGTTTCCGCGTGTACTTTCCAAAGGGGAGCAGTGCATTTCGAGCAGCGTGCGAACAAGGCATCTTCGAGGCTCCCAACGTGCGAATTCTGCAACGGCTGTGCCGGCCGGGCACCTACATGTTCGACGTCGGCGCTAACCTGGGCCTGATGGCTTTGCCCGTTTTGAGCGCAACGAGCGAGTCGCGACTGGTGTCGTTTGAGCCCTCACCCAATACGATCCCTTTTCTAAGACGAACCATCGCGGAGAGCGGCTTGGGGGGCCGTTGGCGGCTTGTGGAGAAAGCAGTCGCATGCGCCCCAGGTACCGCCAATTTTAGCTTATCGGCGCGCACTGAAGGCTTCTACGATGGCCTTCGGCATACCCATCGCGCCCCTGAGGCGCGGCAGGTCCAAGTCGAAGTCACCAGCCTCGACGAAGAGTGGATGTCCCTCGGCTGTCCTCCCGTCTCAATGATAAAGATCGACGTGGAGGGTGGCGAACTGGATGTGCTCAGAGGAGCGCGCGAGTGCTTGTCCCGTGAAAGGCCGCACATACTGCTTGAGTGGTCGGTTCTAAACCTGCCGGCCTATGACGTTCCCGGCGATGCGCTCTTTCCATTCGCGAGTGAACACTGCTACGTACTGTACGCGCTACCAGAGATGGTTCCCATCACAACCCCAATGGATCTGTCTCTGCAGGCAATGCGGACTGAGAGCTTTCTGATGATATCGGCCGCGGGTCACCCGTCTGACCATTTGCGCGCACGCTCCCTTGTGACAACGCTGTATTCAGTGGTGGAACTGGGGCTTAAGTGACCGATCCTTTTCCCACAGTCCCCAGCCCCCCTGGTTTCCAAGGCAAGGGGCATACGACCGCGGATGCTTTACACGTCTCACACTAGTGCTATGGCAGAACGCCACATCGTCTTGCTGAATCCGGGCTTGTCCGGTTTTGAATACGGAATGCTCCAGGATTTCCAGGACGAGATCGCAAGACTTACGGGCGCGATGGGCGTCCCGGTACCGCCGAGCGGACGACTGACGAAGCGTTTCGGGCTTGGCACACGCTATTCAAGGCTCCGGCGTTTCATTTCGCAAGGCGGTTTCTACCCAGCGGCCGACGTATTGTGGACAGTGCTCATGGGACCGGAGGACTACACCCCCCTAGACGTATTCAAGGAGTGGGATCGCAGAGCCGGATTTAAGATCCTGTACCTTTTCGACACGATGGAGCGCCAGCTTTCGAGCATCAGGGCCATTCTCCGCTCCGCAAAATGGGATTTGACGATTACGTCGTTCCAGGGCGCCGTGCCATTTCTCGAGGCACAAACACAACGTCGATGGTTTGCAGTCCCTCAGGGTGTGAAACTCGAACGCTTCCGCCTCGGCGCCGCGCAAAACCGGGTGATCGACTTCAGCGCATATGGGCGGCGGCTAAGAAACGTCCATGAAAGCGTGAAAAGATTCTGCGCCGAGACCGGTCACTACTATGAGTACACGACCACATCCCGGCTCATGCCCGGCATCGATGCCAGGGAGCAGTACGATCAATACGCTTGGCGTCTCAGGCACAGTGTGTTCAACTTCTGTTGGCCCGTCGAGACAACCAACCCCGACAGGGTGCGGACGTTTAGCCCTATCACCTGCCGCTGGTTTGAGGCGGCAGCGAGCGGCACCGTGGTAGTAGGCCAACCACCGAAGGATCCCGGGTTCCCGGAGATGTTCGGGGAAGACTTCGTGGTCCCGTTGGCTCCGCAGTGCAATGACGATGAACTAATCCCGTTTTGGTCTCGATTGGTAGAGGGGCGCGACGCTCATCTCGAGGCTGCTCGTCGACGATATCTCAAGCTTTCGGACAATTGGAGTTGGGAGCGCCGAATCAAGGACATTCTAGGAACCGCCGGACTAGCCGCGCCGAATAACAAATCTGAAAACCGAGAAGGCTTCATGGAAAGCGCATGCCGGGGCTAGCTGCCGCGGAACTGAACTAATGACGGCGCCAAAACCGCTGGATTACAGTTATACCTACGTGCTCCCGGCCGTGGCAAGCTAATCATGCAGCAAGTCGACATTAAAGCCGCGCATGCGGCGCACAATCATGCGGCCGGATATGGGAGACTTCCGAACCCCAATACCCGCCTTTATGAGCTGCTGCTGCGAGTCCGGCCGTGCCAGCTAGCGGGCGCTTTGAAAACCGGCCTGCGAATTCGCCGAAGACATGTCGTAACTCGCACCGGCCATACGTTTTTCGTGGACCCCGTATCGGTCCTTGGCATCAGTCTGTTGCGAGATGGGATACACGAAAGCCAAATGACGAAGCTGCTGTACACCTTGCTTCGGCCGTCCGACACGTTTCTCGACGTAGGCGGGAACGAAGGCTACTTCTCAGTGATTGCCTCGACACTGGTAGCGGAGGGCGCAGTACACTGCATCGAGCCGCAAGGGCGGCTGCAACCGGTTCTGCGCCGGCACTTCGAATTGAACGGCGCGACCAGTGCAATCGCGCACCGCACCGCTCTATCGGACCGGAACGGTACGATCGATCTCTTCATGCGGCCGTCGACGAATACGGGTGCGTCGAGTATGTTCCGCCACTGGAAAATCGGATCGGCAACCGAGACTGTGCCATGTACCACGCTGGATGCGTTCTTCAATGAGACTAACCTGGGCCAGGTGAGGTTAATGAAGGTGGACTGCGAAGGGGCGGAATGTCTCGTCGTAGCGGGTGGCGCAGATGTATTGAAAAGCGGCTGCATCGACTTCATCGCCATGGAGTACCACCGCTCGATCTGTGGTGCGGCGCGGTGCGAGTCGACTCACTCAACCCTGGTCGGTGCAGGCTACCGCTTGAGCAAACCCGGCGGCCAATTTATCTATCATCTTCCCGGCCTTGAGGACGATCTTAAGGGCCTCGAATGAGCTTAAGTTGAAGCGCATCCTCTACATCCAGTACACCAACCCCGCCGGCTACCCGCCGCTGGAGCACAGCTCCCGCATCCTGGCCGACGCCGGCTGGCAGGTGTCGTTCCTGGGTACAGGCGCGCTGGGCGCCGATGTGTTGCGCTTCCCGCCACACTCGAACATTCGCGTGCGCTATCTCGGCTTTTGCCGCCCCGGATGGCGGCAGAAACTCCACTATTTCTATTTCTGCGTCTGGGTCCT
>Ga0302326_10028554_pt1 | contig 11223 bp, 8 predicted proteins | sample Palsa_T0_3_FD_202264 | JGI IMG/M metagenome (GOLD analysis project Ga0302326, IMG submission 202264) | Peat permafrost microbial communities from Stordalen Mire near Abisko, Sweden - Palsa_T0_3 | ecosystem: Environmental > Terrestrial > Soil > Palsa > Peat permafrost | place: Sweden: Abisko...
GATCCTCTGCGCCATCGGCCACATGCAGTCCGAAGAAGGCATTTGGTATCCGATGGGTGGCACACGCGCCGTCCCGGAGGCTATGGTCAAACTCGGTAGAGAACTAGGGGTCCGCTATCACGCTTCGACCGAAGTCGACCGCCTGCTGGTCGAGAGTGGGAAGATTACTGGGCTCGTCACGAGCGATTCTGCTAAAGGTAACAGTGTCCAGCACACATTCGACGCGGTCGTCTCGAACGAAGACGCCGTCCGCACCTATCGCGAACTAATCGGCGGTGACACCGCCAAGACCTTCGACAAGCGTCGTGAATACGAGCCGGCCTGCTCCGGAGTCGTTCTTTATTTGGGACTCAACAAAGCCTACGAGCACCTGGCCCATCATAATTTTGTCTTTTCGCGCGATCCACGCGAGGAGTTCCATCACATCTACGATCTCGGCGAGCCTGCGCCCGATCCGACCTGCTATCTCGCGTCGACGACGCGCACTGAACCCGCAACCGCACCGGCTGGCGGCGATGCGCTTTATGTGTTGGTGCATACGCCATACCTGCGACCCAGGCATGACTGGTCGAAGATGTTCCCGGCATATCGGCAAGTCATCCTCGACAAACTCAAGCGCACGGCGGGTCTCACCGATATCGAGGAACGCATCGTCTTCGAGCGCGCGCTCACCCCGCTGGATATTCACAATCGCTATAAGGTGCTCAACGGTGCGATCTATGGCCTCTCCAGCCATGGCCGGCTCAACGGCGCATTCAAACCGGGCAATGCGAGCAAAGATGTCGACGGACTGTTCCTCGCCGGAGGCGCGGCACATCCCGGTCCCGGCATGCCGATGGTGATGATGTCCGGCTGGATTGCGGCAGATTCGCTCGATCAGCGTTACTCCGCGGGTGTGCCGCGAAGACAAATCGAAGAGACGCTGTCGGCTGCATCATGAGCGAGCGGAAAAAGGCCGCGAGTGGCGTCGTGAAGCCGTCCAAGCGGTTGCTGGCGCTCTTTGATCTCTATCTGCGCTGGTACATTGGCCGCCATTTTCACGGCTTGCGCGTCGCCCATGGCGAGCGCTTCCTTTGCGAAGTGCAAGGGCCGACAATCATCTATTTGAATCACCCATCCTGGTGGGACCCGCTCACCTGCATGATGGTGGCGCGGCGTTTCCTTCCAAATGCGAATCATTATGGGCCAATGGATGAAGCTGCCCTGAAACGCTACCGCTTCTTCGGCAAACTTGGACTTTTTCCAGTGGAACTGAGCACAACGCGCGGCGCGATGCAGTTTCTACGCTCAGCTACCGAGATCGTTTCGACACCGAACTCGGTGTTATGGCTCACCCCGCAAGGCTGCTTCGCCGATGTGCGACTGGTGCCCCTGACCTTCAAGGACGGCCTTGGCGCCCTGCTCTCCCGCCTGCCGGAAGCGACGCTCCTGCCACTCGCAATCGAGTACGTGTTTTGGGACGAACGCCTTCCAGAGATATTGGTGAACGTCGGCAGTTCTATTTGTATCAGTGGCGGTGGCAACACGAGAACTGAGGATTGGAGTGATCCGCTCACCGCAGCACTGAGCGCAGCGCAGCATGAACTCGCGGAACTCGCCATGTCTCGCGATGCCAGCCGCTTCGAGGCGCTCCTCGATGGCGGCGCGGGAATTGGGGGAGTCTATAACCTTTGGCAGCGCCTGCGCTCCGGTCTCCGCGGCGAACAATACCGCCCCGAACACGGGAGTATTCACCGCCCATGAGTTTCGCTTATCTGGTCGACCTCGTCGCGATATGTTCGTTGCTTCCGGCAGCGTTGTTTGTGTGGAACGCGATCCTCTATCGCGAACCCAGGAGCACAACGGGTGCGAATCTCGAACCTGTGTCCGTGCTCATTCCCGCGCGGAATGAAGAGCGCTCGATTGCCGCCGCGGTGAACAGTGTCTTGCAATCTCGCGGCATCGAGTTCGAGGTAGTCGTGCTCGACGATTCCTCCACCGACCGCACCGCGGAAATCGTTGCCGCGATTGCTGCGCGCGATTCCCGCGTGCGTATGAAGTCGGCGCCGCCACTTCCCGTAGGGTGGAATGGTAAACAGCATGCCTGCTTTGTGCTGGCGTCGCTGGCACGGTATGACACATTCTGCTTTCTCGACGCCGACGTGCGCTTGCAACCCGAAGCGCTGGCGAGAATGTCGGCATTTCTTAACACCTCGCGTTCTGCCCTTGTCAGCGGCTTTCCGCATCAAGAGACAGAGACCTTTCTAGAATGGCTTTTATTGCCGCTCATTCACTTCGTGCTACTTGCTTACCTGCCGCTCGCAGGAATGCGACTGTTTCCTCGTGTGCCGGGCTTTGCTGCCGGTTGCGGACAGTTCCTGATGGTGCTGCGCGACGCTTATTATCGAAGCGGTGGTCACGCAAATATCCCAACCACGATGCACGATGGCCTTCTGCTACCACGACTGTTACGAATGCACGGCTTCCGCACCGATATTGCGGACCTGACAAATCTGGCGACCTGCCGGATGTACCACAACGCCGCTGAAGTCTGGAATGGCCTCGCCAAGAACGCCACCGAAGGCCTTGCGGCTCCGTCGCGCATCCTGCTTTTTAGCCTATTGCTCTTCTTCGGACAAGTCGCGCCGATCCTGCTCGCAGCACTGATGATATTCACACCACTTGTTGTGGCAAGTCAATTGCGAGGGTGGATTATTGTTGCGGTTGTAGCCTCGTGTTTGCCTCGCTTCATGGCGGTTGTACGGTTTCGTCAGCGGTTCGCTAGTGCGGCGCTTCATCCGATAGGCATTGCGGTTTTGCTGGTCTTGCAGTGGTATGCTTTCGTCCGCAAACTCACCGGTCAGCAAGCTACCTGGAAGCAGCGAGCCTACAACGCGGGGTAGGCTGGGGACAAGGTCCGTTCGTCGCAGTGAGCTATTTCTCGCCACCGAGAGGTTTCCGCGCGAAATAGTAGAGCGAAAACGCCAACAGCGCGAACATCACCACCGACACCCAATCGTGGAAGAGAAAAGTCCTCGGGAACTTCAAGATGTCCGTGTGGCCGGTCGCCGCTTCATAGAGTTTCAGCGCCACGCCCATCAATCCGACGATGCCGCCTGCGGCGATAAGGCCGCTGGCGTAGAGCGATCCTGGGCTGATCTCGCTTTCAGTGTCGGTTCCGCCGCCAGCCTTGGCGACCGCGCTGTCAACCATCCAGCGGACCATGCCGCCCACAAAGATCGCCAGTGTCGTCGCAATCGATAAGTAGGCGCCGACTGCAAAGGAGAGCGAGCGGATACCGAGGAGTTCGACCACAATCACCAGGAAAACGCCGAGCAGCACCAGCCCCCAGGGCAGTTTGCGGGTAAGGATCCCGTTGATGACCGTGGCCATCAATCGTGCCTGCGGCGCCGCGGCTTTTTCGCTGCCGATCCCCTGCACCCACTGGACTTCGATCCGCTGGGTAGTTGAATCATAGAGATATTTGCCATCGGCAAGTTCCGGCGAACCCAGTGCATTGAGCAGGATGTAGTGATCGCCATGAAGAGTGCCGGTTGAGTCTTTCCCGGCCAGCTGAAAAGTATTACGAGTGAATGTTCCCTGGTTCTGCACGCCGGAGTGCGGCGTGCTCATGTCCCATGGCTGCGAGGCGGCGTGAAATTCCTCGAGGCCGCGGTTCATCGCATTCAAGGTGAAGCCTATAACTACTGTCGAAACCACCACGCCAATCATCAAGGCGACTTGTTGCTTCCATGGAGTAGCACCGATCAGAAATCCTGTTTTCAAATCCTGCGATGTGTCGCCGGAGTTCGAGGCAGCGATACACACTACGCCGCCTATAGTGATTGCCAGTGCGCCGAATGCGGGCGCCGTCCAGCCTTGCACCAGAAAGATAGCCGATGTCGCCATCAACGTAGCGATCGTCATTCCGGACACCGGACTTGCTGAACTTCCGATCAATCCGACAATTCGGGAAGATACGGTTACAAATAGAAATCCAAAGACGACGACCAGTAACGAAGCCGCGGCATTGGCCAAAAAGCCTACCTGCGCGCCGGGCACCGGCTTAAACGTCAGAAAGAGAAACATGATCACTACCAGTGCGATCGAGCCGCCGATGACGACGCTCATCGGCAAGTCTTCGTCGGTGCGGAGGGTGGCTGCCTTTGCTGCTCCGCCCTTCATGTTCTTGATGCCGGAACTCAATGCGCTGACGATCGTCGGCATGGTCTTGAGAAGCGTAATCAGCCCGGCCGCCGCGACAGCGCCAGCCCCCATTGGTCGCACATAAGTTGACCACAATTCGCTGGGCGACATGGCCGCGATCGGCTTTGTCGCCGGATATAAGGGCGATGCGAAATGGGACCCGAAAAAATAGATCGCGGGCATCAGCACCAGCCACGAGAAGACGCCGCCGGCAAAGATAACTCCGGCTACGCGTGGCCCGATAATGTAGCCCACGCCGAGATATTCCGGCGTGACATCGGCACGAATCGCCGAGCCTTTCATGATGTGTTGCGGTCCAATATCCGGCTGATAGTCAGGAGTGCCCGGCCACGCGCCGAGCAGGTTCTCATTCTGAAAGAGCGTGTAGATCCCGCCTAGTCCCAGCCCGAAGAAGACGCGGCTGGCGAACGATCCACCTCGCTCTCCCGCGAGCAGCACATCGGCGCAGGCGGTTCCCTCGGGATAGGTGAGGTTGCCGTGCTCTTTCACAATGAGCTGGCGCCGCAAGGGGATCATGAACAACACGCCCAGCCAGCCGCCAATCAGCGCCAATAGGAAGATGCGCGAATACTCCAAATCGAAGCCGAGAAAGATCAGCGCCGGCAAGGTAAAGATGACGCCTGAGGCAATCGACTGTCCCGCATTGCCGGTCGTTTGGACGATGTTGTTCTCTAGAATCGAAGCCCGCCCCAGTGCCCGCAGTACGCTGATCGACAGCACCGAGATCGGGATGGATGCGGCGACCGTCAACCCGGCACGCAGCCCGACGTAGACAGTTACTGCGCCGAAGAGGATGCCGAAAAGCGACCCGAGCAGAATGGCGCGAAAGGTGAATTCCGGGCGCGTTTCGTTGGCTGGAATAAAGGGCTTGAAGTCCGCGGGACTTTCAGACACTGATCGTACCTCCGTGATTGCGAAGCTTCATCTTAGTGGAAGAGGCGCGATTCTTCTGGGTCTATCCGCTTGCATATGCAAAAATAACCCATCCATGAAACAGCTACTATCCCTGCTCTTCGTATGTATCTTTGCCCGGCAAGCGGCCGGGCAAAAGCGTCTCGTTCTGATCGACCAGGACGGCTCCGGCCCCGGCGGCTCCAACCAGATGGCAATGATGGTGCTCTTGCAGTCGCCCAACGTCCAGGTGCTCGGCATCAGCATGGTGACCGGCAATGCGTGGCGCGATGAGGAGACGCAGCATACCCTGCGCATGCTCGAACTCATCGGTCGCACCGATGTCCCGGTGGTCCGGGGCGCGGTGTTTCCGCTGGTCCGCACCCAGCAGGAGACCAAACTGGAGGCTGCTCTCTACGGCAAAGTCTCGTGGCTTGGCGCCTGGGGACAAGGACCGACAACTCTGGTTACGACGTCGAACGGAGTCGTGCCGACGGTCGTCGATAACCCAACCATTCCGAGGTCGAACCCCGACGATCCTTACTTTGTTCCACCGATGCCCGAGGGCGCGCCGCATACCAAACCGCTCGACGAAGATGCCGCCCACTTTCTTATTCGCCAGGTGCATGCTCATCCCCATGAGGTGACGATCTATGCTGGCGGCCCACTTACTAACATCGCCCTTGCTCTCTCCATTGACCCGCACTTCGCCGAACTGACCAAAGGGCTGGTAGTTATGGGAGGCAGTCTCGATCCGGAGACTCAAGACCCGGAATTTTCGACCAGCCCGCGTCACGAGTTCAACTTCTGGTTCGATCCCGAGGCGGCGCACATTGCCCTTCGTGCCGCCTGGCCGCGGGTCGATGTGACGACCGTCGATGTTTCGATCAAAGCAATGTTTACTCAGGCCATGCTCGATGCGATTTCCCGTTCTACCAACCCGGCAGCGCAATATATCGCAAAGTATTCGCAGGACCGCTATTACTTATGGGACGAACTGACAGCCTGCGCCTGGCTTGACCCTACGATCATCACCAGGGAGCGGCTGCTCTATATGGACATCGACATCAGCCACGGGCCGTCCTATGGCGACACCCTGACCTGGACGGAGCAGGTCAAGCCGCAAACCGGAGTAAGGCTGGTCCACGCGCAGACCGACCTGGATTTACCTAGGTTCACCAAGATGTTTGTCGAACTAATGTCCGCGCCAACACCGAAGTAAGTACCCGACCTATTCTGACCTCGGATATAGTTCTTAGGAGTTAGGCGGTTCCGCTCACTGCGGCGACGCCATAGGTGCTCACCGGTCCGCGATCGTAGTCTTCCGGAGCATTAGCCACGCCAGCGGTGCCGAATACCCGGCGGTAGCGTTCGATCTCGGAGGGAAGACCGGTCGCCTTGGCGTAGTTATCGGATAGCTTCACGGCTGGCCGTCCGTCGGCCGAGGTTAGCTTGCAAACCAGGCTGATGGGGTCGAATTGTTCGCCGCCGCCGGGGTCGCAGCCTCGAAAATCGTTGGTGAGCAGCGTGCCCCAGCCGCAGCTGAAGCGGATGCGCCGTTCCGGCCGCCATTGCTGCGGGTCGAGGAAGTCGGCGGCGGACCGGAAATCCTCCGGCTTGCCATCGCCGAGAATCTCTCCGGAAAAATAGGCGTGCAGGGCGAGAATGATGTCCACATCGAGCGCGTCCGAGGCGATGAGCAACTTGGAACGCGGGTCGCGACCGCGCTGCTTAAGCCAGTCGATATATTCGTCGCCGGCGATGAAAGGGTCTTTGCTGTCCATGCGCTGCCCGGTCCAATCGGCGGCCCATTCGGGCGCGGACTGGAGGAATTGCGTCGTCCCGAAGGTGTCCGGCAACATGATCAGCAATTCGCTCTGATAGGTCTGCTGCCACAGTTCGAGTACCCGGTACTGCGACTGTTTCAGGGCCTCGTCGTCGGGGGCCAGCGCGGCGAGCGCCATCGGAATTTCATGGGCGTTGGTGCCGATGGCTTCCATGTCGTGTTTGTAAGCCATGTAGGTATTCGAGGTGCCGGTAAAGCTCTTCCCAAGTGCGGTGCGGGAGAGATTGATCGCGTATTCCTGCCACAGAAAGCTGTGCCGCCGGCGAGTGCCGAAGTCGGCGACACGCAAGCAGGGAACTCCTCGCAGCCGTTCGATTTTGCTCCACAGCTTGGTCTTGGCACGCGAATAAAACATGTCCAGTTCGACCTCATTCATGGCCCGCAGGCCAGCCCGCGTCTTGAGTTCGTCAAGAATGGCGAGAGCATAAATCTCCCACAGCGTGGTCGATGTCCAGAGGCCTTCGAACTCCAGCCGAAACTGACCGTCTTCTATCGAAAGCTGATAGTCGGAAAGGCGGAAGTCTTCCTCTAGCCACTCCAGAAATGCAGGCTCGAAAATTCCTTTGCGGCCATAGAACGTGTTGCCCGCCAACCAGATCAGTTCCGACTTGCGGAAGCTCAGGCTGCGCGCATGTTCGAGTTGGCAGGTCAGTTCCTCGCGGGGGATGATGTCCGCGAGCCGTACGCTGGAGGTACGGTTGATCAGCTCGAACGAGGCATGAGTCCGCGGAAAATGCTTCCAGATGAACTGCAGCATGAGCAGCTTGTAAAAGTCGGTGTCCAGCAGCGAACGCGTGACCGGGTCAAGTTTCCAGTTATGGTTGTGCGCGCGCTCGGCGAAGTTCACAATCACTCGAAGGGCCCTCTTACTTCATAGTGCAATATTGCGGAGATTTGCGCGAATTGCGATGAGTTGTCAGTTGTTAGTTCTAAGTTTTCAGTTATCAGTCTTCAGTGGCCAGTCGTCAGTAGTTCCAGCGAAAGTTAGAGCAGCTGACAACTGAAGACTGACTACTGAAAACTGATCCCTATGGCTCTTTCACGCAGGATCCAGTCAACTTCTGATTCAGCACCCGCGGCATATAAAAGTCATAGAACAGGTCCGGATGCGATTGCAGGCAGACGAAGCTGTTTGGCGTGCCCTCAACTTCGCGCGTGAAGCCCTTGGCATCCACATCGATATGCAGCCGAGTCACCGGACACTGCGCAGGATCGATGGCATATGCCACGGCGACATCGTCGAACAACGTCGGCGTTTGCATATTGTTCCCGCGCGACCATTGCTGATACAGCAGCGACAGAGCATCGGTGAGGTTGGTGCTTCGAGTGAAAATCAGTTGCCGCTTCACTTCGTCGAGCGGGAGTTGGGTCGCGTCGAGCGGCATCACATAAAGAGGCACGCCGGAACTGAACACAGCTTGGGCCGCGGCGGGGTCCATGGCGATGTTGTACTCCGCGTCTGGGCCGCGGACTGGCATGTAGTTCGGGTTGTCATAGCCACGGTGGATCGAGCCGCCCATGATGACGATCCGCTTCAGCTTCTTGAAGGTAGCCGGATCGCGTTCGATCGCCGCGCCGAGATTGGTGAGGGGCGCAATGCCGATGAGCGTGATCTCGCCGGGATGCTGCTTGATTTGTTCAAGCAGGAAATCAACTGCCGCCGGATGCGACCGTGCCGGCTGGCGCTCGGCCCAGCGAGACTGGGTGAAGGCGCCTTGTCCGGGAGCATGCCTCTCGATGCCGACCGCGACGGGAATATCGCTGCGCCCAGTCTCGCACAGCAGCCGGTCGAGCAAGCGCGCGCGCAACGCCGTGTCGCCCCAGGCCGAGGTGATGCCGAGGATTTTCAACTCCGGGCTGGAGAGTGCGAGGCCAACTGCAAAGGCGTCGTCCACATCATCGCCGATATCGGTGTCGACGATGACCAGCTGCTGGGGCTTAGGATTCGTTTGCGCTATCAATCGCAGCGAAACCGTCGTCGCCAATCCAATCAAAACTACGAAGCTGAAGAGTTGCCGGATGGTTCGCATTATTGGGAATCCTGAACTGCCAGCATCACGCGCAAATCACGCAGATTGTTCCCCGTCGGTCCAGTCACAATGCTGTCGCCAAGCGCGGTGAAAAGGGTGCAGGTATCGAACTCGGCGAGCGTCTCTTCGGGGTTGAAATGGTAGCTTCGGGCGCGGGCGATGGTGGTGGTGTCGGCGATCGCTCCGGCAGCGGGGCTGTCGCCGTCGATTCCGTCGGAACCGGCACTGAGGAAGGCCAGATTTTGCCCTTCATAGTGCGCGAGGTCGAGCGCGCCGGTGAGGGCAAGCTGCTGATTGCGGCCGCCGCAACCATGATTGGGGCCGAGCACCACGGTGACTTCGCCACTCGAGAGCAGGCACAGGCGAGGATGTTCGTGGCGAAGGGCATGAAAGCGCTTCAGCAGATATTCCGCCGCGCGGGCATAATCCCAATCGTCGCAGCTATTGTCGATTACGACCTTGAAGCCGAGCGCCCGGGCGCGTTCGCAGGCGGCATTCACGAAATCATGGTTGGAGAGCAGCGTGTAAAAGCGAGATTTCGCAAACGCGACTGCCGGGTCGACGGTTTCCTTGCGGGCCAGCGATAGTTTTAGGCTGTGCTTGCGGTCTGGCGGCTTGCCGGCAAGATGGGCTTGGTCGGTTTCCTCCGCGTTATCCAGTCCCAACATTGCAAAGTGTTCGCGAATCTTGAACGGGAACTTCTCCAGCAACCGATATCGGTCGAGGATTTCCCTGCATTGTTCCGGAGTCGATTCATCCTGGATAGTTGGCGACGAAGCAACCGCCGTGCGGTCTTTCAGCGGCACATCGGCGAGCAACAGGGTGAGCTTCTCCGCCAGTGGTGCGGCCAGGGCCAGTCTGCCGCCCTTCACCGCCGAAAAGTATTTCCGCACCGTATTGATTTCGGTGATGGTCGCGCCCGACGAGACCAGCGATTCGTGAAAGGCAATCGTGTCTTCGAGCGAGATGTGCTTGTTTAGTGGAAGCTCGTGCATGGCCGAGCCTCCGCCGCTGATCAGGAAAAAGATGAACGTATCTTTGCGGGCCGCTTTCAGTAGACGCAGCGTGGTTTTGGCAGCAGCAAACGATTCCTTGTTCGGGACCGGATGCCCCCCCGCAAAATATCGAATCTGCCGGGTGTGCTCTTTGGGAATGACCGGCGCGGAACAGACTCCATGCACATTGAGCTTCTGCGGCAGCCGTTCCAGCAGCGCGTCGAGCATGGTCAGCGCGGCCTTGCCGAAGGCGATGATCAATACCTTCTTGTACTCTTCCAGATCGATCGTGACCGGCTCGGAGCCCCCGGGATCGCCCGAAGTCGAAGGATGCAGCACTAGCTTGTTCTCGTCAAAATGCAGGTGCCGGTCAAAGGCGGCGCCAATGTTGCACTCCTCCAGCGCGGTGGTGAAGATATCGAGCGCCGTTTCCGGAAGCGGCTGGCTGGGTTGGGAAGATTTCGCGGTCATTGGGATATTCCCAGGGGAAATTGCGCGGATACCCACGCAACGATCGCCGCCCGCATCTCGTCCAGTTTCCCGGTGAAGAAGTGGTCGGCTTCCGCTATCCAGACTAACTCAGCTGGCGGCGGCGCCGACGCGACCGCCGCCTCGACCTGCGAAATCGGCCCATACGGGTCGCGGCTGCCGCTGACGAAAAGCTTCGGGGCCAGACAGTGGGCGAGGAACTCATAGTGGTAATCGCGGCCTTCGGCATGGACTGGTGTACCCAGCGAAATCAACCCCTTGACGCGACTGTCGCCGCAGCAGGCGTGAAGCCCGACGTTCGCGCCGAAAGAGAATCCCGCGAACAAGATCGGCAGGTGGAACTCGCGATCGGCCCAGTCGATAGCGGCGCGAACGTCCTCCCGCTCGCCGCGCCCGTGATCGTGAGTCCCCTCGCTCACCCCGGCGCCGCGGAAGTTGAAGCGCAGCACCGGCAGGCCAAGCGAAGCCAGCGCCTTCATCGCGTGATAGACGACCTTGTTGTGCATCGTGCCGCCGAAGAGCGGGTGCGGATGGGCGACTACGGCCGCATACGTCGCAGTAGCGCTGCCGGTGTTGAGCAGCGCTTCAAGCTGGCCCGCCGGTCCGCGCAGATCGTCCACGGTGCGAATGACAGAAGCGGGAGAAGGTATCGTGTCGGTGGGAGTCATGCGTCACTTTCTATTCTAGTCACGCGGGCTATCCGGGCCGCCCATGTATTCTGGGTCGTAATGGCCCTCGATCCGGTTCAACTCACTCGCACGCTGGA
>Ga0302326_10028560_pt1 | contig 11222 bp, 7 predicted proteins | sample Palsa_T0_3_FD_202264 | JGI IMG/M metagenome (GOLD analysis project Ga0302326, IMG submission 202264) | Peat permafrost microbial communities from Stordalen Mire near Abisko, Sweden - Palsa_T0_3 | ecosystem: Environmental > Terrestrial > Soil > Palsa > Peat permafrost | place: Sweden: Abisko...
AATCAGCAGCAACGCATACCTGTGCGACGCATAATGAACGTCCTGCAAGGCGCTCAACTTCTCTAGGTGCTGCTGCAAAAGCTCCTTATATTGCTTCTTTGACTTCGTGTAGGGGGCAACCAATGTCGGCCAGTCGCTCAGGTCGACTTTCTTGTTTGGCGGCACGCGGTAGTTCTTGGAGTCAATGCTCATCCTGCCCCCTCCGGGTGATGAGGAAGATCGCTCGCATTCAGGAAAACGTGAAGCTGTTCCTCTCAGTGCGAGATGATCGTGTGGTCCTTGTCGTATTTTTGCACGGTGTGTGTGGATTTCTCGGCAGCCTTGTCGGCCACGCGATCGATCCTTTTTTCTGCCGTTGCGTCCGAAACCGTCTCTTCCTCAGGCTCTGCTGCTTGCGGGTTTTCAAATTGTTGGGGCATGGTTGATTCCTCCTATTATCACCATGGACCGCGCCCGCATGAAATTCTGATCTATTTTGCTCCTCTGCGGGCCGGAGGAGGCTATCCCGTGGAGCCGTTGCCGATAGCAGCAAAATGGCGGGGTTTTGACTCAAACCATGACACAAACGGTCAGCTTGTGAACGCTCACCCTGTCTAGATTATTCGGATGACTGGTGGACCTGATCGCAATCAATTTGTTTATGTAAGCTATTGACAGCTTTTATTTTACCTGGATGATTTTGGCTCGGTTGCCCCCAAACTTGGCCCCACATGAGGCACGCTTGTCGGGCAAAAGCTATTCCATAAATCTGCGCTCAGTTCGAAGCCAACAAATGTTCATTGAAGAGTCGAAGCCATCACCGTGAAATCCTCCTTTGTCCCCCTCTTAATTGGGCGAACATGCAGTTCCAGTCATCGTTTGCCGCCGGTTCCCGCCACTTCTATCTCGAGTATTTCTTATTCCCCAAAAAGCATCAATTCGCTGTGGTGCCCTATTTTGAAATTCACATGCTTATCCGCAAATGTTGGCATTTCAAGCGCAAAAAACTCGACAAGCGGTCAAAACCGAACATCTTTGCGAATTGAAACCGAGTAGCCTAAGGTCTCTGCTCACACCTCTGCACTTGGAACCCTTCCTATTGTTTCCGCAATTGAGAGCCTCTCCCAACCGAGAGGCTTCCCTCCCTTATCGAACCCCCACGGCGGTCATCTCTCTCTTGTTCAAGGCCCCATGCTCGTCGGCGTGCAAGGGTCGTAACCCAGTGACTCCTCCGTGACCGGCGTTGGCGGCGTCGGCGGTGTGGCCCACTGGGCAGTGGTGAAGTCGAAGAACTCGAGCAAATTGGGCTGCGCCGCATCGCGGGGAGTGAGATGCGCTGAGCTACCGATAAACCGGCTCTCGACAAACTTGATTACCGCGGTATGATCCATCGGGGTGTGCGACACGTAATGCTTCTTTGTGTAAGGCGAAATGATAATGTTCGGCAATCGGAATCCAAGCTGAGCGGCAAACCCGTCAACGGCTGCCGCGTCCGACGCATTGGCTCCGGGATAATCCGACAGCAGATCGCAATGGAGGGTCGGAGTTCCACCGGTGGGAAGGCATGGATCGTAAGTATCGGCGTTCACTGCGATTGATGCGATATCCGGAATGGTCCCAAGGGATGCATCGGTGTTCTCGTTGGAATGGTCGGGAACCGGTGGAACATGGTCGTAGGGTCCACCGCCTTCGTCGTAGCTGAAGAAGAAGACGGAGTTTTTCCACTCAGGACTGGCCATGAAACCGTTAACTACCTTAGCCACTTGCGCCTGGCCCTCAAGAATCGATTGGCCCGATCCGGGATGTTCATCATTGTTGGCATAGCCGGCCTCAATGAAGGCAAAGCTGGGAAGGGTGCCGTCAGTGAGATCGCTGTAGTAGGTGGACAGCGGAGCGATGTGGGCAGTGTCGATGCAAAAGGAATTAGACGCATCGCCAACTACGCTCGATTTCTGGGTGGGAGCGGCGCAGGCAGCGCCCTTCGGGTTCTCATGGAGATATTGAAACGAATAAGTCAAGTTAGCGAAGTCAGTGGCGGGGTATTTGTCATATGCTGAGCCGCTGCAGTCGTCCTCTGCCAGGCAATAGCCCTCGGTGACGGTGTAGTAGATCTTCCACGACACCTTGGCCGTGTCAAGTTCCTCGAAGATGTTGGATATATCAAGCTGGGGCAGATGGTCATCGCCGCCCGGATCTCTGACCAGACCTTGCGTGGTGCCTCCGGTGAACACGGCGATGCGATTGTCAATGCTCTTGCTCGCCACCGGGGAGAACCAACGATCGGACACGGCGAACTGCGATGCCATGTAGTAGTAGTAATTCAGGAAGCCTTCGTCATAATAGCCCATTGTGCGCTCGCCGTTGATATCGGTAAATGCGCCTGCGCAACTACCACCACCACTTGCGCAGCTCTTCGCATAGCCTTCGGCGTTGTGAACGAATCCATCCATCAGGATGGGCCGCGTATTGAGAAAGTCGTAGGTATTGGCGTCTCCATAGCTCGAAAGCCAATCGGAGCTCATGTCGTCGAGGCAGGTGGATTTTAATTTGAAGAGCGGGTACACATTGCCTGCATCATTCGCATTGCTGATCGTGGTCAGCTTGTCGTCGATGCCATCCACGTTGTAGGTGACGCCGTCTTCGCCCACATTCCAGCCGTTGGCCTTGCGGTAGGGATTCAGCATGCCGAAGTAATCGTCGAACGAATGGTTTTCCTGCAGCATGAATACGACATGGCTTATGGATTGTAGACTGTCAGCGGGAATCACGGTGACAGTCGCTGCCGTTGAGGAGGTCCCATCCGCCCCGGACGCTTTCGCGGTGTATGTCGTCGTCACCGTCGGGGTAACTGTCTCGTTGCCTCCGTCCGCCGCCAATGTATAGCTGGCGCCGTTCGATCCCGTCACTGTCACCTCGGTGGAATTCGTGGCAGTCACGGTCAAGATCGACGAACTGCCGACGGTGACGGTGCTGGACTTGGCGGTGATGGCGACGATGGGCGCAGCTGAGGCTTCGACGGTGAGATCGATATGATCAACTGTAGCTCCGCCGCATTTATCCCACTCTTCGACCGTTGATTCGTGGGAACCTGCGGCTATGGTAATTTCGGTGTTCAGTATTGCTCCATCCACGACGTATTTCTTCACGTCGTCGACATAGACTCCCATGGACGCCACGCCCGCTGCGCAGGTGGTCGTGGTCGCGCTCGCTACATAGTGCACGGGAGAAGTGACGGTTGTGCCGTTGGTTGGACTGGTCACAGTGACGGTTGCAAATGCAGGGGTGATCAACGCCAGGAATGCGGAGAGAACGCAGGGTAGGGTCTTCATGATGCCGCCTTTGGAACCCGTTTGAATTAAATGCACCCGGGATATAGAAATGCCGGCGGCTGATTTCCTTGCTCAGGGGATTGTCCCGTAATTAGAGGGCGGGTCCAGGTGAGCGCAAATTCGAGGGGCGAATTCTCCATGAGATTGCTTTCGTCCCCGGTTTGGTGTGACCAGGATTGGAAGCTGTGTTTTCGCTCGTTCCGGTTAGTCCGCGCGGCCTCCTCCGGCCAATCCGACTATATGAGAAGGATTGAAAAGACTAGTTACTTGGATGCACTCCCCGAGTGACTGGCCACACTTACAAAACCTTTTGAGCGGCGCTGCATTGGCGAAATCCGCGTGCCTCACTGGGTTCCTCCTGCGACGTTGCCGCTGACAGTAACTGCGCCTGCGGGCACGTCGTTTGATGCATCAATCGCTCGCTTTGCTCCGCGCAGGTCGCACCCCGATAAGAGGATCGACGCCGAATCACGGCCTTCAACTTCCAGATACGCACTCGATCCGGCCGGAGCCGCGGAGTGAGAGATCCAGGCATCTTCGCATTGAATAAGCTTCACGACAGGCTGTTGTCCCTGAGTTGGCGTGGAGGTGAGGCCGGAAATCTTAATACCGCGTACGTCATCGCAGATCATCACCGGCCGCTGCTCGCCCGTGGTGGCGCGAAATGTGACGTCAGACAAATGCAACCCCCGGACGTGCCGGCAATAGAGGCCAAAGGCTGGAAGCATTCCAAACATCCGGGCTTCAGGATACTTTTCGGGAACTTCGGGCACGGAGCGATTCACCCAGTCAGAGCGGCCCGCGAGTACGCAGTCTATCCTGATGTTCTTGAGAGTTACATCCTCGACATACACGTTCTCGAGCCCGGTAATGGAACTGGCGAGAACCGATTCCGTTGCATGGATGTCTTCGATGATCACGCCGCGCAGTCCGTGCTGGGGATAATCGTACTTCTTCGAGCGGTTTCCCAGGCGGATGAAGATTGGCGTGCGCGTGCGCTGCATGCGGATGCCCGAAACGTGAAGGCCGTCAATCCAACCGCCATCGACGACCTCCAGCGCGACTCCCGAGATTACGCGCTGTGCCAGATCAACCGCGTTGTTGTAAATGACGGAGTTAGAAAAAGTAATGTTCTCAAATCCGCCTTGCGTTGTGGTACCCAGCTTGAAGCCGTTGCAGCAGGTGGTAAGAGAACAATTTGTAATGACAATATTTTTGTTCACCAGCGGTTCGCCGCCGTATGGGTTTTCGCTTTTCAGGCAAATGGCGTCGTCGCCGGTGTCGATGGAGCAATCGGAAACGACGACTCCGGTGCAACCGCAAATGTCGATCCCGTCGGTATTAGGACCGTAATTTGGATTCTTCACCGAAATACCGCGAATGACAACCTGTTCGCAGTTCATAATGCGCAGCGTCCAGCTAGGCGCTCCTTCGATGCGGATCTCCTCGATCCGCAGTCCCTTGCAGTTGACGAACTCCAGCATGGGGCTGGGGCGCTTGCCATTCGGCTCCCATCCGTGCGCGATGACATCGGCCCAGCTTTCATCGGGCGGCAGCGGATGCCGGTCGGATCGTTTCCAAAAGGTCGAACCCTGGCCGTCGATGCGGCCAGGCCCGCGGACAGTCACGTTCTCCGCATCTTTGGCAAAAATCAGATGATTCTGGTCGGCATCGCCCTTGACGGCCGGTCCGCCGTGACGGGCATAGTCGCCAATATTTGTACTGCCAAGAATGGTCGCGCCTGCTTCAAGGTAGAGGGTGACATTCGGTTTCAGGATGACGATTCCGCAGCGGTAGGTTCCCGGTGAGACGGGGACGACACCTCCGCCGGCTCCGGTGCAGGCATCAATGGCGGCATTGATGGCGGCCGAGTCGAGCGCTTTGCCATCGCCTTTCGCCCCATATTTCCGTGGATCGAAGCTGACCGCGCCATCGCCATCAGGCCCGCGAGACGCAATTGCCGCCACAGGAAACGCGGCACCCGCGATTACGCCCAGTCCGGCCAGGAGTTTTCTGCGATCGACGTGGATCATTTCTATCCCTCTGCGAATACCATGGGGATCTCCTGGCAGAACTGCAAAGTTCCCTCAAAGTAAGCCTTTCACTCCGGCGGCTGCGCTGCTGAGCAAATAGGCACACCGCCTTATCGGAGCGTCTCCACGCAAAGGTCAGGGTTGTTATTTTTGCACGTTTTCGACGGTGGGCACGCCGAAATGGACCAAGGCGCGAATGGTGCAAGGCGTCGACAAGCCGATGCCACCGCGATGGCAGCCCTTGGCAATGTGGTTGTGCCGAAATCATGGGTATGCGGGAGTGCGCAGTTCGCTCGAACGGATTTCCCTCACCACCGCGAAACGGTCAGACTATCCAGATAGACCTTAGTGCTCCCTCTGCTGCCAAGGCCGTCAACCTGGAACTGGGTGTTGATCATTGGGCCCCACCCGAGATCGAACGCCCCATTCACAGTGACATTCAACCGGCTCTCGGCGCCATCGAGCCAGACCGAGTGATAGGTGATCTTTCCGGCATCATCCCGGGCATAGCTGGCTTGAACGTGATGCCATTTATTCCTGGTCCAGTCCCGCGGATTGCACCTTGTGCCCTTGGCGGTCAGCCACTGTGGATTCTGGTGTTCAGCCGTTCCCAGGTTGGCGGTGTACGCCCAGGTACCTGAATAGCCATCGCACTGCACGCCGAAGATCACAGTCTGTCCATTGGGCATGACTTGATTGGTGTCCATTTCCAGATTGCCGATGGAACCCGCGGAACCTGTGAGATACACCCAGGCGTCGTAAAAGAAGTTTGTCGCTTGTGTGTCGTCGGCATAGGTAACTGAATATCGTTCGTCGCCACCGCCCGAATACTGGGTTTCAAAGCTTCGCGTGCTCCCATGGAGTGAGGGCGAACTGACAATCTGCGTTGATCCATTCGATTGGCCCGGCCCTCCGTCATCATGCACGGCTTCCCAGTTGTTCATCGCTTGAATACTGCTGACTGTGACAGCATCCGCGGGGATGCCCGGTGTGCCGCCAGTGGGCGGTGCGCCCGCCGCGACTGAGATGGTGACATCGGTTACGCAAACGGAGCCCTTGTCGCCCCACGCCTTCACATGCAGGGTATGCGTGCCGGCTGCAGATCCTATAGAGGTCTCAATGGATGCGCCATCTAAGACGGTCGTGTCAACACTGCTATCGAACGAATATCCCATTGCGGAGACATTCTGAGACGAGCAACTTACCGCAATCGCAGATAGCGTGAACGGAGACACGACTGCTCCACCATCGGATGGGCTGTTGACCGTCACGCTTGCCAGCGCGGGAATCGCCAGGGTTGCGAGCAATGAGGAGGGAAGCAAGAACTTCTTGACGAGGTTCATGGGTACGACGAAAGAAAGGGGTCTCAATGATCCGCCTTAACGCTTCAGCCAAAGAACATGAAAGAGATTAGACGATGCGGCCACATCGAAAGCGCGTCGCTCAACGTCTTTGCAATAGCTCTGAGAACCTTTACCGCGCAGGCAACAAACTTAGGGTACTAATTTATCAAGTGAATCCAAAACAAGAATACGAGAGGCTGGGCGGTTTTGATCAGAAAAGCAAACCAAGAACTATAAGTTAAAAAGTTAGTATTGACACCCCGCAGTTTATATTCACAGGATAAACATCTGTTAGGCAGTTAACTGCAATTTCGCCGACTTCGTATATGTGCAGCTATCTCGGGGACGGGCGCGACTTACCAAAGCTTCCGTTCGCCGGCATTGGAGCCGATTGGCACATAAACGCGGAAAACCCCACCGGGCGAACCGGTGGGGCTGTTGCGATGCGCGTGCGAAATCGGGTGTGTTCCACGGTCCAACGTTTACCAGCGAGAAATGGTCAAGTTATCCAGGTACACTGTGCTCGACCCGCTTGCACCAAGACCATCCATCTGAAACTGGGTTTGCACTACCCCTACCTGCCAACCAAGTGCAAACGATGAGGGCACAGTTTCATTGATCACCTGCTCGGTGCCGTCCAACCACACGGAATGGTAGGTCACATTTCCTGAGTCATCGCGCGAGTAGCTGATCTGGACATGATGCCAGGCATCCTTGCTCCAATTGGCCAGGTTGCAGGGCTGGATGGATTTAACCCAATGCGCATCAGGTCCGCTGTAGTCCCAGACGTGTGCATAGCCATCGCACTGGAACGCGTAAATCACGGTCTGCCCATTGGCTGTGACCTGATTTGAATCCATTTCAAGGTTGGCGATGGAGCTTCCGGCTTCAATCCACACCTGAGCGTCATAAACGAAATTCATTGAGGCGGTGTCGTCCGCATAGGACACGCTGTAGATTTCACCGCCGGCACCTGTGTAGCTGGAGGCAAACTGGCGTGTGCTGCCGCTGAGCGATGGCGTGCTGACCAGGCTCGTTGCCCCAACCGCTGTACCCGGAGTACCTGCATCGTGGTTGAAATGCCAGGTGTCGAGCATCTGTAGATCACTTGATGCTGTGGCGTTCGGGGGAACGACAGGCCCCGATGGCGGTGGCGCTATGGTGTAGTCCGCCCTGGCCAAGCCGCTGTTTGTGTAGCCCGGAGCAACAGCGATCGCTTCGAACTCCTCGGACGCGCCAACCGAAATTGCACCGGAGTAGATAGCCGAGGAGGTGGATGGCCCAGCGCCGTTGGTGGTGTAGTAGATGGTCGCGCCCGGCGTTGCGTCAGACAATGTCACCACCTGCGCGGACGTGTATTTAGCAGGAGCAGGCGCGAATTGAGGTGTAGCAACGGTCGCGGAGGCGACTGTGAGAGCGACATCCGTCACGCATGAAGTCCCACTCCCCCATGCCTTGACATGCAGGGTATGCGCTCCGCTCGCGGCCGCAACGTTAGCCTTCAGGGATTGAGCCTTCACAACGGTTGTATCGGAGCTGGCATCGAGCGAATAGCCCATAGCCGTAACACTTTGCGATGAGCAGACCACAGCAGTGGCCGAGACGGCGAACGGGGATGACACTGTTGCACCGGGCTTGGGGTTGTTGACGGCAACAGCGGCGGCGGAGGCACCGACTGTGATGTCCAAAAGCACATCCTCATTGACACCTTGTCCCCAACACTTCACATGGAGGACGTGCGCGCCTGGACTTGCACTTACTGCCGCGCGAAAAGAGATCGGGACAATGGTCGTCGAGCCACTGTCGATCGAATAACCCATTGAGACCGCAGGCTTTGAGTCGCAGGTGGCGGTGCTTGCGGCCAGACCGAAAGGTGAAGTGACATGGGCGCCGTTTGCCGGGGTTGTCACGGTAATGGCCCAGGCAGGGGCCGCAAAAATGGAAAGTGTCAGGAGGGTAGAAAGAACAGCCTTCATGGTTCCGATTCGGGGAGTTAGTCCGAGCGCGCGCGTGCAACCTTAGGACATCTAAGTTGCTTGATTGAAAGGGGCTTGATTCAAAATACTGTCTCTCTCACGCAATCTCTCTTAGAGATCTTCTGGATTCGCTTTTCCCTGGACTGTTATGGTCAGAATAGCACACTTTCTATGAGCAATTGTGACCTTCTCACTTAGAATAGACTTAGGTAACTTGGCCAGTTGGCTGATCTTCGCGAGCAACTTATCGGAGCCCACGGAACCAAGTTACGCGCGGTGGCGATTTGTAAGTTAAGACTTAGGCTCGGCGTCAAAGCTGCATTAAGCTTCGGCTACTAAGTGTGGTAGCGGACATAGGAGACAGCTCACTCGCAATTTGGGCTTGATCGACGCGAATCCAGCGTCGCAGATCATCTTTCTACTCGTATCACCAGCGAGAGATGGTCAGGTTATCCAGGTACACTGTACTCGACCCGCTTGCACCAAGACCATCCATCTGAAACTGGGTCTGCACTACTCCTACCTGCCAGCCAAGTGCAAACGATGAGGGCACAGTTTCATTGATTACCTGCTCGGTGCTGTCCAGCCACACGGAGTGGTAGGTCACATTTCCTGAGTCGTCGCGCGAATAGCTGATCTGGACATGGTGCCAGGCATCCTTGCTCCAGTTGGCCACATTGCAGGGCTGGATGGATTTAACCCAGTGAGCGCCAGGCCCGCTATAGTCCCAGACTTTCGCATAGCCATCGCATTGGAACGCGTAAATCACCGTCTGCCCATTGGCTGTAACCTGATTTGAATCCATTTCAAGATTGGCGACGGAGCTTCCAGCTTCAATCCACACCCAAGCGTCATAAACAAAATTCATTGAAGTGGTGTCATCCGCGTAGGAAACGCTATATATTTCACCGCCGGCGCCTGTGTAGCTGGAGACAAACTGGCGTGTGTTTCCGCTGAGCGATGGCGTGCTGACCAGGCTCGTTGCCCCAACCGCCGTGCCAGGGGTGCCAGGGTCGTGGTTAAAATGCCATGTGTCGAGTAGCTGTATGTTGGTCGAAGCAATAGCGTTCGCAGGAATGACAGGGCCGGCCGCTGGAGTGGCTTTCGTGGCAATTGAACTTGGTGTGCCCGCACATCCGGTGAACAGGAGAGGCAGCAAGAGGCAGGGAACCGTCCAGAAAGAAATCCGGCGGAGAGAAAGGAGTGCCTTCATAAGATACTCCGGGGGGAGTTAGTCCGAGCGCGCGCGTGCAGGCTTAGGACTTCTAAGTTGCTTGATTGAAAGGGGCTTCGTTCAAGATACTGTCTCTCTCACGCAATCTCTCTTAGAGATCTTCAGGATTCGCTTTTCCCTGGACTGTTATGAGCAGAATAGCACACTTTTTCTGTGCAATTTTGATCTAACTAGAGTAAGACACTAAGTTACTGAAACTAACTGGTAAATCTTTGCTGACAACTTATCGAATTCTACGGCGCGTGTTGAGGTTAAGGGTTCAGGCAGCGCCAGCGGGCGCATAAGTTCAAAGTTATGAAATTGCGTTGACGACTTGAACTCTAACTTATTCTCGTCCAATGGCTCTCGAATTTCCTACGACAGGAAATGAAACCCCTGCCGCAAGCCTTCATTGAAGAGCTCTCGATCGAACGGCGATCGACAGGGTTCTTTGTTCGGAACTAAGATCGTGTGGCTTCGGCTCACTTTACCGTGAGACTGACCGCGGCAGTCACAATGGTCGAGCCGCTGGTGCCAGTTACCGTGACGATATAGCTTCCTACGCTCGTTCCTCCACTTGGCATATCAACTCCACTATTGCTGGCGCATCCGACGGACACCGCGGCGATGGCCGAAAACACGAGGAGGCTAAGAAACGTCTGCCATTTACGCCGACGGAGCGGGAGACAGAAGAAGAACAGCGCTGCGAGCGTTGCGCCGCCGCTGAGAGCGAAGATCCGCTTGATCGGGTTGTGGAGCGCCGCCGTGGACCCCGCAGTCGTGTTGATGGTGAGCGTCGCCGTGACCGCCGTCCCCGCGATGGCAGCGGGAGCGGTGACAGAACAGGTTGGCGCATCGACCGAGCCCGACGGGCTGGCGGTAACAGCACACGTGAGTGCCACGATGCCCGTGAAGCCGCCGCTCGGGGTAATGGTGATGGTCGAAGTCCCACTTGCACCGGGCGATGCGATGCTGATTGGGCCGCTGCTCATTGTAAAAGTCGTTGCTTCGATGGGGGCGACGACGGTCATCGCAACACTGGTCGACGCGGCCAAGCTACCTGAACTCCCTGTCACTGTCGCCGTATAGGCACCCGGGGTGGTATCTGACTGCGTATTGATGGTAAGCGTCGCCGTAACTGCCGCCGTTCCCGAGATGGCCGCTGGTATGGTTGCTGTGCAGAGAGGCAGGTCAACCGCACCCGATGTGTTGGGGGTGACAGTACACGTGAGCGCCACGCTCCCGGTAAAGCCGCCGCTCGGCGTGATCGTGAGAGTTGAGGTTGTTGAGCTTCCCTGAGTAATGGACGTCGTCGGAGTAGCGCTCAATGAGAATGCGGCCCCGGAAAT
>Ga0302326_10028561_pt1 | contig 11221 bp, 9 predicted proteins | sample Palsa_T0_3_FD_202264 | JGI IMG/M metagenome (GOLD analysis project Ga0302326, IMG submission 202264) | Peat permafrost microbial communities from Stordalen Mire near Abisko, Sweden - Palsa_T0_3 | ecosystem: Environmental > Terrestrial > Soil > Palsa > Peat permafrost | place: Sweden: Abisko...
CGCTTCCCGGCGATGGCACGATTGCCGTAGTGCGAATGCTCAAGGAGCCGGTGGCGTAGCCTTCCCGCGCGCCGGTCCGCGTCGCTCGCAGGGCGCCAGGTGCGCCATTTCGAGACGGGAATCGGAAAGGCCCATGATCGTCCGCAGTCTTGCGTTCGGCATGATGCTCGCGGCCGGGAGCCCGTTGCATACCGGGGCGGGCGCGCCCCTTCCACCGCCGGCGACCGCAGCGCCCCATCCCTGCGCCTCGACGGACCCCGATCTCTCGGGCAACTTCTTAAAGGTGTACGCGTACGATCTCGAGTCGCCGTCCCTTCTGAGTTTCCTTACAGCGCTCGCTGCGCTGCCTGCCAACGATCAGGAACCCGTTTTCGATGCGGCGGTGGCCGCCGCGGGCTCTCGGCAGGAGCGCGATGCGCAGGCGGCCGTTGCTCGCCTCTGCCCAAGCGACGACGCGGTCGATGCCACATCGCGCGCGGCGATGCTGGTATCGACCGAATGGGATCGCGCCGGGAACGACGACGATAAGCGCGCCGACGAGTTTACAGCCGTGCTCTCAACGACCGTGTCGGCGTTGGCGAGTGGAGACGCCCTGACGCCGGAGGAACGCCGTTGGGCGTTGCTGCCCTTCGCTCGTTTGTTCCCGCCGGAAACGCCGAGTGCGGCGCCTGCCGAGCCGGGAACCTGCTCACACCCGAATGTCGACGCACGAGCGATTCATCTCGTCCAACCGGACTATCCGGCATTCGCCGGGGCGACGCGGACGTCCGGCACGGTCCAAGTCGTCGTAGCGCTCAGCGAAACTGGCTCGGTCCGCAGCGTGAAGCTTTACAACGACACGCTCGGCGGTCGATCGGGTTCGGAGGACGTCGTTGAGGCCGCGGTGCGCGCAGCTGCCACGACAACCTACGCGCCGGAGATCGAGGATTGCGTCGCGGTCCCCAGCCGCTTTGTGTTTCGGTGCGACTTTGTCATCGAGCGCTAGCGGAACCGCCGCGCCCACCTCATCATTCGCGCTAGCTCCCGCAACCTCACAGATTGGTTTCTACGATCGCGCCAGATTCGGGGCAGTCTTGCTCAAATTGTCACCAGCGATTGGCGCTGACGAGGTGAGGCAAGAGTGACGAACGCGACGGGGAAGCTGAGGAAGCCATTCTGGGGAGGTTCATATGCGGGATCACGGGCAACTGGAACGTAGGCGCCCTTCCGAGGTTCGAGCACCTCTCGGAATTCCAAGCTCATCACTGCAGATCTTGATGCGCCTTTTGTTCGTGCCGCTTCTGGGGTCATTGACTCTCGGCTTCTTCCTATGCGGCCAGGCAAGAGCAGATGAAGGCATGTGGACGTTCGACGACTTCCCTTCACAAAAGGTCGCCGGCGCGTACGGTTTTTCTCCCGACCAAGCTTGGCTCGATCACGTCCGGCTGGCGTCGGTTCGTTTAGCCTTCGGCTGTTCGGGCTCGTTCATCTCGCCGAACGGGCTCGTGATGACGAACCATCACTGCGCGCAAGCATGCATCACCGCCCTCTCGACGGGCGGCAAGGACTATAACCGGGACGGGTTCTATGCGCCGGCCCTCAACGACGAGAAGAAATGCCCGGCCCTCGAGGTCAACCAACTCATAAAGATCGACGACGTCACGGAACGCGTTCAGAAGGCGGAACGCGGGCTCCCCGACGCCCAGGCGAACGCCGCACGCAAGGCGGAAATCGCTCGTATCACCGGTGCCTGCGATAAGACGCTGCGTTGCGACGTGGTTGCGCTGTATAGCGGCGGCCAATACAAGCTCTACACGTACCGTCCGTTTCGAAACGTGCACCTCGTCTGGGCACCCGAATTCGCGATCGCATTCTTCGGCGGCGACCCCGACAACTTTACCTTCCCGCGTTACGATCTCGACATAACGCTGCTGCGGATTTACGACGGCACCAAACCGCTCTTGACACCCGAGTATTTTAAGTGGAATCCCGCCGGCGCCGCAGGCGGGGAGTTGACCTTCGTATCGGGCAATCCAGGCCGAACCGACCGCCTAGACACGGTAGCGCAATTCGCGTATATGCGCGACGTGCAGCTCCCGTTCCAACTACATAACCTCTCCGACTTTGACGGTTACATTACGCGCTATGCGGCGGAGAGCGACGAGCATCACAAGCAAGCGCTGGACGACGTTTTTGGCTACGAGAATACGATCAAGCTGTTCATCGGGCAAGACCAGGCGCTCTTGAACCCTTCGTTCTTCCCCGCAAAACAGAAGCAGGAAGCCGCTTTCCGCAGCGCCATAGCGCTGGATCCTTCCAATGAGGCCAAGTACGGTTCGGCTTGGGACAATATCGCAAAGGTCGAGCAACTCGCCGCCGAGCGGTCGGTTTCGGATTCCTTCAGGGATGGCGGTTTCACGCAGTTCAGCCAGCTACTCTTTTTTGCCAGGACGCTCGTGCGCGGAACGGCGGAGCTGGCGAAACCAAGCGACCAGCGCCTGCCGGAATATTCCGATGCGAGGCTGCGGACGCTCGAGGTCAGGCTCTTCTCGGAAGCCCCCGTGTATCCGGAGTACGAGCGCGCGAAGCTCGCGTGGTATTTCACCAAGTTCCGCCAGTACCTGACCGTCGACGATCCTTTGGTGCAGCAAGTGCTCGGGAAAGAATCGCCCGAGGAACTTGCAGCCCTGATCGCGACCTCGAAGCTCACCGATCCTGCGCTGAGGCGAGCACTTTGGAACGGCGGTCCCGCCGCCGTCAATGCGTCAAGCGATCCCGCGATCGTCCTCATGCGAAAAGTCGAGCCAGAGGCGTTGGCCGTCCGAAAGTTCGAGGACGACAACGTCGAAGCGCCCCTGCGGGCGAACTCCGAGTTGATCGGACTTGCGAGCTTCGTCGTCCACGGCACCCAGCTGTACCCCGACGCGACCTTTACCGCGCGCCTCTCGTACGGATCGGTGAAGGGCTACGAACAAAACGGCGCAACGGTCGAACCCTTTACGAACATCGGGGGACTGTACGAACGGACCACCGGGCGCGATCCGTTCAAGCTCCCAACATCGTGGGTCGTTGCGCAGGCAGCGCTCGATCCACGTACGCCCCTGGATTTCGTGACCACCAACGACATTATCGGCGGCAACTCAGGCAGCCCAGTCATCGACCGCGACGCGCGGATCATCGGCCTGATCTTCGACGGAAACCTCCAGTTTCTGTCGGCAGATTTCGGCTTCGAAGGGCTCGCTGGACGGGCGGTGGCAGTCGACAGCGCCGCGTTGACCGCGGCGCTGAAAACGGTGTATCACGCCGATCGGATCGTGGAGGAACTCGGCATCCAGTGAGGCGCGCACGCCGGCAGGCGTTCTGCCCGACAGGTCAACCAGAATCGTGTGTGTGCATGGTTAGGCCGTCGGCAGCGCGGTTGCACCCGGCGTTTCGAGGGACGGTTCGCGCACGGCAAGCAAGGTCGTGAGGGCGGCGATGGCGGCGGCCGCCGCGGCACAGAGCAACGCTGCGCTGTACGACCCCGAATGCAACGCCAGTTGCGTCGCGACCAGCGGGCCGACCATCTGCCCCACACCGTAGAGCACGGTGAGCCGGCTCATCGCCGCACTCGTTCGCTGCGGGAACATGTCGCGCGCGAGCCCCGCGGCGAAGAGCGTAATCGCCATGAAGGTGCCACCGAGAGCAAACGCAGCAAAGACTACCGCCACCGCGGCGTCCGATACGATCGGTGCGAGGATGCCGACTGCCTGGATTCCGAGAGCGAGCGCAAGCGCGCGCGCCTTGCCCAATCGCGCGGCAGCGTGAATCCACGGGAAGGTTGCCAGCGCGCCGGCCAGGCCGACGAGCACCCAGGAGAGCGCCGCGAACCGCGCGATCGCAGGGACCTGGTTTACGATCGCGACCAGGAATGTCGCCGGAATAATGTACGCGAAGGCCTCGCCCGTGTAGACGGCTGCAAGCCACCTGAAAGTGACGCGCTGCTTTGGCAAGTGCGCCCCGATCGGCGAGGGCAGGAGGCTCGCTGCCGGAGCATCGTCGACGAACCAGCGAAACGTCAGCCCCGTTGCGAGGGCCGAGCAGAAGGCGATGCCGATCCAAGCCGCGCGCGAACCGCCCACGTTGGCGAAAAGTGGGACGGCCACGCCCGAAAAAGCGATTCCGATGCCAACGCCTGAGAAAAACAGCGGCGGCCATGCAGGCAGATTCCGGTGCGCTGCGCGTTCCAGCACGATGCTCGAGGCAAAAACCAAGACAAAGCCACTCGAGACGCCGGTCAGAAAACGCAACGGCAGCCAGAAAGAGGAAGCGGCGGCCATCAGCGCGGTCGTAACGATCACGCCGGCGATTGCCCAGCGCACGATGACGAGCCTCCTGCGGTGAGTGAAAGGCATTATCGCGAGCGCCGCGCCAACCAGGTAGCCGAGCAGGTTCGAAAATGCCAAGGCACCTGCGGTCGCAACCGTCAGCCCGGCGTCGCGCTCCATGACCGGCAACAACGGCGTGTAGGCGAAACGCCCCACACCCATTGCCACGGCCAACATCACCACGCCGCCGATCAAGAAGCCACGGTCGCCCCCTCGTGCCTTGGATTCGATCACCACGCTCCTTCGGGCTCGCTACCGGTTCGGCAGGCCGCGAAACGGTAACTCCGCGCGGAGGTCGCCGTGCGCCTTCCTAACGACGAAGGATCAGCGCTCGACGATCGCCTCTGCGGGCGTTGGTGACCCTGGGGCCTTTTGGGTATCTGATGGACGGATCGCGGACGGCGCGATGAGCCGGCGCAATCGGAATCCACAGGGAGAAGAGCATGAGCGTACGCGTGTACGGAATCAATCACATCGCGATCGAGGTGACCGATATTGAAGAGGCGGTCGCCTTCTATCAGGACGTGTTTGGTCTGGAGAAACTCGACGAGGGCGAGGGCGACGCATTTTTCAAAGTCGGCGAGCATCAGTTTCTGGCGATCTTCGAGGTCGACGAAATGCGGCCCGACCGCGTGCGGCATTTCGGACTGATGGTTCGCGACGAATCCCAGATCGCCGAAGTGAGAGAAAAGCTCACCCAGAAGTACAAGCTCGAATTGGGCAAGCGTTTCCGCTGCGATTTCCGCGATCCGTGGGGAAATCACATCCAGGTCGTCGATCTGCACGACGAGTCGCTGGTTTGGCTGTTACCCTATCAGGAGATTCAGCAGGCCGGTATCAGCTTCGAGCGACCCAATCGTCAGAAAGCGATCGGGACGCGGTCGGGATAGATCGGACGGTTGACGATCTGTTCGAGCGTCTGCGCGTCGGCCGTGAGCGCGAGGTCGCAGAAGCGCTCGAAGGCCTCGTGCTCGGCCAAGCCTTCCGCGTAGCGCGAGGTAGCGGTGAGATCGACCTTGACGCCGACCTCGAGCAAGCGGATGAATCGGCCGTCGTCGTCCGAGCCGGTTGCCACCAGGCCCGCTTCGTCGAAAATCCGCAGCGCCGCGCCCACCGCCGGGCCTTTCAGCATATCGATCTCGAGGGTGCGCGCGATGTCCTCATGTGACATGCGAACCACGCCCTCGCTCCCCAGACCCCGCAGTCCGCGGTAGAGTGCGCGTAACACCCCGATCGACGGCGCCTGCTGCGCGATGAGGAAATCGTTGATCCGGCGGTCGCCCTCGCCGTAGAGCAAATGAATGCGCGCTAACTCGCCGTCGCGGCCGGCGCGGCCGGCCATTTGATTGAACTCCGTGAAGTTGAAATTGAGATGGTAGAGGACGACGTCGCGAACGTCGGGCAGATCGATGCCTTCGCCGAAGGCCGATGTCGCGACGACGACGCGCACGGCGCCCTGCCGGAACAGATCCTCGACTCGAGCGCGCTCCGCGCTGGGAACGCCGGCGTGATAGAACGCGACCGAAGAACCCACGCGCGCCCGTAGGCGTTCGGCCAGCTTCGTCGCCTCGCTGCGCGAGTTCGTGTAGACGATCGCCTTGCCGTCGCCGGCAAGCTCGCGCGCGAGGTAGGCGTTCTTATCGGTCGTGTTGCGCGCGTCGACGACGCGGAGGTTCTCGCGCACCGTTGGATCGATCACCCAGGCGTCGATTTCGAGCGCGCGCCGAATCTCCGCGAACGCCTCGTCGTTGGCCGTCGCCGTCAGCGCGAGCACCTGCGGCGTCCCAAGGTCGCGTATCAGCGCTCCGAGCGCCCCGTACGCAGCGCGGTGGCGCGACTCGAAGATGTGGTGCGCCTCGTCGACGACGACCAGGTGCGGCTGGTTCCACGAAAGCTCGAACAGGTGCCGGTGATAGGTCGCGAACTCCGGCGTCGCCAGGATGATGTCCCAGCTGCCGTCCTCGAGGGCGGCCTCGAGGGCGGCTCGCTCCTGCCCGTCGATCGCACCGTTGGCGCGAAAGATCCGTAAGCCGAAGCGTCCCAGGCGCTTGACGAGCGCATCGTACTGATCGTTCGCAAGTGCGCGCAACGGATAGAAGACCAGGGTCTTGTCGCCCCGTTCGAGCGCGCGCTCCGCCGCCGGCAGCTGAAAGCACAGCGACTTGCCGCGCCCCGTTCCGAGCACGGCAAGCGTGTTGCGTCCCGCGCCCAGACGCTCGAGCACGCCGCGCTGCGCCTCGCGCAACGGGCGCTCGCCGATCAAGGCCACCCGCAAGCCGTCCGTCGACGCGAGTTCGCGCTGCGCTTCGGCGCGCACGGCCGCAACCACCGCGCGGTTGCGGCGGACGTGAATGTTGACGCCGGTGTGACGCTCGCCGCCGCCCGTGACGCTGCCGACGCTCGCGCTGTAGCGATCGCCGCGGTCGATGTTCGGCGCGAGCCGGCGCGCGATCTCGCGCCGCACGTAGCCGAGCTGCAGCGTCCCGAAGCGCACCGCGATGGCGTTCGAATCGTGCGGGTTATCGGGTTGGCGTTCCAGTTCGAGGGCGTCGCCCGCAGCGAGCCCCGCTACCTTGTCCTGGCGGCCCTCGAAGCTCACGCCCACGATCTTCGTGAAGAAGTCGTCGACGTCACCGATCGAGGCAAAGCGATCGCGTTCGAGGTAGTCCGCTTTGTTCGCGAATAGATCGTCCAGAAATTGGGACGCCACATCCGGTACCACGGCGACGCCGCTGGCCGCAACGGCAGGCGCGGGCGCGTCCAGGACGGCCGCGACGCTTTCGATCTCGTCGAAATGCGCGAGAAGCCGCTCGAAAGCGGCTTCAGATGCAGTCGGCGCCGGCAGCGACCGCTTAGAGGTGCTTGGCGGCGGCCGGCGGGTCGGCGGGCGGGTTTTGGGGTTCGGCATCGTCGAGGTTGAGCGTGATCTCCTCGTGGCCCAATTCGAGGGCTTCATCGTGCAGGCCCGCGCGCTGCGCGTCGAGCGGATCGACGCTTTCGCCCTCGTATCCCGGATCGTACAGGTCCTGCTCGTATTCCGGCACGTCCTCGGAGGGCGGCGCCACTGCCGCGGGGCCGCTGGGCGCCGAGCCCCCCTGCTCGCTGGGCTTGCGGCGATAGCGGGCCGGCCCGGCCGTCGGGCGGATGCTGGTCTTCTTGCCACGGCGAGCTTTGCGAGCTGCGATCACTTCTTCGCGCGACAAACCCGCGGCCGTCTGGGCGCGGGCCTCGGCGACCGTCCGCGGGCGCTCGAGCGCGTTGGCGCGTTGCAGCTGGCGCCGCGTGGCCGCCGACTTCAGCTGCCGTTCGCGCAGTATGTGCACGAGCGGGGCCGAGTAGAAGATCGAGTGATAGCCGCCCGAACAGATGCCGACCAACAAGGCGAAGGCGAAATTCTGCAGGCTCGCGCCGCCGAAGGCCAGCAGCGCGACCAAGGTGATGACCACGGTCGCGAGCGTGTTTACCGAGCGCGTCATCGTTTGCAAGATCGAGGTATTCACGATCCGGTCGTACGGCTCGCCGGCCATCACCTTCACGTTCTCTCGTATTCGATCGAGGATGACGATCGTGTCCATCACCGAGTATCCGATGACGGTCAGCACGGCGGCCAAGAACGCGTCGTCGGCGCGCTTGTCGGCGATGGCGTAGATGCCGATCATCATGGCGGCATCGCGCACGAGCGCGATCACGACGACCAAACCGAAGATGTAATTCCAGCCGAAGCGGAACGCGATGTACAAGAACTGGATCGCGATCGCGATGACCAGCGCCTCGCCCGCCTTGATCAGATATTCTTTGCCCAGCGACGGCCCGACCGCCTCGATCTGCGACTGCGCGCGGTCGACCGCCGCGAGGCTGCCGAGCGCGCCCCAGATCTTGAGCGTGTCGTCGCCGAAATCGACCTGCGTCTCGATCGTATAGCGTTCGTTCGGTTGCGCGTCGCCGGCTTTCGCTAGTGTGTTGATGCGCGCGTCGCTCACGCCGATGCCGGCCAGCGCCTTCAGGATGTCCGCCTGCGCGACCGGCTTTTCGAACTTGACCGTCACGTCGGTGCCGCCGGTGAACGACAGGCCCAAGCGCAGCGCGTGCGAGGGCTGAAAACCGCCCCCTGGAGCCGTGAAGCTGTGATATGCCAGCGCCAGCACGCCCGCGAAGATCACCGCGTACGAGATGAGCGAGACGGTCCGGAACCAGCCGACGACGTTCCAATTCAAGCGACGGAAGAACATCGGCTACGCTCCGTACGCTTTCGGGTTCTCGACGAGGTTGTTGTCCACGATGAGATCCACGAAGAAACGGGTCACGAAGGTAGCGGTGAAGAGCGAGAAGGCCGTCCCCCAGAACAGCGTGTAAGCGAAGCCTTTCACGGTGCCCGTGCCGAGCATGAACAGCACGCCCGCCCCGACGATGGTCGTGAAGTGACTGTCGAACACGGCGCTGAACGCGCGCTTGAAGCCGATCTGAACGGCCGCGCGCAAGGTCTTGCCCGCCCACAGCTCTTCTTTGAGCCGTTCGAAAATCAGGACGTTCGCGTCGACGGCCATGCCGACCGACAGCACGAAGCCGGCGATGCCGGGCAACGTCAGCACCGCGTGCACGCCGGCCAGCAACCCGAGCAGCATCAGCACGTAGACGACCAGCGCTAGGTCGGCGAGAAAGCCGGGCAGACGATACCAGGCGAGCATGAACAGCAACACGAGCCCGAGCCCGACCATCGCGGCGTAGAGCGACTTCTCGAGGTCGATCTTTCCGAGCAGCGGACCAACCGTATCGTTCTCAATGACGGTGACCGTGACCGGTAGAGCGCCCGCGTTGATGTCGTTTGCGATCCGGATCGTGTCGTCTTCGGTGAAGCTGCCGGTGATCTCACCTTGATCGGTGATGACGCCCTGAATCGTCGCCGCCGAGGTATACTTCTTGTCGAGAAAGAGCGCGAGCAGGTTGCCGAGGTTGGCCTGCGTCATCTTGCCGAACTTCGCGGGGTCCTTGGTTTCGAACACGATGCGCCAGCCCGGGCCCTGCTGGTTGGGGGCCGAGGCCGCACTCTTGATGTCGGCTCCGGAATAAACGATCGGGCCGCTATCCTTGTACGCGCCGTTCGGGTCGTCGGCGTACTTCTTGTCGGCCTGAGCGCGCGCGTAGACGGCCTGCGGCATGATCTTGTAGTCCAGCTTCGCAACGTCTTTCAGCGCCCGAACCGCTTCATCGGGGTTCTTCACGTTGGGCAGTTCGACCAGGATCCGGTCGCTGCCGACGGTGGAAATCTGAGGTTCGGCGACGCCCAAGCCGTTGATGCGTGCGTCGATGACCTGCATGACCTGGCCCTGGACTTGCCGGTTAATTTGCGGCACCTCGGGGCTCGGCTGCAGCTGGAGCAGCACCCGGACCCCGCCTTGGAGGTCGAGGCCGAGTTTGATCTTGTGCTGGATCGGCAGGACCAGGTAGAGGCATAAGCCTACAATCCCGGCCAAAAATGCTCCCGATACCCACGGTTTGAGTCGCAGCCACATAAACTAAAAAAGGACCCCAATCCGCCTAGAAACCGGAGTTGCCCCACGCCCCAGAGCGGGCGCCCGGGCGACCATGGAAGGGGAGAACCACGGTATTGTAGCAGGGTCGTAACACCCCGTCAAACCAATTCGCGCCATCGTTGCCGGGTTGTTGAAGGGGCCTCGTAGGGAGGACATGCCCTATGGACGCCAAGACCGTTGATGCCGGGCTCTTACAGTCGCGCTACCGCTTAACCAAGCAGCGCGCAGCCGTTCTCCGGGCGCTCGGCGACGGGGCACACCTTTCGGCCGAGACGATCCTCGTGCGCGTGCGCACCGAGATGCCGGCCGTCAGCCTCGGCACGATCTACCGCACGCTCGACATCCTGCGCGAGATCGGCCTCGTCCAAATCTTTTCCTACACCGGCAGCGCCGCGCGCTACGAGGCTGCGCTCGAGAAGCACCATCACCTCTTGTGCTCCGTCTGCAATTCGCTCGTCAACGTGCGCGTCGACGGCTTGGCGGAACTCGCCCAAGACATCGCCCGGCGCGAGCGCTACAGCAACATCGACTTCTCGCTCACGATCGTGGGGCGCTGCAACGACTGCACCAAGCGCATGAACTGACAAAACCGCGTCAGCCGGGCGTGAGATCTTACTGGGTGAACTTCGATTCGAATGTTCTCTCGAGGGAGGTCGCCTTGCTCTGGTCGGGGCCGATGACGACGACGAAGAGATCGCCGTGAGCAGTGTCGCATACGACAACGGCCTGGTACGTGCCGAGATCCCCGAAGATGCCGGTATTGGCCGTTCTCGTGGCAACCGTGACGTGCTGGAACCCGGCCGCCCCAAGAGCGACCAAAACCTTGGCCTGGCAGACCGCAGAGGTGACCTTGTAGGTGTACACGTTGTACGAGGCCCCTTGACCACTGGCCGCCGCAGCTGGCGCGGCGGAACAAAGAAGCGGAAAGAGCACGGCGACGAGCCAGATGCCAAGCCGTACAATCACGGTGAACCCCCTCTTGCGATCGCGTTGCGTTCGCGCGCCGTCAGATCCGGGCAGCCGACCTTGCCGTTCCAACGAAGCGGACGGGGCTGAGTTTTCCGCGCTAGGCCTCAATACCCCTGAGATTTTTCCGTCGGCGGTGTCCGCATTCGACTCTTTTGGCGGCGAATCGTGGGGCCTTGGGTCAACCGGGCGCGAGGGCGGCACTCGGCGGCGGAAAGTCGAGCACCATCGCCGGGCGCAGCGCCAGTTCGGGCGGCAGTTCCGCGAAGGCGTAGACGTCGACTCGAACGCCGAAGCGGCGCACGAGTTCCGAGAGCGCGGGCCGCAAGGCCGCGGTGCACACGATCGCGGCTCGTTCGCGCGGCACGCGCGCGAGAT
>Ga0302326_10028562_pt1 | contig 11221 bp, 10 predicted proteins | sample Palsa_T0_3_FD_202264 | JGI IMG/M metagenome (GOLD analysis project Ga0302326, IMG submission 202264) | Peat permafrost microbial communities from Stordalen Mire near Abisko, Sweden - Palsa_T0_3 | ecosystem: Environmental > Terrestrial > Soil > Palsa > Peat permafrost | place: Sweden: Abisko...
CCCGCCAGCCCGCCGCGATGGGCCGGGCCGGCCAGCCAGCGCCGACGCCGAGCTCCCCTCAGCTGTTCTGGGTGGTTTGGACTGCTGTTATGGCGGCGTTGCCCGCTTGGGCGCCGAATTCGTCGCTGGCTTTTTCGAAAGAGACATAGCAAGCGATCGAAATCTCACTCGTATGTGTGGATGAGCTCACGGCAAGTGTAAGCGGCAGACTATTGCTTGCGATGTACACCCCGGAATGCGAGACGCCAATTGGCGTCGTCCATTCAGCGGTATCGTGAGTTGAAGCCCCTTCGCTTGGCGTGTCGACCAAGTCGCACCCGACGCCGACTTGCGCGTCGGCTGTTGTGTTTGACAGGTCCAGTTCAACCTTTGCGTTGAGTATGTAATGACCGGCGGGCAATTCCCGTGACACTACGGTGATCGGAATCCCTTCCGTCCCAGATGTGACGATAACGTGTGTCGCGGGGGCTTGGCGCACCGAATACCCACCCACCGCGCCACCAGCGCCGGTTGGACCCACGGCGCCCGTTTCACCTGTGGCTCCGGTCGGTCCCTGCGCCCCTGTGACGCCATTTGTCCCGGCGACGCCCGTGGCGCCCGTTTCACCCGTGACTGCCGTTGGTCCCTGCGTGCCTGTGGCGCCTTTCGTACCCGCGACGCCCGTGGCGCCCGTTTCACCTGTGCCGCCCGGCGGGCCGGTGGAGCCTCTGGCGCCTGCGGCGCCGGGAGCGCCGGTTTCAGTGGTCGGTCCCGCCGGCCCGTTCGCGCCGGTGACTCCGTTGAACCCGTTGAGCCCAGCGGCTCCGTTGGCGCTGACAGCCCCCGTTGCGCCGGCCGGGCCCCTTGTGTTCCACGACTCCTTCGATTCCCCCTTCCTGCATCTCGCGGCCTTCGGCACGAGGTGCACCGCGCCACCGTGCCTGCTCACGCAGGCATAGATGCTCGATGCCCGGGCCTGGGGGGCGGTGACAAGCGCGAGCAGAAGAAGCGTTCCGAGGCCGGCGAGGCCGGCCGTCCCATGTCTGGCGGCTGCTGCGGGCATGGCTCGCTCCTCGCGTGTCGGTGGGTGGCCGCCGGGCTGGCGACGCGCTTCTCGGCGGGAGCCCACGGCTGACAGCCGGGTGACTCGCGTTTAATGCTTGGCCAACCATGACATGCGCACCGCCCACCGCCCTCAACATCCGTCCAGATGCGGCTTGGCGCGTCCCCCTCACGATCGGCCAAGCGGGAGCGACGGACGCCCCGGGCCGCTTGGAGCCGGGGCATCCGCCACTCCGTGCATCTACCAGCTCAGCAGAACACCGCCAGGTCAAAGGACTCCTGCTGTTCTGTACCTTCTTTGGTCTCCGTCTTCACAAACACCCCATCGGGGTTTCCTTCCGCGGGGGCGACGCCGATGAAGCCGATCGGCGGGAAGGTGGTGGCTACGTTGCTGGCCGGGGCCGCGATGTAGGCGCATTTGGTGACGTCGCGGTTGAATGTGACGATGTAGTGAGACGGCGTTGCGACGATGCTCGTCGACGAGACCGCTCCGCTTCCGCCTCTCACGAGGGTGCCATTGAATTCCACAACGGCCCACAGCGCGGTGGCCGCCGCGCCGGTTTCACCTTTGGCTCCCGTGGCTCCCGCGGCGCCGTTTTGGCCGGCCGGGCCCTGCGTGCCCCATGAGAGCTTTTTTTCGCCTTTCCTGCATTTCGCCTTCTTGCTGACGATGCGAGGCGTCCCGCTCTTCGTCTTCACACAGGCATATACGGTCGATGCCTGCGACTGCGGTGCCATGGCGAGCGCTGCGATCATGAGTGCGCCTACCGCTGCAAGCACGACCGTCGCGCGACCCTTGATTGATGCCGTCATTTATGTCCCCCGGTGTCGATTGAGTGGGCGGATGTTAGACGGCCTACTAGACAGCAGCCGCCGTCTGTGCCCCCGCGACCTCGGAGCCGGCGGTCTCCAGCACCAGTTCTCCGTCGGCCACGCCCACGCTGACGACATCGCCCGCGTGGATCTCGCCCCTGAGAAGCGCGGTGGCCAGGCGATCGACCAGCTGCTTCTGGATCACCCGGCGCAGCGGGCGGGCTCCATAGCTGGGGTCATAGCCCATGTTCCCCAGCAGCTCGCGCGCCTGGCCTGAGAGCGTCACCGCTATGCCGCGCTCGGCGATGCGCTCGACGACCTGCGCGACCTGCAGATCGACGATCTCCGAGATCTGCTCGCGGGTGAGCGCGTGGAAGCGCACGACGTCGTCCAGGCGGTTGATGAACTCGGGCTTGAAGTACTCGAGCAGGGCGGCGCGCATCTGGGTGTCGGACAGGTCATCCGGGACCGGGATGTTCGAGGTCATGATCAGGACGGTGTTCTTGAAGTCGACCGTCCGCCCCTGCCCGTCGGTGAGCCGCCCATCGTCCATCACCTGCAGAAGCGTGTTGAACACATCGGGATGGGCCTTCTCGATCTCATCGAGCAGGATCACCGCGTAGGGGCGGCGGCGGACGGCCTCGGTGAGCTGGCCGCCCTCTTCGTAGCCGACATAGCCGGGGGGCGCACCGACCAGCCGGGAGACCGAGTGTTTCTCCATGTACTCGGACATGTCGATGCGGATCATCGCGTCCTGGGTGTCGAACATGAACTCCGCCAGCGCGCGCGCCAGCTCGGTCTTGCCGACGCCCGTGGGGCCCAGGAACAGGAAGGTGCCGATCGGCCTGTCGGGGTCCTGCAGACCCGCGCGTGAGCGGCGCAGCGCGCTGGCCACCGCCTCGATAGCCTCATCCTGGCCGACCACGCGCTCGTGCAGGCGGTCCTCCATGTGCAGCAGCTTCTCGCTTTCGCCCTCCAGCAGGCGGCTGACGGGGATGCCCGTCCAGCGCGCGACTACCTCGGCGATGTCCTCCGCGTCGACCTCCTCCTTGACATACAGATTGCCGGCGCCCTGCTCGCTCTCGGTGCGCTCGCGCTCGGCGGTTTCATGTTCGGCAAGCTTCTTTTCGAGCTCCGGTATCTCTCCGTAGCGAAGCTCGGCGGCCCGTTGCAGGTCCGCTTCGCGCTCGGCGCGTTCGGCCTCGGCCCTGGCCTGCTCGAGGCGCTCCTTCGTTTCGCGGATGCCCTGGATGGCGTCCTTCTCCTTCTGCCACTGGGCCTTCATCTCCGCCGAGCGCTCCTTCAGCTCCGACAGCTCCACCTCGATCGCGCCACGGCGCTCCTTGGAGGCGTCGTCCTTCTCCTTGCGCAGCGACGTGAGCTCGATCTCGAGCTGCATCACGCGCCGGTCGACCTCGTCGATCTCGGTCGGCAGCGAGTCGATCTCGATGCGGATCTTCGAGGCGGCCTCGTCGACCAGGTCGATCGCCTTGTCGGGCAGGAAGCGATCGGCTATGTAGCGGTGGGAGAGCGTCGCGGCTGCGATCAGCGCGCTGTCCTGGATGCGCACGCCGTGGTGGACCTCGTAGCGCTCCTTCAGCCCGCGCAGGATCGCGATCGTGTCCGCGACCGAGGGCTCGCCGACCGTGACCGGCTGAAAGCGGCGCTCGAGCGCCGCGTCCTTCTCGATGTACTTGCGGTACTCGTCGAGCGTGGTGGCGCCCACCGCGCGCAGCTCTCCGCGGGCGAGCATCGGCTTGAGCAGGTTGGAGGCGTCGACCGAGCCCTGGGCAGCGCCCGCGCCGACGATCGTGTGCAGCTCGTCGAGGAACAGGATGATCGTGCCCTCGGCGTCGGAGACCTCCTTCAGTACCCCCTTCAGCCGCTCCTCGAACTCGCCTCGATAGGCGGCCCCCGCGATCAGCGCGCCCATGTCCAGCGCGATCACGCGGCGGTCGCGCAGCGACTCGGGGATGTCCCCGGACACGATCCGCTGGGCGAGGCCCTCGACGATCGCGGTCTTGCCCACGCCGGGCTCGCCGATCAGCACGGGGTTGTTCTTGGTGCGGCGGCTGAGCACCTGGATCACGCGGCGGATCTCATCATCGCGCCCGATCACCGGATCGAGCTTGCCCTGCTCGGCGATCTCGGTCAGGTCGCGCCCGAAACGCTCGAGCGGGCTCTGCTCCTCCTCGGGAGGAGCCTGCGCTGCGGGGGAGGCTCCATCAGGCGCCATCGTTCCTCCTATGGGTCAACCTCTGGGATGGTCGGACGTCGGCTGCGCGGACGAGCTCCACGCCTCCTCGGTAGGGAACCACAAGCTCGGCGCGGAAGGAGCGGCGCACCTGCTCGAGCTCCTCGGCAAGGCGCACCTGGGCCTGCAGCGCCTGCACTTCGATCTCCTCGATGCGCTCGTGCATCCGATCGATCTCCTTCTCGAGATCGAGCACGCGCTCGACGCCCGCCAGGTTGAGGCCGAGATCGGCCGTCATCTCCTGAATGCGCCTCAGTTTCTCGACGTCCTCGTGCGAGTACAGGCGCGTGCCCTTGGGCGAGCGCTGGGGCTCGATCAGGCCGCGCGACTCATACATGCGCAGCGTCTGAGGGTGCATGTTCGCAAGCTTGGCGGCCACCGAGATCATGAACACGCCGCGGTCGGTCGCCACCTCGACGCGGGTGATGGTGGCGGTCGAGCGCCGGCGCGAGGCCGCCAGCTTGCCGATCGTGGGAGGCTGCTCGTCCATCATCAGCTCTCAGCGGCCTCGGCCGGGTCGGGATCGGTCCGCGCGGGGAACAGCCGCGCGCGGGGATCGCCGTTGAACACCTTCGAAAGGGCATCCACGGCCGCGCGCTGCTCCTCGTCGAGCTTGTCCGGCACGTCGATCACGAAGCGGTAGCGGATGTCGCCGCGGGTGGGCGCGGAGCCGCCCTTGCCGCTGCCGGGCTTGGGCGGTCCCTCGCCGCGCAGTCTCTGCACCGTCCCGTGCTTGGTGCCCGGGGCCACCCGCAGCGTCTTCGTGCCGTCCAGCGTGGGCACCTGAACCTCCGCGCCCCGCAGCGCCTCGGGGATCGTCAGCGGGACCTCGACCTCGAAGTTGTCGCCCTTGCGCGTGAACACGGGCGAGGGCGAGACGTGGACGATCAGATACAGGTCGCCGGGCGGGCCGCCGTTGAGTCCCGGCTCGCCCTTGCCGGGCAGGCGGATGCGCCCGCCGTCGCGCACGCCGGCGGGGATGTTCACGCGCAGCCGCTTGACGGTGCGCACCGCGCCGGAGCCATGACAGGTCGGGCAGGGATCCTCGATCACCGTGCCCGAGCCCCCGCACAGCGAGCACGGCTGGGAGATCGAGAACATGCCCTGCCCCTGCGTCTCGATGCCGCGGCCCTCGCAGCGGGGGCACACCGTGGGCGTGGTGCCCGGCTTGGCGCCCGTGCCATGACAGGTTTCGCAGACGGTGCGCATCGGAACCTGCAGGGGCACCTGCGCGCCGGCGACCGCCTGGTCGAAGGAGATCGAGACCTGCGCCTCGAGGTCGGCGCCGCGCTGCGCCCGCTGGCGCTGGCGCTGGGAGCGCGCGCCACCCGCCCCGCCCGCGCCGCCGAACAGGTTGGAGAGGATGTCGCCCATCGAGGAGCCGTCGAAGTCGAAGTTGCCGAAGCCGCCGAAGCCGCCGCCGGGCCCCGCGCCGGTCGCGAACGGTCCCGCGCCCGTGTCGTACTGCTTGCGCTTCTCGGGATCGCCGAGCACGTCGTGGGCCTGGGAGATCTCCTTGAAGCGCGCCTCCGCCTCCTTGTCATCCGGGTTGCGGTCGGGGTGGTACTTGCGCGCGAGCTTGCGGTAGGCCTTCTTGATCTCCTCGGGGGTCGCCTTTTTGTCGACCCCGAGTGTCTTGTAGTAGTCGGGACGCGTTGCCATCGGTTCTCCCTCGGCTACGCGGCGACGACGACCCGCGCAGGCCGGATGACGGTCGCGCCCAGCCGGTATCCGGGCTGGTAGACCTCCACCACGGTCCCGCTGGCGGCGCCGCCGGCCGGCTGCTCGGTGCTGGCCATCGCCTCGTGCAGGGCAGGGTCGAAGGGCTCGCCGACGGGAGAGAAGGACTCGATGCCCACGCGCGCGAGCGCGGCGCTCAGCTCCGAGCGCACGAAGCGCACGCCTTCAAGCAGGGGGTCATCTTCAGCTGCCGCCTCGAGCGCGCGGTCGAGGTTGTCGAGCGCCGGCAACAGCTCCTTGGCGAGGCTGACCACGCCCCGCGCCTGAGCGCCGGCGGACTCGCGGGCGACGCGCTTGCGGTAGTTCTCGAAGTCCGCCTGCGTGCGCTGCGCGAGCGCCAGGTACTCGTCCCGCTGGGCGGCGATCTTCACCAGCTCGTCGAGGTCACCCTCGATCTCGGCGATGTCGCCGTCGCCCCCTGCAGCGCCGCTCGCCGAGCCCTCCGCGCCGGCGCCGGGCTCCGCGTCCGCGCCCGTGGCCCGCGACTCGGGCGACTCGGACGCCTCCGGCGCCAGCGTCTCGGCCGTGCCCGGCCGCGGCGCACCGTCCCCCGGCGCGTCCACGCCGGGGGAGCCGTGCTGCTGCTCGTCGATCGATTGCCTTGAGTCGGTCATCTCGCGCTATGCCGTCGGCTCGTCCACGACCTCGGCGTCGACGACGTCCTCATCATCTGAGGAGGAGCCGCCATCCTCGGCCGAAGCGCCGTTGCCGGTGGCCGCGGCCTGCTCCTGCGCGCGCTGGTACATCGCCTCGGAGATCGCGTGGAACGCGGTCTGCAGGGCCTCGGTCTTGGCGTTGATCGTGTTCGGGTCCTCCGCCTCGAGCGACTCGCGGACATCCTTGACCGCGGCCTCGATGCGCTCCTTGGAGTCGGCGTCCACCTGATCGCCGAGGTCGGCGAGCTGGCGCTCGGCCTGATAGGCGGCGTTCTCGCCGTTGTTGCGCGCCTCGGCGAGCTCGCGCGCGGCGCGATCCTCCTCGGCGTGGGACTCGGCGTCGGAGACCATGTTCTTGATCTCCTCCTCTGAGAGCCCGGAACCGGACTTGATCTCGATCTTCTGCTCCTTGCCCGTCCCGAGATCCTTCGCCGACACGTTGAGGATGCCGTTGGCGTCGATGTCGAAGGCGACCTCGACCTGCGGGATGCCTCGCGGCGCCGGCGGGATGCCGGTCAGCTGGAACTTGCCGAGCGACTTGTTGTAGTTGGCCATCTCGCGCTCGCCCTGCAGCACGTGGATCTCGACCGACGGCTGGTTGTCCTCCGCCGTGGAGAAGACCTCGCCCTTGCGTGTGGGGATCGTGGTGTTGCGCTCGATCAGCTTGGTCATCACGCCGCCCTTGGTCTCGATGCCGAGGGTGAGCGGAGTGACGTCCAAGAGCAGCACGTCCTTGACGTCGCCGGCCAGCACGCCGGCCTGGATAGCGGCTCCGACGGCCACGACCTCATCGGGGTTGACGCCGCGGTGGGGCTCCTTGCCGGTCAGCTCCTTGACCTTCTCCTGGACGGCCGGCATGCGCGTCATGCCGCCGACGAGCACGACGTGCTCGATCTCCTTGACGCCCTTGTCTTTGGCGTCGTCGATCGCCTGGCGCACGGGCGCGACCACGCGATCGAGCAGCGCCGAGGTCAGCTCGGCGAGCTTGGCGCGGGTGAGGCGAGTGTCGAGGTGCTTGGGCCCGGAGGCGTCGGCGGTGATGAACGGCAGGTTGATCTGCGTCTCCTGGGTGGTGGACAGCTCGATCTTGGCCTTCTCCGCCGCCTCGTACAGCCGCTGCAGCGCCATCGGGTCGGCACTCAGGTCGATGCCCTGCGACTTCTTGAACTCGGCCACGAGCCAGTCGACGACCGCCTTGTCGAAGTTGTCGCCGCCGAGGTGGTTGTCGCCGGCGGTCGACTTGACCTCGAACACGCCGTCGCCGATCTCGAGCACGGACACGTCGAAGGTGCCGCCGCCGAGGTCGAAGACGAGGATCGTCTGGTCTGACTCCTTGTCCAGGCCGTAGGCCAGCGAGGCCGCGGTCGGCTCGTTGATGATGCGCTTGACGTCCAGTCCGGCGATCTTGCCGGCGTCCTTGGTCGCCTGACGCTGGTCGTCGTTGAAGTACGCGGGAACGGTGATCACGGCGCCGTCGACGCTTTCGCCCAGGTAGGCCTCGGCGTCGGTCTTCAGCTTCTGCAGGATCATCGCGGAGATCTCCGGCGGCGAATGCTGCTCGCCGTTGGCTTCCACGCGCGCGTCGCCGTTGGGGCCGGAGACGACCTTGTAGGGGACGATCGACTCCTCCTCGCGCACCTCGGCCTCCTTGCGGCCCATGAAGCGCTTGATCGAAAAGATGGTGTTCTGCGGGTTGGTTACGGCCTGGCGCTTGGCGACGGTGCCGACGAGTCGCTCGCCGGAGGCCGTGAAGGCCACGACCGATGGTGTGGTGCGGCCGCCCTCGGCGTTCTCGATTACGGTGGGCTCGCCACCCTCGAGCACGGCCATGCACGAGTTCGTCGTGCCGAGGTCGATGCCTATGGTCTTGCCCATGTGGGAATACTCCTTTGAATCAGCTTAATAAATCTTAGTCGGAGTATGGCAGATTTCCTGCAGCACTTCAAGCACCCTCGACGGGGCGGCGGTCCAGACACCAGGCGCGTGACAAACGCCCCCGGCGGCGCTACCGTCAAGGGATGAGCCCGGCCTCGATATCCGCGGCGATGGGGCTGGCGGCTCCGGCGAAGCCCAAGCTGCGCGGCGTCTCACACGAGTACGCCTTCTTCGTATCGCTGGGCTGCGGCGTGGGATTGATCCTCGCGGCCTCCGACGGGCGGGCCCGGGTGGCGGCGACGATCTACGCAGTGGCCGTGTCCGCGCTGCTCGGCACGAGCGCGCTGTACCACAGGGTCACATGGCGGCCGTCGGCGCGGCGCTGGATGAAGCGGCTCGACCATTCGATGATATTCGTGCTGATCGCCGGCACCTACACGCCGGTGGCGCTGCTGGCGCTGCACGGCTCGCTGGCGAGCACGATCCTGATCGTGGTGTGGGCGGGAGCGCTCGGCGGAGTGGTGTTCAAGCTCGTATGGATCGACGCGCCCAAGTGGCTGTTCGCGAGCGTGTACGTCGCGCTCGGGCTGGTGACGGCGGCGATCTTCGGCCAGCTGCCGGCGACGATCGGCTGGCTGGGCGTGGCGGGCCTCGCGCTCGGAGGGCTGCTGTACCTGGTGGGGGCGGTCATCTACGCGAGCGGCCGGCCGGACCCGGCGCCGAAGGTGTTCGGCTACCACGAGGTCTTCCACGCCCTGGTGATCGTGGCCGCGGCGCTGCACTACGCGGTGATCGCGTTCGCCGTGCTGCCGCGCGGCTGAACAGCCTTCCCGCCCCGGCGCCGGGAGGCGCGCCCCGCGGGCGGCGCCGCGCCCGGGGGTGAGACGAAGATGGCGCGGCTCGGGCACATGCGCGCCAGCGCGCAGTCGGTGCATGCGGGGCTGCGCGCGTGGCAGGTGCGGCGGCCGTGGCGCAGCAGGTTGACGTGCAGCTCGAGCTCTCCGCCGGGCGGGGTGAGGGCGAGCATCTGGTCGTGGAGCTCCTCGAACGGAGCGCCGCTGCGCAGCAGCCCCAGGCGCATGCCCACGCGCGAGACGTGGGTGTCGACCGGCACCTCGCGCAGGCCGTAGGCGAACAGCAGCACGCAGGCGGCCGTCTTTCGGCCCACGCCGGGGAGCGATGTCAGATAGCTTCGCCCCTGCTCGACCGAAGCGTGCTCGAGCCAGTCGAGCGAAGGCGCCCCGCCGGGGTCGCTGGAGTCGGCCGCGATCGCCTCGAGGATCGCCTGGATGCGCTGCGACTTGACCCTCGAGATGCCGCCCGGCCTGATCGCCTGCTCGACGTCCGCGGCCGGCGCGCGCATGACCGCGCGCCAGGTCGGCAGGCGCTCGCGCAGGCCCAGATAGGCGACGTCGCGGTTACGGTCGTTCGTCGACTGCGACAGCACCGTCAGCACGAGCTCGGCGATCGGATGGCGGTGCGGGCGCATCAGCGGAACCCCGTAGACCTCGCGCAGGCGGTCGCGGATCCTGCGCACTCGGGCGCGAGACGGTGGCTTCCATGCGCGGGGGCCGGGGGCGCTGCGGGGCACCGCTTCACCGTATCCGGCGCGCGCGGCCTCTATATCCTCGGCCGGTGTCCGAGGTCAGCGATCACGTCGAAGAGCTCGACGGGCTGCCGGTGTTCTGGCGAGAGGCGCCGGCGCCCGCGGGCGTCTGGAGCGCGCCGGCGCTGTACCTGCACGGCGTGCCCAACAACTCGGACGACTGGGTCTCCTTCCTCGAGCGGACCGGCGGGCTGGCCCCGGACCTTCCCGGCTTCGGCCGCTCGGGCAAGCCCGGCTCGCTGAGCTACACGATCGGCGAGTACGAGCGCTTCATCGAGCGGTTCCTCAAGGAGCGCGAGCTCGAGCGGGTGAGCCTTGTGGTGCATGACTGGGGCGCGGTCGGCCTGGCCTTCGCCCAGCGCCACCCCGAGCGGATCGAGCGGCTCGTGATCATCAACGCGGTGCCGTTTCTGGCGGGCTACCGCTGGCACCGGATCGCGCGCATCTGGCGCACCCCGCTGGTGGGCGAGCTGGCCATGGGGACGGGCAACCGGCGCGTCCTTCGCTTCATCTCGAGGGAGACCAACGCAACCCCGGGCCCGATGCCCGAGGCCTGGCTCCAGAGCGTGCTCGACCACTTCGACCAGGGCACCCAGCGGGCGATCCTGCGCCTGTACCGGAGCTCCCCCCCGGAGGTGCTCGCCGCCGCGGGCGCGCACTTGGGCCTGCTTCAATGTCCGGCTCTGGTGGTGTGGGGCATGCGCGACCCCTACCTGCCCGCCCACTTCGGGCGGGACTACGCGAGCGCGCTGAAAGACGCACAGCTCCTCGAGCTCGCAGACGCCGGCCACGTGCCCTGGCTGGATCGCCCGGACGTGGTCGACCGGGTGGTGAGCTTTCTGAACGCCTCGGGAGCGTGAGCATCGCGGTGAGCAGCCGCGTGCCGGCGGCGGTGAGGGCCGGCGCGGTCGTGCAGAGGGCCCCGGCGTGGGCGATCACCGCGGTGCTGGGGCTGGCGTACGTGATCACGGCGCCCCCCAGCGCCGATCTGGCGGCGGCGAGCTATCGCGCCGATCTGTTCGGGCGGGCGGGCTTCAGCCTGTGGGACAACGGCTGGTACGCAGGCCACCATCTGCCCGCCTACAGCGTGTTCGCTCCGGCGCTCGCCTGGCTGATCGGCCCGCTGGCGGTGGCGGCGATCTCGATGACCGTCGCCGCGGCGCTGTTCGGGGCGCTGATCGAGGCTCGCTTCCCGGCGCCGGCGGTGCGCGTCGCGAGCATGTGGTTCGCGATCGG
>Ga0302326_10028563_pt1 | contig 11221 bp, 5 predicted proteins | sample Palsa_T0_3_FD_202264 | JGI IMG/M metagenome (GOLD analysis project Ga0302326, IMG submission 202264) | Peat permafrost microbial communities from Stordalen Mire near Abisko, Sweden - Palsa_T0_3 | ecosystem: Environmental > Terrestrial > Soil > Palsa > Peat permafrost | place: Sweden: Abisko...
ATCGATGGCTTCTGCAGCAGGTCCTCAGAAAGGAATGGGGATTCACCGGGTATGTCACCTCGGACATGGGCGACATACCCAAGCTCTTCGATGGCCATCACTATGCGGCTTCATACCCGGAAGCAGCGATCATGGCACTCGAGGCCGGCGTCGATATGGAGCTTGAGGGCGGCCCGGTCAGCAACCATGTATTCGCGCAGTCCCTTGCGGAAGCGGTACGGCACGGAACGTTGCCCATCGCGGTTCTCGACCGGGCCGTCATGCGTGTGCTGAGGCCAAAGATCGAGTTGCTTGGATTGTCGGCGCCGCAACAGGCTGCTGCCGAGACCGGTAAGAACGATCCGGCGTTGAGTTACCAGGGCAAGGAGGACATTTTCGCCAAACTCGTCGCCGAGGGCAAAGAGACAACCCGCGCGGGCGAGCAACGATCCGATTATCTTGCCGCCCTCAGCGATCCAACCCATGATCAGCTCGCTCTGCGTGTCGCGCAGGAGTCCATGGTCCTGCTGAAAAACGACCACAACCTGCTGCCTCTCGACAAGACGAAGCCAAATCGCGTCCTGCTGGTCGGGCCGCTTGCTGCAACCGTCAATCTCGGTGGATACTCCACAGGCAAGCCCAGGTTCTATGTGGACGCAATGGAAGGAATCAAAGGCGAGCTCGGCCCCAATGCAGAAGTCTTCTACCGCGAGGGTTGCACCGTGCTTGGCGGGACTGCCGAGCAGCTCAAGGAGGCCGTCGATGCCGCGAAGGCCGCGGACGTCGTCATCGCCGTGGTCGGTCACACGCGCGCGCAGTTGGGTGAAAACCACGATCGTGACAGCCTCGACTTGCCGGGTGGCCAGGAACAACTCGTCGAGGCAATGCAAGCAACGGGCAAGCCTGTCATCGTAGTTCTCAACAACGGAGCGCCTTTCGCGGTGCCCTGGATTCACGATCATGTTTCAGCGGTTATTGAAAGCTGGTATGGCGGCCAGAGTTATGGAACAGCTCTTGCCCAAATCCTGTTTGGCGACGTGAATCCGAGCGGCAAGTTGGATGTGTCGTTCCCGGTGAGCACCGGCCAGAGCCCTGCGTATTACAACCATCCCGTATTGACTGGGCCGATTCTCTACGATGCGGCGACCACTCAATTCCCCTATCCATTCGGAAAATCGAATGTGCTTTGGCCCTTCGGCCACGGCTTGAGCTACACAACCTTTCAATATGACAACCTGCAATTCAATACCAAATCGATCACGGCAAAGCAGGTCTGCCAGGTTTCCGTCACTGTGACGAACACCGGCACGCGTGCCGGCGACGAGGTGGTGCAGTTGTATGTACATCAGGACCACACTTCGCTTAAGCGGCCGGTGGAACAGTTGGAAGGCTTCAAGCGCATTACGCTGCGCGCAGGGGAAAAGCAGACTGTGAGCTTCCCTGTCGGCTTCGAACAAGTGAAGTTCTGGAAAGACGGCGGTTGGCAGATGGAACCAGGGAGTTTGTCGGTCATGATCGGCTCATCGTCGCAGGACATCCGTCTGAACGGGAGTTTAGCTCTCAAATAGAACGGTAAACGGCCATCGCAGGAAGAGAATCGCACCAGGCGCCAAGTTGGAGATGTTTATGAATTCGTGGAATTGCCAATTGCATGAACGCCATGCAGTCGAATCAGAGGTCTGGCCGCCAGTTCCTGCGGCGTTTCCCTTCGCTGCGCAGGTCTCGGTTCAACCTTTTCTGCGTCGATCCGCTTCGCAGTGGCGTTTCATGTGCATTCCGCTCTTACTCATCGCGAGTGTGCCGGTTCTCGGCTTCCACGCCAAAGCCGAACCGCTCGCCTACACGCGATCGGGAACCGAGGTCGTGGTTTCTGTCAATGGTGACACCATCGTTCTCAGTCCTCTCGAGGATGGGGTGGTGCGCGTGCGGATTGGAAAAGGCATACCGGCAGTTGACGACAGCAAGCTGGTGTTATCGACCGAATTGGCTGTGCCGCATTTCGAAGTTCGCCAAACGGCCAGCGCGGTGATCGTCGATGCCGGCAGCATACAGGCTCGGGTTGACCGGCATAGCGGATTATTAACCTTCATGGATGCTGCGGGCTCGGTCCTGCTTTCCGAGAAGAGCGATGGCCGCGTAATGCCGTCCGGCATTCCTGGCCGGGAGATCCCAACAATTCAAGATACTTTTCTATCGCCGGAAGACGAATACCTCTTCGGCGGCGGCCAATTCCAGGATGGCTTCCTGAATATCCGTGACCTGCCACGCCGCATGACGCAGGTCAACACGCAGATCGCCATCCCGTTCTTTCTTTCCAGCAAGGGCTATGGCCTGCTGTGGCACAACTTCGGGCGAACTGACCTGAACCCGGCGGACACGGAGGTTACCCTCGACCAGGTCAAGACGGGAGAGTTATCGACCGTCTACTTCGCCTCGCCCGCGGGATCTGCGAAAGAGAGGCGAGCGGAGGCAGTCTTCTCAGGCGAATTTGAAGTCGCCGAATCTGGACGGAAGGCGATGATGCTCGATGTGGGCCAGAAGATGGCGCGCCGCTATCACGTTGAAATCGACGGCAAGACCGAGGTCGACTTTGAAAACTATTGGCTGCCTCCCACCACCAGTTGGTTCTCCACGCTGTCCGCGGGCAAGCACACCGTTCGGGTAATCGGCGAAGTGGGCGATAAGCCGTCGCTCCTGCTCCGCCAGGCCGAAAACTTCACAACGCTGCGCTCGTTCACCGGCCAGGTCATCGACTATGTGGTTCTAGCCGGCCCCAGCAGCGACGACGTCATTCGCCGTTACCGCGACATAACCGGCGCTGCCCCGCTGATGCCGTCGTGGGCCTACGGTTATATTCAATGCCGTGCGCGCTATTACTCGCAGAAGGAGCTTCTCGATACGCTCAATACGTTTCGCGAGAAGCAGATCCCGCTGGACGTAATCGTTCAGGATTGGATGTATTGGGGCAAGTATGGCTGGAACGCGATGCGCTTCGACGAGACCGATTATCCAAATCCCGCGGCCATGGTGAAGGCGGTTCACGATCAGCATGCGCATCTCATGGTTTCGGTCTGGTCGCGCATTGGCGTGGAGTCCGACATCGGCAAGGAGTTCCGGGACAGAAAATTCTTCGTTTCCGGCACGGACTGGGTGGACTTCTTCAACCCGGAGGCCCGTGCCCTCTATTGGAAGGACTTCAGCAGCCGCATGGCGCCACTCGGCGTCGACGCATGGTGGCTGGATGCGACTGAGCCGGAGAATGACGATCTGCACGGTCGGACCGTAGCGAGCGGAAGCGGCGACGCGGTGCGCCTGCTCTATCCGCTGATGGTCAATCGCACGGTCTATGAGGGCCTGCGCCGGGATGTGCCGGACAAGCGGGTCATGCTGCTCACCCGCAGTGCATTCCTTGGGCAGCAGCGCTACGCCGCGGCCAATTGGTCTGGCGACATCGGAGATTCCTTCGACTCTTTGAAACGCCAGATCACCGCGGGCCTTGACTATTCCGCGTCGGGATTGCCCTATTGGACAACCGACACGGGAGGTTTCTTCCGCCCGGGCCCTGGCCAGTTTACCGATCTTGACTATCACGAACGTTTCCTGCGCTGGTTTGAATTCTCCACCTTCACGCCGCTGCTTCGCGTGCATGGGTGGCTTACGAAGACTGAGCCCTGGCTTTACGGTCCCGATGTCGAGAGGATTATTCGCAAATATCTCGACGTTCGCTACCGCATGCTTCCTTACACGTATTCCGAGGCGGCTCAAGTCACCTTGCATGGATCGACTCTGCTTCGGCCTCTGGTGATGGACTTTGGAGGCGACGAGACGGCACTCCAACAGAGATACGAGTTCATGTTCGGCAAGGAATTTCTGATCGCTCCCGTTCTCGCAGCGGGTGCGCGAAACTGGAATGTTTACCTGCCGAAATCCGAATCGGGATGGGTGGATTTCTGGACCGGCCAGGCGCACAAGGGAGGCCAGACGATACACGCCGCGGCGAATCTGGACGAGATCCCGGTCTTTGTGCGTGCCGGATCGATTGTCCCCCTCGGGCCCACCGAACAGTGGACTGGCGAGAAGCCCGGCGTTCCCATCGAAATCAGGGTTTATCCGGGCGCCGACGCGGACTTCTCGCTCTACGAGGATGAAGGCTCAAACTACAACTACGAGAAAGGCGCATACAGCATGATTCCGATCCACTGGAACGAACGGACCGGGAGACTCACAATCGAGAAACGCGCCGGGGGATTTCCGGGAATGATCGGCAAGCGACAGTTCGCCCTGGCCTTGGTGAAGTCCGGGAACAACGGAGAAGGTCTCGCGCAAAAGACCATCGATTACGACGGCCATCCGGTTACGGTTGAACTGCATTGAGGTAGCCTGCCCGGCGGCATCGAAGCTATCGAATGAAGTTGCTTACGTCGATTGCTCCGGCCATTGCCGGGCAGCCCGCATCGTTGGGATGAATACGATCGCGATCGTACGCCGGCAAAAGCCGCTTAGGATCTTGACATGGACGCACTTCCTCTCGGGTAGTCGAGTCCACCACGCTGCCCGCTCTCAATTCCACGCACATCGACCTGCGCCACGGTGATTCGGGCCACGCTCCGCGTGGCGTTCGAAGCGGGTTGCGCTTTTGAATTACAGGCTCATTTGCGCAAAATGTTTCAAAAGGAATTGCAAACCTTGTTAGATCATATGATACTAGGTGTTCGCAACTGGGGTTGTTTATTGTGACCACGAAAACGACACTCGATTCGATCCGGCGGCTCGGTCTTTTGTTCCTCCTCCTTGCCGCGGCAAACGGCCCCGCGCAGACTCGGAACGACCCCTCTCCAACTCCTCAACCTTCCGATCGCGCGCCCCTGTATCTGGATCCCTCGGCGCCCATCGAGAGGCGCGTGGACGACCTGATCTCCCGCATGACAATCGAGGAGAAGACGTCGCAGCTGCTCAGTGTCGCTGCTGGAATTCCACGGCTCAAAGTTCCTGCCTACAACTACTGGAGCGAAGCGCTGCACGGAATCGGCAACGACGGCGCGGCCACCGTTTTTCCCCAGGCCATCGGGTTCGCGGCCACATGGAACACGGCGCTGGTCCACCGCATGGCCGACGCCATCAGCACCGAGGCGCGTGCCCGCCACCAGGAGGCACTGCGACAGGACAGGCGCGTGCAAAGCGAAGGCCTCACTTTCTGGTCGCCCAATATCAACTTGTTCCGCGATCCCCGCTGGGGCCGAGGCCAGGAGACGTATGGCGAGGATCCGTTTCTCACTGGGCGCATGGGCGTCGCCTTTGTCACCGGCATGCAGGGGGACGATCCGAAGTATCTCAAGGTGCTCGCTACACCCAAGCACTTCGCGGTGCACAGCGGACCGGAGCCCGCGCGCCACACGATCGACGTGCAGGTCTCGAAGCATGACATGGAGGACTCCTACCTGCCTGCCTTCCGCGCGGCGGTTGTCGAGGGCAAGGCAGGCTCGGTGATGTGCGCCTATAACTCCTTGAACGGCGAACCGGATTGCGCCAACAGCTTTCTGTTGGAAGAGACTCTGCGCAAGGATTGGCAGTTCAAGGGATACGTGGTCTCGGACTGCGGGGCGATCACCGACATCTATCAAAACCACAAGTATGTGAAGACCATTGACGAGGCCGCGGCCGTTTCTATGAAGCGCGGAACCGACCTCGACTGCGACTTCAGCCAGACCGAAAGCGCCGGCTACCTTGACGCAGTCAAGAAGGGCGAGCTGTCCGAGGCCGAGGTCGACCGGTCGCTGCGACGGCTGTTCAATGCGCGCTTCCGGCTGGGCATGTTCGATCCGCCCGCGATGGTCAGGTACGCGAGCATTCCCTTCAGCGAAAACGACAGCGAAGAGCATCGCCAGCTGGCGCTCGAAGTGGCCCGTGAAAGCATGGTCCTGCTCAAGAACGACGGCGCCTTGCCGCTCAGGAAAGGAATTGGCAAAATCGCCGTGATTGGCCCCCTCGGCGACTCCGGCAGCGCACTGCTCGGCAACTACAACGGCATGCCTTCGCGCCAGACCACCATTTTGCAGGGCATTCGTGCGCAGTTTCCAGCCGCAGAGGTTTCGTACGTGCCTGGAACCAGGCTGCTGCATACCCCCTTTCCTATCCCTCGTTCGGCTCTGACCTCCGATTCCGGCAAGCCCGGGCTGACCGCCGAGTACTTCACTTCCAACGATCTGTCCGGTCCGGCGAAGACCACGCGCATCGATCCGCAGGTGAGCTTCGGCTTTGGCGTCGATCGCTTTCCGCAGTGGGCGGAGCTGGACGGATTTACAGCACGCTGGTCTGGAGCACTCTCCGCCCCCGAGAGCGGGGCCTACGCATTTGAACTCACGGGCGGCGGCGGCGCGCGCCTTTGGATCGACAACAAGCTGCTCATCGACGATTGGAAGGAGAACGATCCCGGCTCGGCGGCAAAGCGCAAATTTACCCTTCAACTCGATAGAGGCGTGAAGCACCGCTTCAAGTTGGAGTATCTCCGCTTCGAGCAGGTGAAGAATCTGGAGTTTCCCCGCAGGTTAAGCGCCGCAGTGCAACTGGTATGGACGAAGCAGGGAGGAGTGTCGACTGCTGAAGCCATTGGCAGCACCAGCGGCGCGGACGCGATCGTTGCGGTGGTGGGCATCACCGCGGAGTTGGAGAGCGAAGAAAACTGCAATCCCGATCTGCCCGAAGGCTTCAAGTGCGGCGACCGCACGAGCCTCGACCTGCCAAAGCCGGAAGAGGATCTGATTGAAGCGGCCCGAGCCACCGGCAAGCCGCTGGTCGTGGTGGCGATGAACGGCAGCGCGCTGGCATTGAACTGGGCTGACAAGAACGCAAATGCCATCCTCGACGCGTGGTATCCGGGAGAAGAAGGCGGAGCGGCCGTAGCCGAGACGCTTGCCGGCATCAACAACCCCGCTGGGCGCCTGCCCGTCACATTCTATCGATCCGCGGACGATCTTCCGGCCTTCAGCGATTACCACATGATGGGAAGAACCTATCGGTACTACAGTGGACCGGTTCTTTATCCTTTTGGATATGGCCTGAGTTATTCCCGCTTCGGCTATAGCGATTTCAAGGTGTCGAGCACAACACTGGATGCCGGCAGCGCGCTTTCGATCGATGTGGAAGTTGAGAACACGAGCAGGCTCAAAGGAGATGAAGTGGCTGAGCTCTACGTGTCCTTCCCAGGGCACAAGGACGCACCCATCCGGGCACTGCGCGGATTTCAAAGAATCAGCCTGGCTCCGGGAGAGAAACGGCAGCTTTCCTTCGACCTGTCCGCGCGCGATCTTAGCATGGTGAATGCGGAGGGCACGCGCATTGTGCCGGCGGGAGAACTGGATTTCTATGTTGGCGGCGGCCAGCCAGGCGCGAGTGGATCAGGTGTAACGGGCAAGGTGATGATTCAAGGGGAAAGGACACTGCCCGATTGAGGCATCGGCCCGGCTACCCAAAGGTGGAGTTAAAACAAAAGGGGAACGATATGATCTGCGTAGGCGCATTTCCCGCCCTGAATCGAACTTCAAACAACCTCCGCGGAAACACGGAAAGGCAATGAGCAACAGACTGGCGGGCAAGACAGCACTCATCACCGGGGCTGGGCAAGGCATCGGACGCGCCTCCGCACTCGCATTTGAGTCGGAGGGTGCGATTGTCTGGGCCACCGACGTTAATCAGGCGTCTCTGGATTCCCTTGCGGGGGAACGGCCGAACATCCGGACGCTCATCCTCGACGTACGCGACACCGATGCGGTCAACGCCGCGGCCGACCAGATCGGCAGGCTTGACGTCCTCTTCAATTGCGCGGGATATGTGCACCAGGGAGATATCTTCGCGTGCACCCAGAAGGACTGGGATTTTTCCTTCGATCTGAATGTCAACTCCATGTATCGCACATGCCGTGCGTTTCTGCCGGGCATGATCGCCGCGGGAAAGGGCAGTATCGTCAACATGTCCTCCGCTGTATCCAGCGTGAAAGGCGCGCCAAATCGTTTTGTCTACGCTGTAACCAAGGCAGCCGTCATAGGACTTACCAAAGCAATCGCCGCGGATACCGTCGCTATGGGAATTCGATGCAATGCCATCTGTCCCGGCACGGTGGAGACGCCCTCGCTGCGCGAGCGCATCGCCGCCCAGGGAGACGTGGAAAAGGTGCGCGCTGCCTTCCTTGCTCGCCAGCCCATGGGCAGGCTGGGCACGCCGGAAGAGATCGCCGCGCTGGCTCTCTATCTGGCATCCGATGAGTCGTCCTTCACCACCGGCCAGGCCCTCTTGATCGACGGCGGATGGACGATCTAGTTCAACACATTTGTTCGGAGGAGTATGAAGCTGCTTCGCTTTGGTCCGGCTGGAAGGGAGAAGCCCGGATTGTACGCAGTCGATGGCACAATCCGCGATCTCAGCGCGATTGTGGGGGATATCGATGGCAGTTTGTTCTCGGACGGGTTTCCGCGGAGCCTTCAGGGAATCAACCCTGACTCGCTGCCTCTGGTGGACAGCGCCTCACGCATCGGGCCATGTGTCGCGGGGGTCGGAAAGTTCATCTGCGTCGGACTCAACTACTCCGATCACGCAGCGGAATCCGGCATGGCCGTGCCCAGTGAGCCCATAATTTTCATGAAGGCAACCTCATCCATTATCGGACCCGACGATGACGTTATGATTCCGCGCGGCTCGGAGAAGACCGATTGGGAGGTGGAGCTCGGTGTCGTCATCGGCAGAAGGGCCAAATATGTAAGCGAACAGGATGCTCTCTCGCATGTCGCCGGCTATTGCGTGGTGAATGACCTGTCCGAGAGAGCGTTTCAGCTTGAGGGCACCGGCCAATGGGTCAAGGGGAAGAGTGCGGACACGTTCGGTCCGATTGGGCCATGGCTTGTGACGGCGGATGAGGTTCCAGAGCCGCAGAATCTCGCACTCTGGCTCGATGTGGATGGACAGCGCTGCCAGAATGGCAACACTCGAACCATGGTCTTCGGCGTCGCCTTTCTCGTCAGCTATCTGAGCCGCTTCATGAGCCTTCAACCAGGAGACATCGTCTCCACCGGCACACCGCCTGGAGTTGGCCTGGGATTGAAGCCGCCGAAGTTTCTGCGCCCTGGAAACATGATTCGCCTCGGCGTGGAAGGCCTTGGCGTACAGACACAGCGGGTCGTCGCCGAACCGCAATAGAGCATCGTTCAGGGAGCTGTTTGCATGGGTACGTTCGCAAGTTATCCGAGCCTGGCGGATCGCGCCGTAGTCATCACCGGGGGAGGGTCGGGCATTGGTTCTTCCCTCGTGGAAGAGTTCGCGCTGCAAGGCGCCAAGGTTGCATTTCTCGATATCGCGGAGCAGCCCTCTCAGGAGCTGGTCAAGGACCTCACCGCGCGATGCTCACATGCGCCGCTCTTTATTCATTGCGATCTGACCGATACTGCGGCCCTCGCATCGGCGATCGAGGAAGCATCCAAGGCATGCGGCGCTCCTCGCGTGCTCGTCAACAATGCGGGTAGCGACGATCGCCATGAGTTTGCGCAAGTCAGTCCGGAATACTGGGACCAGCGCATCGCGGTGAATCTCAAGCACCAGTTCTTCGCCTCGCAGGCAGTGGCTCCCCTCATGAAGCAGGCCGGCGGCGGATCGATCGTCAACATGAGTTCCATCGCGTGGATGATCCCGACCCCGCGTCTCTCCGTATACGAGACGTGCAAAGCAGGCATCGTCGGAATGACGCGCGCCCTGGCCCACGAACTCGGTGAGGCAGGCATTCGCGTCAACGCAGTGCTGCCAGGGGCCGTTCTGACAGATCGCCAGCGCCGCCTCTGGCTGTCGGACGAATACGAGCGCGAGATTCTCTCAAACCAGTGCATCAAGCGCCACATTCTTCCCAGCGACGTGGCGAGACTGGTTCTCTTCCTGGCCGCGGACGACAGCGCTGCGATGACCAACCAGAACTACATCGTCGACGGCGGATGGATCTAGAGCGGATTCGAAGGCCGGCGCTCATTTGGTTACCGGCTTGATGGCTGCCTTGATTGCCTTGAACTCCTCGATGGTCGTGGGCGCCGCGCTCCCATCCTGATAAACCTCCAGGTTAATGGTGGCCACCAGCTTCTTTGCCGCCGCCTTCTGAAGAAACGCGATCATTTCAGCAGCGCTGTACTCCGGCGCGGGCACTGCGGTATTGGGAGTAACATGGCCCCAATTGCCCGGCTCATTCGTCGTCGTGAGAGTCGCCTGCAATCCCTTTTGCGGGCCGCTGACAAAGATGCCGCTGCCGCCCACCGGAAGCTCGGGATCGTCTACAACTCTGTCGACGAAACCTCCCTCACCACAGGCAAAATCCTGAAAGTCGGTGGCCTTGGGAAGAATCCACGAGTTGTAGCCTACAACCCGCGTAGGGTTCCCGGCCTTCGCCGCCTTCGTAAAGTCTTCCCACGGCGCCGGGAGCGAGTAGTAAAACGTGGTTCCATCGTCAAACCAGAAGCCCGCCAACTTGTCTCCGTAGCGAAGGCCGATCTCCCGGATCGTCGACTCCCACTCATTGAAGTACTCCGCCTTGTTCATATTCTTGACGCCGTTTCCGCTCCACCAGTTTTCTCCGGGGCGGCCGGCATGATAGTAGATCATGAGCTTGATGCCGCGTGCATTCAGCGCATCGGCCAACTCGCGAATCAGATCGCGCTTGGTGGTGTGGCCGGGCATAAGGTGTTCAATGGCTTCAATCGGTCCGGGAAAGTAGTAAGTCGACCAGCTGGTGGCAAACACGACAAAGCCGGCTCCCGTTCCCGCGACCATGTCGGCGAAAGCGTTCACATCGAAATCGTTTACCGCCTGCCCGTAAGGCTTCGGCGCACCTGTCCGCGGTTGTGTTGTGGATGTCCAGGTGAACATCAGCCCATACTTCGCATCGACCATCCACTCCGTCGAGGCGCGAAGCTTCGACGCCTCTTTGGCCATCGCCTTCGCCACGCCCGGCTTCACCAACTCCAGTGAGAAAACGGAGAGGTTAAACTTTTCGTCGGTGTTGGCAATGGCGCGCAGAGTGATCTTGCTTTCGCCTGCGGGCAGATGCAGGACGCCTGGCAGTTCACCGCGCACCCACTCATTCGTCATAGGCGCTTTGCGGTAGTCGACCGTGTAGCTGACTTTGCTCGACACGCTCGCCACTTCAACATTCACGGGCGCGGGAGACGGAAGCTTGCAATCGATCAGGATCTTCCCGCAGTTCACAATCAACAGAGAC
>Ga0302326_10028567_pt1 | contig 11220 bp, 8 predicted proteins | sample Palsa_T0_3_FD_202264 | JGI IMG/M metagenome (GOLD analysis project Ga0302326, IMG submission 202264) | Peat permafrost microbial communities from Stordalen Mire near Abisko, Sweden - Palsa_T0_3 | ecosystem: Environmental > Terrestrial > Soil > Palsa > Peat permafrost | place: Sweden: Abisko...
AGACCGTGATGTCGTGGCACTGGTTGGTGTCCGCCGGCTTCTCCGCGCCTTTGTCGTGGCTGCCGCCGTTGTTCAGGCCGTTCAGCGCTCCGGTGCGTGCATCGATGAAAACCCGCGGGCTCGCTACTATCTTCGCGTCCTGCGGCGACGCCAGCGGCACTTTGATCACCTCAATGCGAAACAGCGCTGTGTTCGGATCCTTATCCGGCGTCTCCCCTGAGCATCCGGCCAGCTCTTCCGGCTGCCGCACGAACGACGTCCCGGAAATATAGATGTAGACGTCATCCTTGTCGTTCGGATCCACGACCAGCGTGTGCGTATGCGATCCGCGGCAGCTCTGCACAGCCGCAACTTGCTTTGGGTTCCGGATGTCCGAAATATCGAAGATCCTCACGCCGCGAAAACGATCCTTCTGCGCCGAAGGAATATGCCGCGCCGGCGGTTGCCCCTCGACCGGCGGCGGCGCTGGAGGATCGGGCGGAAAGCCCTGCGCTCCGCAGTCCAGCCGCCCATTCGGCATCTCCACCGACATAAACAGCAGGTGCCCATACACCGACACATCGCCCTGTCCTCCGGGACAAACCAGCGACGTCACCAGCGAAGTCTTTGCCGGATCGGTGATGTCGAAAATGTTCACGCCGTAGAAATTTCCCTGGAACAAATAGTTCCCCTCGAAGGCGAAGTCGGAATTCGAAAACGCAAGCTGCGCGATCACTGGCTTCATCGACTTCGGCATCCTGCTGAGCATGTCCCCGGCGCCCAGCTGTACCAGAGTCTTGTCCACAGCAGGATCGTCCGGCGAGGTGGCATCCATCCGAAACGCTTCCGGCTTCTTCAGCGTTGTCACGTGCTTCATCCCCAACGCGGCTTCACCTGCGTCGTAGAGCCCCGGTTTCAGCGTGTAGCGCGGATCGCTTGTATCCGATCCGGTCATGCCCGGCGGCAGCGGCGGCGCGGGTGCCGGCGCGAAGGGGTTTGCCTGCGCGGCAGGCGGTGCAGCCGGGCTTCCCGATGCAGGTGGAGTTGTCTGCTGCGCCCAAGCCGAACCCACAAACAAAACGGCCGCAGACACAGCGGCCACCCAAATACCAGACATACGATAACCAGCCTGCTTCACTTGCCTCAAAGTGTTTCCTCCACCCCTCGATGTTTTTGCGCAGCCTTCAATGTTTTTCTTCCAGCATGCCCTGCATGATTTTGATCTCGGCCCGTTGCGTGTTGTCCGCATCCGTCGCGAAGTCAAACAACTCTGCATCCTGCCCCGCACCCGGCGTGTCGAACAAATCCTTCACCATTGTCAGCGCGCCGCCATGGTGCTGAATCATCCCCGTCAAAAACAGCCGGTCGAACTCTGCACCCCGTGCCTTGCTGAGCGCGTCCATCTGTTCCGGCGTCAGCATCCCCGGCATCGGCGCCATCGGCTTGCCCGACATGTCCATGTCCGGCATTCCCGGCATCGACATCGAAAGCCGCTGCCCGCGGCCGGCAAGCCACCGCTGCATAAAACGAATCTCATCGGACTGCGAACTGCTGATCTTCGCTCCCAGCGCGCGCACCTGTTTGTTCTCGGTGTGCGACTCGATCATCGCCGTCATCACCACCGCCTGGGTGTGGTGCATGATCATGCCCTGCATGAACTCCACATCGGCCGCGACCACCGGCGGCACTGTCGGCCGCGTTGACGAAGGCAGTGTCCGGCTCGGCTCTCCCGGCGCGCCAGGCTGGACAATTACCGGGCCCGGCACGGGACCCGCCGTCTGTGCGCGCGCGCCACAGACCCACGCCAGCACGACGACGGCCAGCGCAACAGAGCCCGGTACGAATCGAAATTTTCCTTCGGGGGAAGAAAGGCGCAACCGCAGTTCCCAGACAGTCATTTGGCGATTTCAATACGCTACCACGGAACGGTGCCAGATCGGCGCGGCGCGCTTAAACTCTAATCCCTAAACTCTAAACTCTGCTTTACCCAAACACCGGCGTCAGCAGCCGCACCAAATGCTCCGGCTCCGCCAGGAACGCATCGTGCCCATGGTTCGAAGCCATCTCCCGGTAGTCGCACCGCGCCCCGGCGGCCGCCATCACCACCGCCATCGACCGTACGTCCTCGGGAGGAAACAGCCAGTCTGTCGAAATTCCCACCATCGTCACATGCGCCTCGATCCGGCTGTATGCGGCCATCGGCGATGCGTGCGCCCGCACCGGATCGAAGGTATCCATCGCCCGTGTAATCGAGATATACGAGTTCGCGTCGAAACGCTCGTTGAACTTGTGCCCCTGATAATCCAAAAATCCCGCAATATCGAACCGGCCGTTTTGCCCCGCCGCCGTCGAAATCCACGGATTCTCCCCCGTCCGGTTCGGCTTCCTTCCAAAACGCGCCTCAAATAACGGCACGCTCTTGTAGCTGATCACTCCCAGCGCCCGCGCAATCGCCAGCCCTTCACGCGGCTCAGAATCCGGTAAGTAATAGCCGCCCGCCCACTTCGGATCGAGCATGATCGCCTGCCTCTGCAGATGGTTCAGCCCCAATCCCATCGCGCCCAGCGGAGCCGCTCCGATACTCACCACCCGCGCGACCCGATCCGGAAACAGCACCGCCCACTCAAGCACCTGCATCCCGCCTATCGACGCGCCAATCGCCAGCTTCAGCTTTTTGATTCCGAGCGACGAGATCAGCTTCTCCTGCGCTCGCACCATATCCCGCACATTGATCAGCGGAAACGTCGGCCCATACAGACGCCCTGTCTCCGGATCGACAGAACCCGGCCCCGTCGACCCATAACACGATCCAAAAATGTTGATCCCGATCACGCAGTCGCGATCGAGATCGAGCAACGGCTCGGGTTTCATGAACAACTGCGGCCACCACGTCGCCACTTCCGCGTTGCCCGATAGCGCGTGAGCCACGAACACCGCATTGTCCCGCGCCGCGTTCAGCTTTCCATAAACCGCATAGCGCAGCGTCGGGCGCACCAGCACTTCGCCGCTTTCAAGCGGGACCACCTCGTCAATCCGGTAGTCCCCCTCAAAATCCGGCTGCGGGATCTGCAACTGTTGTTCGACCGTGCTCATCCCGAATGCGCCTTACCGCGCCCCAACCAGCTCCGGTGTCGGCACTGCAACCGCCAGCGCCTGATCGATGTCCGCGATCAAATCGCGCACATCCTCAATCCCAACCGACAGCCGTACGAGTTCCGGCGTAACGCCTGTCGCTACCTGCTCCTCGCCGCTCAGCTGCTGGTGTGTTGTCGAGGCAGGATGAATCACCAGCGACTTCGCATCCCCAATATTCGCGAGCAGCGAGAAGATTTTCAGCGAGTTGATGAACGTCTTCCCCGCGTCAAACCCGCCTTTGATCCCGAACGTCAGCAGTGCGCTTGCTCCATCCGGCAAATACTTCTTCGCCCGTGCCGCATATTTGCTCGACGCAAGGCCCGGATAATTCACCCATGTCACGCCCGGGTGCTTTTCCAGGTGCTTCGCAACCGTCAGTGCATTTTCGGAGTGCCGTTGCATCCGCAGATGCAGCGTCTCGATCCCCTGCACAAACAGCCACGCGTTGAACGGCGATAGCGCCGCGCCCGTATCGCGCAGCCCCTGCACGCGCGCCTTCAGGATGAACGCCAGCGGCCCAAACGCCTCCGTGAACGACAGCCCGTGATACGAAGGATCGGGCTCGACAAAATCCTTAAACCGTCCCGACGCCTTCCAGTCGAATTTGCCCGCGTCCACGATCACGCCGCCAATCGAGGTCCCGTGTCCGCCGATAAATTTCGTCGCCGACTCCACCACAATGTCCGCGCCATACTCGATTGGCCGCAGCAGCGCCGGCGTCGCGCTGGTGTTGTCGATGATCAGCGGCAGCCCATTCTCGTGCGCGATCTTCGCCAGCGTCTCCACGTCCGCGATATCCAGCTTAGGATTCCCCAGCGTCTCCGTGTACACCGCGCGGGTCTTCGGCGTGATCGCCTTGCGTAGCCCGTCGAAATCGTCGGCATCGACAAACTTTACGTTGATGCCCAGCTTCGGCAGCGTGTAGTGGAAGAGGTTATACGTCCCGCCATACAGCGATGTCGTCGACACGATCTCATCGCCCGCATTCGCCAGCGTCAAAATCGCCAGCGTTTCCGCAGCCTGTCCCGACGCGGTCGCCAGCGCCGCGGCCCCGCCCTCGAGCGCCGCAATTCGCTTTTCGAAAACGTCCGTCGTCGGATTCATGATCCGCGTGTAGATGTTGCCAAATTCCTGCAGCCCAAACAGGCGCGCCGCATGATCCGCGTCGCTGAAAACATACGAAGTCGTTTGATAAATCGGCACCGCCCGCGATCCCGTCGTCGGATCGGGAACCTGCCCCCCATGTACCGCAACCGTAGCCAAATGCTGCTTCGTCTCTTCCGCCATTGCTTTCTCCTTGTTATGTCTGCGTCGCTACTTTCCCTAATCCCTGAACCCCAAACTCCAAACCGGAAATGAAAACGGCCCCGATCTCATTGACCGTGGGCCGCCGGAACCTTCTTCGGATTCGCGCTTATCGCGCTCGTCCGCTCCCGCGCACGGTCTCGCTACACATGCGCATACACATATCGAGCGTCAGCACCGCGCCGCAATCGTTACGGGAAATCATTGCTGCCAGTATCATCGCTCCAGTCAGCCCACGTCAATCGGCCAGCCTGGACGCTGTACCCTGCCGTCTGATCTACGCAGCAGCAACCCTCACCCCAGGCCGTCTCCGCCAAACACTCACGATCCCCAGCAGCACTAGCTGCGCCGCCATCGCGCCGCAGAAATCTATCCCCACATCCCGCACCGAGCTCGTTCGATTCGGCAGAAAGCTCTGGTGCCATTCGTCCCAGCTGGCCAGCAGCAGCGTCGACAGCAGCGCCAGCCCGGCTGCATAACGGAACCGCACACGCCATTCTGTCAGTTTCTGTTCAAGCGTCACCCGCCAGGAATCGAAGAACCCGAGGCTCACCATCCCGTACCCGACAAAATGTCCCGTCTTGCGGATGTAGTGATGAATCACTTCCCAGCGTTCTGGCCGAATCGGCCCAAACAGCTTGATCCACAGGGGTAGCAGCCATCGGCTGGTGTTCTCCGCCGACATCGTCGCCGTCGATTCGGCGATGATCACCGCAATCCCGATCAGTGCCGGAATCCAGTGCAACAGCACCCGAAAGCGACGATTCTCCAAGTATTTCCCCCTGAAAACCACTTCCTTAAGAATACATTGCGCTTAAGCGCCTGTAGTCCCGATCGCCTGGTCGCACGTCCCTCAAAGGTGATACAACAGACCGTGATCCCCCGTATTAACCCCTGCACATGACTAGTCAGGAAAAAGTCCTCATCGTTGAAGACGAGCCGCACGCATTGTCGGGCCTCGCCGAGCTGGTTTCCGGCTGGGGCTATCGCACTGAAACCGCCCGCGATGGCCTCGAAGCCCTCGAGAAAGTCAACGCCTGGCAACCAGGCATCATCGTCTCTGACCTGAAGATGCCGCGCATGGACGGCCTTCAGCTCCTTTCGCGTCTCGGTGAAGCCAGCGACAAAATCGCCGTCATCATGCTCACCGCGCAGGGCTCCATTGAAGCCGCTGTCGAAGCCATGAAAAATGGCGCCTACGACTTCATTCAGAAGCCCGTCGATCCCACCCGCCTGCGCGCCATCCTCACCAACGCCTCTCGCCAGCGCGATACCGAGCGCGAGCTCGAAGTCACCCGCCGCAAACTGCGCGAAACCGGCGTCCTCGGGTCCCTCGTCGGCGCCTCGAAAAAAATGCAGGAGGTCTTCACGCTCATCGAGCGCGTCGCCCCCAGCAATGTCTCCGTGCTCATCACCGGCGAAAGCGGTACCGGCAAGGAACTCGTCGCCCGCACCCTGCACGACCTCAGTCCGCGCCGTCTCAAGCCGTTCGTGGCCGTCAATTGCGCCGCCATTCCCGAAACCCTCATCGAAAGCGAAATCTTCGGCCACGAAAAGGGCGCATTCACCGGCGCCATCGAGCGTCGTGCCGGCTGTTTCGAACTCGCCGAAGACGGCACCCTGCTTCTCGACGAAATCGGCGAGATGCCCGTTGGCACCCAGGCTAAGCTCCTCCGGGTCCTCGAGGATCGTAAGCTGCGCCGGCTCGGCAGCAAGGTCGAGTCCCCCATCGACGTCCGCGTCCTCGCCGCCACCAACAAGAACCCCGAAGAGGCTGTCGCGGACGGTCATCTGCGCGGTGACCTCTACTATCGCCTCAATGTCTTCAATATCCACATGCCGCCGCTGCGCGAGCACAAGGAAGACATTCCCTCCATCGCGGATTCCATGATCATCGACATGAATCAGAAGCACCAGCGGAAGGTCACCGGCATCGACAGCGAGATGCTCGCCCGCCTCGTTGCCCACGACTGGCCCGGAAATGTGCGCGAACTGCGCAACACCATCGAGCGCGCCGTTGTCCTCTGTGGCGATGGTCAAATCCAGTCCCGCCACCTCCCGCCCGGCTTCGGAACCAGACCCATCCGTGCCGTTACCGAGTTGCCCCCCAACGCCATCCAGCTTGAAGTCGGCGCCACGGTCGACGATGCCGAGCGCATGCTGATCTTCAAGACGCTCGAGTCCACCCACAACAACAAAACCCGCGCTGCGGAAATCCTTGGCATCAGCCTCAAAACCCTCCACAACAAGCTCCGCGAATACGGAAGTACTGCTGCTGCCGCCGGTTCCCTCGAAGAATAATGTGGCACGTGCCGGTCATTCTGGGTATCCTCCAGTTACCGATCCCTAAACGTTGAGCGCGGCCCCCGTCCATGCGCCTCAAGACCAAACTCGTCCTCGCAATCACCGGCCTCGTTTTCTGCGTGGTGGTGGTCTTCTCCTGGATCTGGCTCAGCCAGCTGCTCCAGCAGCACATCGAGCAGTCCTGGTACAACACTGACTTCCTCGCTCACAACGCGCTCTACCAGATGCGCGACGCCCTCGACACCGGCCTTCGCGATCGCCATTTCGACCCCAACGACCCCGCCGCCGTGCGCGCCGCCGTCGCCGATTTACTCCGCCGAAACCCCGGCCTCAATAACACCCTCACCGCCATCGTCAACTACTCGCCCACCATCCTTGACGTAGCCATCGTCGACCGCCAGAACCGCGCCATCATCGCCGTTCCCGATTCCACCCTCGACGATCAGATCCTTCCCAACCGTCCCGACTACGCCGTCCTGCGCCACCAGACCCTCATCCGCACCTTCCGCATCGTCTTCGGTCCGCCCCAGGTCTACAACGTCTCCCTCGGCCTCGACCGCAACGATCAGCCCTTCCTTACCATTCGAATCGGCATCCGCACTACGTTCCTCAGCCACGATTTCCAACCCTGGCTCCTTGAGTCCTTCAGCTTCATGGGACTCGCGATGATCATCTCCATGATCGTCGCTGCCTTCGTGGCCAATCTCGCTTTGCAGCCCATCGAGCAGATCAGCCATCGACTCGATCTCCTCAATGCGCGGGAAGAACTCGCCGATGCCTCAGCCCCTCGTGAATTGCGCCACGTCGAACCTGAGCTCCTCGGTGCTCCGGCTGCGGCTCCGGAGCGCGAGCCGCGTCGCGGCGACGACGCCGTCGCCCAGGTCTCCGGCAAAATCGAGCGCCTTGGCCAGCGCATCCGCAACGTCGAAGAAGTCTTCTCCGCTCTGCGCGAAAACCTCGACCAAATCCTTTCCAATCTGCAGGATGGCGTCATGCTCTTCACCCGCGACGCCCGCGCCGTCCTCGTTTCCAGCGCCTGTGAGCGCTTCCTCAACATCGGCCGCGAGCGCATCTTCGGCGCCGAAGTTCGCGACATCTTCGACCGCTCCACCCGCCTTGGCCGCATCGTTCGCGATGCGTTCGAGGGCGGCATGTCCATCGTCCAGGAAGAGGTCACCACCGAAACCGGCCGCCGCGTCGAAGTCTCACTCGACTTCATCCACGACGCCCAGTCCCGCGACCGCCATTCTCTCGGCGCGCTCCTCACCATCCACGATCTGGAATCCGTCCGCGAAATCGAGACCGAGCTGGAGGTTTCGCGGCGAATGGCGTCGATCGGCCGTCTAACAGCGGGGGTCGGCCACGAGGTGAAGAATCCGATCAACGCTATCGTGGTGCACCTGGAGCTTCTCCGCAACAAGGTCCACGCCGGCGGCGACGCCCTCCGCCACCTCGACATCATCCAGAGCGAAATTCGCCGCCTCGACCGCGTCGTCCAGACCCTCGTCGATTTCTCCCGCCCGGTCGAGCTCCAGCTCAAGGATCAGGACCTCCGCGGCGTCGTCTCCAGCGTCCTTATGCTGGCTTCCGCCGAGTTCCAAACTCGCGGCGTCACCGTCGAAAGCCAGGCGCCCCCGCGGTCGGTCTACTGCCGCGTCGATGCCGACCTGCTCGAACAGGCCCTGCTCAATGTCGTCATCAACGGCGCCCAGGCCATGGCTTCCGGCGGCCTCCTCGAAGTTCGCCTTACCGAGGACTCCCGTTGGGCGTATATCCGCGTCCGCGACCACGGCGAAGGCATCCCCGACGAGATTCGCGCCCGCATCTTCGACCTCTATTTCACGACCAAAAAAGAGGGCAGCGGCATCGGCCTAGCCATGACCTACCGAATTGTGCAAATGCACCACGGCCAAATTGACGTAGAATCGAAGGCTGGGAGCGGAACTACATTTGTACTGCGGCTCCCGCTTATTTCTGCCGGTTCGGGACAGCGCGTAGTTTTGGATGCCACAGGACACGCGATTCCCAGCGAGCTTGCTCGCCAGGGTGGTGAGACCCAACCAGAAAGGTCCGGACCATGAGATCCGGAAGTGCACTCGCGGCGCTTGCAATGTTGCTTGCGCTGCTGACGGGATGCGGGCCGAAGCAGCCGAAGACTGCGGTGCCCCAGGAGGCCCAGGCGCCTTCGCTGCCCCCCTCACGCATGGCCGCTCTCGTCCCGCCGGTCCCGCCGCCGTTTCCCGTTACCGCCAGGCGGGCCGTTAAACTCGATACCACGGCCCCGCCCGAAATCAAGACCGAAGTCGCCAACACCGAGCCCCGCCACCCTCCGAAGCACCACTCCAAGCCCCCGCAGGAACCTGCTCAGGCGGAGAACCCAAAAACTACGGGTGCGTCCCAGTCCCCCGCGCAAACCACAGCGCAGGTGACGCAGCAGCCTGGCGAGAAGACCGCCATCGGCCAGCTCTCCGCCGACAACGCCAACTCCAATACCGCCGATCGCCATTCCATTTCCACGCAGATCGATTCCACCGAAAACGGGCTCAATGGGATCAAGCGGCCACTCAGCGGCGACGAGCAGAAAACCGCGGTCCTGATCCGCAGCTACATCACCCGCGCTCGCGACGCCCTCAAAGCCGACGATCTCGACGGAGCTAACAACCTCAGTACCAAAGCCAAACAGTTGCTGGAAGAACTAACCAAACCCTAGCGTCAGCGGCGCTTGCGCTGCATTCCTAAACTCCAAACTCTAATCCCTAAACTCTGATCCCTGTCGACTTCACCCTGTACCCTGGGTTCTCACTTTTCTCCCCACTTCAGCTTCGTCCGCAGTACGTCGAAGAATCCGTTCTCCCCGAGCCGAATCAGCTTCACGCAAAATTCCGAACGGCTGCACCGCAGCTCATCGCCCAGCCGCAGCTCCACCGCCTCCTGCCCGTCGACGGTAAGAAAAGTCTGGTCGGGGATCCCCTCGATCCGCACCAAAATGCGTGACCCACCCGGCACCACCATCGGCCGCAGCGTCAGCTGGTGCGGGCAGATCGGCGTGACGATCAGCACATCGACCCGTGGCACCAGAACCGGACCGCCTGCCGCCAGCGAATACGCCGTCGATCCCGTCGGCGTCGCGACAATCACTCCGTCCGCGCGAAAGGCCGCTGCCAGCTGGTCGTCCACTTCCACAACAAAATTTCCCATGCGGGCGATCGCGCCCTTCGCCACCACGACGTCGTTCAGCGACTCATGCGCGGAATACATCTTTCCGTCGCGCCACAGCTCGCTGTGCAGCATCGCTCTCGACTCAACGCAGCAGCTGCCCTTGCTCCACGCCTCAAGGTGCGTGTAAATGTCTCCGAGCCGGACTTCCGTCAGAAAACCGAGCGCTCCGAGGTTGACGCTCAGAATTGGCACACCGCTCCGTGCGAACACCCGCGCCGCAGCCAGCAGCGTCCCGTCTCCTCCCAGCACGATCACCAGATCCGGGTTCAGCGCGGACAATTCCGGCCGCGGGTGCACCTTCTCGTCCGTCACATAATTGGCGCTGACTGGATCCAACAGAGGCTCGTGTCCGTGCGCCCTCAGCCACAGCACCAGCTCCGGCAGCATCTGGCGCAGCTCTTCCTTCTGCGGTTTCGAAATGATGGCGACACGCGACATGGGACCTAGTGTAACGCCCGCGCATAGGCCTAGCGCCCGCGCATAGGCCCCACCCTCCTGCAATCCACGCGCAAAAGGAAACGGCCGGCTGGCGCCGGCCGCTATCGCTATCCGCTGAACGCTACGTGGTCGACCGGCTCTTCACCGCCAGGAATTGTGCCGGCACTGCCACACCGTTCCCGTTCGTCAGTTTCGGATCGATCGTCTGCGTGTCGGTCAGCGTCGTCGTATCCACCAGGTGGACCAGATCGTCGCCGCTCGTACCCGTGAAGAAGATCGATCCATCGGGACTGAAGATTCCCACAATCGGCGCCTGCGCTCCCGACGAAAGCTGCACCGTTCCCAGCGCGCCCATCGCTCCGGTGTTCACCGGCTGATAGTACGGCAGCACACCGGTGGCCGCACCCGCCGTATAGGTCACGAAGGCCACCGACGAGTCAGGCGACGACACCACCTGGTCGATCTCCGTCGCCGCAACCGGCAGCGTTGCGCTGATCGGATTCGCAGTCAGGGCCAGCGGCGGGCCGGTGAACGACGGACACGCGCCCGTCGGAACCCCAGCTGGCGCTGCCCCAGCCGTTGCGCCCAACAGAATATCCGAGAAGGTCGTCGTGTCGGCCCCCAGAACATGATTCCCATCGGCCGTCGCCGTCAGCTGTGCCGTCGCGACACCCACGTCGGCCGCCGGCGGATAATATGGCGGGTTCGAGTTCGTATTCGGGCAGTAGCTCCGCGCCGCCGTCGAGTTTCCTGCAAGAAACGCCGCCACGCTCGGCACCGTTATCGTCAGCGCCGGTCCGCAATATGGATCCCACGCCGGATTGTAGGCCTGCACCGTCG
>Ga0302326_10028571_pt1 | contig 11220 bp, 7 predicted proteins | sample Palsa_T0_3_FD_202264 | JGI IMG/M metagenome (GOLD analysis project Ga0302326, IMG submission 202264) | Peat permafrost microbial communities from Stordalen Mire near Abisko, Sweden - Palsa_T0_3 | ecosystem: Environmental > Terrestrial > Soil > Palsa > Peat permafrost | place: Sweden: Abisko...
CACAAGCGCCATCATGCGCGAGTGCCAGATGCAGGTCTCCGGCCCATGGCCGCCCTACCACTTCGTTCACCGCCTCACCCGGACAGCGCATGCTCAACCCGCCGCCGCTCCCGCCCACGCGCCAGCGCCAATTCCCTCACCGCTGGGCAGGGTTCCAGAAGCAATTCCGGCTATGGCCTGACATTCGCCATAAAGCATTCCATGAAAAACTCCCGGCCATGTCCGGGAGTTTTTTCGTGGAAAGAGGTCCCGCAATGAGCCAGCTTCACCTCTCAGGCGAATTCGCGATGAACGGGCGAGCGTTGCGCAGCTTCCGCTGGACAAGGGTGTTCCTCGGCGGCGTGGCTGCCGAACTGGCGGTCTTCGCGATCGTCTTTCCGGTCCTCCGTTTCTTTGGACAAACAGCCTTTCTAGTCTCAATTCTCGCCGCATCCGCAGCAATGCCGTTCCTGTTTGCTTTGTGGGTGAACAAGCGCGTCGAGTCCAACTTTATGCTGCATGGCCTGCTCGTGGGCGCGGTCGCAGCCCTTTTCTACTTGATCCTGGCAAGGGGTCAACCGGAGCCGCTTCTCTACAAAATCGCCCACGGCTTAAAACTGGCCGGCGGTTTGCTCGGCGGCCTCGCATCGGCGTTGAGAAGAGCCGGGCGCGTGGCCCACATCTGAATCACCCTTCAAGCGTCTGGGTTCCCCAGGTGCCTCGCCCTTGGGCACCTGGGAGTCCTCAAACCTCATACGGCCAGGAGCCCCGGGCACCGGGGTAATTGAGGTCGCCCACTACGCCTCCGAAAGACATTCGAGAAGGCGAAGTAGAGCGGGAAAATCGAGTAGGACGCATGGGGCCGATCCTCGATTTCGCACGGAATGCATTGTGCTCGAATCCTTTAGAACCAGATGCCAGGAAGTTTGGATTGGCCAGAGAAAGCCCTGCTATACTCAGGGCACTTTCGAGAATCCGTGCTTATTTCACCATGGACCCCGCCTCCAATTCGCCGATGGGAATCCAGCCGAAGCACCGCGGCCAAAGCGTCGCGAAGGGCCGCTCGTGGGGCGGCTTTGAATTAATCGAATTGGTTGGACGAGGCAGTTTTGGCGAGGTCTTTCGCGCCTGGGATCCTCACCTGCAACGGGAGATAGGGCTCAAAATTCTGCTCCCGCGCTCCAAAGGAGACGAAGAGCAGTTTGAGGAAATGCTGCACGAGGCGCGCGCCCTGGCTTCGGTCCGGCATCCGAATATTGTCCCCATCTACGGGGTCGACCGGCATGACGGGTTGGTTGGATTCTGGACGGATTTCGTTCATGGGAAGACGCTTTCGCAGGTGGTTCGGGAACAGGGGCCATTCGGTTACCGGGAGGCGGCGCTCATTGGACTCGATGTCGCCAAGGCATTGAGCGCCGTCCACCGCACGGGGCTGCTGCATCGCGACATCAAAGCCGAAAACGTGATGCGGGAAGAGGGTGGCCGAATTCTGTTGATGGACTTCGGATTGACTACATTGGCGCATGGAAAAAGTGACCTTGCCGGAACGCCGATTTACATGGCGCCGGAGTTTTTTACCGGCGGGGCCGCGACGGTTGCAAGCGATATTTACGCCGTGGGGGTTTTGCTTTTTTACATGGTTGCGGGCGAGTTCCCTGCGCGGAACATCGGGGTCGGAGCACAGCCGAAACCGGAGCTCAGAGGCGACGAGGTGACGTCCGAAGAAACAGCGGTTCCCGGCATGTTGAGGGGGTCATGGGGTACTCAACGTGCCGCCGGCGCACCGGCGAGCCGGTCTGTATTGGACTTCCGTCCGGATCTTCCCGAGGCGTTTGCGCGGATCATCGATACGGCGATCAATCCGGATCCAGCGAAGAGGTTTGCGAGTGCAGGGGCGCTCTCCGCTGCGCTTTCAGAGGTGCTGGCTGGGCCATCTGCCGGGGATGATGCGGCTCAGAAGCACGAGACACGAATGAAAGCGCGGCCAAGATGGGTTTATGGGTCTGCGCTGGTTCTGATCCTGATCGCTGTGGCAGGAATGCTGGCGTATTTCCGGCTGGGGCGAGCGCCGCTGGGAGGCTGGAAGAGTTCCACTGCTTCCCTCGACGCGTCCGGGGGATTGAACGACAAATATCTGAAGGCCGATGCCCTGTTGCGCCGTTCTGACAAACGGAAGAATGTTTCGGATGCAGTCGATCTGCTCAACGATGTGCTGAAGCAAGACCCAAACTTTGCGCTGGCGCAGGCGGGATTGGGCAGAGCCTACAATCTGCAGTATCGCGTCAGCCGCACTCCGGGCCTGCTCGATCAGGCACGGGCGGCTTGCAATCGCGCCATCGCGATCGATCCCAGCCTTGCTCCTCCTTACATCACGCTGGCGCGGATCGATGCCATGGCCGGGAATACCGCGTTGGCGACACAAGAGGTGCAGAAGGCGCTGCGGCTCGATCCGCGCAGCGCCGAGGCGTACGGAGCGCAGGCGGAGGTATTCGATGACGAGGGGCGCAGCGCGGACGCCATTGCCTCGGTGCAGAAAGCGATCGACCTTGCGCCAGACTACTGGCGGTGGCCCCTGCTCCTGGGCTCTTATTACTACACGGTGGGGAAATTGCCGCAGGCAGCGGAGCAGTTCCGCAAGTCGACCGCAATCGCCCCGGATAACTCGACCGCCTGGCTGGACCTTGGCCTGGCGCAAATCCAACTCGAGCGATACGACGACGCCCGAACAAGTCTTGGAAAATCCGCGCAAGTCGAGCCCAGTTTTGCTGCTTTTTCCGCGCTGGCGGAGCTACTGACCACGCAAGGCAAATTCACAGAATCGGTCGAGATGAGCAAGAAGGCTCTCGACCTCGATTCAACAGACTATCTTGCCTGGGGCAATCTGGCGTCAGGGTATCTTTGGAGCCCTGGCGGCCATGACAAGGCGATGGAGACCTACCGAAAGGCCATCGAACTGGCGGAAAGCTTCAGGAAAGAGACGCCGAACGATCCGCTTTTGCTTGCGACTCTGGGAGGATATTACGCCGTAACCGGCCAAACTGATCGAAGTCTCCCCTTGCTGCGCCAGGCAGTCGCGCTGGCGCCTGACAACCCCGATGTTCTTTTTCGGGTGGGAGAGGGGTACGAGATTCTGCACGACCGCCGGAAGGCCATTCTCCTGATCGCGCAGTCTCTGGCAAGGGGATATTATGCCAATCAGCTGCAGCGGAGCCCTGAGCTTGCTTCCCTGCGCGCGGATAGCAAATTTCAGGAGACGCTCCGGTTGGAGCAGGCAAAACATTCGCTAGACAAATCCAGCAAAACACGGTAATTTCTGCGATATGGCAAACACCGATGTAGTACTTCGCGACGAGATGGGCATGCGTGTCCCCAACATTCCGAAGGTGACCATCTCTTCCGGGGATAGTGTCACTTTCGCAGTAGAGGAGGGCGCTGACTCCGCTCTTTACTTCTCCCCGGAGACCGCATCGATCCTGTCGCCAACGCCCGGTGCACGTGTTGACCTGCCCTCCGGCCACTCCCTTACCTATACATTTGTGGCGCCCGCTCATTCCGCTTACGGGGTCGTAACACAGGCTCCTGAAGATCCTGCCCCCGGAAGCTTCGACTTTGGCCCGCCGGCTGAACCGCCAGTTTTGATCATTCAGCCAGGCAATGGGCTTCCATATCCAGGACCTGTGAATCCGATCCAGACTTAGCTCTGTCGCGTAACCGAAGCTGGACTATGCCCCGGTGGCAGCGGTGTCCCTTTCCGCGGCGAACGTATTCGAAATGTCTGACATTCACTGGTCCCGCAAGAAGCTTCTCAAGGAGAACCGATGAGCGGTTCCGATGCTCTGTTGACGTTCAACGGCATCAATGGCTCGACCGGCCGCTATAACGTCGAGCCGATGTCGACCGAATCGTTCTCGCGGGTTGTGCTCGGAACGGGTCCCACGAAGCCCGACGAAAGAGCCCACCTGGAGGAGCTGGAGCGGCGCAGGCTGCGCGACACTGAAGCCCACTATGCGCCCAGGGAAGGCATCGATCCGAAGAAGCTGGAAGAGACCGGCTGGGGCGTGATCTTTGCGTTCGGCGCCGATCCGGCTGTCTACGAGGCGCTGTCTCCTTTGCTGAAAATGCGCAAGCAGCAGGCCGGCGACCGCTATCGCGAATATGTTGGATCCACCGCTTACCGGTGCGCCACTGCAGACAGTCCGGCCGAGAGCAAGCAGAACTTTCTGATGCGGAATGGCGCTGGACCGGGACCAGTGGATCCGCTGATTGTGCCGTATTACCTGCTCATCGTCGGCGATCCCGACACCATCCCCTTTCGCTTCCAGTATCAGCTCGACGTGCAGTATGCAGTGGGGCGCATTCACTTCGATTCGATTGCCGACTATGCGGCCTACGCTCGTTCAGTGGTGGCATCGGAGACGGGCACGCTGGCCCTGGCAAAGCGAGCGGCTATCTTTGGCGTGGCCAACAACGATGACGCAGCAACAAAGCTGAGCCACGATGAACTGGCCGTGCCCCTGGCGGAGTGGGCCGCGACCCAACCCGGCTGGACTGTCGAAAAATACCTCAACGACGATGCGACAAAGGACAGGCTGGTGTCATTGCTGGGGCGCGACGCTCCGGCGTTTCTGTTCACCGCCAGCCACGGCATGTGCTACAGCAATGGCGACATCCGGCAACTGGCCGAACAGGGCGCGCTGCTTTGCCAGGATTGGCCCGGCCCGTCCTATCGGCAGCCAGTTCCCGACAGCTTCTTTTTCTCCGGCGACGATGTTGCATCCGACGCCAATATCTTCGGCACCATCGCGATGCACTTTGCCTGCTTCGGCGCTGGCACGCCGCAACTGAGCGACTATTCAGTGTCCGGGGCGCCGCCTGCCATAGCGCCAAAGAGTTTTGTTGGCCGCTTACCGCAGCGCCTGATTGCTCATCCTCGCGGCGGTGCGCTGGCCGTGATTGGCCATGTTGAGCGCGCATGGGGATGCTCGTTCCATTGGGACCGTGCCGGAAGCCAGACCGAGGTCTTCAAGAGTACAATTAAGCGGCTCATGGAAGGCCATCCGGTGGGCTCCGCGCTTGAATACTTTAATGGCCGGTATGCCGAGTTGTCCTCTGAATTGTCGACCGCGCTGGAGGACGTAAAGTTTGGCGCGACTGTCGACCCGTACCTGGTTTCCGGGCTATGGACCGCCAACAACGATGCTCGCAGCTACTCGCTGGTTGGCGATCCCGCTGTCCGCCTGATGTTAGCCCACGAATTGCAGCCAATTCACCGGCCTGTTCTGGAGGTTATTTCCGTGCCCGATGTTCCCAATTCACAACCCTTGCCGCAACTGCCAACTGCACCACCGGTCAATGCTGCCCTTGTCGATTACGGCGTGATCGACTCCGTGCGCGGCGCAGCCGCATCGTTGCAGGATGCAGCCCAGAAGATTGGCGCGTGGCTTGCGGACTCGTTCCAGACCGTCACCAGCGTTCACGTGAGCACCTATGTCAGTGACAGCATCAAGGATGTTCAATATGTGAACGGTGTCTTGACCGGCGCCGAACTGCGCGCCGTGACAATCGCCAATCTCGACGGAAATACGGTCGTTTGCGTACCGGAGCAGGATGGCAAAGTCGATGACGCTTTGTGGAAGATTCATTCCGATACATTCGATAAAGCGCTGGCGAATCGGGTCGAGCTGCTCAAGACAGCAGCCTCGGCCATCGCCAGTCTCGTGCCGGGGGTGAAGGCGCTTTGATTGTTACGGATTCCCAACTGGACGCGCTGAAGCAACTGCGCGTCGAGATAGAAGGGATTGATAGTGCCGCACGCAATCCTGCCGCGTCCGCACCCATGGAGCCGGATGCCGCGTTAAGTTATTCTTTCGGATTGTTCTCGAGCGTCTCTCCAGTTTCTGGCGCAGAGCAGACTGTGGCAGGGATCGTAGCTTCGGTTCGAGCAGTGCTCGCCAAGCTGGCCCCGGTTGCGACGATCGAGACTTCAAGAGATGGAGTGACTGCGCGGACTGTGGTTCATTACACCGGTCGAGCCGATTCGGTGTGGAGCAGCACAACTTCATCGGAACTGGCATCCTCGATTGCCGATGCGCACCTGCATTCGCTCGAAAAGATTTACGCTCTACGTGTGGCAACTGTGGGCGCTATCGGCGCCGTGGGCGGCGCTCTCGCTTCCATCTCGATTGCGGTTGCAAATCCGCTCACTGTGCTTCATGCGTTGGCCTCGGCAAAGGCACTGAAGCAGGCGTTGGAGCGTTTGGTCGCCGCGGTGGGGGCGGCTGCCTGAGAGTGACTGGCTGTTCCATCTGGGGAAAGTGATGCGATGAGCCAATACGCCGATCTCGAGATCGTTTTCAGAAAACGGGATGCGCGATCCTACGTGTTGAGCTTTCGCTATAGCAGCCCTGACGATGAGGCCGACCATCCGGCACTATTGGAACCGGTGATTACCCTGGACAGCGCCGCGTTGAGAGGCGACGATGCAGAGGCCTATTCCGGCGTATTGACCGCGGCATTCTTCACGCCGGAAGTCAAGGCGGAGTTCGGCAGATTTCGTGATATCACCCAGCAGAGATCGTCGATTCTCAGAGTCCGGCTTTCAATCGACGCGAGCGCACCGGAGCTTCATGCCGTTCGGTGGGAGACTCTGCGCGATCCATACCTGCCTCCGGAACAAAAGGACGCCCACCTCTTTACTGGCGAGCAGATCGTCGTTTCACGTTTCCTGACGAGTGGAGATTGGCGGCCAGTCCGGTTGCACCCCAGGGCCGCACTGCGCGCATTGGTCGTGGTCGCGAATCCGGGCACATCGAGCGGATACGGCCTGGAACCTATCGACGTGGCCGGCGAACTGGCACGGATCAAGCAGGCGATGACCGGCATCTCCGTAACTGCGCTGGCCCCCGGAGGAGCCGTCTCGCTGAACGATCTTGCGGCAAAACTGCGCGAGGGATTCGACATTTTTTACCTTGTTTGCCACGGCAAGCTGGTCGATCGGGAGCCATACCTGTACCTCGACGAGGGCAGGCCGGACAACGGGCTCGATCTGGTGCAGAAGATCCGTGAATTGGATCAACGGCCGCGTATGGTTGTGCTTGCCTCCTGCCAGAGCGCGGGCCAAGGCGAGGTGGGCCTGGCCGGCCTGGGGCCGCGGCTGGCCGAAGCAGGCGTGCCTGCCGTGATCGCCATGCAGGGCAATATTTTCATGACCACGGCCGCGGCCTTCATGAAGCGATTCTTCAAGGAGCTGTTGGTCGATGGCCAGATCGACCGCGCCATGTCTGTCGCGCGCGGCGAGGTGCGCAAGGCCGACGATTTCTGGATGCCGGTGCTCTTCCTCCGCCTGCGCAACGGCCGCATCTGGTACGAGCCCGGCTTCGGGGGCGACAGCAAAGAGCAATTCGATAACTGGGAATCGATCTGCATCAAGGTGCGCGAAGGCAGATTCTCTCCCATCCTCGGCCCGGAACTGGGGGAGGAACTGTTCGGCGCGACCCAGGAGCAGGCTGCTCGCCTAGCCGATAAATACAAATTTCCACTCGCAAGTAACGGGCGCTCCGATCTGGCCAAGGTCGCCCAATTCATCAGTGTAGACAGGGGCCGGGAGCATGCGTGCGAGGCTCTAGCCATCGACTTTGTTGAGCGGCTCGGCGGAAGCTATCCCGGCGAACTGCCCGGGCTGCTTCAGGACGCAGTGGATGCAAGCCGAGCCAATCCAGCCAGCCCCTACAGGCTGCTCAGCGCAAAGGACCTTTCTGCCTCCATCTATTTGAACGCAGGCTACGAGACGATGCTCCTCAGAGTCCTCAAGGCCGAGGGAAGAAATCCCGAGCCGGTTTTTGGTCCATGGCGCGGAGCTGAGGTAGCGCAAAAGCCACAGCCGAAGAACCCGACTCCAACACCCGACACCCCTTGGGTCTACCACATCTTCGGCGTCTTCGGAAAGCCCGACACCATGGTGCTCACCGAAGACGACTTCTTCGACTATCTGATCGCCTCTTCGCGGCTCAACCTGCTGCTGCCGGCCCTGCTCAGCAAGCTGATGGAGAGCTCGCTCGTCTTTCTCGGTTTCCGGCTCGACGACTGGAGATTCCGCGTCCTCTACCGCTTGATCGTCACCCAGCAGGGCGCATCGGCGTTGAGCGGAAGGTGCCACGTGGGCGTGCAGGTAAACCCCGGCGAGCAGAGCGTTGCCGACGTGAACCGCACCATCCGCTACATGACCAAATACTTCCAGGGAGGCAACAGCAGCAACGCTCCCAGCATTTCCATCTACTGGGGCAGCCCCGCCGATTTCCTTGCGCAGTTGCAGCAGCAATTGGCGGCGACCGCCGGCCACTCTGCAACCAGGGTCATAGAGAAGGATCCCGATGACTGGCCATGATGCGCTGAGCTCAGCGACGCCGAATCCGTTCGTCGGCCCACGGCCGCTTGAAAAGGGCCAGCCCATCTTCGGGCGCGACCTCGAGATCTCCCAGCTCTACGATTTACTCTGCGCCGAGCGGATCGTACTCCTTTACTCACCCTCCGGCGCAGGCAAAAGCTCTCTCATTCAAGCCGGGTTGATCCCCCGCCTCTCGGAGCAGTTCGATGTGTGGAAGCCGGTTCGCGTGAATCTTGAGCCGCCATCCGGCGCAGCCGTCAACCGTTTCGTCCGCAGTTGCAATCTTGGATTCGAGGCTGGCATTCCCAAGCGGCTGCAGCGCGATGAGGATTCCATCTCTGCCATGCCGCTGGCCGAGTATGTGGCTGGGCGTCCACGTCGGAATTCCGCATCGCCGAACATGGTCCTGATCTTCGACCAGTTCGAAGAGGTTCTGACCGTTGATCCGCTCGGCATTGAGGCCAAGCGCGAGTTCTTCGCCGAACTCGGAAAGCTGCTCCAGGACAACCCCCGAATCTGGGCGCTGTTCGTCATTCGCGAGGACTACATCGCTCCCTTCGATGCCTATGCGGAGCAGCTTCCCACGCATCTGAAAAACCGGTTCCGTCTCGATTTGATGGGTAGAACAGCAGCGGAGGAAGCGATTCGCAAGTTGGCCGAAATCGGCGGACGGAGATTTGCGCCGCAGGCCCTTGGCAGGCTTGTGGTCGACCTGGCGATGATGCAGGTGCAGCAGCCGGGTGGGGACTTCAAAAGCGAGCCCGGCGCTTCCATCGAGCCGCTTCACCTGCAGGTTGCCTGCCGCAGCTTGTGGGAGCGCATGGCGCTCGACCGGACAGTTGTCGAAGACAGCGACATCGATGCGTTTGGCGATGTTACGCGCGCACTCGCCGAATACTACGAGATCGAGGTGCGTAGGGCCGCTGGCGGCGACGAGCGCACCGACGAACGTATGGAACGGTCGATTCGCGAGTGGTGCGGCGGACGGCTCATCACGCGCGGAAACATCCGCGGGCAGGTGCTTCGCGAAGCGGGCCAAAGTGGCGGACTCGACAACCGCCTGGTCGAGCGCCTCATCGATACCCATCTGGTGCGCGGAGAGCAGCGCGCCGGAGCCACATGGTACGAACTCTCCCACGACCGCCTGGTCGAACCCGTTCTTCGCGACAACGAGGCCTGGTTTGCAGCGCATCTGAGCAAGGTCCAGCAGCGAGCCTTGCAATGGGAACGCGAAGGCGAGCCGGAAAGCCTGCTGATCGCGGGAGCGGAGCTGGCAACAGCTCTCCGCTGGGCAGCTTTGCCGGGCAGAGATCTCACAGAGGGCGAACGCCGTTTCCTGGCCGCCTGCCGCAAAAAGCGAAGGAGACTTCTACAGGTTCGCGCGGCTGTTGCCGCCCTCTTCATTCTCCTGATCGTCACCTCCGCATTGGCGCTTATTGCTTGGCGCGCGCAGGCCCGCGCTGATTTGAACTTGCAGCTCGCGAAACAGGCTGTGGACGAAAGCCTGTCGTCAGCCGGCAACCAGCAAGCCCAGGAGTTTGCCGACTCGCCGGAGATGGAAGCCTTTAGGCAGGTCCTGTTAGACAAGGCCGCTGCGTACTACGCAGCATTGACGCGTGAAAACTCCGGTAGCTTGCAACTGCGCGAAGAGGCGGCCAAGGCGCATTCCCGGCTGGGCGATGTGAATCGCCTGCTGGAGCGGCGGGACGAGGCCGTCAGAGAGTACGGCCAGGCAATTGCGGGCTTTCAATCTCTCGCAGCGCAGCGTCCCGGCGAAACGAAATTTCGCCGTGCTCTCGCCTATTGCCACAATTTCCTGGGAGAGACACTTCGTGTGAGTCTGGAGCAGACGGAGACGCCGGACACTGCCATCCGCGCCCAGGCCAGGAAGGAATACGACGAGGCCCTCCGCCTTCAGCAACAGATCCACGATGCTGAGCCCGCAAATCCAAACTATATTCAGGACCTGGCCCGGAGTTACTACAACCGGGGAATTCTGCTCTTTGACGCGAAGGACCGCCAGGGTTCCGAATCGGACTTTCGAGCGGCCATCGCCCTGCTTCAGCCGATCGCCAACCAGGCCCCGGCACAGGATGCTGGCCAATCCTCTCCGCAGCCCGCTCAGGAGCTGGCCCGCGTCGACAACAACCTCGCCATTCTGGACGAAGATCTAGCTATGCTGGATGAAGACGCAGGCAGAGGTGACGAAGCCAAACGCCGGCGCGAGGAAGCCAAGCGCCTGTTCGAGCAGGCAATCCAGATAGCCGGGCAGTTCGCGAACCGCAACCCGCAAGAGCGCGCATATCAGGCTGAGCTGGCGTTGTATTGCGAAGCCGAGGCGAGAATGCTGGTCGACACCAAAGACCTGGCTGCCGCGGAGCGCAGAAGTCACCAGGCTCTGGACATTATCGAGAAATTGGCGAATCCCGCTCCGGCGCTCTCCATGGAGCAGGCAAAGATCCTTGAATTGCGGAGCGAAATCCTTCTCGGGCAGGGATCTCCCGATGCGCTCGAACAGTCTGAACAGGCGCGCGAATTGCTGGAAAGACTGGAGCCCGATGCTGCCCATCGGACCCACTCGCTGTTTCAGGCCGTGTACAGTGATCTTGCGGTAAACTATGTGGAACTGGCGACCAGGGAGTTGCGCGATGGCGATCTTCGCGATGCGCAGCTTTCAATTAAGAGTCTGGCCCGGGTAATCCCTCAACTGGCCCCTGAAGAAAAGGCGTCTAAAGAACAGAGCTATCAGGACCTGCAGCGCAAATTGCAATTGAGATTGTCCGGAAAAAAGTAAATGTGTGTTCCAAAGAAGGTGGAACAAATTGGAAAACCGGATGAGCAAAGAATGAAATCTTTTG
>Ga0302326_10028578_pt1 | contig 11219 bp, 10 predicted proteins | sample Palsa_T0_3_FD_202264 | JGI IMG/M metagenome (GOLD analysis project Ga0302326, IMG submission 202264) | Peat permafrost microbial communities from Stordalen Mire near Abisko, Sweden - Palsa_T0_3 | ecosystem: Environmental > Terrestrial > Soil > Palsa > Peat permafrost | place: Sweden: Abisko...
TTCGTCCCTCTGTCCCTCTGTCCCTTCGTCCCTTTGTCCCTTCGTGCCTTCGTGCCTTCGTGCCTTATTACCGCATTTTTGCCGCTTTGACCGCTTTCGGTTATTGCAGCGACCCGTGGGAGCGGGCGAATCGACATCGCGGCCGGAGGATCGACTCGACCTGCGGGTGTTGCGGGCGGTGAACGTCTGCTTTTCCAGAATTTATCACCAGGTTGACGTGTTGGCTCCTCAGCGATTGCCGCGGCGGGGCTCGGCCATTCTGGTCTGCAATCACACCAGCGGCCTGGACCCGCTGCTGATTCAATCGGTCTGCTCTCGGCTGATCGTCTGGATGATGGCCAAGGAATATTACGACCTGAAATGGCTGACCCCGATCTATCGCACGGTCGAGGCGATTCCCGTCGATCGCGGACGCCCGGACATGGCGGCGACCCGGGCGGCCCTGCGGGCACTGTCGATGGGGCGAATCCTCGGCGTTTTCCCCGAGGGGCGAATCGAAACTTCGCGGGAGCTGTTGCCGTTTAACACCGGGGTGGCGGTTCTGGCCCTGCGCAGCCGGGCACCGGTCTTCCCGGCCTATCTCGACGGCACGCAGCGGGGAAAGGAGATGGGGCCGGCGTTTGCGATCCCCAATCGTGCCACGCTGCGGTTCGGACCGGAAGTCGTTCTCGAGCGGGCCGCCGGCCGGCGGCAACTGGCGACGGCGACGGCGGCAATCGAAACCGCCGTCAGAAGCCTCATCCCCCCGGCAAAATTTGCCGGATGAGCCTGGGCGGCGAACCCGGTATTTTTTTTGGAGATTTCCGGGCTCCCCAACCGATTCATTCCAAAGCACCAAAGGATCGGAAAAATGGAATTGAGGATTGACTCCCTCAATAACTTTTATACGATTCAGAGAAGCTGGATAACTTTGTAATTAGCGCTACGGCGCATTTTCTCCCCTCCGGAAGACACCGACCCCTGAAAGGCGGTGTCTTCTTTTTCGTCCGATAAATCGCGTGGTGCATGCCGGGGAGATCGGCGCTCCCTCACTCTGACCCGGTCGTTGATCGTTTCGAGGCCGCGTCGTCTCTGTCACGGGCTCGCGCTGCGATAACCAAGAGCGACAAGAACGAAACCGCAAAGCAGCCGATCTCGGCGAGCCGGATGGGTCCGTAATCGATCGACTCTGGTGGGCGAGCGGGGTGCGTAACAACGATTTCATCGTGCTGGTGGAAAATCAGCGCCCACCGGCCGAAGTACAACCGAGGATCGTCGTTGCCGTTGCCTTTGTATATCTCGCCGAGGGTCAAGAGTGCGAGTGATATCACTGTGCAGGCCACGAGGAGGAAGCGGACCATGAGCACCGATTTTACCACCGCAATTCGCCTGGTTACACCGATCCGGGCCGTGGCTCTTAACCCGGCGGCCAAGTGAACGGGCGTCCGCCCAGCACATGCAAGTGCAGATGGAAGACTGTCTGCTGAGCCCCCTTGCCACAATTGAAAACGGTGCGGTAGTCGGCGTAGCCGAGCTGCTTCATCAACTTTCCCGCCAGCAGAAACATCCCCCCCACCAGCTCGGCATCCTCGGCTTGCACATCGTTGAGCGTGGGAATCGGCTTCTTGGGAATCACGAGGATGTGCACCGGCGCCTGCGGGCTGATGTCGTGAACGACGATGTAGCGATCGTCTTCGTAGGCGATCTTCGCCGGAATCTTTTTGGCGATGATCTTCGAGAAGAGCGTTTCCTCGGCCATGCTGCGCGCTGTTCTCCGGCGCGATCGGCGGGTTGTCAAGCCTGGCACATTCTTGCCCTTTTAGCGGCGAGCCCGAAGGGCCGCGCTTTTGGCGCTCGCAGCGCGGCCCTTCGGGCACGCCGCTAAAAGGGGACGTTCGACGCCGCGGCTTTGTGAAAAAATCTTGCGGCTCATACACTCGGCGCGGTGTCGATCGACCTGAAGCAATTTGCCGCGGTGCTGCTGGACCTGGACGGAACGGTCTATCACGAGGAGCATGCGCTGCCGGGGGCGCTGGATTTGATCCAGCGATTGAAGCGGCAAGGGATGCCCTTTGCATGTTTGACCAACAGCACCAGCAGCCCCGAGCGAATCGCCGCGCGACTTGGGCGCATGGGAATCGAGGTGCGCGTCGAGCAGGTTTACACGGCGGCGGCGGCGGCGGCGAAGTATGTGCTGGAGCACTATGCCGGCGAGCGGCTGCCGCGCGTCTTCAATCTCTCGACTGAGGGCGTGGCCGAGATGCTGGCGGGCCGGGTGCAGTGGATCGATGACGAGCGCGAGCCGTGCGACGCGGTGATCTGCGGCGTGCCGCTGAACACTTTCGCCACACCCCAGCGCCAGCGCACGGCGATGCTGTTGCTGCGAAAGGGAGCGGCGCTGGTGGCGATCTGCGCGGATCGGGCATACCCGAGCGTGCGCGGGCTGGAATTCGGCGTGGGAGCGCTGGCGGCGATGCTGTCGTATGCCTCGGGCGTGACGCCGATTTATTGCGGAAAGCCGCAGCCGAGCTTTTTCCACGAATTGTGCCGGCGGCTCGGGGCGGCGCCGCAGCGCTGCGTCCTGGTCGGCGATAATCTGGAGAGTGACATCGCCGGCGGCAAACAGGTGCAGATGAAAACGGTTCTGGCCCTCGGGGGCGTCGCCACGCGCCAGGACGCGGCCCGCCTGTCGCCCGACCAGCGGCCGGATTGGATCATCAATAATCTGACGGAATTCTGAGGGAGCCTATTGATCCGGCTGACCGTTCCACACCCAGAGCATGAGGTTTTTGACGAACGATTCGGCGTACTCCGGGCGATAGCCCTTGATGCCCATCGTGTCGGTGTCGAGCAATCCGCAGGTCAAGTCCGCGGGGGTGACGATCACGTGGCCGCGGCCGAAGCGGAGGATGCCGGGCGCCTGGAGGCTGCTTCCGACGGTGCGCGAGGCGACGTGTGGCAGCGGATTCATGCAGTCACCGGCGCCGGCCAGCAGCGGATGGGTGGGGTCGAGCAGCGCGGGTTGAGCTTCGGGAAAGGCGGCGGTCAAGAGAGCCTGTTGCGCCGAGGCGAATCCTGGCCCGCCGCCGCAGGAATCGATGAGCAGCACGCCGCCGCGCTGGACGTACTCGCGCAGCGCGACCAGTTCGTCGGCGGTGAATTGCTGCGGGTCGACGCCGGTGAGTGCCGCGACCGGCGCCGAGGCCAGCGTCAGCGACTTCACGTCGATCGGCCGCACGTCGACGGCGAATCCGGTCTGCCACTGGAACTGATGGGCGAAGCGCGTCCAGGCATAGGGCTCGGGGTCCCAGTTGCCGGCGTAGCGCAATCTTGCCAGCGGCAGCGTGAGCGCGGGAGTGTCCGTGGGCGCGGGCACGTAGTTGGTGTCGAGCCGGTTGCGGAAGTCGCGCGTGCCGGCTTCGTAGAGAAAGATGTTCACGCCCAGTTGATACGCCGGCGTCACCAGGCTCCAGTCGTGAAAGTCCCAGCTTCGAGCCGCGTCGATCGGTGAATGCACCATCAGAAGCCTCGCGCCGTTGCTGACCGCCTTGAGCGGCGGCGCCGGATTCAGCCGGAACAATGCCGAATACAGTGGGTGATCGGTGGGAAGCTGCTTGAAGGGATATTGGGGAAAAAGGCGCTGGGCCAGTTGATCGGCGAATCGATTGAACACGTCCGACCCGTGGTCGGCATTGGTGAAGAGGATCCCGCCGGCCTGGACGAAATCGCGGATCTGATCGCACTGATGATCGGAAATGACCGGCGCCGTCGCGCCGGCCAGATAGAGCACCGGCGAATCCGTCCAATCAAGCCAGTCGTGCGATGCGGGCACGATCTGGGCGTTGAACGTGTGCTCGAGCTCGCGGGAGGCGTAACGGGCCAGGTTGGCCACGTCGCGCGGATGATTCATGACCACGCCGTCCACGGCGAGCTTGTTGAAGAAAACCGGGTGCAGGCCGCGAGCGAGGAACAGCAGCGTGAATGCGGTGTCGATCGGGTCGTCGTTGATCGACCCGTCATCGGCCTGCTTCTTCAGGGGATCGCGGGCCAACTCGGTATACCAATCGTGTTTCCCGAAGAATTTGTACCCTGAGGCCAACCCCGCGCGGGCGACGCCGTACAGCCCGTATGCGGCGAAATGGGGCCCTCTGGGATCGATGGTGACCGCGTTGTCTCCGGTCTCCAGCCAATTGAGAGCACGGACCAGCGCCAACGAACGCGACTCAACCCCCGTCGCCGAGGACCCGCTCAGGTAGTCGTGGGCGATACACAGCGAAGCGACGCCCGCGACGGTCATCGTCAGCTTTCCCCCCTGGCCCGGCTTGTATTCGAAACTGCCATCGGAGAGCTGGCAGTCCTCCCAATGCTTCTGCACTGCTTGCCAGTAATACGTGGGAATCGGCATACCCACTTCCGCCCCCGCCCAGACGCCCAGCACGCCGTATTGTGAATTGGAATTGTCCCAGTCGATGGGCTGGTTCGGAGGCGTGGTCGGCATGCCATAGTCATACGCCCCCAGGCGCTCAGCCCGGCCGAGCCAGATCACATCCTTCTCCAGGGCCTCGCGATCCGCCGGCAAATCGACCAGCGCCAGGGCATTGGCACGCAGCGATCTCCCGTAGATTTCATCCTTGGCGTCCATGTGGGCGCGGATCATCGCCGCCAGAACGCCCTGCATGAACGGCGAGGTCGGACTGAGCCGCGGGTCGGCGATGGCGTCGTTGCATTGCAGCAGCGAATAGACGCAGAGCATGTCGCCGGCGTTGGCGTAGGGCTGCTCGTCAATTTTCACCATGTGCGTCTCGGGATCGAAACGCCCGATCAGATAGTTCACGCCTCGGGCGATAGCCTCTTTGATCTTCCGATCGGTGACGGGGTTCACCAGCTCGGGCAATGGATGAGGAATCGGCCGGGCGATCTGCGGCTGGGTTGATGGCGGGGCCGGCGCAATCGGCGGCGGTGGAGCCGGCGGAGCGGGCACTACCACGGGCGCGGGAGGAGGTTGCGTATCGATCTGATTATCGGTTTGATTCACCGCAACCGGCGGGCTGGGTGCGGCGGCCGGCTTGGAAGGACTGAGCTCCCAGTGCAGAAAGCCCCAGAACCCGATGAAGAGCACGAGCAGGGCCAGCGAGCCGAGCACGATCCCCTTGGGCTCCGAGAAGGTTTGCTCGAGCCGCTCGAAGAAATTCCCGCTGGAAGGTTGCCAAGAGGAGTAGGAATTTCCCAGCGCCTCGGCTTTGACCCGAATGGGCGACCCGCAGCGTTTGCAGTTGATGCCGACGGTGCCCGCGGGCACCTTGTTGCGGGTATTGCATTGGGGGCACCGGACGGTCCTGGCCATTCACGTCTCCAGCGCCGGTTCCCACGCCGCCACGCCGCTTCCCCGCAACGCCCGCGGAGCTTGCTCCGTGGGTTTCCGCAACACCAGCGGTAAATTAAATCAACCGCCCCCCCGCCGTCAGCGGAACCGGCTGCGGGCTGGGCTTGTAGCTGGGCTCGACCGCCAACCGCAGCGGCCGACGCTGCCCGCTGGGCGGCAAACCGTCTTCATCAATGATCCGCTGAATCGCCATGATCCCGTCGATCAGCGTCTCCGGCCGCGGCGGACAACCCGGCACGTACACATCCACCGGCATGAACTGGTCGATCCCCTGAATCGTCGCGTAGGCGTCAAACACGCCGCCCGTGCTCGCGCACGCCCCCATGCTGATCACCCATTTCGGCTCGGTCATCTGCTGATAAATGTGCTGCAAGACCGGCATCATTTTGATCGTCACCCGCCCCGCGACGATCATCAGATCGCTCTGCCGCGGGCTGAAGCGCATCGCCTCGGCCCCGAAACGGGCCAGGTCGTACCGGGAGGAAGCCGTCGCCATCAATTCAATGCCGCAACAAGCCGTCGCAAACGGCATCGGCCACAGCGAGCTGCGCCGCGACCAGTTCACGACCTTCTTCAAAACCGTCGTCAGCACGTTGTCGGGCAATGTTTGCGTATCGAGGTGCATGATCTGTTTCCTTGTCTTTCAGCAGCATTGTATGAGCGAGGACCCAGTGAAGCCAGCCAGATTGCGGCGGATGCAAATATCCATTCCCGATTTCAAAATATTCTCTCCAGCGACCTCCAGATTTATACCGTATTGCCAAAGAGGTCGGCTCGCAGACCGAAGCGTCCAACGTAACCGACGGGACACTGCGTTCCATTGCAGACGGACGCGAATTCCGGAGAATGCCGGCGTACACAAATGACCCGATCTCGGCAGCTAAATATCGAAGTAGAGGAGAGCTTTCCGCACCTGCCGATGGCGCCGGTCGTGGAGGCCGTCATCCACTGGCAGGCGCGGCCGCAGGCCGCAATTGAGCCGGATGCGTTTCGTCAACGACTGGTCGAAATGTTGCCCGACTTCGTAAACCCCACGCCGATGCGCCTGTTTCAGTTCGAGGCACATCTGGAAGCTGCGGCGGGTGGAGAATCGACCCGGCGCGAAACATGGCTCGGTCTGCGGCTCGCTTCGCGGGACGAACGATACATCGCCCAATTTAAGACCGACGGGTTCGCGTTAAGCCGGCTTGCGCCGTACGAGAAGTGGCAAACGTTCGCGGCCGAAGCGCGGCGGTTGTGGCGCGTATTTGTGGAGGTCGCGCCGCCGGTCGAGGTACAGCGGCTGGGCGTCCGATTTATCAACCGGATCGGGCTCGCCAACAGCGACGAGGTTGGAAAGCTTCTTACCCGCCCGCCGGTGCGCCTTGGATCGCTCGGCCTGCCGGTCCGAAATTTCGTTTATCAGAGCACCCACGACGTGCCAGGTTGGCCGTACCGGCTCAATATTGTCGATACGATTCAGTTGGAAATGTTGCCCGAGGCGCCCGGCCCTTCGCTTATACTGGACATCGACGCCTTCACGACTAGGCCGATCGACATCGGAGATGCGGAATTGGAGAATCACCTGGAACGTTTGCGGTGGTTGAAAAACAAGGCGTTTTTTAACCTGATGACAAAAAGCGCCATTCGGCGCTTTGGAAAGGGCTCGAGATGACGACTGACGTCTCCCGATCGGCGTTCAGTCCGGAAGCCAGCGTGATCGCGCGTGTCCTGCGCGAAAGCGGCGCGCATTTGACCAATTCGGCGACTTTTTCCAAGGATCATGCGTACTCCGCGCTGCACGACGTCTGGACCGAGACCCGCAAAGCCGGCTGGGACGGGGCCGACGCTGCGGGAATCGAGCAGGTCACCTATCAGAACGCCCGGCGTTTCATTGAAGCGCTTCCCCTGGGTTATCCGCTTCCGTCCGCCGGGGCCGAGCCGGATGGACACCTGACGCTCGAATGGTACCTTGAGCCGAAGTGGACGCTGTCGGTCAGCATCAGCCCGGAAGGCACAGTGCACTACGCAGCCCTTTTTGGCAATGAAGACCCGCGCGGCTCGTGCCAGTTCTTCGGCGAGATTCCGGAGACGGTGCTGTTCCTGATCCGTTGGGTGTTTTATCCATGATCGACCCCGACAGGGTTCCCGACGTTGAAGCTGGCGAACTGCTGGGACGCTTCGTGACGCAAAGCGGCCAATTTCGGGCCGACAAAACCGTCAAGCAAGACGTGTTCATCCCGACGACAAAGGGGGAGGTTTCGGTAATGCGTCACCGGGACGCGAGTGCGGAAGAGATCTGGAAAGTTGGGCACGCCGTCGCGGATGGGATGAGACGTACATTGTACGGCAGGTCAGATCTGCAGGCGTCGGCCTGCGCGAACGCCGGTCTTCGAGTTGATGCCACGCCCATCCTTCCCGACAACCCGAACCACGCGGACATCAACGGTTGGCCCGCGACGAAAGAGGATCGCAAGGCGATCGCGCAGAAATTGGCGGTCGTCGCGAGCAAACTGATGCCACCGCCGTGAACGCCTGCTGACCGCGCAGAAGTAGACGCTCAATTCTCTCGCGCACGCCCACCATTTGGTCGTTGGCCCCGTGCCGCCATCACACTATCGTTAGACCGCGGGCTAGAGCGCGTCGCGCGATGGTTTGGATGGGCTTATTTGATGCGGCAATTATCCAGCGAGACAAATACGGTGTCGAAGCCGGAGCCGCGCACGACCACTCGGCTGATTGTTCCCTCGATGGTGAGTTGGTCGTGAATGCGCAGATTCTGGAACCTGTACGTTTGCTCGGCGGGAAACTTGGCGATGATCTGGCCGGTCAAATGAAAGCCCCGATAATCGATCCCGCCGCCGTCGAGGGTTACTTCAATGCTGTCGCCCTCGGTCCTGGTGGAGGCAAATTCGCCGACCATCTCCGCGGGCTGGCCGCGCAGGCGCGAGATCAACTCGGGACTGACCCGTCTTCCAACGATCCACTGCTGTCCCGACGGTTGCAGGTCCGCGGGGAGGGTTTCGAGCATCTGCTGGAAGGTTCGATACGGTTCGCCCGCGGCCGGGAGGCCGGCAGGAGCGTCGGCCATCGCGCCGATGGGCATCGGCGGGCCGCCGTCGGGCGGCGCGGCGCTGGCGATCGGCGAATTAGGCGCGGCAGGCGCTGCCGAACCGAGCGGCAGCACCATCAGCCCCAGCGAGCCGAATTTTTCCGCCTTCTGACCGGCAATGCCAACGGCAAGCCCGCCGCCGGTGTCGATGGTCGTGTCCGAACCGCTTCCTGTGCGGCCAACCCAGGGGCCGTCATACGTGTCGTCCACTTGAAGTTTTGTTTCCGCCAGGCGGGTGAACACGAGTTGAAACCCGTCAAAGTTGCCCCCGGCGCGGATATGCACTCCCGTCACGACGTATCCGCTTCTGGCGCGCACAGCGACCGAACCGCCATTGACCGTTCCCTGAACGGGACCGAGCTTTTGTCCGCTCTGAGTCAGATAGATTGGCTGCAAACTGTTGATGATGGGCTGCCCGACAAACTCCCCCAGCGAATAATTGAACCCGACTAACAACGCGCCATCCTGGGGAACGTCCACATATGAGTTTTTCATGGAAAACGCGCCGCCCTTGGAGTCGGATTCGGTCACTCGATTCTCTGCCACTCCCTTGCGAATCAGTGCCCATAAACCATCCGGCGCGGAAGCCAGCGACGAAGTCGGGGCCGCATTGGCCGGGACGGCGCCGGACAGATCGAAGGCGCCATCGAGTTGCGTGGTCGAGTGGTCGCTGCCGGTGGCCCGGACGGAGTATTGAATCGAACTGACCGGCTGATCGGCGCTGGAGACCGTGATGCTCTGCGCCGTGGCCCAGTTCGGCCTGATCACGACGCCGCCGGCAATGATGTTGACGCCGTCGATGCCACTGAGCGTTCCGGTCAGCGTTTGGTCGGCGGTGGTGACCGCGGCCTGACCGTCGGCGTTAAAGCGAATCTCGCTCATGTCGCTCAGCGAAATCTGTTTATCCGCTATGTGCAGCGGCCGATCGGAAGCTCGACCCGACAGCGCGCCATCCGGGAATGTGCCGGAGACGATCAGGGGTCTGGCACCGCGGGCAGCGCTGGAGACCAGGGCGGCATTGAATCTGCAAAGTCCGCTCTGTGATTCAGCAGTCAACACCCGCGGCGGCGAATTCCCGGCCCGCAAGGTGAGCTCGACCGTGTAAACCGGGACGGGCCGCAGGAGCGAAACCACTTTGACCAGAATCTGCTGCGGGTCGGACCGTTTGGCGTAGTCAAGCGTGGCCGGCTCGACGCTCAGCAGCGGCTGCTTGAGCATGGACATCAATCGGTCCACCGGGATGGCAAAATTAACGCCCGAACCGGGAATTCCTGCCTGGACGATTCCGATCACCTTCCCCTCGCTGTCGAGCACCGGTCCGCCGGAATTGCCCGGATTGAGGGCGGCGTCCACCTGGATCAGCTGCAACTCGCCCATCTTTTTGCGCAGCGACGTAACATGCCCGGTGTTTACGCTGACCGAGGGAAATTCGGTGGTGTCCATCGCCATGGCCTCGCCGAACGGATACCCCACCGCCATGATCTCGGTCGTATCCTGCAGCGCGTCGGTGCTTCCCAGTTCCAAGGGCGTGAACGGTCCGCCACGCGTGGTTTGAATGATCGCCAAATCACGCTGAGCGTCAGAGCGCAAGACTTTGGCTGGGATGACCATTTCATCTTTTTCACCCGGTTCGATCACCAGGTCGACGTCCCTCTTTCCATCGGCCACGTGAGCGTTGGTGACGAAGACCCCTGTCTCGTCCAGGCAAAACGCCGACCCGAAGGCGATCGGTTTGCCACCGGACGAAATGCGCACCAGTGCCGTCGCAATTTTCGCGCGAGCTACAATTTCCGCGGTCTCGGCCGCCGGCGCAAATCGTGCCGATAACCCCAAGATCATTAACCCGGCGACTGATATGCGTGTTAGCATAATGCCCCCTATGGAAGGAAATGAATTTCTGGCCCCGACCTGATTTACGTCGTGATCTTAACATGTGAAAAAATCGACCGCAAACTATTTCTCGGATCACGACGCACAACCCGCTTTGAGCGTCACGCGAGCTCGATCGGAAGGCTTGCAATCGAAGGAATCGGCGAATGGAACAGCGCATCAGCCTCATCACGCTTGGGGTGGCGGACCTGCAACGGAGCCGCGAGTTTTATGAGCGGCTCGGTTGGCGCCGATCGATGGTCAACGCTCAGGGGATTGTGTTTTTCCAGGCCGGCGGGATGGCACTGGCCTTGTACCCGCGGCAGGAGCTGGCACGGGACGCGAATCTTGCTGCCGATGGCCATGGTTTCAGTGGAATCTCACTCGCCTACAACGCCCGCAATCGCGACGAAGTGGATTCGGTCCTGGCCGAGGCCCAGGCCGCCGGGGCAAAACTGCTCAAGCCAGCCGACAGGGCCTTTTGGGGCGGCTATTCGGGATATTTTTCCGATCCGGATGGATTTGCCTGGGAAGTGGCGTGGAATCCGTCCTTCCCGGTGGCGGAGGATGGAAGCATTCAAATTCCCGAGTAGCCGGCCATTGCCACACCAGACTACCGGGGACAGAAATGGTTCAAACGCTTTCCAAACAGACTTCGGCAGCTTCCGGGGCAACCTGGAGAATTCTGTGCGTGTTGGCGCTGGCTGTCTATTGCGAGACCGCAGGTGCAGCCGGGACCGGCGCGGAATTATTCAAGCCGCCGCCTGGGAACTACCGCACGAGTTGGGTAGGCAACAGTTTTGGAGGAGATGGTGGTCCCAACGGCTTTGGCTACTGGGTGCAGAATGCCGCGGACGAGATCGAGGTTTCCACTGACGGAACGGTGATCGCCGGCAC
>Ga0302326_10028579_pt1 | contig 11219 bp, 11 predicted proteins | sample Palsa_T0_3_FD_202264 | JGI IMG/M metagenome (GOLD analysis project Ga0302326, IMG submission 202264) | Peat permafrost microbial communities from Stordalen Mire near Abisko, Sweden - Palsa_T0_3 | ecosystem: Environmental > Terrestrial > Soil > Palsa > Peat permafrost | place: Sweden: Abisko...
CCGACGTCGACGCGATCGTCGAGGCCGCGGTGGGCAAGGCGCTGAAAGAGGCCGGGCCGCGCCGCAAGCGGATGCCGCGCGAGCGCGAGTCGATCACGCACAAGTTCTCGATCGGCGGGCACGAGGGCTACATCACGGCCGGCAAGTACGAGGACGGCACAGTCGGAGAGATCTTCCTGACCGACATCGGCAAGGAGGGCTCGACGCTGCGCGGCATGATGAACTCCTACGCCACCGCAATCTCGATCGCGCTGCAGTACGGGGTGCCGCTCGAGACCCTGGTGCAGAAGTTCTGCTACATGCGCTTCGACCCCGAGGGCATCACCTCCAACCCGGAGATCCCCTTCGCCAAGTCGATGCCCGACTACATCATGCGCTGGCTCGCCTCACGCTTTCTGGACACCGATGTCCAGGAGGAGCTCGGCATCCTCACCCCCGCGGTGCGCGCTCGTGCGGCGGCCCAGGATACGGCGCAGTCGATGAGCGCCTCCGACACCGCCGGCCCCGCGAGCGAGGATCAGCCCGCGAGCACTGCCAAGAATGGCGCCCCGAAGGCCTCGGGTGGCAACGGCGGCTCGAGCGCTCCGACTGCCTCACTCACCGACACGCCCCCCGTGGTCCCCGCCCGCCTGCAGGGTCTCGACCTAGGCCCCGCGTGCAGCCAGTGCGGCGGCATGATGCAGCGCACCGGGTCCTGCTACACGTGCAGCTCGTGCGGCAACAACACCGGCTGCGGCTGATCAGCACGGATAAGACGGTGCCGCGAGCGGCCTAGCAGAGATGTCAGGCCGCTGGTCTGTAGACCACAGCGCCGACTCTTTACGCGGTCAGATCGGATATGGCATTGCGCCCCTGAGACGCGATAGCCAAGCAGATCAAGGACGCAGGGAGCGACGTGTGCTCTGCACACGAGCGACCGAGGACGCCGAGATGCGCCGGCTATCGCGTCTCAGGCAGCGAGCCGGCTGCGGCGTACTCGTTGAGCGTCACGCGCGAGTCGTCGCGGCCGAGCATCGAGATGAAGACGGCCGCGAAGGCGATGCCGAAGACGAGGAACTCGACGAAGCACATCGCCGCGCCGGCGAGGTGCTGGTCGTTGATCGCTGAGAGACCGTACGCGCGGGGGGCGCTCGCGTAGAGGGGATACTCGCTGCTCGCAAGCCATGTCAGCGGCAGGCACACGCAGGCGCTGGCCAGGCGGGTGAAGCCGAGCAGCGCCAGGCGCTCGCCGTTGGGGCGCAGGCGGGCGCGGGGGAGCGGATCGATGATCAGCCACCACATCGCGAGGCCCGTGTAGAAGAGGGTGGCGTGCTCGAAGGCGTGGATCACTTCGTGCTGGGCGACGTAGTCGAACACGCTCGGGATTGCCCACACCCAGGTGGCGAGCGTCCACAGCGGAATCGCAACCCACGGCGAGGTCAGCCGCTCCAGCAGGCGACCGGACGGACGACCGGGCGCCACCGCCGTCAGCGCGCGGCGCGAGAGGCCGAGGGGCAGGATCGGCGAGCGCAGGCCGAGCACCAGCAGTGCGGGTGCGATGTCGGACAGGAGCACGTGCTGCATCATGTGCGCCGACAGCAGGTACTGGTCGCCGATCGCATCGAGCGGTGAGAGCAGTGCCACGGCCAGCGTCAACAGCCCGCACACATACGGCAGCCAGTGGCCGATGCCGGGGCCCTTTGCCGAGCGGGCGCAAGCGCGCAGGTACATGCGCCGGTAGAGGTAGGCCGCCGCGAGCAGCGCGACGATCACGATCGGGCTGAAGGTCCACGAGCCCCAGCCGGGAACGGAGCTCATCGTGCGCTCCCCTCAGCGCCCGGGTGACGGGTCGTGCGACGGTCTGTCTGTGGTGCGCGCGCCATGTGCTGGCGGCATCCTATCGATCCTCCGCCCGGATCGCCGGCCCAGTGCTCACCGACCCAAGCTGGGCCGGTGACACCGGGAACCACGCGCGAGTGAGTCAGTTGAGACGCTTCTTCAGCGCGCTTGCCGCCGAGAATTTCGCTGCCTTGCTGGCCGCGATGCTGATCGTCTCGCCTGTGGATGGGTTTCGTCCCTGCCGTGCAGCACGGTGGCTGACGCTGAACTTGCCAAATCCGGCAAGCGCAACCTCACCGCCGCCGGCCAGCTCCTTGGAAATCGTCTCGATCGCCGCCTCCAGAGCCTCGCGGGCCTGGCTGGCGGCCATCCCGGTGCTTGATGCGACCTGCTCAGCTAGCTCGTTCTTGGTCATGGCACTCCCTTCTCGAGTGTCGTTACTTGCAGCCAGGCTAACCGCTGGTTAGGACGATTGCATGCAAAACCGCCCCGTTTCGCCTCGTTTGCCACCGATAGAAGCCCTAATTTCCGGGGAACTTGATCGGCGAGGCCGTCCTCAGGGGGCTCTCCAGGGGGCGCTCGGCTGCTCTGTGGACTCTGCGGGGGACCAGCGAACCGGCCGCACAGGCAGCCCAGAGGACGGACAGCCATGTGAGCGCGGCGAGGCCGACATGCACCCAGACGAGCCCCGGGGGCAGGTGCGTCTCGTACTGATCCAACCCCACGAATCCCTGCAGGGCCAGCAGCACGCACAGCACCGTCAGCGGGCGCCGCACCTCCTCCGCGACGGCGCGGCGGCGTGCCAGCCACCACAGGCCCACGGCGGCCAGGCTGAACACGAAGGCGATCTCGGCGTGGCGATGGATCACGAAGTCCATCGTGCCCCGCCCGTCGAAGTCCAGCCGGTTGATCTTCTGTCCCGGCGAGCCGCCCGCATGCGGACCGGCGGCTGTGGCCGCGGTGCCCGCGAAGATCGTCAGCGCACCGAGCGCCACCAGCGCGCGCATGCCCCAGACGATCGTAGGATCGACGGGGCCCTCGCCGGTCTCCGCCGCATCCTCGTCCTGCACGACGGGCTCGCGGGAGGCCCGCCACACGAGGATCACCGCGGCGACGAGGATCAGCATCGACAGCGCGAAATGCCCCATCACCCAGCCGTAGTCGAGCGCGCCTCTGACGGTGAAGCCACCGAGCACCGCCTGACCGACGACGCCCAGCGGCAGCAGCGCTCCAATCCACACCAGGTCGCGGCGGTAGGGCCGCCGGCGCAGCGCGCACAACCACGCGAGGCCGGCGGCGACCGACACCGGGAAGGTGATCAGCCGGTTTGAGAACTCGATCACCGCGTGCGTGTTCAGCGGCGGGTAGACCTCGCCGTAGCACTTCGGCCAGGTCGGACAGCCGAGGCCCGACCCCGTCAGGCGGACCGCCGCGCCGGTCAGCACGATCAGCGTCAGCGCGCCCAGCGCGACGTAGGCGACGCGCAAATACTGCTCCGGGGTGACCGTGTAGCCGTTGGTGCGCTCGCGCAGTCGCTCTCGCCGGGTGCTCATAGGGCTAAGGATGCCAAGATGGCAGCCAGTGCGGGCCACAGAGGGCGTAGTCCACGTATGGCGGGCCGACCTCGAGGCGATCGGGGATCAACCCACACAACTGCTCTGTGACGAGGAGCTGGCGCGGGCGGCGCGGATCGTGCCCGCGCGCAAGCGGGTTCTGTGGGCAGGCTCGCGGGGCGTGCTGCGGGCGCTGCTCGGGCGCTACCTGGATCGCGATCCGCGCGCGCTGTGCTTCGTGCTCGGCCCACACGGCAAGCCCGCGCTGTCGTCTGAAGGGCCTACCCGCCCGGCGCCGACCGGAGATCTGCGCTTCAACCTGTCGCACTCGGGCGGGCTCGCACTCGTCGCGGTCACCGTCGGGCGCGAGGTCGGGGTCGACGTGGAGGTTCCCCGCGGCCGGGTCGACGAGCTCGCGATCACCGCGCGGGTGTTGGGCCGCGAGCAGGCACGGCGCATGGCCGGACTTAATTCACGGGCGCGCGCGCGAGCGTTCCTGCGCGCCTGGGTCGCACACGAGGCCGTCGTGAAGTGCGTTGGCCTCGGACTCGCCCCGCCGCCCGAGGACACCCTTCGGGAGGATCTGTGGAGCACCCAGCTCGACGTCGGCCCGCGCGCGGTCGCCGCCGTGGCCGTCGAGGGCGGACGGTGCGAGCTGCGCTGCCGGGAGTGGCGCGGCTGAGCCTCTCAGTGCGAACCCGCTCCGGTTGCGATCCGCCTGCGGGGCTCGGAGGGCTAAAAGTAAACGCCGCCCGTGAGCGTCGCCTGGGCTGCGTTCGCCATGAAGGCGTCGCCTTCATCCTCGTATCCCGGCGCCGCGCTCTCCCCGCCCTGGATGTAGGCCGCCGCCGCGCGCGGGCGGTCCGGTTCGGCGGGGTCGGCGCTCGGTTCATACAGCGCGCTGTCGCTTCCTTCGGTTTGACAATCCGGCCGTTTGCGTTCCTTCAGCAGGAACTCGTAGTAGAAGACATGCTCCGGTTTCGCGTTTTTGATCAACGTGTTCACCAGCCAGTCCGCTTGCCGCGCCTGCCCTCCTTCGCCGTTTTCGACGAGGTCGCCGTCGAAGTCCGTGCACTTCCGCGCGGCGACCTCCGTGAACCAGATCCGCTCGCCCGCGCCCGCGTTCGGGAGGTGTTCGCGGACGGTCTCGAACGGGGCTTCGCTTTCCTCCTCCACCGAGTAATAGGGATGCACGCCCCAGTTCGTCGGGACGGGGTCGAGGTCTCCCACATATTCGTCCTCGTACGCCGCCACGCCCGGCGAGTCCTCGAAGTCGCCCGCGATCACCGTGCACTCTTGTTCGGCTTCGCAAACGCTCGAGGCGACGTTCGTGAGCGCGGCGGCGTCCTGCGCCGACTCGTCGCCCTGCCCGTTCGGCTCGTTCCACGCCTCCACCCAGCCGATCGGCTCGCCGAGAGCGCGCGCACGAGCCAAGATCTTCACCAGCTCGGTTCGATATTCGCTCTGTGTACCTGGAAGCACACCGTTGTAACCAGTCAACGCGATCTCCGGTTTAAGACCCAAACTCGCCACGTCCTCTACCCACGCTTCGAATTCGCGCAGATACCTCGGGTAATCCCCAGACATCACGTTCCACTGCACGACGTACCGCGCGAAGTCGACGTGCGCGCCGGGGCCGTGCACCCAGCTGTCGTCGAACAGGCCCGCGAACCAGCTCTCGTCGAAGTCGCCGTCCCACGCCGGGAGGCTCTGGTCGGAGATCCCGTCGACGTAGCTCGTCGCCGCCCCAGCGGAGGGAGTGATGGCTACCAGACTAAGGGTGAAGCCGAGGGTGAGACTTGCCAAGATTGTGGCGAAGAGCGGGCGGGCGGTGCTCACCCGAGGATGGTAGGCGCTGCACGCCCATCCCAAAGGGGCCTACCCGTGGTGCGAGCCTTCCGGCAGGTGCACGATAGTTATGTTCGTACGGGAGACATTTCGCAGTTTGTCGTAGGCGAGGATCGTCAGCGTGTGCCGGCCAAAGGAGATGTGTCTCGCACCCGACCAGTGGATCTCCGCAAACAGCCTGTGCGGGTAACCCTTTCCTTCCACGAACGGGTCGAAGTTGCGGATCGAATGACCGTCGTACAGCAGGCGAATGCTCTCGATGCCCTGACTGTCGGTGGCCCTCACCTTGATCCACAAATGACCCGTGTAGCGCTCGCCGTAGGTCGGTGTGGCCACCGTGATCCTCGGTCCGGAAAAGTCTCCGCAGGCGCCTTTCATGCGGTCGCCATGCCTGATATAGCGGCGCATCGCGGCGTAGGAGGGCTTGTGCGAGTGGTTCGCGCGCTCCAGACCTGAGTCAACCGCGCCTTCGTCGTCGATCGGATACCACAATCCGAGCTTCACATACGGCGCCTGGGCGAGACAGTGGTAGGCCTGAGTCAGGTACTCGGCCTGCTGTCCTTCGCTCACTCCCTCCGGCTTCTGGCCCGCGAACGCGCCTTCGCTGCACTCCGCCGAGGTGGTGCGCCAGCTCATCTCGGTCATCCAGATCGGCACCTTATCGCCGTTGGCAACCTCGGTGGCGTGCACTTCGCGGTAGCCGATGAACGAGTCCTGGTCGATCTGCCCGTCGTTGTCGCGCAGGAAGCTAAACGGCGAATTGACGTCGCAGGCGGTGTCGGTGTGCACGCCGACCGCGTCGAAGTAGCCCTTCCCGCCGGCCTGATAGACGCCCTCCAGGTAGTCGTAGTCGTTGCCCGTCAGCCCTCCGAGCACAACCTTGGCCGCCGGGTCGGCCGACTTGACCGCCGGGTAGGCGGCCTGCAACAGGCGCGTGTACGCGGCGGGGTCGGGGGCGCCGGCCCACCACAGCGGCGCGTCCTCCTCGTTCCAGATTTCATACGCCGCCACTTTCCCCTTCCACTGCCCGGCCAGGTACGCGAGGGCCCCGGCGTAGTCGGCGGGGTTGCTCGGGGGTGTGTTCGGCGCCGCCGAGCCGCTCTCCCAGGAGGGCGTGTCGACGAAGTCGACGATCGCGTGGTCGCCCTTCGGCAGCGAGCTCAGCAGCCGGTCGTACTGACCGAGCCAGCCGGCGGAATGCACGCCCGGCGCCGGTTCGAGGTCGGGCCACGGCGCGAACACGCGCACCCAGTGGGCCCCGAGCGCCGTGGCCTGGGCGAGCGCCGCCGGTTCGAGGCTGTTCAGGTTCACGCCGGCTTCGGCGGCGTCGGCGGAGGAGATCAGGCCCCCGCCCGACCCCGCCGAGCCGGCGAGCAGGCAGCCCGCCAGCAGGGCGGCTGCGAGCAGGGGCTTTAGAGCACGTAACGGAGCACGGAGGACCACGACACTCGGTCTATCGGCACCCGGCACGCCTTACTTAGGGCAGGCGCGGCGCCGTGGCCCATCGTCGGGCCGGCACGATCAGTAAACGAACGGCAGCTCCCCCGCGACCTCGGCGAGCTTCGGGGCCTGCCGATCGCGCTCGGAGACGATCAGCTCCGCCACCGGGAGCGGCCACTCGATCCCGATCTGCGGGTCGTCCCAGGCGATCCCCCGCTCGACCGCGCGGTCGTAGTAGGCGGTCTGCTTGTACAGCACGTCGGCCACGTCTGAGAGCACGCAGAAACCGTGCGCGAAGCCGACGGGGACATACAGGACGCGCATGTTTACGTCGTCGAGCTCGACCCCCTCCCACTTCCCGTACGTGGGCGATCCCCTGCGCAGGTCGACGTTGACGTCGACGATCCGCCCGCGCGCGCAGCGCACGAGCTTGGCGACGCCGGGGCCGACGTGGAAGTGCATGCCCCTGACGACGCCCCTTGCCGAACGGGAGTGGTTGTCCTGGATGAACTCCTCCTCTGCGGGGATGCCCGCCTCGGCGTGCCACTCGCGGCGGTAGGTCTCGCTGAAGAAGCCCCGCTCGTCGGAGAAGACCCTCGGCTCGAGGATCGTCAGGCCGGGGAGGCGTGTTTGGAGGGGGTGCATGGGGTGGAGAGCCTATAAGGCCCGTGTCTGGGTGGCCCAGCTCGCGACTCGTCGTTAGGATGCCGCGCTCCGTGGAGATCACCTTCCTCATCCCCGCCTACAACGAGGCGCGGACGATCGCCGAGGTACTCGATCGGATCGCGGCGCTCGGCCTCGACTACGAGGCGATCGTGGTCGACGACGGATCGACCGACACGACGGCAGACATCGTCACCTCGCACGCGGGCAAGGGGGAGCCCGTGCACCTGCTGCGCAAGCCAAACGGCGGCAAGGGATCGGCGCTGCGATACGGCATTCCACACTGCCACGGCGAGATCGTCGTCATTCAGGACGCGGACATGGAGTACGACCCGGGTGATGTGCCGGCTCTGATCGAGCCGATTCAGCGTCAGATGGCCGACGTGGTCTACGGCTCGCGCCTGTCGGGGGGACGGCCCCAGCGCGCCTACCTGTTCTGGCACTTGCTCGGCAACCGGTTTCTATCGTTGCTGACAGGGCTCCTGTTCAACACCACGATCACGGACATGGAGACCGGGTACAAGGCCTTCCGAGCCGATGCCCTGAAGCAACTCCACCTGACAGAGAATCACTTTGGAATCGAGCCGGAGATCACAGGCGAGATCTGCCGCCGTCAGTTGCGAATCTACGAGATGCCGGTCGCCTACTACGGACGGACCTATGCCGAGGGCAAGAACATCACCTGGAAGGACGGATTCCGTGCGATATTCGTGCTGGTGCGCACGCGGGTCCGGCCGTTGCGGTAGAGCGGCGCGGGCAGGCTCGGGCGGTATCGACCGTGATGTACGGGGAGCAGCGGCCATTCCTCCCCGTGAGGTCATAGTTGCAAAGTTATAAGTTTGCAAACCATAACTTTGCTACGGGAGCGAGCGCGTATCCCGATCACCCTCGTCATCAGCGGCAGCGCGCTGAGCATGATGGAGGAGCTCCTGGAGGGCGACAGGCCGATGTTCGGTCGCGCCGGTTACCGGCCGTTTCTGCAGCCGTTCGACTATCGCGACGCGTCCCTGTTTGCTCCCGAGAGCAGACCAAGGACGAGCCACTGTTCGAGGAGCCACTGCAGCTGATCAGGGGCGAGAGCGCGATCCGGGAGCCGGGCAACTACTACGAGGTCCTTCGCGCGATCGCGCGCGGCGCGACACATTTCAACGAGATCCTGCAGCAGTCCAAGATCTCCTCGGGGCAGCTCCTGACCGGCCGCCTCGACCGCCTGGCGAAGCTGCGCTACATCGACGAGCGTCGCCCCATCGGTGGCAACGGCTCACCGGGCTGGTCGGTCAGCGACCCCTTCTTCCGCTTCTGGTTCCGGTACGTCTACCCCAACCGCTCACGGCTGCAGCGCGGGCGGGTCGAGGAGGTCTGCGAGGCGATTCTCACCGATATCGACAACCATATGGGCAGCATCTTCGAGCAGGTCTGCCGCGACTGGGCCGGGCGCTACAGCGCCGATCCGCAGCTGGCCGGCGCCGAGGACATCGGCGCCCACTGGACACGCACGCACGACGTGGAGGTTGACCTCGTCGCGCGCAGCCGGAAGGGCATCCTCGCCGTGGGCTCGTGCAAGTGGTCGAGGAGAGCCGACACACACGACCTCGACCGCCTGATCGAGCTCCGCGGCCGGATCCGCGGTGGGGGCTCAGCCGCCCTATACATCTTCGCGCGGGACTTTCACAAGCGCCTCGTGGAGCATGCCGAGCGCGACGGCGTGCGCCTCGTATCGGCAGACGAGCTGTTCGCCGAACCCGAAAGCTGAGGTGATGTCAACACAACCCGGCCCGGACGGATCACGACCACGACGCAGACTTCCGGGCTGGCCGATGCTCTATTCCGGGCTGTCCGATATTTTATTCCGGATTGTCCGCTAAGCGGCGCATGAAGTCGCCGAACATTGGTGCGGTGTAGGCGTAGACGCCGTGGTCGTCGCGGTAGACGAGGTTGTCGGCGATCAGTCGTATGAGACTCTGTGCAAGCGCACCCGTCGAGCGGTGACCCGGTTCTTGAGCTTCGCCTTGACGCTCAGCGCCTCGACCGCCTCCCGCAGATAGCCGGCGATCGCGGTCGCGAAGTCAGCCTCGTCGCAAAGCCTCGTGCTCCAGTCCCGACGGATGACAACCCATTCATTGCGCTTGGCGATCCGCTCGTACTCCTTCAGCAGCACAGTCTTGCCCACGCCGCGAAGCCCGGTGACCCGCAAGTTGCGCCGCTTCTCCGGGTAGTCCTCCAAAAGCCGCTGGAACCTATGGATCTGCTGCTCGCGACCCGCCAGATAGGGCGGCCGCGTACCGACACCAGGACGATAAGGATTCTTCGCCATCACAGAAAGTTACCGCACATCACAGATTCCTGTGAGGTCCTATAACTTTTGGTACGCTTGGCGGCCTCCAGCCGTCCACCCCCGCCGGGAGCGCGAGGCGCCGCCGCCGACGCGCCGGCCCGAACCGGCCGCGGAAACGATACGCAAGCGAGCAGCGGACACCCGCCCCACACCCCGGGCGAAGAGAACAACCCAGGAAAGCCAGATGACGAGCCGTGGCGCAGAGCATCACGACACGAAACGCCCGGAACGGAGCTAGGCGATACCAGGATGACGCTCATCTGGCTTGGGCATGTTTGGGTGCCGAGTAGGACATATATCGACGCATGAACTCGTCGAAGCGGGGGATGGTGAAGTCGATGTGGCCATAGGTCTCGGTCGCGTACGCCAGTCCTTTTTCGAGCAACCGCTGACGCGTGGCGCCGCTCGCGCATCCAGATCTGAGAGGCTTGCGATGACCGGGAAGGTGAACAGGCGCTCCGCATACGAGCGGGCCTCTCCGGTCAACCGCGGGATCTGGGGCAAGCCTGCTGCCGCCACCGTGATCGGCATGTTCTTCTGGGTCGCACGGTGCAGCGCGCTGATCAGGGACCGGTATTCCAGCTCGCTGACGAACTGGACCTCATCGAGCAGGAAGACGACGCCCGTCTTCTTGGCGGCGGCCGCCTCCCCGAGCGCTAAGAACAGCTCCGAGAGATCACGGGAGATCGTGCCCTCGTCAGCCTTGCGGATATCGACGGCCAAGCCAAGCCATCGGGCCCGGTCACCTTGATCGCTCCGAGATATACCAGGTTATAAGACATTCGCTATAACCGTCTATAAGCTAGGGGTGGAAGCGAGTCTTCAAGCCTCGCCACGGCCTGCTTCGGCCTCGGCGACCTCGTCGGCGTGGCGCTCGACGATCAGTTGAACGCCGGCGCTGATCTCTGCGAGCTCCGGGAGCGCTTCCCTTCAACACCGACCTAGGCCCATGGTTGTGGCGCCGGAGGAAAGATCGAGGTCTAGGTGACACGGCCAGCGACTGGAGCGACAAAGCAATAGCAGGTGACCTCCACTACGAACGAAACCCTGGCGGTTTGGCCTGTCCCCAAGGGGACTGCACAGGGACCGTTCCAGGATCTTCCCCTCTATCGTAGCGCGCACGATCACCAATGACCAGTGCGCCGCAACCGATCTCCCCGGCACAGAGCACCACGACACGAAACGCCCGGAACGGGCTAGGCGATACCAAGAAACGCTTTCGGAACAAGCTCATCCCCGAGGGACGCAGTGGATGGAGCCGTTTGCCGGCTTGGCCTATGGGTGTGGAGGTCGGAGTTCTTGGCGCGGGAGAGAGTCGCGTGGGCGGTTATTGACGACCAGAATAAAGATATGCTGTGGCGCGGTGCGCTCAGTAGCAGCCGCAACATAGTCGGGGTCTGCTGGTCCTGTCGTGATGATTCGCAGCCCATCCGCTGGACCACGAAGGGTCAGCGACGCAAGAGTGAAGTCGAACTGGGCGGGGGCCGTGATCTGCGTGTCGTGAATCCGCGATTGCGCTTTGGTCGCAAGAGGCGGGAGCCCAAGGGCTACAACCGCAATTA
>Ga0302326_10028583_pt1 | contig 11218 bp, 5 predicted proteins | sample Palsa_T0_3_FD_202264 | JGI IMG/M metagenome (GOLD analysis project Ga0302326, IMG submission 202264) | Peat permafrost microbial communities from Stordalen Mire near Abisko, Sweden - Palsa_T0_3 | ecosystem: Environmental > Terrestrial > Soil > Palsa > Peat permafrost | place: Sweden: Abisko...
GAAGCGGCATTCGAGGCGGCGGTCGCTGTAGTCGAGGAGGGCTTCGTAGGCCATGGCCGGCCCCAGGTCGGAGCCGCCGATGCCGATATTGATGACCGTGCTGATCGGTTGGCCGGTGGCGCCTCGCCATTCGCCGCTGCGTACTTGGTTGGCGAAGCCGGCCATGCGGTCGAGCACCTCGTGCACGTTGGGGACCACATTGCGGCCGTCGGCCATGATGACCTCGTCCGTGGGGGCGCGCAAGGCCACGTGGAGGACGGCTCGGTCTTCGGTGACGTTGATGTGCTCGCCCGCCCACATGGCGTCGATGCGCTCCCGCAGTCCGGCCCGTTCGGCCAGGGCCACGAGGAGCCGGATCGTCTCCGCGGTCAGCCTGTTCTTCGAGTAGTCGAGGTGGAGGTCGCCGGCGTCCAGGGTCAGGGTCTCGCCCCGGGATGCGTCGCCGGCGAAGAGATCCCGCAGGTGGACGCTCTCGAGTTGCCGGTGGTGGTCGATGAGGGCCTGCCATTCGGGCGTGGAAGTGATGCGCACCGGGGTGATCGCCATGGGGGAAGTCTGCCCGATACCGTGGCGCCGGTGATCCGCCGTCTGCTGCTCTGGGACGTCGACGGCACCCTGGTGCGGGCCGGCGACCTGGGAGCGGCGGTGTTCGACCTGGCCCTTGAAGACGTGCTCGGGAGGCGGCCGACGTTCCGGGTCGGTATGAGCGGCAAGACGGATCCGGAGATCGTGCGGGAGTACCTGGCGGAGATGGAAGTGCCCGGGACCCACGATCGGGTCGAAGCGATCCTGCGAGCTGCCGAGGAGCACCTGGCCGCGGCAGCCGCCGCCGGCGAACTGGCCGCAGGAGGTACCGCGTGCCCAGGCGCCGGCGAGGTGCTGGCCTTACTGGCGTGCGATCCCCGGGTGGTGTCGACGCTCCTGACCGGCAACATCGCCGCCAACGCCTTGATCAAGGTGGCGGCGTTCGGACTCGACAGGTGGCTCGACCTTGACATCGGCGCCTACGGAAGCGACGAGGCCGACCGCAAGCTGCTCGGCCCGGTGGCGCTCGGACGGTTGGCCGCACGGCGGGGCGTTCGGCTCACAGGTCCCGACGTCTGGGTGATCGGCGACACCCCCCGGGACCTGGAATGCGCGCGAGCCGTGGGCGCGCGTTGCCTGTTGGTCGCGACCGGACGCTACGGGCTAGGGGAGCTGGCGACGCTGGGCGCCGATGCGGTGCTGCAGGATCTTTGCGACGCGTCCGCCGTGGTCAAGCTGCTCGCGGGCGACCTTTGACCTGCAACTCGAGACGTTGTTGCAGCCGAGGCCCCCGATCGAGACGGTCAGGCCGGATCGGCCCAATTGCCGGTAGCGCATGATGACTATCGTGAGTGCGCTATGGCGCTGGCCAGCCGTTCTGCTCGTCGCGGCGGCGAAGGGAGCCGGTGGTTGCTCGTCGGGGTGGTGATCACCTTGTTCGTGCTGCTCATCGCTGCTTCCCTGAAGTCGCGTTCGCCCGGCCCCGGTCAGCAGCTCGCCACCGGGGCGTGGATCGACCGCGTCCTGCCGATCGTCACCACCTCGACTGAGGAAGGCCAGCAGTTGGCGACCATCTGGAGCAACGGCCTCCAGACGCCAGCCCCGTCGCTCACCACGCTGGTGAATCAGGTCGCCTCCGGGGCGTCGCATGCCTATCAGCAGGTGGTGCTCCTGCATCCTCCAGTCAGTCTGGACGGAGCGGCCGGCTTGCTGGAGGCGTGCCTGTTGGTCCGCAGCGAGGCGGCGACCAGCCTCAGAGACGCGCTCCGCCCGGTACTCACGGGAGGGGCCGGCGGCTCCTCAGGCGCCGGCCCGGGCCCGGTGACGGCCATCCAAACCGCCGGCGACGACATGCAGGTCGGCGACCAGGCCTACCGTTTGTTCACCCAGAGCCTGCCCAAGCTCGGCCTGACCATGCCGGCCTCCGTGTGGGCGAGCAACCCGGCGCCATACCAGCCGGTTGCAGCCGCCGCATTCCTGGCCAGCCTGCAGAGCGCCATGAGCACCACCCCGGTCCACGAAGTCAAGATCTACGCCGTCAGCACCTCGCCGGCGGCGGAGTCAAGCCAGGGGGGAACCCAGGTCCTACCGGACTCGTCCACCATGTCGGTGACAGTTGTGGTGGGTGACGTCGGTAATCAGTCGGAAAATGACCTGACTGTGACGGCTTCGATCGTTCCAGTCGGCAGCTCGGCTTCGGTGCGGGACTTCGTCGACCTGGTACCGGGTCAAGCCGTCACCATAGAAGCGATGGGGCCGCTCGCCCCGCCGCAGGGGGTAACCGTCACGTTGACCGTTACTGTTACCCCGCCGGCCGGGTCGCCTACGCCGCCGGCGACGCAGAAGCTGACCTTCATGATGCCCGCGCCGCCCCCGACGACCACGACGACGGCTCCGAGCGCTTAGCGAACCTGGCCGTATCCCATCGGGATGCCGTCCCAATCGACCACCTCGACCCGGACGACGGTGCCGGGCTCATCGGCGGTGACGATCTCGCCGTTGCCGATGTACATCGTCACGTGACCCGGCTGGGCGCCGCCGTCGCCGTTGTCGTAGAACACCAGGTCACCCGGCTCCAGCTGGCTGCGGCTGATCCGCACCGTGTCTTCATACTGAGCAACCGAGTAGTGGGGGAGCGAGACGCCGGCTTGTCCCCAGGCGTAGATCACCAACCCCGAACAGTCGAAGCTCTCCGGTCCGGCTCCCCCCCACTGATAGGGCTTGCCGACTTGAGCGAGGGCGGCCCGAACCGCTGTCTGCGCCGCGGTGGTGGCCGGAGCGGCCGCCGGTTGGGAGTCTCGCCCAGGCGTAGCGGACGGCGTGATGGCTGCCCTGGGGGACGGGGTGGTACCGCCCGGCAGGGTGACGACCTCGCCGGGGTAGATGAGGTTCGGGTCGCTGAGCTGGTTGGCGGCGCTGAGGGCCGCGACGGTGGTCCCGAAGCGCTCAGCAATAGCCCAAAGGGTGTCGCCGGCCACGACTTGATACGTGGTAGCAGACGGCGTGACTGCAGCCGCTAGACCGGGCCCGGCGGACATGGCGGCGCTGACGGGGAGCGGGGCGGCGGATGCGGTACCCGTGAGCGCCGCCACGGTGCCGGCCGCGGTGACGCTGGCGGTGGTGGCGGCGGAGATGGCCAGGGTCCGAAGAGATTGCTCGCGGAGGCTTGTCTGGGCGGCCTGCAGGTTGGCGAGCCAGCGCTGCCCGGTGGTGTCCCGCGGTGTCTTGCCGAGCAGAAGGGTGAGAGCGAACACGAGCGGGGACAACGCCCAGCCGGCCACGTTGGCGAGCACAAACCTGGTTAGGGCCCAGGCCCCGGACCCGGTCCGCAGCTGACGCCCCGCTGGCCGCTGGATGGGCTGGGCCGCGGACGGTTCTTGCCCAGGTGCCATAGGCGGCAGACCCAGTTCGCGCCAGGAGGAGAGGTCGACCTCGGTGAGTGCGAACAGGGCGGCGAACTCCCGCTGCGCCATGACCCGCCGTACGTGATGCAGCAGGGCGAGATAGCCGGACCCCAAGCTCACCGTGAGGAGGACGGCCCACCACGCGGCGGCGCCGCCCGAACCGACGGCTGCGACGAGGGCGATCCCCGTCAGGCCCACCAATGCCAGGACGATCTGGCGCCTGCGTAGAAGAGCATGCCGGCGATGGCGGGCCGCCTGGGCCGCCGTTTGCGCCCGAAAGGAGCCGGTTCTGGTGACTGGGAGACTAGCGGGGGATCGGTCTTGCACGGCCACTTGGTGCACTGCCACGATCCTGACCTCCTGCCCGGGTCCGAGCCGCGACAGGAGCGCCGGCTCGGACTCCGCCCTTGGTGTCCACTGGAAAACCCAGACCCTACCTCCTTGGGACGTGTGGGTAAACGCCGGTGGAATTTTGCTCCTCCGTATTAACTCGATTGGAGCAACAGACGAAGACTTCATTGTGGTACTCGTTGATCGATCTGATTGGCGCGAATTGCTCGAACCGGGCAGATACGGTCCGGGAACAGTGGCGACCGGCATCAGCGAAGTCTCTTTGCGACCAGCGCCGGCCAGCTCGGTGCGGCTGAGCGGCACCGAGCTGTCGCCCACGTGGCGGGGCCGTCTCCATCTAGGAGCCCTGCTGGTGTCCGTTCCGGCCGCGGGCGCCCTGATCTGGCGAGACCGAACCGCGCCAATCATCGTCTATGCGTGCTGCCTGGTCGGCCTGTTCGCGGTGAGCTCCGGGTATCACCTCTTGCCACTATCGGTGGGGCGTCGGGGTGCCATGCGCCGCGCTGATCACGCCATGATCTACGTCTTCACTGCCGCGTCGTACACGCCGTTTTGCATTCTGGCCGTTCCGGGTGCCCTCGGCCGAGTCGTCCTCGTGCTGGTGTGGGCAGGAGCGGCGGTCGGCGTGGCCATCAAGGTGTTCGGTTTCCAGAAGACCCAGCTGGCCGGATCGGTCCTGTACGTCCTGCTGGGCTGGCTGGCGATCATCACCTTGCCAGGTGCCGCTCGCAACCTCGGGATCACGCAATGGTGTCTGCTCGTGGCGATGGGGGTGCTCTACAGCGCCGGGGCCGTGGTGCTCTTCACCCGCCGCCCGGACCCGGTCCCGCACGTGTTCGGCTACCACGAGGTGTGGCATGCCAGCGTGGTCCTGGCCTCGGCGTGCTACTTCGCGATGATCTGGGGCTTACCGGGCCTCCAGGCCAGGTGATCCGGGGTTTGTCCGCTGGTAGGATCGCCGCTTCCGAGCGCTCGTAGCTCAACGGATAGAGCATCTGACTACGGATCAGAAGGTTGGGGGTTCGAATCCCTCCGAGCGCGCTGGGCTGGGGAAATGCAGGTCAGCGGGGTGCGGCCGGGTGTGGCTCCGGTTCCTGCTTTACACCGTTGATGGCCTGACGGTCCGCCGAACCATTAATAACTAGTCACGCCCTGCCGATGCTCCATAGGTGAGGCGCCCTGTTCCGGCTGTCACCAACGTGATGCTTCCGCGCCGGCGCGCGGCTGCGGCTCGCGCCGTCGGCGCTCGGCTCGTCCGGGTCGTCCTGATCCTCTCCATGGCGCTGGGAGGCGCTGCTTATCTGGTTTCGACATCGAAGCCGGCAGCGGCCTCGCCCGGCATCACAGACGCGCCACCCACCTCGATCCCCGTTGCACCCACCGGCGTGAGCGCTACCCCAGGAGACGGCCAGGCCACGGTCAGCTGGATCGCGTCGGCCTCCGGTAAGCCCATCAGCACGTACGCGGTGACCTCCTCCTCGGGCCAGACCGCCACGGTGTCGGGCTCTTCGACGTCGGCGGTAGTGGACGGGATCAGCGACGGGACCTCCGTCACCTTCACCGTGGTGGCGACAAACACTCTTGGAAGCAGCCCCCCGTCGTCTGCTTCTGCACCCGTTACTCCGCAATATGGCGGCTCTGGCGCCATATATGTGGCCAACGTCCGGGGCAAGTCGGTCACCGAGTACGCCGCCGAGGCGAGCGGCAGCGCTCCTCCCATAGCCACCATCTCGGGATCCGACACGGGAATGGGCGGGCCGGTCGGGATCGCCTTGGATAGCGCGGGGGATGTCTACGTAAGCAACTTCTATGAGAGCAACACGGTCAACGAGTACCCCCCTGAGGAGAGCGGCAACGTCGCTCCCATAGCCACCATCTCCGGCTCCAAGACCGGGCTGCACGTGCCGGCCGGGATGGCGTTCGATGGCGCCGGGGATCTCTACGTAGCCAACTTCAACAACAACACGATCACCAAGTACGGCCCGGGGGCGAGCGGCAACGTCGCTCCTATATCGACCCTCTCGGGCTCTAGCACGGGGCTGGACGAGCCGGGCTTCATCGCGTTGGATGCCTCCGGGGATCTCTACGTGGCCAACTACGACAGCAGCACGGTCACCGAGTACGGCCCCGGGGCAACCGGTGACGTCGCTCCTATATCGACCATCTCGGGCTCCAGCACGGGGCTGGACGAGCCGGTCGGGATCGCCTTGGATGGCGCCGGGGATGTCTACGCAAGCAACTTCCAAGGCAGCACGGTCACCGAGTACGGCCCCGGGGCGAGCGGTGACGTCGCTCCTATATCGACCATCTCGGGCTCCGACACGGGGCTGGACGTGCCGGCCGGGATGGCGTTCGATGGCTCGGGGGATCTCTACGTGGCCAACGTCTCCAGCAGCACGGTCACCGAGTACGCCTCCGGGGGGAGCGGCGACGTCGCTCCCATAGCGACCGTCTCCGGCTCCGACACGGGGCTGGACGTGCCAGCCGGGATTGCTGTCGTGCATACGGCTCCGACTGTCCCTGTCGCACCGACGGCGCTAAGGGCAGTGCCAGGAGACGGCCAGGCCACCGTACGCTGGACCCCCTCCTCCGACGGCGGCAGCCCGATCTCCTCCTACACGGTGACCTCCTCCTCGGGCCAGAGGGCCACGGTGTCGGGCTCCTCGGTCTCTGCGACGGTGAGCGGCCTGTCCAACGGCACGTCGTACACCTTCACCGTCGTAGCCACCAATGATGTGGGCCACTCACCTGCCTCGGGCCTATCGAACTTGGTCACCCCGGTCGCCGCCCCCGGTGCACCAACCGGCGTGAGCGCGATCGCAGGAGATGGCCAGGCAACCGTCAGCTGGACCGCTCCGTCCTCCGACGGCGGCAGCCCGATCTCCTCCTACACGGTGACTTCCTCTTCGGACCAGAGCATCATGGTGTCGGACTCAGAGACCTCGGCAGTGGTGAGCGGGCTGATAGACGGGGACTCCTACACCTTCACGGTCGTGGCGACGAACGGCGTAGGCGACAGCCTCCCGTCATCTCCATCTGCGCCCGTCACACCAGAGCCTGCCGCCACCGTTCCCGGAGCACCGACGGGTGTGAGCGCGGTGCCAGGAGACGGCCAGGCGACGGTCAGCTGGACCGCTCCGTCCTCCGGCAGCCCGATCTCCTCCTACATCGTGACCTCGTCTTCGGACCAGAGCATCTCGGTGTTGGGCCCGGAGACCTCGGTAGTGGTGAGCGGGCTCACAGACGGGGACTCCTACACCTTCACCGTGGTGGCGATTAACGCCGTGGGCGACAGCCTCCCGTCATCTCCATCTGCGCCCGTCATACCAGAGCCTGCCGCCACCGTTCCCGGAGCACCGACGGGTGTGAGCGCGGTGCCGGGAGACGGCCAGGCGACGGTCAGCTGGACCGCTCCGTCCTCCGACGGCGGCAACCCGATCTCCTCCTACACGGTGACCTCTTCCTCGGATCAGAGCACCACGGACCAGAGCACCACGGTGCTGGGCTCAGCGACCTCGGCAGTGGTGAGCGCACTCATAGACGGGGCCTCTTACACCTTCACGGTCGTGGCGACCAACGGCGTGGGCGACAGCCCCGCCTCGGGCCCATCGAACTTGGTCACCCCGGCCGCCGTCCCCGGTGCACCAACCGGCGTGAGCGCGATCGCAGGCGACGGCCAGGCGACGGTCAGCTGGACCGCTCCGTCCTCCGACGGCGGCAGCCCGATCATCTCCTACACGGTGACTTCCTCTTCGGACCAGAGCATCATGGTGTCGGACTCAGAGACCTCGGCAGTGGTGAGCGGGCTGATAGACGGGGACTCCTACACCTTCACGGTCGTGGCGACGAACGGCGTGGGCGACAGCCCCGCCTCGAGTCCATCGAACTCGGTCATACCGGCCACCGTCCCCGGCGCGCCCTCCGGCGTGAGCGCGACCGCTGGAGACGGCGAGGCAACGGTGGACTGGACCGCTCCGTCCTCCGACGGCGGCAGCCCGATCTCCTCCTACACGGTGACCTCCTCCTCGGACCAGAGCACCACGGTTTCGGGCTCTTCGAGCGCCGCTGTGGTGAGCGGACTCAAAAACGGGCACTCCTACACCTTCACCGTCGTGGCGACGAATGGCATGGGCGACGGCCCCGCCTCCTCCGCCTCCGGGCCTGTCGTACCAGAGCCTGGCACCACCGTCGCTGGCGCACCGACGGGGGTGAACGCCGTGCCCGGAGACGGCCAGGCCACGCTCAGCTGGACCGCTCCGTCCTCCGACGGCGGCAGCCCGATCACCTCGTACACCGTCACCTCGTCCTCGGGCCAGAGCACCACGGTTTCGGGCTCAGAGACCTCTGCAGTGGTGAGCGGGCTCACTAACGGGCGCCCCTACACCTTCACGGTGATAGCCAACAACGGCGTGGGCAACTCGCCTAGCTCGGGCCCATCGAACTCGGTCACACCGACCAGCGTCGCTGGCGCACCGACCGGCGTGAACGCGATCGCAGGAGACGGCCAGGCAACTGTCAGCTGGACCGCCCCCTCCTCCGACGGCGGCAGCCCGATCACCTCCTACACGGTGACCTCCTCCTCGGGTCACAACACCACGGTGTTGGGCTCAGAGACCTCGGCAGTGGTGAGCGGGCTCACAGACGGGCGCTCCTACACCTTCACGGTGGTGGCTACGAACGCAGTGGGCGACAGCCCCGCCTCGGTCCCATCGAACTCGGTCACACCGGCCACCGTCCCTGTCGCACCGACGGGTGTGAGCGCAGTGCCAGGAGACGGCCACGTAACGGTGGACTGGACCGCTCCGTCCTCCGACGGCGGCAGCCCGATCACCTCCTACACGGTGACCTCCTCCTCGGGTCACAGCACGACGGTATCGGGTTCGTCGAGCGCCGCCGTGGTGAGAGGACTCACAAACGGGGACTCCTACACCTTCACCGTCGTGGCGACTAACGCAGTTGGCGATAGCCCCGCGTCCTCTCCATCTGCGGCCGTCACACCAGAGCCTGCCACCATCGTCCCGGTCGCACCTCCGCCACGATCACCGCCGCCCGGTGCATCACGTCCGCCGGCTGCCTCACCGTCGCCACCATCACCGCGGCCGGCTGTGTCACCTCCGCCACCATCACCGCGGCCGGCTGTGTCACGTCCGCCACCATCACCGCCGCCGGCTGCGTCGCCGCCGGCTGTGTCACCGCCGTCGGTATTTCCCGCACCCTCTCCGACGCGCGCGCCCTCTCTGACGCGCGCCCGCTTTCCGACGCACGCGCCCTCGCCGTCGCCAGTGGCTATTGCGAGGAAGCGGCCAGTTGCCAGTACATCGGTGCCGGCGGTGCTCCGCCTTTTGGGTCAAGACAGCCAGACGGTGTCAGAAGGTTCCGCAGCGACCTTCTTGCTGTACCTCATCGTCATCCTGTTCTTGGCGATCCAGGACCGAATCGACCGCAATGACCCGAAGCTGGCGCTCGCACCGGTGTTCGGAGAACCTGACCTCCCCTTCGACGATCCCCCAAACCCACGAGACGAGTTCGTATGAAACCCCACTCCCGCTGGTCGACAAACGAACTGATTCCCTTGGCAGACCGGTGGCGTTACATGTTCGTGGTGCGAGCATTTCTTATCGGCACCATCGTTCTTACCGCGGCAGTAGCTCCAGGTTTGGTCGGAGCGCTCCCCGACCACGTCTACGCCATCCTCGGAGCGTGGGCCGGGGCTTCTTTGGCTGCCGAGACCGTTCGGCGCTTGTGGCATCGCCGGGCCCTGCCGCTCTTCGGAGCGACGTTGATCCTGGACGGGCTGGCACTGGTGTGGCTCTCCGAGGTCGGCAGTGTGACCAACGTCCGATATCTGATCTTCCCCTACATGGTTGCCATCGTGTTGTTGGCGTCCTACCGCACCGGCTTGAAGATGGCGCTGTGGTTCGCGTTGTTGTCGTCCACCGTGTTCTTCGCTCCGCACAATGGCGCATTTGCGATGCCGCATGTGGAGGCGGGAACCGTGGCGAAGTGGGACCTCGGACAGCTCTCGGTGTTCGTGGTGGCCTTGTGGTTGGCAACCATTGCCTCTGCCAGCTTCTCAGCGGTTAACGAGCGTGAACTTCGACGGCGTCGGTTCGACCTGGAGGCGCTGGCGCGCTTCGCGGTCTCGCTCGAGAGTGCTTCGGACCGACAGACCGTTGCCGCGGTGCTGCTGGACAGCCTCGCCGACGCCTTCCCGCTCGGGCGGATGCTGTTGACGACGGCGGGTCGCCACCCCGTCGTTCTGAGCATGCGAGGACTTGTTCCCGAAAGTACGAACCCCCCCCAGTTGGAGCTGTCCTCTGCTCTCCTCCGGGTGCAGTCGACTCACCAGACACTGCTGCTCTCGGGCTTCGACCGAGAGTCGGATCCTTGGCTGAACGCAGTGATGGTCGACGCAGGCAACTTCGTGGTGGTCCCTCTTCACGCCGAAGGAGGCTGCGTGGGAGTCCTCGTCGCCGAGCACTCAGCGCGCAACAGCTCCCGAGTGGAACGGCGCCTCGTGACGATCATCGAACGCTTCGCCTCCCAGACTGCTCTGGCCTTGCGTAACGCCGCCCTCTTGGAGGAGATGGAACAGATGGCCACCACTGACGGTCTTACTCATATCGCGAACCGCCGGGCATTCCAGGAGACCTTTGAGCGAGAAGTGGCCAGGTCGATCCGCTCCGGCGAGCCCATCAGCTTGCTCATGATCGACATCGACAACTTCAAGGTCCTGAACGACACCTATGGTCACCAAGTCGGCGACGAAGTGCTGCGACAAGTGGCAGCCGCTATCCAGGCCGGCAGCCGTGACATCGACACCGCCGCCCGTTACGGTGGCGAGGAGTTCGCCGTGATCCTGCCCGGCTGCGGCTCTCGGGACGCCCTCGTCAGTGCCGAACGCCTGCGCCGCTTTGTAAACGACTCTTTCGTCGGTCGCGCCGTGACCGTGAGTGCAGGGGCGGCCACTTTCCCCGACCAGGCGTCGACCGCTGAAGCATTGGTCAAAGCGGCTGACAATGCCATGTACCGGGCCAAGCGAGCCGGCCGCAACCGCGTGCGAGTGGCCGAGTTCCAGAATGAATCCCTTGTGAAAGCTGCCAATCTCCCGCTCGGTCCCAACGGAGGTACCGACCAGTCATACGACGGGAGCTGGCCGCCATGACGCTCGCGATCCTCGTCGTCGGGAGCCTGCTGACGGTCGTACTGGTGTCGGCGGCCCCTCGTTGGTTGGAGCTGCGCCGCGCCCGGCGCCGGGCTCAACCAGCTGCCCATCTGCACGACGAGCTGACCGGGTTGCCCAGCCGTGCCTGGCTCCATAGTCGCCTCGATCAGGTACTGGCCCGAGCGAAACGGCATGGGTTCCTCACAGCCGTTCTGGTACTGGACCTCGACCGGTTCGCTGCCGTCAACAACCGTATGGGCCACGAGCAGGGAGA
>Ga0302326_10028584_pt1 | contig 11218 bp, 5 predicted proteins | sample Palsa_T0_3_FD_202264 | JGI IMG/M metagenome (GOLD analysis project Ga0302326, IMG submission 202264) | Peat permafrost microbial communities from Stordalen Mire near Abisko, Sweden - Palsa_T0_3 | ecosystem: Environmental > Terrestrial > Soil > Palsa > Peat permafrost | place: Sweden: Abisko...
CGGCGCTTCGGTTTCTTCGAGCTTGACGTGGCATGGACAACCCGCGCTCGGCGTCTCGCCATCCTTGGCCCTTCAGGATCGGGGAAGACGCTCACGCTGCGTCTGCTGGCCGGCGTCGAGAGGGCTGAAACTTCCCTGCTTCGCCTCGGCGACCGGAACCTGACGAACCTGCCGCCGGAAGCTCGCGGCGTAGCGTACGTGCCACAGAATTACGCCCTTTTCCCGCATATGACCGTGGCGCGCCAACTGCTTTTTCCGGTCGGGGCAGAAGCTTTAGCGGCGGGCCACTGGCTCGACCGGCTTGAGCTAACCAATCTTGTCGAAAGACTACCAGCCGCGCTATCGCTTGGAGAGCAGCAGCGGGTCGCGTTGGCGCGGGCTCTCGTCCGACCGGCCAGCATTCTCTTGCTCGATGAACCTTTCTCTGCACTGGACGCCCCGCTGCGCCGCCGGCTTCGCGAGGAACTACGACTGTTGCAGCGCGAAATTGGAGTGACGACGGTCATCGTCACACACGACCCGGACGAAGCAGCGTTACTCGGGGAAGAGATCCTGGTGCTGGATCAAGGCCGCGTTCTCCAGACGGGCACCACTGAAGAAGTTTTCAATCGACCCGCGAGCGAAACCGTTGCGCGCCTGCTTGGCGCGCAGAACGTGGCCTTCGGAATCGTCGTCGACCAAAACCAGATCGAAATCGGGAGCGGCGTGAGACTTGCCGTGGCGGCCCTACCAATGGTGAAGGGCGAACGAGTGGGCTGGAGCGTTCGGCCGGAAGACATACGGCTCGGCGTAAACGGTCGCTATCAGGCAACAATTCAGGACGTCGCGTCGTTTGGCGCTATGTTGCAACTCTCCGTGCGCCTCGGCGGTGTTCCGTTGTCTGTTTTGGCGCACCGGAGCCTGGATCCGATTATCGGGCCGTGTCGCTTGAGCATTGATCCACAGTCGATTCAGCTATGGAAAGCTTAGGCGTCCGAACGCGTACCTCATGTTCTTCAGACTGCTGCCTTCCAATCATATGGTTGATACTCAGCCGCAATATTGCCGTCGCGGCTCAGATCGAGCACCGTAAACCCTTCCGGACATCCCATTTGTGCTCCTTTCCACCAATTTCCGCAAATCGCGCCGCCGTTTAAATAAGAGACGCCATCAATTTGAATCTGCTCCAAGTGATGCAGGTGACCAGCAAGCACGAGTTTTACGTTCGCCTTGGTCTCCTTGAGCACCGTGTGCAAATCAGAGGCATTCTGCGCTAACAGAGACGCTGGAGTCTCGATATTCATCCCCATAACTTGAGTCTCTCCGCAGATACTGAGGTTGGGCAGAACGGAGACCGACGGGATGTGACCACACAAGACAGTTGGTGTTTGAGAGTCTATCCGTAATTCGGACCGCAAAAACGAGAGCTGCTCTTCCACAAACTCTCCGATGTAAGAGCCGTCAGGTTCCGGTAGCACATCATCGAGAACGATGAATCGCCAAGCGCCTTTTCGAAAAGCGTAGAAATTCCGTTCGAGTTCGAGTCGCATGCGATACAGGCCTTTGCCAAACCTTGGGTCCTCGCGGTTGACAGCTGCGTTTTTAGTTCCGACAAGGTCATGGTTTCCGAACGTGAAAAATGTGGGCAAGTTTGTGTGATCTTTCCAAATCTTCAAAAATCGATCGATCAGTTGCTCGGCCGCCGGAAAATCGAGCTGAGGCGATTCGTGGGTGAGATCCCCTCCGAACAGGATGAAATCGGGCTTCGGCTTCAAGCTTTCAATTGCGGAGAGAGCGGCAACGAGGCCCTCTTCGGAACGAAGCAGATTATTGACCATCAAGTGAGCATCCGTAGCAAAAAGAACTCGCACCAGGTCGCCGCTCGACAGGTCTGTAGCCTGTGCACGCCCGATCCGTAAACCGGCAGTCAAGCCTCCTGTGATTATCGCAGTACGGGTGATGAAGTCGCGACGAGATAGTAGCAAGTTAGCCATCGGTTCTTTCCGGCAGATAGAAAAACAAAATGCCTAGAATTAGATAAACGGACAAAAGCTGCACCCCCTCGAGCCAATTCGTTTCACCGTCGCCGCTGATTTGGAAGATCAAATGCACAGCGACAATTACCGCCACGACCTCGGGCAATGTAAACTCCAGATCCATCGGAGTGCCAAAAAGATACGAGGAAAAGACGAGCACCGGCGCGACAAAGAGCGCGATCTGCAAGCTCGATCCGACAGCAATTCCAAGGCTGATCCCCATCTTGTTTTTCATCGCCATCATCACCGCCGTCGAGTGCTCGGCGGCGTTCCCGATCACCGCGATCAGGATGACACCGACGAAAACTTCCGTCAGCCCGAGCGCCGAGCGGGCGGCTTCGACCGCGCCAACCAGAAACTCGGACATCAGCGCGACGAGGGAGGTCGCGACGATCAACACAACCAGCGATATGGAAACAGACCAACCGCTGGAGACTTTCCGACCTTCACCATCGTCCGGTGGCTCGATGGCGTAGAGTTGTTTGTGAGTGACCAATTCAAAGCCTAGCAAGCAGGCGTAGGTTACGAAAAGTACGACCGCGATGGCGAGTGACAGCTTTTGTTCAGTCGCCTGGCTCCAACCGCCAGCGCGTCCAGCGGCGGTCACGTGGAAGACTGTGGGAATGGTCAGCGCAACAGCCGCGAGCGTCAGCGTGGTCGCCGACGCGCGCGCGCCGGTTTGGTTGAAGCGTTGCTCCCGAAATTTAATGCCGCCGCCGAGAATCGAAACGCCCATGACGAGCAGGACATTGCCGATGATCGAACCTGCGATGGATGCCTTCACCACACCGGTCAGCCCTTTCGAGAGTGCCATCAGCGCGATGATCAACTCCGCGGCGTTACCAAAAGTCGCGTTCAACAATCCGCCGATTCCGTGGCCCAGCTTCTCGGCGAGTTCTTCGGTCGCGCGACCCATCCAGCCAGCCAGGGGAACGACCGCAAGACAAGAGCAAATGAACAACGCGGTCTCGCTCCCGAGCTGTGGCCAGATCCGCAGCACGACGGCTACGGGAACAAAAACCAGCAGCCAGTTGAGGGACGGCTTTAACAACCACTTTAATGTTGGGTTATCGATATTTTGCACCGGAACCTTCCTGAAAAATGAAGCCCAGACCGCCGACTTTGGCCTCGGCTACCAAAATCACGGGATGATGGCAATTTTGATGCCTTGCCGGGCCCAGGCCAAGTCGAGCGCCTTGCCATAGTCCTGCAGCGGAATCTCATGGGTGACGAGTTCGTCGACCTTCACCTTTCCGCTCTCAAGGTAGTCCAACGCCCGTGGAAAAGAATTCATCTGAGCGAACGAGCCCTTGATCGTCAGCTCTCGCCGCATGATGTCGGCCGGTTTGATTTGAGCAAGAGCGTGGTCAGGATAAACGGCATAGACCAGGACTGTGCCGCGGCGGCGGACTAAGCTCATCGCATCTTGCAGCATTTGTGTCGAGCCGGTCGCTTCAATGACGTAGTCGAATCCATTGGGACTAAGCTCTCTGAGCCGACGTCGATGAACTTCCGGGTCCTTGCGGTCGACCGCCACGACATCGTCGGCAGCCAGGCGCGCGATGAGATTCAATTTCGGTCCCGCCGGCGCCGCCACAGTCAGACGGGATGCGCCGTTGAGCTTCAGTAGCTGACCAACGACTTGTCCCGTTGGACCGGCACCCATCAAAAGGACATCGCTACCAGGCTTCATGGCGAGGACTTCCATTCCGTGGCACGCGCAAGCCGTGGGCTCGATCATCACAGCCTGCCGAAAAGATAGTTTATCAATCGGGAACACGAGATTGGACCGAAGTTTAATGTATTCTGCAAAGGCCCCGTTGACCTCCACCCCGATTCCGCCCAGGTTTTCGCACTCCAAAAAGTCGCCACGCTTGCAGTAAAAACATTCGCCGCAGGGCATGGTGGTGCTGGCAGTGGCTCGCTGACCCATCTTCAGCCCTTTCACCTGCGAACCGAGCTCGACAATCTCACCGGAAAATTCGTGACCTGGTGTGAGCGGAAAGCGCGGTCCAAATTCCCCCTCGTGGACGTGCAGGTCGGTGCCGCAGAGGCCGCAAGCGTCCACACGCAGGAGAATCTCATCGGGTTCTATCTCAGGGGTGTCAATATCACGGTACGTGAACTGTCGCGGGGCGTCGTAAACAATGGCTTTCATAGTGGGGTCATGGTGGAGAAAATGACCATTCAGCGGGGGCGGCGGGAGGTCAAAGCTTTATTGTTCACTGTCAGTGGGAGAAAAAGGAGTCGTTCCTCCAGAGTGAGTTTGGACGTCTCCAATCCGTGGCCCGAAGTGGCCAGGAAAGCATAGCCCTGGGTTTACCCTGGATCTGGAGTTTGGACATTCCGAGAACTATTTGGCTAGGCCACGAGGCAAGGCGAGACATCTTACCCTCCTGACCGAAGCGTTCTCGAAATGTCCAAAGTGCAGGACCCTTCGGGCCGTATGACGCTAAACATCATACCCGGGTAAACCCAGGGCTATGCTTTGTTGGCTACTTCGGGCCGTATGAGGGGCGCTAAACAGATACCTTTGAAAGAAGACAAATTGTCGAAGGGACAATTTTCACCGCCCTGAATAGTCAAATTTTTCTGCAGCCGGTTCGGTTTGTTCCAAAGTCAAATCAACACCTTCCTGGAAAAAGTCTGCTGAAGGGTTGCCATTTCCTTTTCTACCGGAATAAAGAAATCATCGAAAAGAGACTAACTCTTCCTCCTCTAATCTGTGTCATCTGTGAAATCTGTGGTTTCAAATCCGGGGTTTACGATTAGGGCGTTGCGCCCCACTTCCAATTCCGGATCTCCGGAAGATCCTCACCGTATTTGTCAATGTATTGCTTGTGGGCGATCAGCTTGTCCTTGAGCTGCTGCTTCAAGTAGACGCCCTTCTCACCAGTCTGCGGCACCCGATCGATCGTGTCGATCACGAGATGGAACCGGTCCAGATCGTTCAATACCGTCATGTCGAAGGGAGTCGTGATGGTGCCCTCTTCCTTGTAGCCGCGGACGTGGATATTGTCGTGGTTGGTGCGGCGATAGGTCAGCCGGTGGATTAACCACGGGTAGGCATGGAACGCGAAGATGACCGGCTTATCCTTGGTGAAGAGTGCGTCAAAATCAAAGTCGCTCAATCCATGCGGGTGCTCGGTTTGCGGCTGCAGCTTCATGAGGTCGACGACGTTGACAACCCGGATTTTCAGGTCGGGCAGGTGTTCACGCAAAATCGAAACTGCGGCGAGCGTCTCCAGGGTCGGCACGTCTCCACAGCAAGCCATGACCACGTCGGGTGCAACGCCCTGGTCGTTGCTGGCCCACTGCCAAATCCCGACGCCCTCGGCGCAGTGCGCGATGGCGGCGTCCATCGGCAGCCAATAAGGCGCTGGGTGTTTGCCCGCGATGACGACGTTGACGTAATGGCGGCTGCGGAGGCAGTGGTCGATTACCGAAAGCAAGCAGTTTGCGTCCGGCGGAAGGTAAACACGCACGACCTCGGCCTTTTTGTTCATGACGTGATCGATGAAACCGGGATCCTGGTGGGTGAAGCCGTTATGATCCTGGCGCCAGACGTGAGAAGCCAGCAGGTAGTTTAACGAGGAGATTTTCCGCCGCCACGGCAGGGTCGAGGTGACCTTCAGCCACTTGGCGTGCTGGTTGAACATCGAATCGACGATGTGAATGAACGCCTCGTAGCAGTTGAACAGTCCATGCCGCCCGGTGAGCAGGTAACCCTCGAGCCAACCCTCACATTGGTGTTCGCTGAGCATTTCCATCACGCGCCCCGCGGGCGCGAGAAATTCATCGTTTGACACCGTGGCGGCATCCCATTGGCGCTTGGTCACTTCAAAGAGGGCTTCCAGCCCGTTGGAGAGCGTCTCGTCAGGGCCAAAGACCCGGAAATTCCGCTGCTCACTATTCAGCTTCACCACATCGCGCAGGAAACGGCCGAGGACGTGCGTGTCGCCGATGCCGAGGATCCCCGGCGACGGGACGTCGACCGCATAGTCGCAGAAGTCCGGCATCCGCAGGTCGCGGAGCAGGATGCCCCCGTTGGCGTGGGGATTCGCTCCCATGCGTCGTTCGCCCTTGGGTGCAAGCTCGGCCAGTTCCGGTTTCAGGCGGCCCGCTTCATCGAAGAGCTCCTCCGGCCGGTAGCTCCTGAGCCAGTCTTCCAACAGCTTGAGGTGTTCGGGGTGGGTAGCCGGATCGGAAAGTGGCACCTGGTGCGCACGAAAGGTGCCCTCGATCTGCAAACCATCGATCACCTTTGGCCCTGTCCAGCCCTTGGGTGACTTGAGGACGATCATCGGCCAGCGCGGACGCGCGATGTTGCCGTTCAAGCGAGCGTCTTGCTGGATTTGTTGGATTTGCTCCACCGCCGTATCGAGCGTCGCAGCCATGGCCTCGTGCATCAGCTCGGGCTCGTGACCATCGACGAAGTAGGGCGTCCACCCATAGCCGCGGAGCAACTGTTCTAATTCCTCCCGTGTAATTCGGGCAAGGAGCGTCGGGTTAGAGATCTTATAGCCGTTGAGATGCAGAATCGGCAGCACGGCGCCGTCGGTGGCCGGATCGAGAAATTTATTGGAATGCCATGCCGTCGCCAGCGGTCCGGTTTCGGCCTCTCCATCGCCGACGACGCAGGCAACTAAGAGATCTGGATTGTCGAATACCGCCCCGAACGAATGGCTGATCGAGTAGCCCAGTTCGCCGCCCTCGTGGATCGAGCCGGGCGTCTCCGGCGAGGCGTGACTAGGAATCCCTCCGGGAAACGAAAACTGAAGAAAGAGCTTCCGAAGGCCGGCCTCATCCTGGCTGATGTTCGAATAGATCTCGCTATAGGTGCCCTCAAGGTAAGTGTTGCTCACCACGGCCGGGCCGCCATGCCCGGGGCCGGAGACGTAAATCATGTCGAGGTCATATTTTTTGATGACCCGGTTCAAGTGCGCGTAAATGAAGTTCTGCCCCGGGGTCGTGCCCCAGTGTCCAAGCAACATGTGCTTCACATCCGCGAGGGCCAGCGGCCGCTTCAGGAGCGGATTGTCGTAAAGATAAATCTGGCCGACCGACAAATAGTTGGCGGCACGCCAGTAAGCGTCAATTTTGTGGAGCAGGTCCGGGGAAAGAGTGTCTGTCTTCATAGGTCAACTTTCTTTAGATGCTTGGAGCTCAATTCATCGCTGCCATTGAATTCGGGCCGCTTCCAATGGGACGGCGACGCCGTCGTAGTGCGGGATCACGCGTGCCGTATAGTCGCCGGCCGGACGCGCGGCTGACACTTGACCGCGGTAAACGTACCCGCTGGCCGCGCCTGCCAATTGCCGGACACGCGTCATCTCCTGGCGCGACGGTTCGTACCCGTTGGTTCCGTCCGCGTATAGCTCGACGCGCAGGGAGTTCGGATCGAGGTCATTGAGATAGACCTGAACCTCAAACAGGCGTTGTTCTCCGTCGGTCCCAATGTTCACTTCGCCAAACCTCAGAGTGGCACTTTTTTCTCTCCAATCGCGCCGCCAATCAACCAAATGTCTTCCCATTGCACCTTTGTCGGCGGCGCGTTGACGATAACTGGCGGCGCCTGGAAGATAATGCTGCTCGGTGTACTCGCGCACCGCGCGGCCCGCAGAGAAACGGGGGGCCAATCGCGCCATGCTCTCCCGCATCCGCGCAACCCACGCAGTGGGGATGCCTTGAGCGTCGCGTGCGTAAAACTCGGGGATTACTTTGCGTTCAAGGAGGTCGTAAAGCGTCTCTGCTTCGGCAGCGTCCCACATGGGATCGTCGCCGTGCTCCCGACCGTCGCCCAGCGCCCAGCCGACATCCGGCGTGTAAGCTTCGGCCCACCAGCCGTCCAATTCAGAGAGATTGATGCCTCCGTTGACCAGCACTTTCATCCCACTCGTTCCACAAGCCTCCCATGGCCGACGCGGCGTGTTGATCCAAACGTCCACTCCTTCGACCAGGCGCGCTGCGAGGTGCATGTCGTAATCACTGAGGAAGCAGACATGCGGCTGCACCTCCGGCCGCCGGGCAAAGCGAGTCCATTCCTGAATCAGCGCCTGGCCTGGCTGGTCTGCCGGATGCGCTTTTCCGGCCAGGATCAGTTGCACGGGCCGTTGCGGATTCGTTAAAAGGCGAAGCAGCCGCGCCGGGTCGTGCAACAGCAGGTTCGGCCGCTTGTACGTAGCAAACCGCCGAGCAAAACCCAGCGTTAACACGTTCGGATCGAACAAATGCTTCGCGGCCTCTACCCTCTCGGCTGACAGACCGGAAAGAGCCAGCTGCTGGGGAAACCGTGCCCGGGCGTAATCAATCAGCCACCGGCGGCCAGCGGTCCTCAGTTCCCAAAGCCGCGCGTCGGGGACAAGGCGAATGTCCCGTTCCAAGTCCTCTGTCGTCCCCAACCAACGGCCTTTCCCGCAGGCTTCCGTCCAGAGCTCATCCGCCGCAGCCGAGTCCCATGTCGGCATGTGGACCCCGTTGGTCACGTATCCGATCGGCACCTCCTCGGTCGGCCAGCGCGGAAAGAGGGGCGCAAAAAGATTGCGACTCACCTGCCCGTGCAAGCGGCTCACCCCATTGACAGAACCGCTTCCCCGCACGGCCAGATACGCCATGTTGAAAGGCTCCGAAGCGTCATCCCGGTTCTGGCGTCCCAGAGCCAGCAAATCGTCGAGGGAAATGCCGAGTTTCTCCTGCGCATACCCGGCGAGGTATTGGCCGATGAGGGCGGGCGGGAAACGGTCAAACCCCGCCGCCACCGCCGTGTGGGTCGTAAAAAGATTACCGGCACGCGTGACAGCCAGCGCGACTTCGAAGGGTTGCCCAGTCTCTGCCATAAAGCTGGAGGCGCGTTCTAACACCGCGAAGGCCGCGTGCCCTTCATTCAGGTGACAGATTTCCGGCCGGATCCCCAGCGCGCCGAGCAACCGCCAGCCGCCGACTCCAAGGAGCATTTCCTGTTTGAAGCGCAACTCCGGGCCGCCGCCATACAACTCGCTCGTGATCCCACGATGGGCGGGAAAGTTTGCCCCGTCATTGCTGTCCAGCAGGTACAGTTTCACCCTCCCGATCTGCGCCTGCCACGCGCGAAGCCAGACCGAGTAACCGGGCAATGCGATCTCCAGCCGCAACCACTCCCCGTTGGGGTGGCGCAGAGGGGTGATCGGCAATTGCCCGGGATCATTGTAGGGATAGAGCGCCTGCTGCGCCCCATCCTCATCGATCACTTGGCGAAAATAGCCTTGCTGGTAGAGCAACCCCACGCCGACGACCGGCACTCCCAGATCGCTGGCGGCTTTTAGTTGATCGCCCGCCACATTCCCGAGCCCTCCTGAATAGATCGGGAGCGCTTCACTCAACATGAATTCCATGCTGAAATAGGCGACGCAGGTCAAGGGCGCCTGCGGATGATTTTGCTGAAACCATGCCGGTGATGCCGCCGCGCTCTTCTCATATTGCACGAGCGAATCCACCTCCTGGCGAAATTCAGGATTGGCTAACAGGAGCCGAAGCTTTTCCCGAGAGACCGTCTGGAGAATGACCCATGGATTCGATGTCTGCTCCCAGAGAGCAGGGTCGAGCCGTTGCCAAACGCCGTCAGCGCCATGGTTCCAAGACCAGCGCAAATCCAAGGCTAGCTCCGCGAGCGAACTAAACCCCTCGATTTCGGTCGGAAAAATGTTGTAGATCGGGCTGCTTGCCTCCGGTTGTTCGCTCATGATTTTTCACTCCGAGCGGAAATCGCCAGCTGCCGAATTCGCGCTTTTGCTCTGTTCAAAATGGTTCTATTGTCCGTTGAAATCCGAGGCCGACTCTGCGGACGGCGCCGTTCTCGCGTTTATCCAGATCGCCCGAATCGGCGACTTTCAAAAGTACTCTTTCCGATGCGTTGTTGATGCTTTTGAGTATGACAGCTAAACACTTACAAAGCTTTGGCTGCGCTTAACCGTTTCGCCATACTCAAGAGCAATGATAACCCCGCAAAAAGAGTACTGGAGAAGTGCGTGATTCCGAAAGAGAACTACATTGCGACCTATAGAGTTTTTTAACTGTCATTTTGAGGCCCGCGCACCCCCACTTGCCGGCGGTTTGACTCATGTACCACCCCACTACCCTCGCCTTCGGCTTCGGCGGCACCAGCATTAAGTTTGGCGTTGTTCGGAGCGCGCCCTCTGGAAGCAGATCGAAGAAACCTCGTTGCTGACAGGATTCCTGCGTCCAGCCAAGGCGGAAACAACGTTTATGAACACCACACTATCCGTCCACGATATCCACCGGCTTCTGCATGCTGAACATGATGACCCATTTGGGGTACTCGGGATGCACCAGATCGGCCAAGTCTGGGTTGTGCGTAGTCTGAGACCGGATGCGAAAGAGCTCGCGATTGTCGACCGTCACGACTTCAACCGGTGCTTTCCAGCGACCCGAATCGCGGAGGCAGGCTTATTTGAAGCCCAATTGGAGGGTGTCACCGAGGCCTTTGACTACCTGGTCCAGGTCACCCCATGGTCGGGAGAGATTTTTCAGGTCAGCGACCCCTACACTTACGGACCAATTTTAGGTGCACTCGACACCTACCTCTATTGCATGGGCAACCACTATGAGATCTACGAAAAGCTCGGAGCGCACCTGACAGAAATTAATGGATATCCAGGGGTGACTTTTGCCGTTTGGGCGCCGAACGCTCAACGGGTCAGCGTAGTGGGCGATTTTAACGGCTGGGACGGTCGTACCCATCCGATGCGAAGACGCATCGAAGCGGGGATCTGGGAAATATTCGTTCCAGGGGTCGGCGAAAGCGCTCATTACAAATACGAGGTCCGCAACTGCTTCGGCAATGTTGTGTTGAAAAGCGATCCGTTCTCGTTCTTCGGCCAGCATGGCGTTCAAACGGCTTCCCTGGTTTTCAATCTTGATCGCTTCAAATGGAGCGACGACGCATGGCTAGCAGAACGGAAGACCCGGTACTGGCCGCAGCAACCGGTGAGTATTTATGAGGTTCACCTTGGGTCATGGGCGAGAGTTCCCGAGGAGAATAATCGATACCTAAGTTACATTGAGCTCGCGGATCGGCTCATCCCGTATGTCAAGGAAATGGGCTACACGCATATCGAATTACTGCCAGTCGCCGAGCACCCGTTTGACGGTTCCTGGGGTTACCAGGTCACCGGGTATTATGCGCCGACGAGCCGTTTTGGGAATCC
>Ga0302326_10028585_pt1 | contig 11218 bp, 7 predicted proteins | sample Palsa_T0_3_FD_202264 | JGI IMG/M metagenome (GOLD analysis project Ga0302326, IMG submission 202264) | Peat permafrost microbial communities from Stordalen Mire near Abisko, Sweden - Palsa_T0_3 | ecosystem: Environmental > Terrestrial > Soil > Palsa > Peat permafrost | place: Sweden: Abisko...
CCGAGCGCTGCTCGCGCGCCGTAACTTTCAGAATTCCGTCGGCGTCGATGAGGAATTTGACCTCGATGCGCGGCAGGCCGGCAGACATCGGTGGAATGCCCCGCAAGTCAAATCGCGCCAGGGACCGGCAATCGGCGGCCATTTCGCGTTCGCCCTGCACCACGTGGATGGCCACGTTGGTCTGGCCTTCAACGCCGGTGGTGAAGTGCTCGGTGGCCGAAGCAGGAATGGTGGAGTTGCGCTGGATGATGCGCGCCACCGTGCCACCGAGGGCCTCGATGCCCAGCGAAAGCGGCGTCACGTCGAGCAGCAGCAATTCTTCGGTAGACTTGGAGGCGCCGGCCAGAATATCTGCCTGCACCGCCGCGCCCAGCGCGACCACCTCGTCGGGATTGAGCTCGATGTGCGGGCGCTTGCCGCGTGCGCTGAGGTGAAAGAGATCGTCGACGAGCTGGCGCACGGCAGGGATGCGCGTGGAGCCGCCGACCAGCACCACTTCGTCGATCTGCTCGGGCGTGATGCCCGCGTCGGTGAGGGCCTGCTTGCAAGGGCCAACGGTGCGGTTCAGTACCGGCTCAATCATGATCTCGAAGACTTCGCGGGGAATTTCGCGCTGGTAACGATCGCCGTTGGGCAGCTCGATGTCGAACCTCGCCGCCTGTTCGGTAGAGAGCGCGATCTTGGCGTCGATGGCAGCCTTGCGCAATGCCTGCACCGCGCCGGGATGAGCGCGCAGATCGACGCCGTGCTCGGAGTAGATTTCGTCGAGCGCGATGGCCAGCAGCAGGTTGTCGATGTCGTCGCCGCCCAGGTGCGTGTCGCCGTTGGTGGACTGCACTTCGAAGATGCCGTCGCGCAACTTGAGAATCGAAATATCGAACGTCCCGCCGCCCAGGTCGTAGACGGCGATGGTCCCCTCCTTGGCGCGGTCAAGACCGTAGGCAAGCGCGGCCGCGGTCGGCTCGTTCACCAGGCGCAGAACCTCCAGGCCCGCCATTCGTCCGGCGTCCTTGGTGGCCTGCCGCTGCGCATCGTTGAAGTACGCGGGCACGGTGATGACGGCCTGCGTCACCGGAGCGCCGAAAAACCGCTCGGCATTGCGCTTGAGCTGGCGCAGGATGTAAGCCGAGATCTCAGGCGGTGTGAACTTGAGCTCGCCAAGCTGGATGCGGGGCACTTCACCCTCTTCAACATCTTCTGCAATGCGAAAAGGGAAGAGCTTGAGTTCGTCTTGAATCTCGTGAAGCCCGCGGCCCATGAGCCGCTTGACGGAATAGATCACTCGCTCCGGCGTCTCGATGAGGGCGCGGCGCGCGGTGTTTCCCACCGTAACCGTAGGCCGGCCGCCCTCGGCCGGAACAGGATCGAGGGCGACCACGGAAGGTACCAGGTTCAAGCCGTCCGCGCCGGGAATGACCACCGGCGCCTCGCCCTGCATATAAGCGACCAGGGAGTTGGTGGTGCCAAGGTCGATGCCAACTACGCGGCCGGTCAGATTCAATTCCGCCATGTTCTGTTTCTATGCTCCAAGGGTCTCGGTAACGTCACGGACCAGATTGCTGAGATAGCGGCGCCGGTCAAGCAGGGCCACCATGGTCTTTTGCGCGGCTTGGCGCGCTGTAGTATCGCCCGCGTCCCACACCTGCCATTGCGCGCGCAAGTCTTCATCGACAGTTGCAAGCAGGCCTTCGAATTTCTTCCTCGCCTGTTCCAGATCGGCTTGTAATGCGGGGTCTTCCTCGCCCATCTTGCGGGCCATGCGCATCTCTTCAAGCTGCATGTTCAGCTCGAATACCTCTTCCAGCAGATCGGCGGGAACGCGCGAGGGGTCCTGCTGGTTCTTGCGATCCTTGCCGGCGTGTTCCTCACCAATCTCTGCGCCTTCCAGCTTGAGCAGGTATTCGGTGCGGTGGAGGGGGTCCTTGAGGGTGCGGTAGGCGTCGTTGAGCAGAGCTGTGTCGGCCAGGCTCCATTCGCGTTCCTGCTCGGTGGCGCGCGCGAAGCGATCGGGGTGCAGCTTGCGGCTCATGCGGTGGAACTCGGTCTCCAGCGCCGCAAGGTCGATTTGAAAACCGCGATCCAGGCTGAAGACCTGAAAAAAATCTCCCGCGGCGGCGGGCTGAATCTTGCTGCAATGCGGGCAAAATAAAGTCGAGTCGTTATGAGCGACCGAACATGACCAGCACGCAATCGGAACTGCGGTATCGATGACTTTCAGCATAGTTGGACTCTTGGCGAAACGGACCCTGCGATTCCTCTTTGACGCGGATCTAAGAGGAGAACGACGAACCGCAGCCGCAGGAGCGCGAGGAGTTCGGATTGATGAAGTTGAAGCCCTGCCGCATCAGCGTTTCTTCGTAATCCAGCGTCATGCCGTGCAGGTAGAGGAACGACTTGGGATCTACAAAGACGCGCACGCCGTCGAAGTTATAGATGCGGTCGCGCTCGCGCGGTCGCGTGTCGAATTTAATCGAATACGAGAGCCCCGAGCAGCCGCCGCCCATCACGCCCAGGCGCAGGCCGCCCTCTTCGGGCGAAACGCCTTCCTTGGCCATGGCCACCCGAATCCGCTTGATGGCGCGGTCCGTTACCTGCAAGCCACCGGGCAAGCCCGAGGCAGCCTGCGGCGCGGGGGCCTGCGGCTGTGCCGCCGACATGCCGTCCGCAGGCTTCGATTCGATTGTCACCATGTTCGACATGCTTGCCTTTTCTTTTCCGGCACCGAGCCTTTGTGGTTTCCCACCCATCCGCAAAAAGCTCGAATAGATAGGGCACCCGGCACCGGGCTTTTGTGGTTTCCCGCCCATTTCGCAAAGAACGCGAAATGGACGGGGCACGGGGCCGCGGTGCTTATCCCAGCGTTCCTTAGTGCGCTGCGGCTGTTGCCTCAACGGCTTCCGCAACGCCGTTCTTCTTCTTCCAGTCGCCGATAGCCGCGCGAATCGCGTCCTCAGCCAGCACCGAGCAGTGGATCTTGACCGGCGGCAGCGACAGCTCTTTCACAATGTCGGTGTTCTTGATTTCGAGCGCGTCCGAGACCGTCTTGCCCTTGATCCATTCCGTCGCCAAAGAAGAACTGGCGATGGCCGAGCCGCAGCCGAAGGTCTTGAACTTGGCCTCTTCAATCACCTGCGTCTCCGGATTCACGCGGATCTGCAGCCGCATCACATCGCCGCACTCCGGCGCGCCCACCAGGCCCGTGCCCACTTCGGTTGAGGCCTTGTCGAGTTGGCCCACATTGCGGGGATTATTGTAGTGGTCGATTACCTTGTCGCTGTATGCCATTGGTGCCTTCCTTCTGCGGGGGAAGCCGCGGTACTTTCGTTGGATTCAGCAGGAATGCCCGCGGAATCGAAATCGTTATTTCTTCGCGCTCACAAACTTTGATTCGTTTCCAGATTCGGTCGATTCTGCCTCGTCAAACCCCAGTTCAAGATGAAGCGCCCACCGACTGTTAAGAGTGCGATTGCAACCAGATCGGATGGGAAAACGAACTGCCAGAACATTGAGTGGATCGACCCTGCCTGATGGCGCATCGTGGCGTTAAAGGCTATGGTCAGCCCAAACGTACACGCCGCCATCCAGCCGAACATCAAACCGGTCAGTGCCCAACTTATCGGTTTTCTTTCCACTTCGGCCTCCTGCTGCCTTAGTGCGCCGCCCACTGAATCTTGGTCAGGTCGATGCCTTCCAGCACCATCTCATAGAGCGGTGATAGCTGGCGCAGATGCTTCACAATGTCAATAACCTTGGCCGCCACGTAGTCCACCTCAGCCTGGGTGTTGAAGCGACCCAAACCGAAACGAATGCTCGAGTGCGCCACATCGTCGCCCAGTCCAAGGGCCTTCAAGACATACGACGGTTCAAGCGTCGCCGAGGTGCAGGCCGAACCGCTGGAAACCGCTACGTCGTTGATACCCATCAGCAGCGACTCGCCTTCCACATACACAAAGCTCATGTTCAGATTGCCGGGCAGGCGATGCTCCCAGGAGCCGTTCACCTGGACGTAGTCCAATTCCGATTCAAGCTTCGCCCTCAGCCGGTCGCGCAGTCCGCGCAGATAGGCAGCTTCCGTGTCCATCTCCTCTGAGGCGATGGCGCAGGCTTTGCCCAGGCCCACGATGCCGGGCACGTTCAGGGTTCCGGAGCGCATGCCGCGCTCGTGGCCGCCACCGTCAATCTGCGCGGCGATCTGCACGCGCGGGTTGCGCCGGCGAACATACAGTGCGCCCACGCCTTTCGGCCCGTAGATCTTGTGCGCGGTCAGCGACATCACGTCGATATTGTCGGCGATCACATTGACCGGAACCTTACCTACGGCCTGGACTCCATCCGTATGGAAGATGACGCCCTTCTCATGGCAAAGCTTGCCGATTTCGCGGATCGGCTGCAGCACGCCGATCTCGTTATTGGCAGCCATGATGCTGACCAGGATGGTCTTCTCGTCCATGGCGCGCCTGAGGTCTTCCAAATCGATGAGCCCGTCTGCCTTCACCGGCAGATAGGTCACGCGATAGCCGTACTTCTCCAGACGCTTGCACGTATCCAGAACCGCCTTGTGCTCCGTAACCTGGGTGATGATGTGGTTGCCACGCTCACGGTACATCTCCGCTATACCCTTGATGGCAAGGTTGTTGCTTTCGGTAGCGCCGGAGGTAAAGATGATCTCCTTCGCCGTTGCCCCGATCAGCTTGGCAATCTGCTCGCGCGCCGTTTCCACGGCCTGCTCCGCCTCCCATCCGAAGGAGTGGTTGCGGCTGGCCGCGTTCCCGAACTTAGTGGTGAAGAAAGGAAGCATCGCTTCCAGAACCCGCGGATCCATGGGGCTGGTAGCGTGATTGTCCATGTAAATCGGCAGGCTTACGCCCGCGGGCACTTCCACATTGCTGGCAAATGTAGCCATTTTCTTGATCTCCATCCTTCTCGATGCTCGTCTCCGTTTTTAATCGGAGGGGGAATTTCATCTTAATGTCAGTGCAACCAGTCCTTGCGGTGCATGTGTCCGGTGCGCCGGTTGTTCATGCTCTGCCAGGTCCTGAATGCTGATGCTTTTCAACACCCCGGCGATGGTGTCATTCACGCGCGCCAGCGGCTCTTTGATGGTGCAACTCGGCGTCAGGTCGCAGTTCTTGGCGCCCTTGGTGCAGGAGGTGATGAAAAACGGCCCGTCGATGGCGTGGATCACCTCGTAGGCTGAAATCTCGCGCGCATCCCGCGCCAGTGCATATCCGCCGTTCATGCCGGCGTGCGAACGCAACAGCCCGTGCTTGGTAAGCAACTGAAGTATCTTGGCCAGAAGCTGCGCCGGAATCCCATACGCGTCAGCAACGTCCTTGGCGCTCAGCGCAGGTTTCTCAGGGTGCTCGGCCAGATATTTCAGCGCCATCAACCCGTAATCCGCTTTTTTTGTCAGCTTGAGCATTCAATATCCGACTTCTTCAGTCCGTGTTCAGTATACGACCGTTTCTGTCGGGATTTCAAGCCCGGGCCGGAATCGTTTCGGTTCCCGGCGCAAAGAATCTTCCTCAAACCGCAAAGATTCAACAAAAATCCGTTTCAAATTAGGCGAAAGACCGCTACAATCTTGCGGAAAGAGGACTTGAACTAAACCGACCCGAAGCAATGGCGACCATCTGCAAGCACCCCAGGGTACGTATCGTTTCCCGGCACGAAGACACCGAGTTTGTCGAGTGCCTGGAGTGTGGCGAGGTCTTTGACTCCGAGGAGTTTCGCGACATGGAGATTGAGGAAACCGCCGAACCAGAGGACGCCTTGGACGAAGACTAGGGCCAAAACAAGGGTCTTCACCGGGCGCCTGGGCTTCCCGTCACGGGAATCCCGATGCGCCGCGAGACGAGCCATGCATAGTGCAGGCCCGATACCACAGTCAGCAGCATGGTGGCGTCGAGGGCAATCAGGCGCACCTCTGCCACCCAGTGGACTTCCGTCAGTTGAAAAAGAAGCACAGCGGCTACCGCGGCAATCTGCGCCAGCGTGTTGGCCTTGCCGAAGATGCTGGGGCTGAACTCTCGCCGGCCGGCAGCGGCGTAGAGGATGGCCGCGACCACCAGAATCCCGACATCCCGGCCGAAGACCATCACCGTAACCCTGGCTGGAATCAGGCCCTTGTGCATCAGCACCAGGAAAAGCGTGCTCAGCAGCAGCTTGTCCGCCACGGGGTCAAGATACTGGCCCAGCATGGTGCGCTGCTTGAGGATGCGGGCCAGGGCGCCATCCAGCGCGTCGGTCAACCCGGCGGCCAGAAACACGTAAAAACTCAGCGTGTAGCGATCTTCCAGGATAGCCGCGACCAGGAATGGGGCCATGCAGATGCGCGCCAGCGTAAGCAGGTTGGGTGCGTAGCGGAATGGGTTCAATCGCGTGCTCGAAACGTCGGACATGAAAGACTTAACTTACAGCAGACTTACGCGCCACACAACTGGCCGCATTGAACTTACCACACAGCGGGCTGCGCTGACCGCCGGTCTGACCGCCTGCCGGGCAGCGAAGGCCTCTGTTGCCCGCGAGTACCGCGCCGCGGCGCGATGCAGGCGGAGGAGCAATCCGCTCACCTGTCCGGCGGTAACCCGCGGACCAAGGGCGCAGCAGCCCTGCCTTTCTCCGCCGCCCCGATCCTGATAAACTAATCCGAGCAGGCTTACAGGGCAGCTTTACAGGCGCGTAGCTCAGTTGGTTAGAGCGCTTCCTTGACACGGAAGAGGTCGCTGGTTCGAATCCAGTCGTGCCTACCAAGATCAGATTCTAAGACATCCTAGACAATCCGGAAGAACCCAGATAAGCCGCTGAAAATTCAGCGGCTTTTGTCTTTTTATGGTCCGGAGGAAGCGGAACTGGCTCAAGAGCTCGAGCAAGACGCCGACACCGCCCAAGCTGCGGGTGCGAAGTATTGGCCGGCCAGGCGCTAGCTGGGCCAGCAAGTGGAGGAGTGTGAGGCGGAATCTATCTCTTACCTTGTGTGTGCCAGGCTAGGCATCGAGCCGCCCTCTGCGCAATACGCCGCAGGCTACCTCAACGGAAACGGCAAGATGCCGCCGATCAGCCTGAACACAGTCGTCAAGATGGCCGGTCTGATTCATCAGATAGGTCAATCCAAGCTGCCATTGCGAAACGATGCCTAGCAGGGGTGAGAGGGAAGAGTATCCAGAAAATCATTGGGCACTCGGATCTCAGCCATTGTCAGCCGACCGATGGCGCCAATCAATTCTTGTGCGATACCAAGCCGGTGAGCTTCATCTTCATCGACTGAACGAAGTCTTCCTTGGGCGGTTCGGAGAGCTTTTTTATGAAGAACTGAAGGAAATCTTCTTTCTCCGGGATCTTGTATTGCTTGCGCAGTTTCTGAATGGTAGCAAGACGTTCCCTCGGTTCAATCACTTCGGGCGCGCCCGTCTTGGGGTCGATCCGGTAACCGCCTACTACCTCGGCCAGCGTGGCCAGCAGTTCGTTGTCCCGGTGACTTCCAGAGCCTAGCGCGACGGTGTAGAAGTGGTTGCTCAAGCCTGTGGAGTGTGCCGGCGGCGTGGTTCCGGGAGAGTCGACAGTCTGTTCCACGTTTGAATCGGTTTCAGCAAATGTTGCTATCTGCCTTCCGTCGGAGGTGAATGTCGTGAAAGCTATTAATTCAGCCGGCCCGATCTGGCTGCCGATCGGCTTCCCGGTCATCGCGTCCCACACCTGCGCGATCTTGGATGTATGCGTCAGAATCATCTTGCCGTCCGGGCTGAAATCCAGATCAACAGGGTCGCCGTCGAAGTCTCCGAAGTGTATTGCAGCGCCCACTCTCTTGCTGGTGGCCACGTCCCACACCTGCGCCAGGTGATTCTGTGTTTCGGTAAGGATGTACTCGCCTTTCGGGTCCGGGCTGAACTTTGCCAGGATCACCTTGCCGCCGTGACTCATCGGCTGGCCGATCATGGTCCCGGTAGAAGCGTCCCAGACGGCAGCAGTAAGGTCATTGGAGGCCGTGACCACCCGTTTGCCATCCAGGCTGAATTCAGCATCATTGACCCACAGTTTGTGCTTGAGTTCGTTTCCGACCGGCTTGCCGGAACCGGCGTTCCAAACCTGCGCACTGTCCTCGAACCCCGTTACCACGTTTGCTCCGTTGGGACTGAAGGCGTGCCCTGTGGTGTACTCTCGCGTGAATGCTCCCAAAGCGTTGCCGGTTGCTGCGTCGTAGACGCGCTCCATGTACCCATTTGCATCTTTTGTCGTGGCAAGAATGCGCATCCCATTCGGGCTGAGGAGGAGCGGCCCAATACCGGAGATTGGCGAGCCGTTACCGACCGGCAGCCCAGTCGAAAAATCCCAGACCCGTGCGTTGGAAAAGCTGTTCTTAAATGGATCTTCGGAATTGCCGCCTTTGTACAGGAGCACATGGCGGCCATCGGCGGCAAAGTCGAACGAGTTCGCATCGCCGCTCGCGACCGTCTTCAGCAACCGCGAACCATATTCGTTTAGGAGTTCGAGAACGTGCTGGCCATTCTCCTTGTTGAGGGCCAGCATGTACATCCCATCCTTCGTCATTCTCGCGCGTTGCAGAATAGGTCCAGAAACAATTCCGGGTTGCCCGGCTCCCAATGCAGGCGTTTCCAGTTCCCAAATCTGCGCTGTCCCACCATCGGACGATGTCAGGGTTCGGCTGCCGTCCACGCTGATGGCGCCACCGTTGATCTCGCCGACGTGCGGTATCGAACCTCCGATCGGCTCGCCGAACTTGTGGCCTGGGATCGTGTTCCAGACCTGAAAATTCTGATCGAAGGACGCTGTAATAACCCGTGAACCGTCTTCACTGTAACTGACCCAAAACACAGATCCTTCGTGATTCAGCGTCGTCGGCGGCAGCAAGCAGTCCTCCGAGCTTTCATCCCGGTCCCCGTTGGGGCACCCGCTCACATCCCAGATCTTCGCCGTGTTGTCGTAAGATGCGGTGACGAGTTCGGTGGGATATGCCTCGCTGAATCGCACGGTTCGGACGTCATCCTTGTGGCTCAACGTGCCGATTGGCTTCGCATCAGGATTGTGGCTGAGCGGGTATCGCCAGACCTCCACTTTGGCTTCGCGTCCGTTTTTTGTTTCGGTTCCAGCGAATGCGGTAGCAATCAATTCGTCGGGTTTATTGAAAGTGGCGTATTTCATTGTACGGGGGTCCTGCTCTGCAGGCGTGGAGCCGACGAGATCGCCGGTTGCCGAGTTCCAGACCCTCGCAACTCCGTCGGACGACGCCGTGAGGATCAGGTCGGGTTTGAGCGCGTGGCTGAATTCGACAGAGTTCACGAAGTCTGGATGAGTGAGCGGCTTTCCGACAATTTGTCCCGTGTTTGCATCCCAGACAATGACCGTCTTGCCAGCCGAAGTTGCCGCGAGCTTACCGTCCCAACTGAAGTTCACATGATCGATCTGGTCGTCGTTCAGGAGCGGCTTGCCCACCTTGCTGAAGGTCCTGGAATTCCAGATCTGCGCCGACTTGCCCGACTGGACCAACAGGCGGCTGCCATCGGGGGAAAATATGGCATTGTCCACGGGACTCGTGCCGACGAGCGGCGGTCCAAGCTTGCGGCCCGACTCGGCATCCCATAGCTGGACCGTTCCGTCCTTCGAACCCGTGAGCACCGTCTTGCCGTCCCGGGTGAGGTCGGCGACGGTCAAATCCTTCTGATAAAACGAGACACGGGGTAGCCACCACTCATTCCGGGCCAGCAGGCTGGAGATCCAGGCGCGCGCGCCCAGAGAGTCAGGGTCGTAGCGCATGGCCATGGCCAGATGCGCCAGAGCGATCGGCCTGCCTTGTCCTCCGGCGAGCTGAAGCGACTGCCCAACCTCGTCAACGGCGCTCTGGGCCAGCGCCTTGTGAGCCTTGATGCTTTCCCGCCATGCGCCGAATCCGCCCACGGCTGCGCCTATGGCTAAGAGAATCACGGTGCAGAGCGCGGCGAACTGAAGTTGCTTGCTTCGATTTTTGCTGACCGATTCCTCAAGGAACTCTTCTTCGATCGGCGTCAAAGGACGATTCCTGTTTGCCCAGGCCTTTGCCTCTTTCAGGTCTGCTCCCAGAAGGAGCAGACCGTCCGGTTTGCTTTGCTCCTCCCAGAGCGAAGCGGTTTTTTGCAACTGCGCGAGATGCTTTTCGAGCCAGATGCGATTGCTCTCCTGCACCGGCTTGATCATGCGGTCGTGGGAGAGCTCGTACCAGTCGGCTCCGGCGCGATGTTCGGCGCGGACGAGGTGGGCCTCAATGAGCAGGGCGATGAGGCTGTTGTCGAGGCCGCCGCTCTTGCCCGCTTCGCGCAGCACCTGGCCGCGGGTACCTCCAGTTGTGATGAGCTTCTTGCCAACCCATTCGCGCATGGAGCGCTCGATACGCTCTTCGCCGCCCACCCACGCGCGGGTATGCTCCTCCACTTTTTCCGTAGCGCCGGAGGCTTTTGCGATCTCGGTTTCGTAGTATTCGGCCAGCGCGCGGGTTACGTCGCCGAAGGACTCGATGTCGCCGTCTTCAATAACGGTGTGATCGGGCGCGAGGCTCTGCCATAGGTTGCGGCAGACCACCTGCAGATGCAGCGGCTCGATGTAGGGACCCGGCTCGCTTTTGAATTCGCCGCCCGGCTGCTGCACCTGCATCATGGCCAGATCGGAGACCAATCTGGCCAATGGTCCGGGCTGGGGCGGAACTCGCGGAGCGAACGTGCGTCCCGCGGATTCGACGGTTTTGCGGATCGCATCCCCGGCCGCGGCACGGCTCAGCAGGTCGAGACGGAAGCGGTTCTTGAGGTGAGTGGGAAGCAGTTCTTCGTAGGGGTCGAAGGGGGCCAGGTAGTCTTCGCGGATGACGAACAGAGCCCACATGCGGGGGTTGTCCTGGAGAAGCTTGCCGAGTTCCGTGAAGAAAGCGCGCTTGGTTTCGGTTCCCAAGGGGTCGACGGTGAGGATCTCCTCGAACTGATCGAAGATGAGGGCAATGTTCTTGGGCGCGGAGGGACGCAGCGGGCGGCTGGCGGCGTATTGCGCCAGCGACATGGCGGAGACGATGTCTTTGCCCCGCTGCAGCCGCTCGGGCACGCCTGCCTCGAATCCAAGGTTGCAACTGCGGACAAAGCGGTTGATGATCGGGTCGGCGTCCGGTTCCGGCTGCAGGTTGACGCGAACCGGCTTCCAAACATCGAACTGATCGGCGAGGCGGGGAATGAGCCCGGCCTGG